>Ga0307499_10000584_pt1 | contig 12236 bp, 8 predicted proteins | sample 13_S_MG_FD_201363 | JGI IMG/M metagenome (GOLD analysis project Ga0307499, IMG submission 201363) | Soil microbial communities from Populus trichocarpa stands in riparian zone in the Pacific Northwest, United States - 13_S | ecosystem: Environmental > Terrestrial > Soil > Riparian zone > Trees... | reverse complement strand
TAAAGTGACTGAACGCTCATCTGCCCGTAGTTGCCGGACCGCACCTCGTTGCTGATCGCTTCGATTCCATCGACAGCGGCCCCCCACGCTTTGAGCGCCTTGGTGTTGTAGTTCAGGGCGTAGAGGGTGTCCCAGTGGAAGAAGACCTTGAGCTTGTACCAGATGTCGGCGCCGTTTGCGTCCCAGTTCTTCCAGGTGAACCATCCGTCGTCCGGAGCGGCCGGCTTCGTTATGTCGAACGATGCGCCGGTCACCGCGTTCAGCGCGACATCGTAGGTCCATTCCCCGTCGTTCTGCGGGTACGACGACTGATCTGCCATGGTCCTTCCCCTGCCGGTGTCGAACGCTCTGCGTGGTCAGTTGGCGGCCTGGTCAGTCGGCGGCGGCTGACGCCGCGGTCCGCTCGGGCAGGTCGGCGCCGTCGCGGCGAGGGACGGCCGGTCGGGGCCGGCCAGGCCGGGCGGCGGCAAGCGGCTCGTCGAGGTCCCCGACGCCGTCGAAACGGCCGATCACGCCGGCCGCGGCGTCGAAGTCGGTCCCCCAGGCGTTCTCGTCCGCGGCGAGCCAGGCCTGCCGTTCCCGCTCCCGGGGCTGCTGGCCCGCGCCACCGGTGCCACCCAGCATCGGCGGGAGGAACGGGAGGCCGGCACCACCCGTGATGTCGCCGGACGCTCCGGCGCCGGGCGGCCCGCCGATCAGCTCGGCCGGCCCGAGGCCGGCGCGCACCGGTCCCCCGACGACCCCCGACCCGGCGAGCACGCCCGGCAAACCGCCGGCGCCATGTTGGCCGCTGCCCGGCAGGCCGCTTCCGGTCAGGCCGGCCCCGCCGCCCGGACCGCCGATGCTGGTCAGCCCGCTGCTGACCGCGCCGGAAAGGTCGTGGTCGGGCACTCCGCCGCCGGCGGGACCATCCGCGACACCGGGCGGCTGAAGCTCCGGCAGGTGCAGCCCGGACGAGGTGGTGGGCAGGTCGATCCGGTGGGCACCGTTCGCGTTCCCGGGCGGGAACGGCTGCAGGCTACCCACCCGGCGGTCTCCACCAGGCGGTCCGCCCGCGCCGGGCGAGCTGTCTGACGGGCCACCCACGACGCCAGGCGGTGCGTCCAGCCCGCTCGTGAAGTCGCTCGACTCGGGGGCGGGTCCGGCGCGGGCGGTGCGGTCCGGTCGGTCCGTTGCGGGCGGCGAGGGCCTGACGGCCCCGATGCTGAAACCCGCGGCGAAGCTCGGATCGAGGCCGTCCGGCCCGCCCGGCGCAGCCGCCACGTCGACCGGTCCGTCCAGCAGGCCAGCCGCCGCGTCAACCGTCCCGCCCGGCGGCCCACCACCGGCGCCCGGCAGGCCACCCAGCGAGCCGGCCGCCAGAACGACCGGCCCGCCCGACGGCCCACCACCGGCGCCCGGCAGGCCACCCAGCGAGCCGGCCGCCAGAACGACCGGCCCGCCCAGCGGCCCACCACCGGCGCCCGGCGGGCCGCCCAGCGGGCCAGCTGCCACGTCCACCGGCCCACCCGGCGACCCACCACCCACGTCCGGCGGGCCACCCAGCGGGCCAGCCGCCACGTCCACCGGCCCACCCGGCGACCCACCACCCGCGTCCGGCGACCCACCCGGCGGGCCGGCGTCCGGCGATCCGCCCGGCGCACCAGGGTCGGCACCGTCCCCGGCACCGCCGTCGGGCGGGACCGTGGCCGGGGTCGCCGGCGCGACGAGTGCGCCGATCGTGCTGGTGCTGGTCTCGTACGCACTGCGCAGGTCCGTCATGGCCTGAACAGCCGGAGCGTCCAGGGTCGTTTTGACGAAGGACCTGACGTTGCTGGTGATGTCCGCGCCGATCGCGTCCCAGCCGCCCTGCTGGGTCACGTCCACGGTCTCCCCGTTCGGCGCCGGGGTCCTGGCCAGCCACGCTCGCCAGTAGTCCTCGGCGTGGGCGAGGGGAGCCTGGGCCATTCCGGCCTGCACGTGGTCGTCGACCGCCTGCAGCGCTGCCGCGACCCGCGAGCGCGGGTAGTCATACAGCGACTGCGCCACCGGGTAGTACGCCTTGTCCATTGCGACGCCGAAATTGCTCAACGCGGTGTAGGCGTTCCTGATCGCGGTCGGCACGCCGCCGGTGTTCTTCGCCGTCAGCTGGGTGTGCAGGTCGTCCAGCCCGGTACCGTACTGCTCGAGTCGCTGTTCGATTACGAACGCCGCCGACCCCTTGAAAGCCGAACCCGCGCCGCTGATGTCGGTCGCGAACTTGTGAAAGTCGCCGGACCGCAGGTCCAACCAGTGCGCGAGCCGGTCGACGAGTTGCGAGAGGTCGTAGAGCGACTCGGTGCTCATCTGCCCGTAGTTGCCCTTGAGCACCTCGTCCATGACCGAGCCGATGTTGCCGACCGCCGTCGTCCACGCGTCGAGCGCCGTCGTGTTGATGCTCACGGCGTACAGGACCTTGTCGCCTCCCCCGGTGCCGGGGACCTTCGGCAGCCGGAACCAGGCATCGGCGTTGTCCGCGTTGAGCTGCGGATCCCAGGTGAGCCATCCGTCGGCCGGCGCGGCCGGCGTCGTGATGTCGAATGCCCCCCCGGTCACCGCCGACAGGGCGAGATCGAAGGTCCAGTCCCCGTCGTTGGCGGGGTACTGCGGCGTATCAGCCACGGTCTGGTCTCCTACCGGTGTAGGCCGCTCGGCATCAGCCGCTGGCCGGCGGCGACGCAGGCGGCGGCGACGCGGGCGGCGCGGACGCGGGCGGCGCGGACGGGCCGCCGGTGCCCGGCCCGGCGACGTCCGGGAAATCGTTCAGGAAGGCCGTGGCGCTGTAGTTGGCGAGGTCGTTGGTGTTCTCGAAGACGTCCCGCGCGGCGCGCAGAGCGGGGACGAACTGCTCCCAGTCCTTGCTGAGCGCGCCGGACTGCTCGACCCACGACTGACCGAATGCCTTCGCGTTCGCGATGAGGTTCGCCGCCGGCGTCCAGCCGGACGAACCCGGGAAGATGCCACTGCCGAGCGTCGCGTCGATACGTACGCCGGCCTTGGGCTTGTTGATGTTCTTGGTGAGATCCTGGTCGACGCCGTCGACCCAGTTGGTGAGGTTGTCGTACTGCCCCCGGTCGAACGCGGTGATCTTCCCGGGTGGCACTTTGCCGGAGTCGGCCATTTCTGTCGCACTCTCCTATCGGTGTCAGCGACGGGGCGCTCCCCCGGAGTGCCGGCCGGCCGGCACTCCGGGGGAGCGGAATTACAGGAAGATCCGGGCGCCGTTCGCGTCGCCGTCGCGGAACAGCGCGTGAATGTTGAGGAGCGTCTTGTGGCCCGTACCGAGGCTCGTCTCCATCGCGCCGTAGTCCTCGTTCCACGCCTTCTGCTGGTCCGCCCAGATCGGCGACGCCTGGCCCTGCACCGCCTGGTCCATATCGTGGAGGGCCTGGTTGAGGTCGCCGAGGATCGTGCCCAGATCCTGGACTGCCTTTCCGATCACGTCGGCCGAGTCGTCGGCGCCGTCGTGCTGGATGAGGAAGGGCATTGTTTTCTCCTTTCGTTGGCTGGTGGGGTCCGGCTAGTTGCCCAGGGCCAGGTCGACGGCACCGGTGCTGACCCGCACATTGTTCAACCGGAGCTGCGCGACGTTGTAGTTGAGCTGGTCGAGATCGCCGCGGATCTTGCCGAACTTCTCGCACCAGTCTTGGACGCTGCTCTGCATGATGCGGCCGGAGTCGGAGTTGTTGACGCTGATGTAGAACCCCGCCTCGTCCGTGACTGTCCGGTCCACGCCGGCCATCCGGCCCAACGCGTAGTTGGTGGCATCGATGATGCCCTTGAGCTTCCCGTCGTCCATCCCGTACTGGAGTGGCATTTGTTTCCTCCTGGCGTTCGTCGATTTCCTGGTGGGCTTGCCGTGCGCTAGGTGCCAGCGGCACCACCTCCATTCCCGAGCCGGTCCAGCACCGGCCCGGTCGGCAGCAGCGCCAGCAGGTCGGCTGGCATCGCGACCGCCGAGGAGACCGGCTGGCCCAGCGCGTCGGCCGCGTCGGCGCTCGCCACCGGGTACTTCGCGCCGTCCTCGGTGACGAGGTAGAGCCCGGCGCCCGGCAGCCCCGGTGCGGGCTGGGTGCGGGCCAGCAGGCCAGCACCCGGGCGGACGGCGACCAGGTCGGCGGTCCGCGCGTCGCGGACCAGTGCTGGTCCACCCACGGTGGAGTCACCGGCCACCTCGGCGGGTGCCGTCACGACCGAGACGGTCGGACGGTCGGCGCCGGGCACGGCCTGGACGCACGGCACCGTCGAGCCGCCGGCGCCGCCGGCCACCACTGCCGGCGGCGTCCCGGGCGCTTGCGCCTGCCAGCCTGGCGCCGGCAGCACCGTGGCCGATCCCAGCGCGGTGGGGCTCAACTCGAACGGCTGCGGCGGCTGGTCGCGGTAGGCCACCGCGGCGTCCGGGTCGCCGAGGGCGAGCGCTGTCGCGGTCGCCGTCGCCGGCACCAGGCCGCCGGTGGACAACTGGTAGAACCGCGCCGCCACACCGGTGCCGTGCACGACGAACACCTGCCCGACCCGGCTCGGCCGGCCGTCGAGGACCGGACCCGGACCACCCCGGCCGGGCAGCGGCTGCGGCCCGAGGTCGGGGCCGGCCGGCAGCGCGTTGATCCAACTGTCGCGGACCGGGACGGCGGCGCTGTCGTCGAGCCCCAGCGCCCGCTCCACCCACGGGGCCGCCAGCCGCAGCCGCCGGTCCCGCCACGCCAGGTATCTCGTGCCGTCGGTGGTGCGGACCAGCACCGCCTGGCCGTCCGGCACCGGTCGGGTGTCGGCCGCCGCGCCGATCCGCAGCGCCACCGCCGGCCGGCTGCCAGGTCCGTTGCTGTCGGCGGTGGACGTACCGCAGACCAGCCACGGCCCACCGTGCGGGCTGTCGGGGTCCGGCAGCGAGTCCGGCGCCCCCAGGATGCCGACGGCGGCGCCGCGCGGCACGTCGGCGAGTGCGGACGTGCGCACCGAGTCGACCGTCGGCTTCGAGCCGAGCAGCAGCCGGGCCGACGCGTAGTTCAGCACCGGCCGGAGCCGCCCGTCGAGCAGGACGAACCGGTTGCCGGTCTGCTTCTCGACGATCAACGTGCCCGGCTTCCGCCACCCGGTCGCGCCGCCGGGCGCGAGGAGCGCCAGGACCGCCACGCCGGCCACGACGATCGCGGCCAGCACCGACCCGATGATCAGCCCGAGCGGGGTGCGGCGGGTCGGCGGCACCGCCAGGTCCGGCTCGCCCTGCAACAGGGCCGAGACGAGCCGCCCGACCATGAACGTATGCGCCTGGACCTGGTCACGCCTGCTGTGCACGGCACACCTCCCAGCTCACGCCCATCCGGCCCACCTGCGGGATCACGCCCATCCGGCACGCACCCGGGCGTACAGCTGGAGCACCGCCAGCACGAGCGGCACCACGGCGAGGGCAGCGGCTGACTGGCCGAGGTCGGCGAGCCGACCCCAGTACGGCAGCAGCCGGCGGCCCGGCAGCATCCGGGCCGCCGCGACCAGCACGCCGGCGAGGATGACGAGCGCGGCGACGATGACGAGCCGGTGCTGCGGGGTCGCCGTCGCGGTGCCCGCGGCCAGCACCGCCGCGGCACCGACCAGGCCGGGCCCGAGCGCGGCCAGCCGCTGCCACGCGCCGACCAGATCGCGGCCGTTCAGCAGGAGCAGGAACGACGCCACCGCGGTCAACGCCCGCGGCGCCCAGCCGGGTGCCGAGGCGAGCACGGCCAGGCAGCCGGCCTCGACCGCGCCCAGGCCTACGTACATCGCCACCAGGTAGCCGATCGCCGACTCCGCGCCGGCCAGCACGGTCCCGGCCGGCTCCGGGTCGATGTCCTGCTGGAACTCCGTGGCGCTGCCCGGCAGCGGTCTGATCCGCAGGCCGGCGAGGCGCGCGGCCAGGACCGGAACGACCGCCCGGAGCAGCAGCGCCGTGGCCAGCACGACGGCGGCCGCTCCGGCCCGGCCGACGCCGGCCGCGGTCGAGAGCAGCCCGGCGAGGGCGACGAGCGCCCCGGCTCCGGTCGCGGCCAGGAAACCGCGGGCGGTGCCGCCGAGCGCGGCCCGCGCCAGCACGGCGGCCGTGGCCGCCGCGGCCGCGGCGGCGAGCAGTCCCGGCCCGGTCAGCAGGGCCGGGCCCCACCGGGCGGCGCGATCGCCGGCCGGCAGTGCGAGCCCGCCCATACCGGCGAAGCCGACCGCGCCGGCGGCGAGCAGCGTGCCCGCCGCGGCGTCGGCCCAGGCCCGGGAGGCGGCCGCGGCCGCCACCAGCAGCAGCGCCGCGACGATGCCGCCGGCGGCCGCGGCGAAGGTGCCCGCGCCGGTGGCCGGGATGACCGCGGCGCCGGCCGCGAGCGCGACCCCGACGAGGGCGAGCGTCAGCCGCCGCGTCGCCGCCGCGCCCCACCGGTCGGCGCGGCCGGACACTCCGGTCGCGACGCCGTCGACGAGGTCGTCGAAGTCGGCCTGCGGCAGTTGGGCGGTGCGGCCGCGCAGATGCAGAACGTCACCGTCGTACAGGCCGAGCGCGGCGATCCCGCGATCCTCGGCGAGCGGCGGCTCCCCCAGCCGCTGCAGCACCCACCCGCCGTGCGCGTGCCCGCGGTCGGCCAGCTCCGGGCCGAGATGCCCGAGCAGGGTGGGCATCAGGTCCGCGAGCGGTACGTGCGCGGGAACCGCCAGCTCGACCGTGGACGACGGGCCGACCAGCACCAGCCGGCACACCTCGCCGGAACCCACACCGGCAGCTGAATTGAGCATGTCCGGTCCTACGCGGCGGGTGTCCGGCGCAGTTCAGTTCCGCTGGATTCGGTCCGCCGGCGGCTGCCCGCACGTAGGCATTCACAGCACGGTTGTCGACTCGCCGAACAGAACCCGAACCGAACCCGAACAGAACAAGGAGGCGACCGCGGTGGCCACGATGGTTTTCCGCCGGCCCGCCCGGCAGGCCGCGCCGGAGATGCCCAGCGGCGAGGTGTCGCTGCAGGAGCCGCCGGTGCTGCCGGAGGCGCCGACGGGCAACCTCGGCGTGCTGCTGACCTACCTGCCGATGGCGCTCGGGTCCGGCGCGCTGGTGTTGCTGTTCGTCTCCCCGGCCAAGGGCGGGATGTCCCTGCTGGCCGTGGGCCTGCTGGCGATGACCTCGCTCACCATGGTCTTCGGCCAGGTGGGCCGATCCACCAGCGAGCGGAAGCGGCGGATGCGCGGGGAGCGCCGCGACTACCTCCGCTACCTGGCGCAGAGCCGCAAGCGGATCCGCGCTGCCGCCGACGAGCAGCGCCGGTCGCAGGCCTGGCGCCATCCGGAGCCGGCGGGGCTGTGGTCGGTCGCGATGAGCAGCCGGCTGTGGGAGCGGCGACCGGCCCATCCGGACTTCGCCGAGGCGCGGATCGCCACCGGTGCGCAACGGCTCGCGGTCACGATCAGCCCGATGCAGACGAAGCCGGTGGAGGACCTGGAGCCGCTCAGCGCGCGAGCGCTGCGGCGGTTCATCCACGCGCACTCGACGCTGCCGGACCAGCCGATCGCCGTGTTCCTGCGCGGCTTCGGCCAGGTGCAGTTCCGCGGCGACCCCGAGCCGGTGCGGTCCGCGGTCCGGGCGCTGGTCGCGCAGTTGGCGACGTTCCACGCGCCGGAGGATCTGCGGATCGCGGTCTGCGCCGGGTCGGCGCAGGCAGCCGCCTGGGACTGGGTGAAGTGGCTGCCGCACGCGCAGCACCCGACCGAGCAGGACGGCGCGGGCCCGATCCGGCTGGTCGCCGACGACGCCGAGAGCCTCGAGGCGCTACTCGCGACCGATCTGGACGGTCGCGGCCGGTTCGAGCCGGGCGCGACGCCGAGCCGGGAGGAGCCGTACCTCGTCATCGTCGTCGACGGCGCTCCGTTCCCGCACGGCTCACGGTTCGCCAGCGGCGGCTACCACAACGCCGTCATCCTGAACATCGCACCGGATGCGCCGCCCAAACTCGCCCGCACGACACTGCGGCTGGACGTCACCGCTGAGCAGATCGAGATGGTCCGCCTGGACCGCGGCGGGACGGAGAGCCGCACGCCGCTCGGCCGGCCGGACCGGCTGCCGGTGCGGAACGCGGCCGTGCTGGCCCGCACCATGGCGCCGTTCCGGCTGGCCGCCACATCCGAGGTGGTGGAACCCCTGCTCACCAACTTCGACCTCGGCAGCCTGCTCGGGATCGGCGAGGTCGACAGCCTGGACCCGGCACGGACGTGGCCGCGCGGAACCGGAACGGACCGGCTGCGGGTTCCGATCGGCATCGCCGAGGACGGCAGCCGGATCGAGCTCGACCTGAAGGAGTCCGCGCAGGGCGGGATGGGCCCGCACGGGCTGCTGATCGGGGCGACCGGCTCGGGCAAGAGCGAACTGCTGCGCACGCTGGTGCTGGCGCTGGCTGTCACGCACTCGCCGGAGATCCTCAACTTCGTCCTGGTCGACTTCAAGGGCGGCGCCACGTTCCTCGGCCTGGACACCCTCCCGCACACCTCGGCCGTCATCACGAACCTGGCCGACGAGGCCTCCCTGGTCGAACGCATGCAGGACGCGCTGCAGGGCGAGATGATGCGCCGGCAGGGGTTGCTGCGCTCCGCGGGCAACTACGCCTCGCTGCTGGACTACGAGACGGCCCGACTCGCCGGCGCGCCGCTGGACTCGCTGCCGACGCTGTTCGTGGTCGTCGACGAGTTCAGCGAGCTGCTGGCCGCGCACCCGGACTTCGCCGAACTGTTCGTGATGATCGGCCGGCTCGGGCGCTCGCTGGGGGTGCACCTGCTGCTGGCCAGCCAGCGCATCGACGACGGCCGCATGCACAAGCTGGAGAGCCACCTGTCCTACCGGATCGGGCTGCGCACGTTCTCCGCCATGGAGAGCCGGGCGGTGATCGGCGTCCCGGACGCCTACCACCTGCCGAACGCCCCGGGCAACGGCTACCTCCGCTGCGACGTGTCCACCCTGGTCCGGTTCAAGGCCGCGTACGTCTCCGCCAGCTACCGCCGCCGCACCGTCGAGCAGCGCCGCGAGGAGGTGCGCCGCCAGGTCGTCCGCTTCGGTGCCGGGCCACTCCCCCGGCCCGGCGACCCGTCCGCGTCCACAGCGGACACCCCACCGTCCGCAGTGGACGCTCCGGTCTCGGCAGTGCACGCGGCGGGCGGCACCGTACGGGCGGAGACGCTGCTGGAGGTCGCGGTGGCGCGGCTACGGGACCAGGGACCGCCGGCCCACCGGGTGTGGCTGCCGCCGCTGGGCGAGCCGCCCACCCTGGACGAGATCCTCCCAGCCCTCGAACCGGCGCCGGGCCTCGGGCTCTGCCCACCGGACTGGGCCGGCCGCGGTGGCCTCGCCGTACCGGTGGCGGTCGTGGACGAGCCGTTCGAGCAGGCCCGCGGGCTGCTCGTCGCCGACCTGTCCGGCGCCGGCGGCCACGTCGGCATCGCCGGTGGCACGCAGGGCGGCAAGAGCACCCTGCTGCGCACGCTGCTCGCCGCGCTGGCGCTGACCCACACGCCGGCCGAAGTCCAGTTCTACTGCCTGGACTTCGGCGGCGGCGGCCTGGCCACGCTGGCCGGCCTTCCGCACGTCGGCGGCGTCGCCGGCCGGATGGACCCGGACCGGGTCGGCCGCACCGTCGCCGAGGTGCTGGCGGTCCTGACCCGGCGGGAGAAGCTGTTCGCCGAGCACAACATCGAGAACATGGCCGCGTACCGCGAACTGCGTCGCCAGGGCCAGCATGCCGACGACCCACACGGTGACGTTTTCCTCGTCGTCGACGGCTGGGCCACGGTGCGCGCCGACTTCGACACTCTCGACCAGCAGATCCGCCGGCTCGCCGAGCGCGGCCTGGCGTACGGGATCCACCTCGCGATGACCACGAACCGCTGGTCGGATGTCCACAGTGCACTGCGCGACCAGCTCGGCACCAGGCTGGAGCTGCGGCTCGGCGACTCGATCGACTCGGTCATCGACATCCGCGCCGCCGGCAAGGTGCCCCGCTCGCCCGGCCGTGGGCTCACCCACGACAAGAAGCACTACCTCGCCGCGATCCCGCGGATCGACGGCCGCCCCGGGACCGAGGATCTGGCCGATGCGACCCGGCAGCTCGTTGCCGACGTCGCGGAGAGCTGGACCGGGCCGCGCGCGCCGCAGGTGCGGATGCTGCCGGCCACCCTCCCCGCCGACGAACTCCCGGCCCCCACCGGACGGATGCGGGTCGCGCTCGGCTGGGGCGAGTCGGACCTGGAGCCCGTCTGGCACGACTTCGCCGCCCAGCCGCACCTGACCGTGCTCGGCGACTCCGGCAGCGGCAAGACCGCGCTGCTGCGGCTGGTGGCCCGCGCCATCCCGCGCGCCTACCAGCCGGACGAGGCCCGGGTGCTCGTCGTCGACCCGCGCCGCGGCGTCGTCGACGAAGTACCCGCGGAGTACCAGCATGCGACGGCGTTCTCCGGTACCGCCGCGGCGGAACTGATCCGCGGCGTCGCCACGCGGCTGCGCGAACGGGTGCCCGGACCGGAGGTCACCCCGCAGCAACTGCGACGGCGGGACTGGTGGACCGGCCCGGAGGTGTACATCCTGGTCGACGACTACGACCTGGTGGGCGCCGGGTTGGGCGGCCCGCTGGAGCCGCTGGTGGACCTGATCCCGCAGGCCGCCGACATCGGCCTGCACCTCGTGCTGACCCGCGCGGCGGCCGGCTCGAACCGGATGTCGATGGACCCGGTGGTCCGCCGCATGCACGAGTCGAACACGCCGGACCTGGCACTGTCCTGCCCGCCGGCCGAGACCCTGCTGCTCAACGGGACGCGGCCGCGGCAGTTGCCGCCCGGCCGCGGGCTGCTGGTGACCCGCCGCGGCGCGACCCTCCTGCAGACCGGCTGGGTCGAGCCGGCCACCGCGGCGGGCCCGCAGTGAGCCGCCGGACCGGCGGGCTCGGTCTGGCCGCGGCGGCGTTGCTGGCCGCCGGCATGGCCCGAGCGCTGCCCGCGGCGGCTGGCGCCCCGACCACCCCGGCGGGCAGCCGGTGCGCCGGACCGGTGACGGCAGCCGATCCCACCGTTCCGTGGGCGCAGCGCCGCCTCGGCAGTGACCGTGCCTGGGTGCTCACCCGCGGCGGTCCGACCGTGGTGGCCGTCGTCGACACCGGGGTGAGCGCGAAGGCGCCCGCGCTCGCCGGCGTGGTGGCGCCCGGGGCGGATGTCCTCGCCGGCGGGCGCGCGGACACCGACTGCTCCGGTCACGGCACGTTCGTCACCGGCCTGCTGGCCGCGCGGCCGTCGCCCGGCCGCGGCCTCGCCGGCGTCGCACCGGGCGTCCGGGTGCTGCCGATCCGGGTCACCAACAACCCCGGCGAGGTCGACCCCGGCAAGCTGGCCGCCGGCATCCGGGCCGCGGTGGACGGCTCGGCCCGGGTGATCGCCGTGCCGGTGAGCACGGCCACGGCCCCACCGGCGCTGCGCGCGGCCGTGGCCCGCGCCGTGCGGCGGGACGTGCTGGTCGTCGCGACCGCCGAGCCGGCCGCCGGCCTGCGGAGCGGCCCCGCCACCGCACCGCCGGTCGCCTACCCGGCCGCGCTCCCCGGCGTCCTCGCGGTCGCCCCGATCGGGCCGGACGGGCGAGCCGGGACGGATACCCCGCTCGGCGCGCAGCCGGCACTCGCCGCCCCCGGTAGCGACCTGACCAGCATCTCGACCGCCGGAACTGGCACGATCACCGCGAACGGCCGCGGCCTGGCCGTGGCGTTCGTCGCCGGGGCGGCCGCGCTGGTGCGCAGCTACCGCCCGGGGCTGACCGCCGCGCAGGTGCAGCGCAGGCTCGAGGCCACCGCCGACCACCCGTCCAACCGGCTCCCCCACCCGGCGCTCGGTTACGGCGTCGTCGACCCGACCGCCGCTGTCACGACGGCGCTGCCGGAGGAGTCCGGAGACCCGGTGCCGCAGCCTGACCGGGCGCCGATCCGGGTGCCGGTGCAGGCGGCTCCCGATCGCGCCCCGGCCCGCATCGCGTTGGTCGCCGCCGGGATGCTGGCCGCGACGGCCGGCCTGGGCGCCGTCCTCGCCGCGACGCTGGCCCGCGGCCGCCGCCGCCGCTGGCGCCCCGCCACCCGCCGCAGCTAGGGCGTGTCCTGTCGATCATGGGAGCCAGGTCATGATTGAGGCGATGACGATGAGGGCGCGGTAGAGGGCGGCTCGTTTGGCGTATCGGGTGGCGATGGCGCGGTATT
>Ga0307499_10000583_pt1 | contig 12238 bp, 10 predicted proteins | sample 13_S_MG_FD_201363 | JGI IMG/M metagenome (GOLD analysis project Ga0307499, IMG submission 201363) | Soil microbial communities from Populus trichocarpa stands in riparian zone in the Pacific Northwest, United States - 13_S | ecosystem: Environmental > Terrestrial > Soil > Riparian zone > Trees... | reverse complement strand
GGCGGGATCATGCCGCTTCATCTCATCAAGCTTGCCGTCGGCTGCGAGTCAGTCAAGGAACTCAAGGGCTGGGTTGCCGAACGCATGGCAACCGCCAAGAAAAAAGGCCTGCCGCTTCGTCATGTCCACATCACGCGGATGACGCCGAAGCGCGACGAGGAGATCCTCGCCGGCGGCTCGCTCTATTGGGTCATCAAGGGCGAAATCGCCGCGCGCGAAAAGATCATCGCAATCGAGCCGTTCCGCGACAAGGACGGTATCGGGCGGTGCCGCCTGGTGATGCAGCCCAAGGTCTTTGCCGTATCGCCGCGGCCGATGCGCCCGTTCCAGGGCTGGCGCTACCTCGCGGAGGACGCCGCACCGCCGGACCTCACCAAATCCTCAGCCGCCAGCGTGGCCGCGATGCCGGAACCGATGCGGCGCGAATTGCGTGATCTGGGGCTGCTCTAATTATTGTTCAGGCAGCGGCCTGCTTCGAAAAGGCGCCAGCTTTTCAGCCGTGCTACGTCGCCGCTGACGTGACGATGTGCAAACGAAGCCATTCGGATGGCGGCATGTCGATCGGGCGCCTGGTTTCCGGATTTTGGTCGATGATGTCGAGCAGTTCAGGCTCGACACCCATGTCCTTGAGGTAGCGGCGGAACTGATCGCCAAACAGGGCGGTCAGGCCCTGACGCCGTTCCTCCGAGACATTGGGCGCCAGCCGGTTGCGGATCGACATGCCGCTCAGGACCATTTTGGTGCCAGTGGGGAGGGTTCGGTGCACGCCGCCGGCCAGCGTCAACACGCAGGCGAGATCGCAGCGGGTGTCCGTCAGGGTCACCTTGGCATCGAGGGGTCCGCCCGGACGCTTGAGTGCGAAACATTCCGTCTCGCCTTTTCCATGGCAGGCCTCGACGTCGGTCGTCCCCGCTGATGTGTCGATGCCATGGTCGCGCAGGATACGCCCGAGGCTGGCCGCGACGTTGAGATTGGAATCGCCCCAGGCATGGATGATCACGGGAAGCTTGCGTCCGGCCTGGCGGTCGAGGATCGCGATCAGCCGCTTGTGGGTGTCCCACTGAACGGTGCCTTCGGCGGCGATCCATTCGGAACAACCGTTCCCGCAGGCGCCGTCCGCACCGTGCGCGACAAAAAAGATCATGGCATTGACCGGCGAACCGATGCCGCCGACCGCCGGCCGATGCGGATCCTGGGCTTGCGCGCAACCGGCCGAGATGAGGCCGATCAGTGCTCCGAAAATGGCTGCGCGCAAAGACATGGCGACCCAGGCTCGAAATCCCCGCACGATATTCGACCGAGTATTTGGCCGGCGCAAGGCAGAACAATCCAGCGGCCTAGACCCCGATATTGTCGATCAGGCGCGTCTTGCCGAGTTTTGCGGCGACAAGGATCCGCACCGGTCCGTCCTTCATCGAGGCGACCGGCGCCAGCGTCTCGGCGTGGCGGGCTTCGAAATAGTCCAGCGCGAAGCCTGCGCCCGTGATCAGTTTGCGGCCGGCATCCATCGCGGCCGCCAAATCATCGCCGGCTTTCAGCCGCTTGGCGCTTTCCTTCATGGCGCGGTAGAGCGCCGTCGCCGTTTGCCGTTCCTCCTCCGAGAGGTAGACGTTGCGCGAGGACATCGCCAGGCCGTCGCGCTCCCGCACGGTGCGCGAGCCGATCACCCTGACGCCGAGATCGAGATCGGCTGCCATCCGCGTCACCACCCGCAATTGCTGAAAATCCTTCTCGCCGAAGATCGCCACGTCCGGCCGGACCTGGGTGAACAGCTTGCCGACCACGGTGGCGACGCCGCCGAAGAAATGCGGCCGGAACCGATCCTCGAGGCCGGCGGTGGCCGGACCTTCCGGCACGATCCGGGTGGCGAAGCCCTCCGGGTACATCGCCTTGACGTCCGGATTCCAGATCAGCTCGACCTTTTCGGCGGCGAGTTTGGCAACGTCGGCTTTCCAGGTGCGCGGGTAGGAGCCGAAATCCTCCGTCGGCGCGAATTGGGTCGGGTTGACGAAGATCGATACGACCACTTTTTGTGCGCGGCGCCTGGCGAGCCGTACCAGCGACACATGTCCGTCATGAAGCGCTCCCATGGTCGGCACCAGCGCGACGGTGGCCTTTCGGGCGCGCAGCGCCTCGACGGCGCGGCGCAAGGCGGGGACGGTACGGACGACCATTGGACTTCGCGACATCGGGCCTCGATCTCTTGCAGTTTCTGACGGGGTGAGGGGGCCGTCGGCCCCGAGCCTTTCGGCGGGCACGCTGACCTTATAAGGCCAGGGCATTGCCGCCAAGTTTGCCTGGGTATGGCGCGCCTGTGGCAGCTAACGCGAGTCCGGAAGCGACATCGCAACCATCGCGATTCATCATTAAAGACACGCCGCGAGCGAATTGAATGCGTCGTCGCGCATTTCACTTGACCGTAGCCGCGCGTGGTTGAAGATATCGTGCGGGGGTCGAGTCATGTTGGTTCAGGCGAGTCAGGGACAATTCGGTTCGGCGCATGTCGTCGTGCTGGGCAACGAGAAGGGCGGATCGGGAAAATCGACCTCCGCGCTGCATATCGCGGTCGCCCTGCTGAAGGCCGGACAACGTGTCGCCACCATCGATCTCGACTGCCGCCAGCAGAGCTTTACCCGCTACATCGCCAACCGGACCGCATGGGCGCGCCGCACCGGTCTCGACCTCGAAATCCCCGTGCACTACTGCGTCAAGCTCGGCGAGACGATGCAGATCGCCGACAATGAGAATGCCGAGTTCCAGCAGTTCATGGAGGCGGTCAGCGCGATCGAGCGCGCCTTCGATTTCATCGTCATCGATACGCCGGGTTCCGACTCCTACCTGATGCGCCTGGCGCACTCGATGGCCGACACCCTGGTAACGCCGATCAACGACAGCTTCCTCGATTTCGACGTACTCGGCACCGTCGATCCCGCGACCTATTCGGTGACCGGCGAGAGCCATTATGCGGAGATGGTGCGCGACGTCAGGCGCAAGCGCCGCCAGCTCGACGGCGCCACCACCGACTGGATCGTGGTGCGCAACCGCCTGTCGATGATCGGCTCGCGCAACAAGCAGCTGGTCGCCGACAGCCTCAAGGACCTTTCGCTGCGGCTCGGCTTCCGTTCGATCGACGGATTTGCCGAACGGGTGGTCTACCGCGAATTCTTCCCGCGCGGACTGACCGCGCTGGACGATATCGACGAAGCGACGCTGGGAACCCGGCCGAGCATGGGCCATGTCACGGCCCGCGAGGAAGTGACCAGCCTGCTGCGCCAGCTCAAGCTGCCGCTCGACGAGCGCGGCCGCCGCCGCGCCGCCAACCGCGCCGAATGGTTCACCCAGGTCGACAAGCCGCTCGAAGTCCACGACATCATTGGCGATATCATCAGCGCCTGAGTCTCGCTTAGCGCCGCGGCTCGATCACCGTCATTTTGAAGGGACCCGCGTTGGCGGCGGCATGCGCTACCGCCTCGTTGGCGCGGTCGAGACCGAAGGCCGTGATCTCGAAATGATCGAGGTCGACCAGGCCCGAGCGGATCAGGCCGGCCATCAGGGTGGCCGCATGCGGCGGGTACATCCATTGCCCGCGCAGCGTGACGCAGTTTCGCATCATCCACGGGTAGGGCAGCTCGAGGCCGGCGCCGCCGAGCATGCCGACGCCGCCCATCAGCACCACCCGCCCGTACGGCCGCACCGCCAGGATGGCGGTCCGCACCTGCACGGCATTGGCCGCAGGCGGGAGGATGTCGAGCACGCAGTCGATCGGGCCGGGCGCCGCCTGCAGGATGCGCGCGCGATCTTCGGCCTCGTGGCCGCGCATCGGCACGGTGCGGACGCGGGCGCCGAACCGCCGCGTCAGTTCGGTCAGCGCCTGCTCGTTGCGTCCGGTCGCGAGCACACATTGCGCGCCCATTCCAAGCGCGACGGCGACGGCGGCGCTGCCAAAGCTGCCGGTGGCGCCACTGACCAGCACGATCTCTCCGGCTTGGAGTTGCGCGGCGAGGAACCCGCCAAAGGGCACGAGCAGCGTGCCGAGCGCGCACCATCGCCCGGCGTCCTTCTCGTCGATGTCACCGATCGGGACCGCGTTTTCCGTCGGCAACCGCATCTGTTCGGCCCAGGCGCCGTCGTGGAAATACCGCTGCAGGCGCAGGCCTGCCTCGGTCCCGCCGGTAAGGCCCTGCAGGGCGATGTCGGGCGAGCGCGAATTGTCGCGGGAGCGCACGGTCGGATCGCAATAGACCCAATCGCCGGGACGAAGCCGGGTCGCGTCGGGGCCGGTGGCGCGGATGCGGCCGATCGCGCCGGGGCCGGGCACGATCGGCAATTCCATAAGGTATTTGCGCTCCCCGCTGAGCACCTCGTTGGCATAGGCCAGCACGCGGCTCGCCGCGACGTCGACAATGACCTCGCCGGTGCCCAGAATCGGTTCGGGGCGGGTTTCGATCGCGAGCGGCGATCCCAATGCATTCAAAACGGCTGCCTTCATGGAGCCTCCTCATTTCGGTTGAAACGCATTCTCGCGAGGCTTCATGGGTCCAACAAGACCTGGTATTATCCTAGGACTATCAGACCCTCTCTCAGGCACGGTGCACATGGCGGTATCAGGCACGAATTCGAGGCAAGGCGAACTCGGCGACTTCCTGCGGTCGCGGCGGCAGAAGTTGACGCCTAAGGCGGTCGGCCTGCCGGTGGGCCGGCGGCGGCGCACGCCCGGCCTGCGGCGGGAGGAGGTGGCCGAACTCGCCGGCATCGGCGTCGACTGGTATGTCCGCCTCGAGCAGGGACGATCCGTCAGCCCGTCGGCGGCGACGATCGACGCATTGGCGCGCGCGTTGCGGCTGACCAAGGCCGAACATCGGCATCTGACGGAGCTGACGCAAAATGCCGACCGGCGCCCATTCGTGCGCGAGACCGTTCCGCCCGCGCTGCGTCGCGCGGTCGAGCAGATCAACCTGCCGGCCTATGTCACCGGCCGGCGCTGGGACATTCTCGCATGGAATACTGCTGCCGAAGAAATCTTTGCGTTCGGCCGGCTTGCGGAAGTCGATCGCAACAGCCTGCTCTCGGTGCTGACCAACCCTGCCTCGCGGCGGTTGTTCGGCGCGTCATGGGCGGATGAGGCCCGGCGCATCGTCGCCCAGTTCCGTGCGACACATGACCTGTGGGCCGGCGATCCCGCCTTCCGCGACCTGCTGGCGCGGCTGCGCGAAGGCTGTCCCGAATTTGCAGGCTGGTGGGAGACCCACGACGTCAGCGGCGTCGCAGCAGGACGGAAATCCTTGATCCATCCCAAGAAGGGCCGGCTCAAGTTGGAATATACTAGCTTCCAGGCCAATGATGATCCGGCGCTGAAGCTCGTCATCTACACGACGGTCTAAAGTCTTTGGGATTTGCGGTATTGCCGCACCCGCGGGCTGGCTAGTTTCCGGGAACCAGACCTCTGCTACGCCGTTTTTTCGTTAGACTTTTATCTAACGGTCGAACCGAAGCTTGATAGGAGGCGTCGTAAGCAGTAACCGGGCTGAATTTGGTGGGACTGAGCGGCTGCACAATGGATAGGTGCATCGCACAATGATAAGGCGGTCAACACACAACATTTGGCCTTTATGTCACGCCATCGTGACATATATCATCAACAAGAGACCGAAAGAGTCTCAAGAACAGGGATGGCCCCTCGCGGGGCGCGAGGACGAATATGAAACGTGGAATTCTCGTTCTGCTTTCACTCTCCGTGCTGGTCGCTGTCGCGCTTTTCACCGCGAACAAGTGGGCGATCCGGCATGAGACGATCGCGTTTCACGATCCGGATCGCGACAATCGTCTTGTCGCCGTCCAGATCGCCGTTCGCCGCGATAAGGAAATGCAGGCCAACGCCGGCTTGATCAAACTTCCTGTTGCGGTCCTCAATCACGGCAACACCGTCAAGAACACCGAGTACTCATTCCTCTCCACCGTGTTCGCCTGGCGCGGTTACCTCGCCGTCAGCCCGCAGCACGACCTGCCGACCGATCCGCCGATGGTGACCAAGGTCGGCGAGCCTTATGTCGGCCGTCTGCCGCAGATTCAGCGCGGCGTGGCCAATATTCATTTCGCCCTCCACGAAATGAAGAAGGCCCAGCCCAACGCCGACTATGACAAGGTGACGATGGTCGGCCATTCGATGGGCGGCGACATCTCGATGTATTTCGCCAAGCAGTATCCCGACGAGATCAAGAAGGTGGTGACGCTGGATAATCTGCGCGTGCCGTTCCTGACCGACGGCAAATTCAAGATTCTGTCGTTTCGCTCCAAGGATACGCATTTCAAGCCGGATCCCGGCGTGGTGCCTGACGACGAGCAGTGCGAGCAAGCCGGGATCACCGTCGTGAACACCGGCTTCCAGCACAACGACATGCGGGACACCGGGCCTGATGCCGCCAAATCCTCGATCCAGTCGATGCTCGACAAGTTCCTCGATGATTCCGACAAGAGCGGCGAATTGAAGCCTGTGCCGACCAAGGTGCCGGACATTCTGAGCGCCAACCCCGGGCCGGTGCCGCTGTCCGTCCCGTTGGCCAGCAATCCGACGCCGAACAAGCAGGTCACGAACTAGGCGTCGATGGTCGCAAGGCGGCCGGCGGTCTTCTTGCGGCTTGCGTCACTGTCCGGCGCATTGAACGGCGCCAGGCGCCGTCCCACATAGAGCTTGCTGCTTATACCCGCGAGCGCTCATGGCCGGCGAACCCATCAAACCGAAATCGGAACGCGACGTTGCTGCGGCAAAGGCCGAGGCGGCCAAAGGCGGGCCGTTGCCGCAGGCCAAGCCGTCGGCGGCGGACGACATCGCAGCCTTCGTGGCGAAAGCCCGCGCAATGTCGCCGCACCGCCCGGGCGCCAGTGGCAGGCTGGTGTTTGCGCTCGACGCCACCATGAGCCGGCAGCCGACCTGGGACATGGCCTGCGCGCTGCAGGCCGACATGTTTCGCGAGGCGGGCTCGCTCGGCAGCCTCGATATCAGGCTGGTCTATTACCGCGGCTTCAACGAATGCCGCGCCACGGGCTGGATCTCCGATTCCGCGCAACTGGCACGGCTGATGGGCAAGATCGATTGCCAGGGTGGGAACACCCAGATCGGCAAGGTGCTGTCGGAAGCGCGCCGTGAGGCGGTGGCGTCCGGCGTGCGCGCCGTGGTGTTCGTCGGCGACGCCATGGAGGAGTCGGTCGACGATCTCTGCGCCAAGGCCGGCGAGCTCGGCCTGCTCAAGGTGCCGGTGTTCATGTTTCAGGAAGGTCACGACCCCACCGCCGAACATGCCTTCCGCGAGATTGCCCGGCTCACCGGCGGCGCATGGTGCAGGTTCGATCCCGGCGCCGCGGCGCAATTGCGTGAGCTGCTGCGCGCCGCCGCAGCCTATGCCGCCGGCGGGCGCGAAGCGCTGCTGCGGCTATCGAAAACCACCAGCGGTGCGGCCGTGCTGATCGGCCAGATGAAGTGATGACGACTTTAGTCGCGAGCGCGCCGCGCACATGCTTTTCGGCGCCGATGTAGCTATATTAGAGCCATGCCAACCCTGATTGCCGGCGTCGTCGCCGTTGTCGTTCTCTACTTGCTGCTGCAGATGTTTCGTGCGGCCAATCCCGTCTTGCTCGCGCGCGGGATCAAGATTGCGGGTGGCGTAGTGGCGCTGGCGGTCGCAGCCTTCACCGGGCTGCGCGGCGAGCTTGCGGTTGCAATCCCGCTCGGCATCTTCGGCGCCGGCCTGCTCGGCTGGTCGCCGTTCGGGCCTGGCAGTTTCAGCAATATCGGTGCGATCTTCGGCGGCGGCGCGCAGCGTTCTTCGGGACAGGCTTCGCGCGTCCGCTCGCAGTTTCTCGAAATGACTCTCGATCATGACAGCGGCGAACTGTCGGGCCAGATCGTGGATGGACCGAATGCCGGGCGCTCGCTCGACGCATTCGACCTGCCGCAGTTGATCGCGATGATACCGGCCTTCGACGCCGAGAGCGTCGCCTTACTTGAAAGCTATCTTGACCGCCGGTTTCCCGCCTGGCGTCAGAACGCGCAAGGCGACACGGCAGGGGGGCAGCGTCGCGCGGCGGCGAGTGGAAAAATGACGGATGAGGAGGCCTATCAGATCCTTGGCCTGCAGCCGGGGGCGGGGCGCGACGACATCAGCCGGGCGCACCGCGCCCTCATGAAGAAACTGCATCCCGATCAAGGGGGCTCGACGTACCTCGCTGCCCGAGTAAACGAGGCCAAGGATATTCTTCTTCGCACGCATCTCTAGCACACTCCGGCTTACGCCACCGACGCTACAAAACGAGAGTTGCTACCTGTCTCTGACTGACGCCCTATATCGCCCGCCGTTGTCCGGCGTGGTCGATCGTCCCTTGCAGGCAAACTAACCGCAAATTCTTGACGAGAAGTTTTCGCTGCGCCGATTGGGCGTGATCGCGTCAGAGCTGCGCCGACCGTGCCTGGAAAACAACAAAGCCGGCGCTTGCGGCGCCGGCTTTGTTAACTTCGAAGGGAAGTCCGGGATCAGTTGCGAACGGTCATGCAGGAAATGTCAGCGCGCTTGAGCGTTTTGCACACTGCTTCGGCGGAATCGCGATCGAGACCGGCGAAGCGGGCGCGGTATAGCGTTTTATTGTCCTTGGACACGATCGTTTCAGTAAAGGGATCGGCCTTGCCGAGCAGCGAACTGGCCTTGGTGCGGGCGAGATCGATGCGCTGCTTGGCTTCGCTCTCGCTTTCGAGCGCGCCGACCTGGACGATCCAGCCGGTGCGAACCACCGCCGGCGCGGCCGGCTTGGCGGCTTCGTTCGGTTGCATGGCCTGCGGCTGGGCGCGGGACGCCGGATCGGCATAGGCCATCGCCTGGGTGTGCGGCGAAGCTTGCGGTGGGGCCTGAGTCAGGCTGGAAGCAGGCAACACGCCGAGTACGCCGTGGCCGGTACCGTGGCCGGCCGGCTGCTGCGGCATGGCCGCCCTGAGGGCGTCCCTGGCGGCTTCGGCCCTGGCCTCGGCGGCGTTTGCGACAACGGCGCTGGAGGTCTCGGCGACTTCGGGGCGGGCAGGGATGGCGTTGGTGGCCGGCGGTGCCACTGGTTGCGAGCCGGTGGCTGACGCCAGTTTCATCGGCCCGGCCTTGACCTGAACCGTCTTGACCTTGACCGGCTTCATCGGCTCAGCCGAGCCTGGGATCGCCGACATCGACTGGCTCTGGATGACGCCGTTGGTCAACGGCGCGGGTTCGGGCTTGGCTTGCGGCTCGAATTTGTTCTGTTCGGCCTTGGCGGCCGGCGGAGGCAGCGCAGCGGCGGCCGCCGCCATCAGCGACGGCTTTGCCGGCGCGATCGAACGGGTCGTTGGCATGGCTGCGAGCCCCGGCTCGGCGGAAGCGAGAGTGCTGCCGGACTGAGCCGTTTCGGCCGGACGCGAAGCGGTCCCGGCTTCAGCCACATCGACGGCGCCGTCGGAGGCATTGCGCTCGGTGATCGCGGCCACGGTACGCTTGGTCGCGCCTTTCTCCAGGTTCTCGGCCAGCAGGTTGCGCATGGTGGCGTCACGCGAACCGCCGCTGCGGCCGCCCAGCACCACGCCGACGAGGTGACGGTTGCCGCGGCGCATCGAGCTCACGAGGTTGAAGCCGGAGGCGCGGGTGTAGCCGGTCTTGATGCCGTCGATGCCTTCCATATTGCCAAGCAGGCGATTGTGGTTGCGGATCGACTGGCCGCGATAATTGAATACGGTGGTCGCGAAATAACGGTAGTAGCGCGGATAGCGATCCTGGATCGCGCGGCCGAGCGTGGCCTGATCGCGCGCCGTGGTGAGCTGTTCGTCGTTGGGCAGGCCAGAGGCGTTGCGATAGGTGGTCTTGCTCATGCCGAGCGAGCGCGCCTTGCGCGTCATCAGTTTGGCAAATTCGTCTTCATCGCCGGCAACGGCTTCGGCGATCACGACGGCGGCGTCGTTGGCGGAACGCGTCACCAGGCCCTTGATGGCATCCTCGACCTTGAGCGTCTGGCCGGGCTTGAGGCCGAGCTTGGTCGGCGCCTGTTCGGAGGCGTGCTCGGAGACGTCCATCTCAGTGTCGAGCTTCATCTTGCCGGAGTCGAGGCGCTCGAACAGCAGATAGAGCGTCATGATCTTGGTCAGCGACGCCGGGCGGCGGATACCGTCGGGATTGTTGGAACTGAGAACCGCGCCGGAATTGCCGTCGACGATGATCGAGGAGAATTGCGGGCTGTAGCTTTCGCGCACGACGTGGTGTCGGCGGTGCTTGTGGCGGCGCGCTTCGGCGCTCTCGCTCGAGATCAGTATCGCGGTCGTGAAGGTAATGAGCCCGAGGGCGCACACGCGCAACGTGCGCGAGGAAGCCAAGGTTGTACGAAGCATTTACTTCCCCGTCCCAATTTCTGTCTTGATCACCGGCTCGTGAGGCGAAATTGTGCCCGACAACCGCTGATGCTGCCCCGTTCGAAGTACCGATCCGGCCATCTGGCGCGGCCAGGTTGGCCGATCAGGTCGCTGTTCTAGCTAAGCTGCTGTTCGCAAACAGCTTTCAAGCTGCCTGTCGGAAGGCGAGCAAGTCCAGGAATCAGGTTAGGCGGGACGGGTTTCCAAAAGATTAATTAACCGTTGCGTAAGACCCCGATTTTTGGCGGGAATTGCCTTATTTGTGCGTCGCACAATATTCGTTGACTTTATTGTGCGGTGCACATATAAGGGTGGCGGTCAGGGGGCCGGGACCTCCCGGCAATCAGTTACACCTGCAGTCTGGGAAAGGACTCCATCGATGGTCAAGGTTGAAGACATTCAGAGCTACGGCAAAGAGCATCTCGAATCGGTTGCCGCTTCGGCGAGCAACATGCAGACCGGCGTTCAGGCGATCGCGTCTGCCTATGGCGATTACGCCAAGAAGTCGTTCGAAGAGACCAAATCTTTCGTTGAAAAGCTTTCCGGCGTGAAGTCGCTGGACAAGGCGATCGAAGCGCAGACCGAATTCGCGCGCTCGTCCTACGAGACCTTCGTCGCCGAAACGCAGAAGATTGCCGGTCTCTACACCGATCTGGCCAAGCAGACCTTCAAGCCCTACGAGGGCCTGGTCTCGAAGTTTACCCCGGCCGCGCACTAATCGTTCGCGATCTGACACTTCGACAATAAAAAAGCCCGGCCGTGATGGCCGGGCTTTTTCTTGGCGTGTTCGGCCCGCTGGTTCGCTGCGTTGCCATCGTTGAAAGCGCAGGGCGCACAGGCCTCGATCTCGCGGCGCGAACGCGTCCGCGCTGTGGACAACTCTGCATAACGCGCCGCCCTGAAGACAGTGGTCTTCAACGCTTCATCTGCCATGTCGTCTTCGACTTCATTGCGAGCGCGCGCGGTAGCCCTGTGCGAGGGGCCGCTTGTCGAACAGGTGGCGGATCAGACTCATCCCGGGCACATCGCTGATCCGGTATTCGGCAAGAGCTTGACCCGTCGGTCTTGAGGGTGAGGTTCCGTAAAATGACGGGGCAGCCTGCGTGCGGCCAAACCGGTCGCCGAAAGCGTCTCCTCAACCGGCGGGCCAGACGGCAATGCCCGGTCCTTTGTCAAATCCGCCAGAAACGATTAATCTTGCCCCGGATAGCCGAGCCGGGAATCGGGTCGGTCGCGGTTCGCGCCAGCGCAGGTCACTGCGCTTGCGGCGATCCGGCGGCAGACCCATATTCGAGGTGCCGATCCGATCCATGGATCGGACCGGGAGCGGCGATCTGGAAAAAATGCGTTGCTGGGTGCTTCGCGGTGGCTCACGCCTGAGCCGGTCGCGAGTGCGCCAGGATACGCTCTCCGGTCACCCCTTTTGGAATTCGAACGCCTGAACCATGTTGCAGCCAACCTTCAAAGCTTGTTCGTCCGTGCCGGCAAAGTCATCCGCTTCTGCCCCCCGAATGGGCAATGACGAGAACCGCAATACCGGAACCGGTGGGCCGTCGACGTCGGTCATCACCAAGGTCAAGCCGAAGACCAAGCGCCCGAACCTGTATCGCGTCCTGATTCTGAACGACGACTACACTCCGATGGAGTTCGTCGTTCATGTGCTGGAGAAATTCTTCCAGAAGGACGCCGAAGCGGCCACCAAGATCATGCTCCATGTGCACCACCACGGGATCGGTGAGTGCGGCGTGTTCACCTACGAGATCGCTGAGACCAAGGTCACGCAGGTGATGGATTTTGCGCGCAAGCACCAGCATCCCCTGCAGTGCGTGATGG
>Ga0307499_10000581_pt1 | contig 12257 bp, 11 predicted proteins | sample 13_S_MG_FD_201363 | JGI IMG/M metagenome (GOLD analysis project Ga0307499, IMG submission 201363) | Soil microbial communities from Populus trichocarpa stands in riparian zone in the Pacific Northwest, United States - 13_S | ecosystem: Environmental > Terrestrial > Soil > Riparian zone > Trees... | reverse complement strand
CTGCGCCTCGCTGAGGCTCGAAGACCCCCAATCGCTCGACTGCTGCTGCTTCGACAGGTCGATGTTGAGGACTTCGCGCACCAGGTCTTTCAGGCCGTGCCGGTCGGTATAGGTGCGCGTCAGCCGCGAGGCGATCTTGGTGCAATAGACCGGTTGCGGCATCACGCCGAAGGCGTTGTAGAGCGCGGCGAGATCGAAGCGCGCAAAGTGAAAGATCTTCGTGATGGCGGGATTGGCCAAGAGCGCCTTCAGGTTCGGCGCGTCGGTGTGGCCCTTCGGGATCTGGATGACATCGGCGCTGCCGTCGCCGTTCGACATCTGCACCACGCAGAGCCGGTCGCGATGCGGATTGAGCCCCATGGTCTCGGTATCGATCGCCACCGAATCCTTGTAGCGGGACAAATCGGGCAGATCGCCGCGATGCAGGCGGATGGTCATGAAGGCCTCGTGTCTCGGGTCGATTCGACGGAAACACTAGCGCCCGGAGCCGCAGGAGGCGAGCGGGTGGGCATGGCTTTTAGGACGGGAAATGGCGGCTTTGTGACGATTTTATTCGCTGACCCGGCGTTCGCCTGCTGGGATGCGCCGTTGGGCGGAGCCCTGATGCCGCCGTTTGCGGCCAGCTTCGAGAAGTTCAGGCCCTCTTCTCTCCGAACGAGGCTGGCGGCTGAAGCCCCGGGCTATTGGCCCAGCGCTCGAGATTCTCGATGACGTCCGCATGGCTCGGCCGTTGCGGAGGCGGCGACTTTCGCTCTTCGGACAGCTTGCGCGGTAGCTTGAGGTTCTCGGTCATGGGCTTTCTCCAACCCAAAAGATGCGCTCGCACGGACCAAAAATCAACCGCTAACACATTGTTTTTACTTATGTATTTAGCTAATTTGGCGCCTGCATCTCGTTTGAAGGAACCGGCGCCAAGGACAAGCGTTGAGTAAACTACTCAATGATCTCATTTGGGGTGTTTCGATGTCCGACATGCGCGGTGAGCGACTACAGGTCATGCTCTCGCCGGAAGAGCTGACGGCGATCGACGATTTCCGCTTCAAGCACCGGATGCCGACCCGGGCGGCGGCGGTGCGCGAGCTGTTGAAGCTGGGATTGACCGTGCTGGCGTCCGATGGCGGCGGCCACAAATCCAGCAATTACGGCGTCTTCAGGCGTGGCCCGGGCGGGCACGTATCGGGCCAGGATCTGGATCCGGCGGAGTAAAGCCGGCGACCGGTCGGACGGCCACGATGCAAGCAAGCGCCGCGAGCGGTCGACTTTTGGGTTTCGATCAGACTTCGATAAGACATGGACGATTGATGGTCGCTGCTATCCGGCGCAGGACCATCAGCTATCATACCCGAGCCAACGGTCTAGAATCGGTAGGTTGCGGTTCCCAAGACCGTACGCCCGAGCCCGTAATAGCAGTCGCCCCGCGCGTAGCACGCCGCCACATAACGTTCGTCGCCGATGTTGTTGACGTTGAGCTGCAGCCTGAACGGACCGGGATCGTAAGCCACCATCATGTCGAACAGCGTGTAGGCGGGAATGGTGTAGGTGTTGGTCTCTTCGGTGGACTCGCCGATGTAGCGGACGCCGGCGCCGACCGTGACGTCGCGCAGGCCGAGTGCGCTCAGGCGATACTTGCCCCACAGCGAAGCCTGGTTGGCGGGCACGCCCTCGACGCTCTTGCCGACGTTGTCGCCGCGTTCGACCTTGGCGTTGATGTAGGAATAGCTGGCGATCACGTCGAGATCGGGCGTGACCTTGCCGATGACCTCGATTTCCGCGCCGCGGATACGGACCTGTCCGATCTGAGTCGACGCGAATGGATTGCTCGGATCGTTTGATGCCGATAACCGATTCCTTTCTACGGTATCGTAGATCGCGCCGTTGATCGCGAGGCCCTGCACCGGCGTGTATTTGAAGCCGATCTCGTAGATCTCGCCGCGCTGGTCTTGGCAGGGTCCGTTGAGACAATTGCTGCCACCATAGGTCGGGCTGAAATATACCGGATTGAACGACTGCGCCCAGACAACATAGGGATTGAAGCCGAATGGCGTTTCATACATCAGGCTCGCGCGACCGGTTGTCGCCGACCTGTCGCTGTCGGCGCCGGTGTAGCGCGTTGTGGCGTAATCTTGCCGGACCCCGAGCGTCGCAAGCCAGGGACCAAGGCGCATCTGGTCCTGCGCATAGAGGCCGGCTTGGGTCTGCTGCACGTTCGGTCCCCGTGTCAGCATGGGCAGATCGACGCTTGTATAAACCGGCGCATAGAGATCGAACGGCGTCGGGTCGAAACCGCCACCAACGGATGAGCGTGCATAAAGGCTGCGGTAATCTACGCCGAACAGCACCTTGTGTTCGAGCGCTCCGGTCAGCGCCTTGATCTGGATATTGTTGTCGGCGGTGAAATTGTCGTTCGACACTTCCTGGTTGCTGGTATAGCGATTGACCGTGCGCCGCGAGACGTCAAGGAATGGGTTGGCCGAGAACACATTCGCGTAGACGCTGCGATAGATGCCGTCGACATGGGCGTAACGCAGGTTCTGCGTCAGCTTCACGGCGTCGTTGAGATTGTGCTCGAACAGGCTGCTGATGGCACCGGTTTCAGTCTGGTACCGATCGGTGTTCGGATCGCCGACGAAACGGTTGCGCGGGATGAAGCCGTTGATACTTGGCAAGAGTGTGCCTTCACGTGGCAGGAAGCCGTTGGTGGTGCCGGTCCGGTCCTTTTGATAGACACCGAGCACGGTCCAGCTTGTATTGGTCGTCGGTCGCCAAGTCAGCGAGGGCGCCAGCAGGATGCGATTGTCGGGGACGAAATCGACCTGGGTGCCGCTGTCGCGGAACAGGCCGACGAAGCGATAGAGCCATTCGCCGTCCTTGGTCACCTTGCCGGTGGAATCCATCTGGACTTGCTTGCGACCGAAATTGTCAAGGGACGTGCCGATCTCGTTGTAAGCCTCCGCCCGCGGACGCTTGGAAATCAGGTTGACGAGACCCGCGGTGGACGTGTCGCCATAGAGCACCGACGCAGGTCCGCGGAACACCTCGATGCGCTCGAGCATGTAGGGATCGACGCGCCATTCGTTGAAGTTGTTGCGGTTGTTGACCCGCGTGCCGTCGAGATAGACGTTTGGGTCCTGGCCGCGAATCTTGAAATAGTCGTTGCGTGAATCGACGCCGCCCGGCTCGGCAAAGACGCCCGGCACATAGCGCAGGGTCTCCTGCACGCTGCTGGCACCTTGATCCCGAACGCGCTCGGCGCTGACGACCGAGATCGACTGTGCCGTCTGGCTCAGCGGCGTATCGGTCTTGGTACCGGTGCCGCTCTGCGTCGCGAGGTAGCCCTGCACGGGACCTGTGGCGGTCTCCCGCGTTGAGGCGATAGCGGGGGTGACTGGAGCGGCAGCGGCAGGATTGACGCCCCTTGTCGCGCTGCGTCGCGCGGTCGACCGCGTTGTCTGAGAGCGTTGGGTACGAGCGGCGGGCCGGGGTTTCGCTTGTTCGACAACGACCGGAGGCAACTGACTGGCCTGCCCAAAAGCAGAAACATCGAATGCCAACGTCGCAACCGCGATGGTCGAAGCCCCAAAGAGATATCTCGCGCAGTTCATCATCGCCCCACATTCCAACCGGTACTGTTGGGCGGTGTGGTAACAATCGTGATGATACGCCGAAAGTGGATTTGTTCTTTATTGCAGCATCTCGACGTAGAACTGCTCTAGATGGTGCGCTGACTATCAAAGGCTATAACGCTTCTAAACTCATTCCGCTGCGGCGAGCGTCTGCACGGTGGAACGGCTTTCACTCCTCGCTTGTGCTGTCAGCCGCGCACGCCGCTTGCGATACCAAATGAAAACTCCCGTCACCGATAGCGCAGCCACGACGATACCCATCGCCGAAATGAGGATTCGTCCGGGCATTCCGAGAATGCGACCCGAATGCATCGGAAACTGCGCTTGAACGAAAATATCCGCCGCCGTCCCCTGCCACGGTACACGCGCTCCGAGCGGCCGACCGTCCTGCCCGTCATAGTAAAGCTGAGCCGGTCCTACGCCGCCGGCGCCGTGATCGTCTCCCGGCCGGAAGAAGCTGGCGCTGTAGATGTCATAGAGCTGCGCGTAATAGACGGCACCAACGGGCTCGGACCAGCCGCGGCGGCGTCCGTCCGCCTCTCCCTTCGCAATGATGTCGGCGAACGACAGCTTGGGCGTGGCCGGTTGGTCGACCGGCGCGGGCGTGCGCAATTCATAAGGGGTTGGCGTATAGCTCGATACCGTCTTCATCAGCGGCGAGAACACCTCGAAATACAGGTTGAGGGAAAAGGCCGTGAAGGCGATGACGAACAGCAGCAGCCACGTCCAGAGGCCGAAGGCGCGGTGAATGTCGAAATTGATGCGGTAGGCGCTGCCCGACGTTTTGATTGCCCAGGCCGGTTTCCATCTGGCCCAGAAACCCCGATCGAGTTGACGGGTCACGCTCGCCGCACGTGCGGCATTCGACCTTCGCCGAACCGGAAGCGTCAGATAAAAGCCGACAAAGCAGTCGAGCGTCCAGACGATGGCAATGACGCCGAGCAGACGCATGCCCCAGCGATCGCTGCCCCAGAACTCGGGGATGTGAAGCGTGTAGTGCAGCTTGTAGAGAAACGAGACAAAATTTTCCCGCGTCACCGGCCAGACCGCTCCCCAATGGCGGCGGCCAAGTTCCTCACCGGTCGCAGGGTCCAGGAACACCTGGTTGTAATCGAGCTGAAAACGTTTTCCGGTGGTGGGATCGATCCTGGGTTCAACAAAGAACGCAAGCGACGCGCCAGCTTCGGGCGTGGTCGAAAGATAGTTGACCTTGGCACGCGGATCCCGGGCCTCGATCAGCTTCGCAAGCTCGGTAGATGGCCTGGAAGGACCCTTCGTCTTCGCCTCGGTGAGATGGCTGTTGAGCCATTCGTCGAGTGCATGATCCCAGGAAATCACCGCACCTGTCACACCGGACAAGAACAGGAAAGCGGCGGTAATCAAACCCGCCCAGCGGTGGGCTATTCCAAATGCGACTCTCATCTCGACCCATTGTTACATAGCGGGGGCCGGGGCAACACTCTGATTGGGTTGATCTGCCTGGAATTACTCTATCCAGAAAATGTGTGGTGCCCAGGAAAGGACTCGAACCTTCACGGCCGTTAAGCCACTGGCACCTGAAGCCAGCGCGTCTACCAATTCCGCCACCTGGGCCCGGGCGGGTTAGTAAGGAACGGTCACGCGCTTGTCAAATCGCTTCAATGCCGGCCAAATACGCTGTACAGCGACCGCGTGTTGGCGTATCGCGAATCCGCTAAATTCAACCGATATCTCTCTAATTCGACCCGCGCAGGAATTGGCCCAATGGCATCGTACCCGGCATCGAACCTGGAAACGCTCGTCACGGTTTTTGGCGGATCGGGGTTTCTGGGGCGAAACGTGGTGCGGGCGCTGGCCAAGCGCGACTACCGGATCAGGGTGGCGGTGCGGCGGCCGGAACTGGCCGGGCACCTGCAGCCGCTCGGCCGGGTCGGCCAGATCCACGCCGTGCAGGCCAATCTGCGCTATCCGGCTTCCGTCGAGGCGGCAATGCGCGATTCGCACATCGCGATCAACCTGGTCGGCACCCTGATCGAGAGCGGCGCGCAGACGTTTGACGCGGTTCAGGCCAAGGGCGCCGAGACCATCGCCAAAACTGCCGCCGCCGCGGGCGCGCGGATGGTGCATGTGTCGGCGATCGGCGCCGACGAGAACGCGCTCTCCGCCTACGGCCGCGCCAAGGCGGCCGGTGAGCAGGCCGTGCTGGCGGCCGTTCCGTCGGCCACCATCCTGCGGCCGTCACTGCTGTTCGGCCCGGAGGATCAATTCACCAACCGGTTTGCGGCACTCGCCCGGATATCGCCCTTCCTGCCGCTGATCGGTGGCGGCGTCACCCGGATGCAGCCGGCCTATGTCGGCGACGTCGCGAACGCGGTCGCCGATGCCGTCGACGGCAAGACCAGGCCCGGCGCGACTTACGAACTCGGCGGACCGGAAGTGCTGACCATGCGCGAGATCATGGAAATCATTCTTGCCATCACCGAGCGCAAGCGCGCACTGATTTCGCTGCCGTTCGGGCTGGCTCGGCTGCAGGCGATGTTCCTGCAATTTGCGCCGGGGCCGCTCAAGCTGACGCCGGACCAGGTGGCGATGCTTCAATCGGACAATGTGGTGTCTGACGCCGCCAAGGACGCCGGCCTGACACTGGAAGGGCTCGGCATCACGCCCGATTCGCTGGAAGCGGTCGCCCCGCAATATCTCTGGCGCTTCCGCGCCGCCGGGCAGTTTCAGCGCAAGAGCGCGTAATTGCCGTCGATCCTCATGGTGAGGAGGCGCGTCAGCGCCGTCTCGAACCATGAATGCCCTGCTGCTACACCCGGGCACTCATCCTTCGAGACGCCGCTAAAGCGGCTCCTCAGGATGAGGTCTGACAGCCGGGAGACCCGCTGCATAATTCGAGAAAACTACTTTCCCAGCGCCAACGCGATCAGGCCGAGCGTGCCGATGATGACACGCCACCACGCAAACAGCGTGAACCCGTGGCGGGTGACGTAGGTCAGGAACGTCTTCACTACGATGATCGCCGTGATGAACGACACCACGAAACCGATCGCGATCACGCCTACATGGTCGATCGTCATCTCGCCGCGGTTCTTGTAGAAATCATAGGCGAACGCGCCGACCATGGTCGGGATCGCGAGAAAGAACGAAAACTCCGCCGCCGAACGCTTGTCCCCGCCAAGCAGCATCGCCGCCACGATGCTGGCGCCGGACCGCGACACGCCGGGAATCATCGCTACGCACTGTGCAATGCCGATCCACAGATACATCATCAGCGGATAGCGTGTGGCATCGTCCTCGTGCGGCTTCAGATCAAGCCGATCGACCCAGAGCAGGATCGCGCCGCCGACGATCAGCGTGAAACACACCACCCACGGATTGAACAGCAGCTCCTTGATGTATTTGCCGACGGCCAGGCCAACGACCACCGCCGGCAGGAACGCCACCAGCACGCCGATCACGAACCGGCGGTCGTCAGGATTGGTGAACATGCCGAGCGCCACGCGCCACAGCTTGGCGAAATACAGCACGACGATCGCAAGAATCGCGCCGAGCTGGATCAGGATCACAAAACTCTGCCAGAACGCGCCCTCGCCAAGGCCGAAGAAGCGTTGCGCCAGCAGCATATGGCCCGTGGAGGAAACCGGTAGAAATTCCGTGATACCCTCGATGATGCCGAGAATCACCGCCTTCACTGCATCCGACATCATGGTGTTGGTCCATTTTGACTGGAAAAGCCGCGCTCTTCTCGCCTATTCGCCCCCATGCCGCAATCGCAAAAAAACGTCAGAACACCATTGTCTCGCGCGTTTGCTTGGCTAGTGTCCCGATTCGCTTGACGCGGTTTGAGGGTTCCGTTAGTCGCCGCGGTTTTACCTCTGGGATTTCATGTACACGCTCTATCATCACCCGTTCTGTCCGCATTCGCGCTTCATTCGCCTCGCGCTGGGCGAACACGGCCTCGAGCTGCGCCTGGTGGAAGAACGCGCCTGGGAACGGCGCGAAGGGTTTCTCTTGCTCAATCCCGCGGCCGCCACGCCGGTCTTGATGGCCGAGGGCTTTCCGCCGATTCCGGGCGCCGGGATTATCGCCGAATATCTCGACGAGACGCACGGCCTGGAGGCGGGCGATCGACGGCTGTTGCCGGCCTCGATGGCTGAGCGCGTCGAGGTGCGCCGGCTGATGGCCTGGTTCAACGAAAAGTTCTTCGAGGAGGTCTCGAACCCGCTGGTGACCGAGCGCATCTACAAGCGCTTCATGAGCGAGGAGAATGGCGGCGGGCCGCCCTCCACCGACGTGATCCGCGCGGCCAAGGTCAATGTGCGCTATCATCTGGCCTACATCGGCTGGCTTTCGCAGACCCGGAATTTCCTCGCCGGCGACCGGCTGACCTACGCGGATCTCGCCGCCGCGGCGCATCTTTCGGCGATCGACTATCTGGGCGATGTGCCATGGCACGAGGACGAGGCGGCAAAGGCGTGGTACGCGCGGGTGAAATCCCGCCCGTCGTTCCGCCCGCTGCTGAGCGAATGGCTGGCGGGCGTGCCGGCGTCGCGGACCTATGTGGACCTCGACTTCTGAACAAGGCCGTCAAACTCTCCGGTGCCGATCTGAAGGCCGCGCTCGCGCACGAGGCGGCGACGCTCGGCTTCGACAGCATCGGCGTAACCGGTCCCGACACGATCGGCAACGCCGGGAAATATTTTCGCGAATTCCTCGATGCCGGCGCGCATGGCGACATGGACTGGCTGGCGGCGCAGCCCGAGCGACGAATGGACCCGCGCGTGCTGTGGCCCGGCGTGCGTTCGATCATCATGCTCGGCGTCAATTACGGCCCCGATGAGAATCCGCTCGCGCTTCTCGAACAACGTACGCGCGGCGCAATCTCCGCCTATGCGCAGGGCGACGACTATCACGACGTCATCAAGAAGCGGCTGAAGACGCTGGCGCGATGGCTGGTGGCCGCATCCGGCGAAGAAGTCAAAGTGTTCATCGACACCGCCGCCGTGATGGAAAAGCCTCTGGCGCAGGCGGCAGGCCTCGGATGGCAAGGCAAGCACACCAATCTGGTTTCGCGCGAATTTGGCTCATGGCTGTTTCTCGGCGCGATCTTTTCTGCATCCGACCTGCCGCGCGATGCGGCCGACATTGACCATTGCGGCTCCTGCAATGCCTGCCAGGAGATCTGCCCGACCGCGGCGTTCCCCGCGCCCTACAAGCTCGATGCGCGGCGCTGCATTTCGTATCTGACGATCGAGAACAAGGGCCCGATCCCGCACGAATTTCGTAAACGCATCGGCAACCGCATCTATGGCTGCGACGATTGCCTTGCCGTGTGCCCGTGGAACAAGTTTGCGCAAGCTGGCCGCGAAGCCAAGCTCGCCGCACGCGATGAATTGCGCGCACCGTCGCTTGGCGAGCTGGCGCGGCTTGACGATACCGCGTTCCGCGCACTGTTTTCGAAATCGCCGGTCAAGCGCATTGGCCGCGACCGTTTTGTCCGCAACGTGCTGATTGCGATCGGCAACGCGGATGACGCGTCGCTGGCGGCGGAGGCCGAACGCCTGCTGGACGACGCAAGCCCGCTGGTGCGCGGCGCGGCGGTATGGGCGCTGTCGCAGTTGGTCGAGCGAGAGAGACTTGACGCACTGGCGGCAAAGGCGATGGGCAGCGAGGTGGATGAGAGCGTGCGCGAAGAGTGGCGGCTCAGCGACAACGCTGCCCGACCCTCATCCTGAGGAGCGCGCAGCGCGTCTCGAAGGATGTGGCCACAGTCGGGCCTACATGGTTCGAGACGGCGCTTCGCGCCTCCTCACCATGAGGAATCTACACATCTGCAGCCCTTGATTTCATGCATCCAAATCCGCCATGGTCACCCGCCATGACGAAAAACCAGCCTTTCTTCACCCACGATCGCGACAGCGGCACCTTCATGCCCACGCCCGTCTCCAACGGCCCGTGGGACCCCAACTCGCTGCACGGCCGCGTCGTTGTCGGCCTGCTCGCCCATGCGATCGAGCAGCGCCACGGCTCCGATGATTTCGTGCCGGCGCGGCTCACCGTCGACATGTTTCGCCTGCCGAACACCACGACGGCGATCGAGGTCAAGACCGGGCTCGTCCGCGACGGCAAGCGCATCAAGGTCGTGGAAGCCGAGTTCTTCTCTGGCGGCACCAGCATGGCGCGCGCCTCCTGCCAGTTATTGCGCAAGACGGAAAACGCACCAGGCAACGTCTGGTCACCGCCGAACTGGGACGCGCCGAAGCCTGCGGACATTCCAAAGCCCACCGATCCCAGGTTGGGCATGAACGGCAAATGGACGACGCGGCCGATCGTGGGCCACATGGGTGCGCTCGGGCCGCGGCGGCTGTGGATGAGCGAGGTGCGCGAGCTGGTCGACGGCATCCCGATGTCGCCCTTCGTGCATGTCGCCACGGGTGCTGATTTCGCCAGCCCGTTCGCCAATGCCGGCGATCAGGGACTCGGCTACATCAACAGCGACGTCACGCTCTATCTGCACCGGCTCCCCGTGACGCCATGGGTCGGCTTCGAGGTGGTGAACCACCACGCCACCGACGGCATCGCGATCGGCGAATGCTGGCTCTACGACGAACGGGGCCCGATCGGGACGTCGACGGTGGCCGCGCTCGCGCAGCGCAAGCCGACGACCAACGTGCCACCGCCGTGAGTGTACGCGGCGCGCCCTCTCGGCCGTCATTGCCTGCGACAAACGCGAAGCGTTTGCGCAAGGGAGCGATAGCGACGAAGCAATCCATCTTTCTTTATGCCGCGAGATGGATTGCTTCGCTTCGCTCGCAATGACGGCGTGGAGACCGTCACTCCACCAGATGCCGCTTCATCTCCGGCCGCGCCTTCAGCGCCGCGCCCTGTTTCGCGACGATCTTCGCGATACGCTCCGGCGCAAACTTGATGTCGACAAAGGCCGGCGCGGTGTTGGCGACCTCGTGGTATTCCGTGATCTTGCCGTTGCGCAGCCGCATGATCGCGACGCCCTCGAACATCGCGCGCGCGCCTTCCGCCTCCGGCAGCGTCGAGCGGTAACTGAAGGTGTAACGTGCGTACAACGTATGTCCGTCGCTGACGGGGTCGTGCATGTCCCAGCGAAAATCGGTGGCCGTGCGATAGAACCAGTCGTCGATTAGGCCTGCGATTTTCGTGCGGCCTTCGAATGCGCCGTAGAACACGTCGTGATAGACGCCGTCCTCGGTGAACAGTTCCGCGAACGCCTTGCCGTTGCGCTGCTCGACGGCGTCGCAGAACGCGCGGAGCATGGTGGATGGGTTCATGGGCGTTGCCTCCCGGTCGTCATTCCCCGCGAAAGCGGGGAATCCAGTATTCCAGAGGGCGCGAGATAAATCGATAGGCCGCGGCGTACTGGATCATCCGCCTTCGCGGATAATGACACCATGGATGATGCTGACAGTATCACCCCATCTCCGCCACTGCCGCCATGATCCTCGCAATATCCTGCGGGCGCGACAGGCGATGGTCGCCGTCCTGGATCATGGTCAGCACGACGTCCTCGGCCGGCAGCCGGTGTGCCAGCGCGAAGGCGTGTTGCCAGGGTACATCAGGGTCCTGCGCGCCCTGCAGGATGCGCACCGGGCAGCCGACCTCGATGGCGCTGCCGAGCAACAGATGGTTGCGGCCCTCCTCGATCAGCGCGCGGGTGATCGGATAGGGCGTGCCGTCGCCATATTCCGACGGCCGCATCCAGACGCCTTTGGTCCCGATCTCCTCGCGAACTTCGTCGGAGAAAGCATTCCACATCAGTTGCTCGGTGAAGTCGGGCGCCGGCGCGATCAGCACCAGCCCGGCCAGGGTCGCCTCCGTCGCATCGCGCTCGGCGAGGGCGCGCGCCAGCAAGAGCGCCATCCAGCCCCCCATCGACGAACCGATCACGACCTGCGGCCCCCGGCAGAACTGCCCGAACACGGCGACGGCTTCTTCCAGCCAGCGCCCGATGGTGCCGTCGATGAAAGCGCCGCCTGATTCGCCGTGGCCGGAATAATCGAACCTGATACAGGCGCGGCCATGCTCCGCGGCCCAGGCGTCCAGCGCCAACGCCTTGGTGCCCCGCATGTCGGAGTTGAAGCCGCCCAGCCAGAACAGCCCGGGCCCGCTGCCGGCACGGGCCCGCACGGCGACCCGGCGGAGGCCATCGCCCTCCCCAACGTCAATAAAGGTCGGTTCCGGGTCGATTGCTGCTGGATTGGTCATGGATCTGTCACCCTCGCCGGTTGCTTTGTCCGTGGTCGCGCTTCACCGGTCAAGCGAGACCGGACTTTGCTTGCACATCAGGCGACCGAGCTATATTTGCCTGAAGTGACCGAAATGCCTCGCATTTGACGGTTTTCGGGCGCAGACCGTGAGTTCGCTTGCTGTTATCAGCGTATTGCTTCAAACTGCAGCCCTTCCTTTCACAACTTTGGAGAACTACCCATTCGCCGTCCCAACAGAGCCCCGCCCGCTGCAACCAAAGACGGGCCGCGCACCAACGATGAAATCCGCAACGCACAGATCCAGCTGATCGATCAGACCGGCCTCAACCACGGAACGATTGAAACCGTGGTTGCCGTCAAGATGGCGCTTGAGGCAGGCATGGATCTCGTCGAGATTTCGCCGAACAACAAT
>Ga0307499_10000580_pt1 | contig 12257 bp, 9 predicted proteins | sample 13_S_MG_FD_201363 | JGI IMG/M metagenome (GOLD analysis project Ga0307499, IMG submission 201363) | Soil microbial communities from Populus trichocarpa stands in riparian zone in the Pacific Northwest, United States - 13_S | ecosystem: Environmental > Terrestrial > Soil > Riparian zone > Trees... | reverse complement strand
GGCATGCCACGCCGTACATGGCGCCGACTGTTGTTCGCTATCCGCTGTACGATATGCCCGCCGCGCGGGTTGCACCGACGGATATGGGCTCCATAAGGGCAGCGGGAGTCGCCGACGTAGTCAAAATTCGCCTTGTTGACGCTGGGATCAGGTGCATCTGCCGACAGTGCCAGCGGCGTGCCATCGCGCCATCGGCCGCACAGATTGGCGGCGACGATCTCGCGCAAGGCGCCATGACGCGACGGGCGTGCAATCGAGAGGACCTGGCAGATTTTCACTTCAGCCCCGGGCGGCAGCACTTCGTCGACCTTCGGTTGCGTGAGCAAATAGGATGCGGCCTGATCGAGATACTCCTCGAAGCCGACCACGTCCTGCTTCAGCACGCGAAAGGCGTTGAAGGTGCCGTTGTGTCCCAGGATTTCGGGTTGAGGAACCCGCCACGTCAAACCTTCCAGGTTGGTCGGATGTCCCAGCAACACGGTACCTAGCGGGGCCATGGGTTGTCCGTCAGGATAGCGCAGCGGGTCGTGAATCCCCTCGAACCTCGGTTGCATGATGTTGTCGCGATACCCGAAGTGAACAAAGTCGTCCGCGAAATTATATCCTTCGCGTGTGCCGAGCAGCGTCAGGGCGTTTCGGTCGAGGGCGCGCTGCTGAACCTGGTCCAGTTGCCTGACGTCTCCCGCGTAGATCGTTGCGATGAGATGGATCCGTTTGGGCTCATCGAAGGGCGATGGCCAGGTTTCCGGCGCGCTCGACCCGACATCCCCGAGCTTCAAGGCGCGTGCGGTCATGCCCTCGATGAATTCGTTGGGGAACATTTCAAGCGAAGAACTCGGCGTGCCGAGGGCGCGTAGTCCCTCATAGGTCAGGCCAATGTTGAAACAGGTGTCAGGCTTGGCTGCCCCCCAATTTCCCGTTGTGATCTGCGGAACGTCGTGGTCGCGGCCGGATATGGAGGCGGCGAGCCAGCGCCGGGCCGCAATGCGATCCGCGACTTCAAGGATGAGGTAGCGCACGTACGGCATCTTGGTGTAGCCACGCAAGATATTGCCCTGCAGATCAGCGAGGTCGAACATAGCGCTCACCAGCCTAACCCCAATTGTTTGCGGACCTGAGCCACTGAAAATCCGGGGTAGGCCCGGTAGCCATTGCCGAGCGAAACGTTCGCGTTGGCGCGAAGCTGCAGGATCAGTTTGCGCGGAAGGAGAGTTAGATCGTCATTGACAGGCGATACGGCCTTGTCTCCAATCAAGTCTTCCTGGTCTCGCAGAAAGTCGGTGGCGGTGTCCGGTACCTGATACAGGTCGCGCTCGTGCACCCACTGGATGAATGCCTCGACATTCTTTTCGCAGGGGGTCACTTCTTCTCCGCCTTCGACAAGTTCGACCACGGCGTTGAACACACTGCCGATGGTCGCGATGAAATCACGAATGTAATTGGTAAAATCCCCGTCATAGACGGAGAACATGCAAATATTGTCGCCGACGATGACGAAGCGCGCGAAATGCACCGTGCCGACATTGTTCAATCCGGCGTAGATCGCATCCTTGTTTTGCGCGATCGCCAGCGCGGCCAGCGCTCGTCCGACCGGTGACTTGTTCTTGAGCGGCATGATCAGATTCATCATGCACTGGACGTTGTCACCGTGCCGAAACGACGGGTGGGGACCACCGGGCAGACGCTTCACCGGCGTCAATCGCGCCCACAACGGCACCAGGATCCATGAGGCCACGAGCTCGAAGAAGCGAGTCTTGGGCAACCGGTCCACAAAGCGATCGACCCACCTTTCGTCACTTGGGATTGGCATTGTCCGGCCTCCACGTGAAGGGACATCCACCGCGCATTTCGCGCGAGACTTCGTAGGCACACCGGCGGGCCTCGAGGATGGGATCATTGGAGACTTCGATGCCGGGCGCGAGGCGACAGGGATTGAAACTGATGCGCTCGCCAGCCGCTTCCTGATCCGTGGGGACCTCGGTGAGTGTAAGAGTACCCATGGCGATCCGGACCCGTGTGCTTGGCCAGGGCTTCGTGGGATCGTCGAGCGCATCGCCCGCTTCGCCGATGGTCATCATCAGCATGAATCGGGCCGGCCACCCCTTCAGCCGGTCTTCGATTTCCTTGAACAGATATTTGTCGCGCGATACGTCCTCAGCACCGATGTTGCGAACCCCGGCGACCGGCTGCCAGGAAAAGCGAACCGGACGGCGAACGCCGTCGGGCGCCTTCACCCAGAAGGTATGGACGGCGTGATAGCTCGCGCGGGCATAGCTCTCCGGTGCGCCGATCGAAGCGACCTGGAATATGCCCAACTGGGAGAACCGGTGCCGGTCGGCATAACGGAGTGCTCCCGCGTCGACGCTCTGGGTTTCGTTCGGATACGGGTTGCGGGGAGGCACCTTGAGTCGCAGGAAATCTGCAATCTTCAGCAGCCAATGTCGTCTTCGATATGGCTCGAGCTTCGCGACCTTGGCGAATTCGAAAAAGTCCGCGACATCGCGGACGAAAAATTCACCGAGCGTCGTCGCGATCAGGTCGCTTGCCGATCCGTCCGGCAAGTGGAAGCGTACCGCCATTCCTCGGACATCGGACCATCCATCATGTTGCTCCAGCCCGCCCAATCCGTTGGAGAATCTCACCGACGCGGGAATGGGCTGTCCCTTGAAATGCTCCGCGATGCAATAGGTGCGCGCCACGTCGGACGCCACGAATTCGCCCTTCACGCCGATGCCGATGGTGTGAACCGGTCTCCTACCGGGGACTGGCTCTGGCAAGTTGTCGATGATGACCTGGACAAGCTGCTTTGCTACTGATGCATCGACCATGCCCCCCTCCATTCTGGACGGACCGCTGAGGGTGCCGTTCGGCGCCCGGTGCATTAGCGTTATCGACCGAAGGTAGCCTGCGCCCTCCGCCCAAACGTTATATTCGATCGGCGGTCGGATGTGTGATGTGGTTCACAAAGTTAGCCGAAATGAAGCGCCGCGCAATTCCAATCGAATGCGGGGGTCGACACCCCCGATAATACTCGCGCACCGATCAAGTGATCGGCTGAGTGCGTGTCGTGTTGCGCTGCAAGAACCCAAAGCCGGCACCAAGGGTCGGGCACACCATTCACGAATGTATGAGTGTACGTCCTAGGCGTTTTTCTCGCCGGCAATCTCCACGCGCTGCGGCGGCAGCAGACCAAGCCGTCCAGCCGGCTCAGCCGTCAGCGTGTGAATATAGAAATGCGTGGCCATATCATCGGTCGCGTTCATCACCGGCGAGGGCGCAGAGATGATCTTTAGCGAACCGCAGGCGCCGATCCAGTCGATATGGCGGTGGCCGTGCATCACCACGGCGCGCCCGGCCAACGCTTCAAGCCGGCGTACGAACCAGCTGCCGTTGATCAGCGCCGTGCCGATCCGTTCCGAGAATGCCTTCACCGGCATGGGATACTCCACCACATGGTGGTGCAATGCGACGATCCAGCGTGCTGCCGGATAGTGGCGGATCGCCGCCTCAAGGCGATGGGTCTGTTCGACGGACACCAGCCCGAGCGCATTGGTGAAGGAAAAATGAGTCTCGGCATTGGAGTTCAGGACCGCTATTCCGAGGCCGCCGTCCGCCTCTGGCGGCAGGATCATCGGAAACTTGTCGTCGAACAGGCCACGCAGCGCCGCTGTACGGCGCAGGCCGCCATGTTCCGCCAGCGCCACGATCGCCTCGCGATGCGGCGCCAGTGCTTCGTTCAACGTTACGGCCGGTTTTCCCGAGGCGTCTGCCACGCGCAAGCGGTCGCCTTGCACGGCCGCCATCGCCGACAGGGTGCGGATTTGCCGCAGCCGCTTGCCCGGGCTGAACGGCAGGTCGAGCCGCGCCGGATTGGCGCGGTCGACGATGTTGACGTCGTGGTTGCCCGGCAACATGACCATGCGCGCGGCAAGTTCCGGATGACGGGCGACGGCGTCGAGGAATGCCGCCCATTCGCCGGCGCGGCCGGCGTCGGTCATGTCGCCGGTGATGAGGATGTGATCGAGGGGATCGATCGCATGAATGGCGGCGAGATGCGCCAGCACCCGATCGAGCCTGCTATTGCCGCGCGGGCCGGCCCGTCCGCTTTCGATACGAAAGCCGTATTGGTCGCCGATCACGTGCAGGTCCGACAGATGCGCAACGCGCCAACTCCGCCCCCGGGACGAGGCGGTATCGAACGCGGCGAGATCGACGGGTTGCCGCATGCTGGCATCCGCAAATCCCCACATCAGCGATGCGACCGCCAGATAGGCCGATACCAGCAGAATGGCGTTTGCCAGCGCCGGCATGGCGAGGCGATGCAGCAAGACCAGGTCGTTCCAGCCGCCCGTCCAGCGCGAGGCGGGCCAGGCCAGCATCGCGACCAGCACGGCGCATGCGGACAGCACGATGCCGGCCGCCATCGAATTGGCGCTGCGCAACCGCGCCCGGCCGGCGACGGTCAGCTTCTTGCTCCATATCCGTTCCGTCAGATGGCGCAGCGCTTCGCGGGTGAACGCGTAGCCAGGCTGCACGGCGAGCGCGTTGAGCGACCAGAAATTATTCTCGGCGATCCGGAGCAGCGGCCGCCATCCGATCCACCCCACCGCGACGATCGCAAGCAAAGCCAGCGCCGTGCCGATCCCGGTCAATGCGGCAAGCTTTTGCGACAGCTTTGAAAACCAGGCGGAGGCCAGCAACGGCGCCAGACCCAGAAGCACGGCCGGCAACAACAGCAATATTGTCCAGGCGAACAGCAGTTTGGGCAAACTGATTTCGACCAGGAGGCTGCCGGCGATGGCAAGCAGGGACCGCTGCCCGGGGCTGGCGGCATCGTCCTCGATATCGCCGTGGCGCGGATCGATCAGCATGCTGTCCGGCTCGGAACGCAATAGCGCCAGCTTGATCCTCGCGGAGGAGCTAATCAACCAGAAAGGGAATTATTCGCAGGTGTGCCAAATGCTGCAGGCGCGTCATCGAGGCCGGAAGCTTCAAGCCGCAACGCAGAGGGCGCTTTACGAAAAGAACGCGATCTTCTCGGCCTGGCTCATGCGCCGGATCGGCGCCAGCGGGTCGTTGGCCGCCGTGACCGGCTTTCGCAGCATGCCGCTCGCGATCAGGCTCGAGCCGAGCGACATTTCCACTGCCGGCGCTGGCGCCGGTGCGGGGGCCGGTGGCGGGGGTGGAGCTTGAACCACCTGTTGAACCTGCGGCGCGACGACCGGTTCGGGCGCTTTTGCGACGATCACGGGAGCAATCGGGGCAGGCTCCGCCGCGCGGACCTGTTCGGCTATCGCTTCGGCGATCTCGTCGTCGCTGATCGGATCCGGCGCGCCCATCTCCATCGCGATCATGTCGAGTAGCGCCTCGTCCTCAGCATCGGCGTCTTGGGGGTCGGCGTTCTGGACAGTTGTTTCCTGGACGGCGGCTTCCTCGGCAGCAGCAACCCTGGCGGCCGGCGGCGTTTCCGTCCGCGCGGCTTCGGCGCGCATGGCCGGCGACGCGGGCGGGGCCTTTGCAGCTTCCTTTGCGGCTTCCTTGGCAACTTCCTTCGCCAAAACCGCGTCGGCTGTCTCTGCCGCCGGGGCCATGGCTGGCGCGGCCGGGGAGGGTGCCGCCGCTTCGGCCTCGGCAGCCAGCGTGTGGTCGTCGTCGCTGAATTCCACAAGCCGGCCCTGCAGGGCGGCAAAGGCCGCACGCATCGCCGCTCTCGCCTCTTCGGAAGAGAACTGGTCGGTGCTCTTTTCGATGACGGTGACCTGCGAATCGATCAGGTCGCAGATCCGCCCGTCATTGCCGATTTCCCGCAACCGCCAGGCGATTTCGCGCAAAACGCGCGCGCCCTTGCGGACCGGCGCCAGCCGCTGTTCCAGCGCAAGGCTATCGAGCGCCTCGACCGCTGATTCCTCGGCTGCCTCGACCGAACTGCGGATGGCGGCGAGCGCCTCGGTCAGCCGCTCCTGCGCCGCAGCCGCCGCGACGACGGCCTCGGCGGCCTGCTGAGCCGAAAGGCCTTCCTCGCGCTGGAGGCTTGCCTCCCGCTCGAGGTCTTCTTCGCGCTGGGCGGCGAGGCTTTGCTCGATCCGCGCCACCGCGTCCAGCACCATCCTTGTGTCGGTATTGCGGTTGCGCTTGGCATATTCGGTCAGGAACCAGCGGCCCCGCGAAGTTTCCATGAAGGCTTCGGCGATCGCGGCATAATCCTCCTCGCTCGGCAGCGTGGCGCGTGCTGAGATCGGAGAAAGGGCGAATGCTTCGTCGGCCATGTCAAACTCTTCGCGCAAATCAGCGCGCACTGCGATAACGAGACAACACGATATTGTCCGAATCGCAATTGAATTGATGCAGAGCGAATCACAAATCCCCATCGCTTCTCAAGATGCATCCCGGCGTTTCGCGACGCGGGTGGCGCTGTTTTATGGCACCCTGTTCGGAATGACCGGAACCCACCTGCCGTTTTTCACGGTCTGGTTGAAGGCAGTCGGGATTGATGCATTTTGGATAGGCCTGATCACGGCCGTGCCACCGGTGACCCGGTTTACGGCGCTGCCGCTGGTGACCGGCCTTGCGGAACGGCGCCAGGCCCTGCGCGGCGGCATCATCGTGACCGCCTTTGCCACCGCCCTGGGCTTTTTCATCCTGGGAACCCAGCATTTGCCGGTGCTCGTGTTCCTGATCTACGCGCTGACCTGCTGCCTGTGGACGCCCATGGTGCCGCTGACGGATGCCTATGCGCTGCGCGGCGTGAAGCGCTATGGCCTCAACTACGGACCGTTGCGGCTGTGGGGCTCGGCCGCCTTCGTCCTCGGCGCGCTGGTCTGCGGAATGCTGTTCGATCTCATTGCCGCCCGAAACCTGATCTGGATCATCGCCGGCTCCGCCGCGCTCGGGGCGCTGGCCAGCCTCGCGCTGCAGCCGCTGGAAGACACCAGAACGGCCCGCCCGGTCACCGGCGGGGCGAGCGCGCTGCTGCGCGACGGCGGCTTTATTGCCGTCATCGTGGCGTCGGCGCTGATCCAGGGCAGCCATGCCGCCTATTATATTTTCGCGTCGATTGCCTGGCAGCAAGCGGGGTTCGACGGACTGACGATTGCCGTCCTGTGGGTTTTGGGCGTGATTGCCGAAATCGTGCTGTTCGCGCTGTCGCCGCGATTTACGCTGCAGCCGTCGATGCTGGTGGTGATCGCGGCTCTGAGTGCGGCCGCGCGCTGGGCGATCATGGCGCAGGATCCGCCGCTAGCTGTTCTCGCGATCGTCCAACTAGCGCATGCACTGAGCTTCGGGCTGACCCAGGTCGGAATCATGGGATTGATGCTGCATCAGGTGCCCGGCCATGTGATGGCGAGGGGGCAGGGCTATCTGACCGCCTGCGGCGGTATCGTCGCCGGCCTCGCTTCGGTCGCGTCAGGCACGATCTACGAGAGCTGGGGCCAAGGCATCTACTATGTGATGGCTGTGATGGCTGCCCTGGGCGGGATGGTGGTCTGGCTGGCGCGGGAGCGCCTCTCGCATCAGCCCCACAAGGCGGCTTCCGGTGGATAGACCAGGCTGCCGTCGTAGCGCAGACCCTCGTCGCGGTCGCGCGCCAGCAGCAGCGGACCATCGAGATCGACGAACCTGGCCTGTGGCGCCAGCAGCATGGCCGGCGCCATCGCCAGCGAGCTCGCGACCATGCAGCCGATCATGATTTCAAATCCGAGCGCGTGCGCGGCGTCGGCCATCGCGAGCGCCTCCGTCAGCCCGCCGGTCTTGTCGAGCTTGATATTGACGGCGTCGTAGCGCGCGCGAAGGCCTTCGAGCGAGGCGCGGTCATGCACGCTTTCGTCGGCACAGACGGCGATCGGCCGCTTGATGCGCGCCAGCGCGTCGTCCTGGCCGGCCGGCAGCGGCTGCTCGACCAGCGTCACGCCGGCGTTGGCGCAGGCGGCCAGATTGTATTCGAGATTGTCCGGCGTCCAGGCTTCGTTGGCGTCCACGATCAGTTCGGATTCCGGGGCCGCCTTGCGCACCGCCGATATCCGCGCGTCATCGCCGTCGCCGCCGAGCTTGATCTTCAAGAGCGGCCGGTGCGCGGCTTTCGCGGTCGCTGACGCCATGGCTTCCGGCGTGCCGAGCGAAATCGTGAAAGCGGTGGTGCAAGGGCGCGGCGCCGGCCGGCCGAGCAGGGTCCAGGCCCGCTTCCCGGTGCGCTTGGCCTCGAGATCCAGCAGCGCGCAATCCAGCGCGTTGCGGGCAGCGCCCGTCGGCATCGCTGCCTGCAGGGCCTGCCGGTCCAGTCCCCTCGCAAGCGGTTCCTGCATCGCATGAAGTGCTTCAAGCGTTGCTTCCGGGGTCTCGTTGTAGCGGGGATAGGGCACGCATTCGCCGCGGCCACTCTGACCATCATGGCTGACGGTCGCGACAACAGTCACAGCCTCGGTTTTGGCGCCGCGGCTGATGGTGAATGCACCTGCGATCGGCCAGCGTTCGATGCTGACGGCAAGCTTTCGAGATGGACTGGAAGTCATTTGAAAATCTGCAATTTTCTGAACCGCAAGCTTGTTTGCTGCAACCAACTATGGCTGGTTAGGGACGGATTCTACAAGGCAGCCGATGTGTGGAACCTGACGTTTTTCAGGGGGCATTCGGCCAAGGGATAGGCATCGTGAGCGGCAACCCGACATTGGAGCGGATAGCTAGCGGCAACGGGTTGGCGCTGTGCGCGACCGGCTCGTGGACGGCCCGCTTTGCGCCGGTGCTGGAACGAATGGTCGCCGACGCCGAGAAACTCGGCGGCACCCGGCCCAACATCGTCATCGACGCCTCCCGGGTGTCGAAGCTCGACACCTTCGGCGCCTGGCTGATCGAGCGGCTGCGCCGCAGCCTGACGCAGGGCGGCGTCGAGGCCCAGATCGCCGGGCTCTCGGCCAATTATTCCAGCCTGGTCGACGAGGTGCGCCGCGTGAAGGCCGAGCCGATCGTCGAAACCGACCGGGTGACGATCGCGGGCATGCTGGAACAGATCGGCCGCAGCGTGGCCGGCGTCGGCGGAACGCTGATCGGATTGATCGAGATGCTGGGCGCGGTGCTTGCCGCGGCGGGCCATGTTCTCATCCGGCCCCGCGGCTTCCGCCTGACCTCGACGATCCATCATCTGGAGCAGGTATGCTGGCGCGCGGTGCCGATCGTGGTGCTGATCACGTTCCTGATCGGCTGCATCATCTCGCAGCAGGGCATTTTCCATTTCCGGAAATTCGGCGCCGATATCTTCGTGGTCGACATGCTGGGCGTGCTGGTGCTGCGCGAGATCGGCGTGCTGCTGGTGGCGATCATGGTGGCGGGCCGCTCCGGCTCGGCCTATACCGCCGAACTCGGCTCGATGAAGATGCGCGAGGAGATCGACGCGCTGCGCACCATGGGTTTTGACCCGATCGAGGTCTTGATCCTGCCGCGGATGCTGGCGCTGGTGCTGGCATTGCCGATCCTCGCGTTTCTGGGGGCGATGGCTGCGCTTTACGGCGGCGGGCTGGTGGCGTGGCTCTATGGCGGTGTCGATCCTGAAGCCTTCCTGCTGCGGCTGCGCGACGCCATCTCGATCGACCACTTCATCGTCGGCATCATCAAGGCGCCGGTCATGGCGGCCGTGATCGGTATCGTCGCCTGCGTCGAGGGGCTGGCCGTGCAGGGCAGCGCCGAGTCGCTCGGCCAGCACACGACATCCTCGGTCGTGAAGGGGATCTTCTTCGTGATCGTGATGGACGGGGTGTTCGCCATCTTCTTCGCATCGATCGGAATGTGACCATGGCGGGCGAGATTTCCGACGCCATCATCCGCGTTCGCGACATCACCGTGCAGTTCGGCAAGACCCGGGTGCTCGACGGGCTAAACCTCGACGTCAAGCGCGGCGAGATTTTGGGATTTGTCGGCCCGTCCGGTGCGGGCAAATCGGTATTGACGCGAACCATCATCGGCCTGGTGCCGAAGATTGCCGGAAGCATCGAGGTGTTTGGCGTCGATCTCGACGCGGCGAGTGCCGCCGAGCGCCGCGGCGTCGAGCGCCGCTGGGGCATCCTGTTCCAGCAGGGCGCGCTGTTCTCCTCGCTCACGGTGCGCCAGAACATCCAGTTTCCGGTGCGCGAATATCTCAAGGTCTCGCAGCGGCTGCTCGACGAGATCATGGTGGCCAAACTCGGCATGGTCGGCCTGCGGCCTGAAGTCGCCGACCGCTATCCGTCCGAACTGTCGGGCGGCATGATCAAGCGGGTGGCGCTGGCACGTGCGCTCGCGCTCGATCCCGAACTGGTGTTCCTGGACGAGCCGACCTCGGGGCTGGATCCGATCGGCGCCGGCGATTTCGATGAACTGGTGCGCACCCTGCAGCGTACTTTGGGCCTGACGGTTTTCATGGTAACCCACGATCTCGACAGCCTTTACACGGCCTGTGATCGTATCGCGGTTTTAGGGAACGGTAAGATCATTGCCGCAGGATCGATCGCCGACATGCAGGCCTCGCAGCATCCCTGGCTGAGACAGTATTTTCATGGCAAGCGCGCCCGCGCGGTCATGGGTTAGAGCCGATTACGAGGCGGGCACCGGTTTTTAATGAGATCATGCTCGAACAAGCGATAAACGACGGGTCTGATCGGCGAAGCTGAACAGACCCAGGTTCCGGAGTACCTTGAGTTATGGAAACGCGGGCGAATTACGTCCTGATCGGGGCCTTTACGCTGGCGGTGATCGCCGCAGCGTTCGGCTTCGTGCTGTGGTTTCAGAGCCTGCACACCACCAAACAGCGCAGCCCGATCCGCATCGTGTTCGAAGGCCCGGCATCCGGCCTGCGCAACGGCGGCAGCGTCAATTTCAATGGTATCAGGATAGGGGAGGTCGTTTCCGTCAAGCTCGACAATCCACGCCGCGTGGTCGCACTCGCGATGGTTGAGAACAACGCCCCGATCCGCAAGGACACGCTTGTCGGCCTCGAGTTCCAGGGGCTGACCGGCGTCGCGGCGATCTCGCTGAAGGGCGGCGAGGAAAACGCGGCCGCCGTGCCGCTCGACGAGGATGGCGTGCCGATGCTGACCGCCGACCCGAGCGCGCTGCAGGACGTGACCGAGTCGATCCGTGCCACCTTGCAGAACGTCAACCGGATCGTCGCCGACAACCAGGAGTCGGTGAAGAACTCGCTGCGGAACCTCGAAACCTTCACGGCCGCGCTCGCGCGCAATTCCGAAAAGATCGACAATGTGATGTTCAGGGTCGACGGCGTGATGGGCAAGGCCGACAGCCTCATGCTCGGTCTGAATACGATCGCGGGCGGCGCCGCCGGCGGCGAGTTGAACCTGATGGTGAAGTCGATCCGCGAACTCGCCGAGGATTTCGACAAGCGATCGGGTGCGTTGATTTCAGACGGCCGCCGCACGCTCTCCGACATCAGCCGCGCCGTGAACAATTTCGACCGCAACCCGAGCCGCGTGATATTCGGCGGCAGCAACAACGCCGCGCCCGCGCCGGCGGAGGCAACCGCTTCGACCCCGCCCAGGGGCGCGAACGCCGCAGCTCCGCCGAAGCCGCCGAGCGGGCAGAAGCGGCAGTAGCGATTATCGAATCCGCTTCATTTCGCCGACAGCATTCATTCAAGCCATCATTGTCCGCCGGCGAGCAGTTTTACGAGCCGGTACAGGTACTCGTTGCCAGCGAAGAACGACTTGACGAGAATCCGCTCGTCGCGGCCATGCGCGCGCGATTCACCGATGTCGTTTGCCAGCCCCGAATGTCCGTAGGTCGGGATGCCGGCGTTGCGAAGATAGCTGCCGTCGGTTGCGCCGGAGCTCATCGTCGGCAGCACCACTGCGCCAGGAAAGAATTCGGCCGACAATTGCGTGATCGGTCCGATGATCCCCTCGCTCAGCGCCGAAGGCGCACTGATCGTCGCTTGGTCGATCTGCTTGACCGCAATCTGATCGTCGGCAAGCACGCGTTCAAGTGTGGCTTTCACGCCATCGACCGGCTCGCCGGGCATGATCCGGCAATTGACCTTGGCGCTCGCAAGCTGCGGCAACGCGTTGATCGCATTGCCGCCGTCAAGCATGGTCGCGACGCAGGTCGTACGCAATTGTGCGTTATAGAACGCGTTGGCGCTCAGGCGCGCTGCCGCCGCTGCAGCGGGATCGGATTGGCCCGATAACACGGCCCGCAAATCTTCGGCGACCTGACCGCCTTCCATCTGTGCGGTGCGTTCAAAAAAGGCGCGGGTGGTCTCGTTCAGGTTCACCGGAAAG
>Ga0307499_10000579_pt1 | contig 12261 bp, 17 predicted proteins | sample 13_S_MG_FD_201363 | JGI IMG/M metagenome (GOLD analysis project Ga0307499, IMG submission 201363) | Soil microbial communities from Populus trichocarpa stands in riparian zone in the Pacific Northwest, United States - 13_S | ecosystem: Environmental > Terrestrial > Soil > Riparian zone > Trees... | reverse complement strand
AGAGCTCGGGTACACTAACAGATGGATATGCGGCAAAGGATGGAGCGGGCGAGCTCGAGACTGCGTAGTTAGGCTAGAACTCATTGAGGGACGAAATATATCTAGCGTTCGATCCTGGCGGTACAACTGGTGTAGCAGCCGGCTATCACCGAGGCGATCCCCTGTTTATCCTCACACACTCCTTCGAGATACCATGGGCCAACAGGTTTTCTGTGTTCACCGTGATAGGCAACTTCCACGAGAGAGCGCTCAAAAAAGGCCTCAAGCTAGTCGTGACGGCAGAAGACTTCATGCCAGCACCCCGAGCGGTAGCGGCCTTGGCTTTGAGACACGTTCTGGCCAGCGAAGTGCTGGGAATGATCGACCTCTCATGCAACCTCAATGGTCTCACACTATCTAGACAGATGCCTGCTGTTAGGAAGTCCGTCCAAGTGGCTGAGCAGCATAAAGCCAAGCTGGGTAGTAGTCCCCATCAAGAAGACTCGTACCGTCACCTCAAGTATAAGATTCTGGAAGGTATCATGCGCGAGAAGCAGGCGCAAGCGAGGAGTCGATCCAGATGATGGAGCCATACCCTTTCCAAACAGTAGCCATAGACATGGGGCGGGAGACCAACTTGCTCCTTGCAGACGAGTGTGGCCTAGGCAAAACACTAATGGGCACGGAGATCATCAAGGCTCTGTATGCAAGTGAGGGTGGACAGGACCTCCCCTCGCTCATCGTGTGCCCGAAGCCCGTGCGAATGCAGTGGCTGGGCTGCCTCGCCGAGCAATGCCCCGATCTGGAGAGGGATGTTTTATATGTAAGCGAGCCCTTCGACCCCAAAGAATACAGACGCCGTCGAATGGCCGTCGTGTCCCACTATGAAGCTATTGTTCGACACAAGGATGTTATGTCCAAGGTGTTGTGGAACATTATCATATGCGACGAGGCTCACCGAATAGGTAGCAGACAGGCAGATCGAACAGATGCGGTAAAGAAGCTACCCACACTACGCAAAGTAGCTCTCACGGGCACACCTGTCGAGAGATCGCCTGCTGACATGTGGTCCATCCTCAACTGGCTTAACCCCAACGACTACCCTGGGTACTGGGCCTTCTTCGAGAAGTACGTGAAGACCGTACCTTCATATAACGGTCACTTTAAAGTGGTGCCGGGTTGTCTTGATCCTAAGGGACTGGAGAAGGAGCTGGCGCCTTTTACTTTGCGACGCACCAGACAAGATGTGGCCCCTTGGTTGCCACCTGTCATCGCCAGCGAGATTCCGGTAATGATGTCCGGCAAGCAAGCTGATCTGTACAAAACAATAGATGATGCAACCGATGCTTTAATAGATATAGGTGAAGGTGAAGTTATTTTTGTGCGCAACGCCTTGTCTAAAATCCTCAAGCTTCAGCAGGTTACAAGCAACCCTCGTCTGCTAGGTTACTCCTATTATGAGGCAGCCAGCGCCAAGGAAGACTGGCTCGCGGATTGGATACGGGACCACCCAGATGAGCCGGTAGTCATCTTTTGCCAGTTCAGGGAGACAGTGAAGTGGTTAGCTAAGAAGCTCAAGGCTGACAGAATCTTGGGCGGAACCGATCCTCATCGCCCCGCTAACTTATCTAGGTGCAACCGCATAGTGGCAACCATCGCTGCCGCGGGCGAGGGAATAGACCTACCTCACATTCGCACGGCTATCTTCTACGATGTGATCTGGCCTGCACGTCGAATGACCCAAGCGGTCGATCGCATCCAAAGGCTCTCCAATACCGAACCCAAGCAGGCTATTTACCTGATCATTCCTGACACAGTAGATGAGCTTGTGTATAACGCCGTGAAGTATAAGTGGGACTTCCATAAACTCATCAACGCTTTAATGGAGAGACGTCATGCGAAACGAGCAGCCTGAGGGCAGTATGACAGATCGTGATTATCTCGTCGTATGGCTAGCCCTCGAGTGCATAGGCATTGAGGGTCAGCGGCTAGTGCTTATCGATGGTAATACCTGTGATGATATCGAGGAAGTGCTTGAAGCAACATTTGCTGATGGATCTACAGCACTCTATGAAGGGGGCGGACACCCTACAGGCATTGAAACTCGACGTGAGAGAACCTACTACTTTGCGGGCCCTGCAAGGTGTCCACATCCCGATGTTGTATTTCTTGGCGACACATCTGAAACACTCGATACGTTCGCAGTTTTAGTCGACGGGCAAATAGCATCTCGCGCCTGGTCAGTTCGTCGTACTAACACGTCAGCCGAGATAGCTGTTGAAACAGTTGAGATGCATCGACGCAAGGGGTATGGAAGTCAAGTTGTATCGGCGTGGGTGTCGTTTCAGCTTCAACAGGGTAAACACGCCATCTACAGCCACAGGATCGGCAACTTGGAATCTCAAGCGCTAGCCGAAAAAACCGGTGCACGACAGTTTGTGGATGTGGTAAGCTACTACTAGTCTTATCCGTTAATGGAGAGACGCCATGCGAAGCAGGCGGCTTGATTGGTTCTTCCTCCTTAGCGAGGTGACCATCTGGATAGGCAAGAGGTACTTCCGTCTAATGGCTGCTATGTGCAGGCTGAAGGGACACGATTGGGACTACTTCATTCCCGAGATTAGGCTATACAAGGACGCTCTCTATGTGTCAAGAGAGAAGATGTGCCATCGTTGTGGGGAGGGAAGGGTCGACGAATGGCCCTATGTCAGTTGCCCAACTTACCAGGGTCTTCCGGTTGCTGGAACGTGCGGCGAGCTCAATGTCGTTAGAGTATCGCTTAGCGATCCCGTTTCGCGAGTGGAAGGAGGAACGGAGGGGCTGGAGGCGACTGATGCTTCAGGATCGGAGCCGTCGGATGAGGGTGATGAAGAGGAGACCAACCCAATACCTTAAGTACCCTTGTAGCTACCTGTGATGCTTCGAGCAAATGGGCACTTGACAATTTTGCGAAAATGGCGTATAATGTAGATACATAAAATTTTCATGGGCGCGCGCCAGTATAGTTATACTAGGAGCAGTCATGTCTACAAGCTTCATAAACCCCGACGACATAGGCTTTCCTCTAGAAGCCGGCGAAGAGCAGCGAGTAGCCTCTCACTTCCACCCTCGGCCCTCAGACCCCCTAACCGTCCACTGGTCCGATGTCTCTTCATTCACCAAGTGCCCCAGGCAATGGGAATACCAGTCGCACCTAAGAATGGGCCTACAGAGTCGCAAGCTGTACGCCCCTTTCTTTGTGGGTAGCGCGGTTCACTTTGCTATGGAGCACAAACGCGCCACAGGCATCCACCCCGAAGACTCTCTCGACGAGTTCGAAGAGAAGCAGATCATGAAGATGACCCAGGGCGGTGGGCGAGATGCACTGTGGGACGAGGAGCGCGAGGTTGTCGAAACCAACATTGAGTTCGCCAAAGGACTTGTCCGACATCACGGTATCTGGGAGAAGGCCTACAAGGGTGAGTTCTGCAACAGTGAGATCGACTTCATCGCCAATGAGAGAGTGTTCCGACTCCCCTTGCTGAGACCCAATGGTACTGAAGAGCCGGGGGTCTTCGTCGAGGGCCGGATGGACGGTCTCATTAAGCATCTACCTACCAACGAGTTCTGGGTATATGAGCTCAAGACGGCACGATCAATCCACGAGCGTCTCCGACTTCTTGACAACGATGGCCAAGCCACCATGTATGTCGATGCAGCCGAGAGATTGTGGGGTGAACGGATTTCAGGTGTGCTGTTTGAAATCATGCGCAAAAGTTTGCCTAAAGAGCCAAAGGTATTGCAAGACGGCACTTTGTCGCGCAACATAAGAATAGACACGTCCTTTGAAATGTACCTCAAATGCATCCGTCGTCAGCATCCCAAAGCAAGTCGTAAGTTCATCCTCGAGCACTACGGCGAGATCCTGGCACACCTCAGAAACGCCAAGGATGATGCCTACTTCGTCCGGATCCCCGTGCGGAGGACGCGCAACGAGGTGATCAACTTTCGTGCGGAGCTGTATGCCAAGGCAATGCAGATGGTGAGTCCGACGACGGCAATATGGTCATCCCCTGGTTACCACTGCGGTTTCTGTGCTTTCAAAGAGCCTTGCGTCATTCGCAATCAAACTAGACTCACCGCATTCGAGGAGCCCCAACTGAGCGCCGCCGACGTGGGTGAAGAGGAGAAGATGGTCCTCGAGGCCACCTACCAAAGGCGTGACATGCAGGAGGCATACTGGGATGCCCTCGAGGCAGAGATGGAGATGTAATGTCACAACAGATACCCATGCCCGAAGGGTTTCCGACTATAGTGTGTCTATGTGGCAGCACTCGTTTCGGCGAAGCCTTCGACAAGGCTAACCTAGCCCTGACACTGGAGGGAAAGATCGTACTCTCCATCGGCTACCACAAAGAGAGCGACAACACCCTATTCGATAAGGAACCGGAGACCAGGCAACTAGACATACGCCTCAATCTCAACGCTCTACACGTGGCCAAGATCATCCTAGCTGACTACGTTTACGTTATCAATGTAGATGGGTACATTGGCGAGGGTACACGCAACGAGATCCGCATCGCTAAAGCACTAGGCAAGCCCGTAGAGTACTTGGAGGCACCAAATGCCGAAGTCACCGAATCCCTCCGATATTAAACTTCCCCCGGCGTGGTCTTTCGTATGCGTGTACACACGTCAGCGTGATGGTAAGCGATTCGAGAAAACAATATACGGCCCCGACAAAGGCCGCTGCGAAGGATGCCTCAAGGTGGTGACCATCAACCCACCTGACGAGGCAGAAAAACATGTATGCGAGAAATGGTGGGAGACTTAAGGAGGATAAGGTGCCTGATAATATCACTCGACTGGACACTCGACTTCTAGAAGCCCTCACGGTAGACTTTGAGAAAGCTGTGGAGCTGTTCGGGGGCGAGGACAACATCCAGGTAATTCAGGTTTATCCTCATACCTCGGTGCGGCTAGAAGGCAGTTCCGAGATAGGTGAGATTGTTGGTGATCTTCTAGGCTCCGTCGACGAGAAGGGCAGGTTTACCCCGGATCGTATCGACGTCTCAAGGGTTGATTGGGGCGGCGTGGGAAGTAGTACACATCTCGTACAATTTATTGAGTTACTAACCAGTGGCACCGGCGAGTTCAGGGCCCTATTAGTATGGGAAGGGGGCAGTGTGGAAATGCTCAGTGTGAAGGACGGTGTGCACTCTTTCAGCAAGGTCTAGTTAGACCAAGGAGAAGCCCAATGGTGCCCAAACTGAGGAGCCTGAGTCCGTTGACACTTCGAGAGATCGGCAACGTGTGCAGCCATGTCATCAATGCTAAGGACTCGCTAATGGCTGCTTACAAGGTTGTGGACGACGCTATAGACGAGAACCGGCCGGTCGACTTTGATCGCATGAACATAGGTCGACTCCTGGGACATCTCGAAGCGGCTATAGACATACTGGACAGTCTCGTCCTGCTAGAGCTGACTCTAGTAGCCAGAGATCCGTCGAACAAGGTCTAGTTAGACCAAGGAGCAGTGCATGAGAGTTATCGATCTAAACACGGACTTCCTTCTCAAAGGGATGTTCTACGGTGCGCCAGGCAGTGAAAAGACTCGCCTGTCGGCATCCGCGGCCCTGGACCCCCGCACGGCGCCGGCGCTCATGATCAGCGCGAATGGCAACCCGCTTTCGATCCGCGACTACGCCAAGAAGCCTAAGGTCATTGAGCTGGAAGAGTACCGTGACCTGACTCGTATCCATCAGTGGCTCAAAGGGGGCCAGAAGCCCCAAACCAAGATGTGGGACGAGCTGGGGCGGCCAACCGAACCCTACAAGTCAGTGATCGTCGACGGGTTGACCTACATTCAGCGGTGGGCGGCTTTGGAGGCCGGCGGCAACCTGCAGATGGGTGTAGGCGATGTACCTCTTGCCATGACCCAGCAAGCCCATGGCGAGGTGCTCACTCGCATGAACATTCTCGCCGACAAGTTCTATTCCCTTAACATGCACGTGATCTTCACGGCTCTAGAGTATGAGCAGCAGGACGCAGCCGGCAACATGCTCTACCGTGTACAGATGACGGGACAGGCAGCCGGCGAGTTTCCCTCGTATGCCTACATCGTGGGCCGACTCATTCATCGTCAGCGCGTGTCGAATCGTTCCGTTGGCTCTGCGATGAAGACTACGGTCGAGGAGGCACTCAAAAGGGACTCCAAGGCTACTAGCGTACTGATGCTTCGGCCGAGTACTCGGTACTACGCCAAGAACCAGTACTGCAAGGGCCCCGCGATCATCGTCAATCCCACTGTCACCAAAATCCTCGACATGATCGGCGGTGTTGATCTTCCGGTCGAGCCTGAAGAGGTCGAGATGGACAACGATTTGGAGCCCAACGAGTTGGCTGAGGTAGCAGCAGGCGCGCTGGGTCAGGGGTAACACCTATGCGCATGCTTTCTTCAACCAACAAAGTTATAAGGGTGTGGACAGCCAGCAAAGACGTCCATGTCTTCCTTAGCCCCCTCGAAGTGTATGTGATGGAGTATTTCTGGGGTCAGTATCCACGTGGTGGACGGATACGAGATCTAAGAGCATCTCTTAAGGAGCTGGGCAGACCCATAGGAGATGACTCTACCAACTCTACCCTTCACCGACTGATCACCAGAGATTTCGTGTATCCCATTACGGACAAGTCGCCTCGATACTACGCTTCAACCATGTCCAAGAAGGAGTTCGTGACGCAAGCCATAGTGCAGGTCATCGAGTGTTTTGAAACGAACTTCTCCAAGGAGTTCTGGGACGCGATGAGCAGAACAAGCAAGTAAAGCAAACTGGCACTTGCTTAATTTGCAAATCTGGAGTATAATGTAAGTATGATTTGATTTGCAAAAACGGAGGGCGATGCCACATCTCAGGGAGCCAGTTCGACGTAGTGCAGTACAGTACAAGACAAAGACAAGAGAAAGGCAGCAATACCATGGCAAAGAACCCAGTCCGACATGTTGGCGACGACGATGAGTTTGTCGAGGAGACCGACGAGTTCGCCAATGAGGGTCTCGAGGAGGCCGACACCAGCGAGGGTCTCGAGGACGAAGAGGTCGATCTCGGAACTATCGAGACGCCCAAGCCGCTCGAGCGAGGCTGGCAGCGACTAACCATCGTGAGCGCGGTGCCGGGCATGTCCAAGGGTCAGCCGGCCAAGAACGGCAAGGCCGCCACACCGCCGGCCCGCAAGATCGAGATCCGCGTCAAGGTCGAGGGCGGTAGGTACGACGGACGCAATATCTTCGACACGCTGTCCTTCGCACCGGGCGCCCTGCCCTACACCAAGGTGGCCCTGACCGGTCTGGGCATCGACCCTCGCGCCAAGCTGCGGGTTTCCGACATCGCCGAGCAGCTGCTGCACCACACGGCCGAGGGCTTCGTCGACGTCCAGCCGGCGAGCGGCGAGTACGAGGCGCGCAATCGCATCCGTCGATGGCGCGCTGTCAAGGATGATGTCGAGAGCCTCGAGGAGCGGCTCGAAGATTAACACCTCAGCCTGGTCCTAGTGTCCGATAGAATCGCCCACCTGATGCCTTTGTCAGCGTCGGGTGGGCGATTCGTTTTGTGCGTTACAGGAAGGGCTTAGCCCATACGCTTCAAACGACGACCTGCCTAACTCGGAGGGCAATATGATCGGCCACCAGTTTAGCTCACCTCGATTAGTGTGGGAGGATTGCAAACTCGAGGAACTACCTTCGAAGCCCCCCTTCTTCGCTGCAGCATCTCTAGTCTATGCAGCCAACGGCATGCGAGTATTCCCCATACACCCACATGCTAAAGAACCCATCATAGCCAATTGGAAAGAACAAGCAACCAGATCGCCGAAAACTATTGCACAGTGGGAGTCGATGTGGCCCGAAGCTAACATAGGCATAGCCACAGGTCAAGGCGTGCTTGTTGTGGACTTCGACGGACTGGACGGCAGTAACTCTCTTCGGACATACGTACTCATGGGCGGATCAGTACACTCGTTGCCTAACACCCCCATAGCGCGCACCAAGAAGGGAATACACATCTACTACGACGTGCCAGTGGCACAGCCCGTGCGAGGGGAAGCGGCGACGCAGGGCTTACGCAACTACGTGAGGATCCTACCAGGTGTCGAGTATAGGACTGACGGAGGGTATGTAGTTGCACCCCCCAGCATCCACGAGGACCTAGATGGCACCTCGTACCAGTGGTTAGCTGGTCATGGTCCATCGACCCCTCGAGCCCCTGCACCCCCGTTGCTGCTGCTCCCCAAGTTGCACATCAAGCTGCTGGTCAAGGGCGTCACCAAGCTCGTTGACGACAAAGAGGGCAGGAACGCTGCTGGTCACTGGCTTGCGTGTCAACTTCGAGACCTGAGAGTGGCTCAGCCGGATGCCGAAGTGGTTATGGGCTACTACCAACAGATAGCCAACTTCGTCGTGGCTGGAGCCGATCATACATATACTCTCGACGAGGCACTCAACACCACTCGAAGCACTTACTCGACACCTGCCAGGAAGCCTGCAGGTCACGTGGATGATCAGCAGGATATTCCGTTTACCGACATCGGCAACTCAGAGAGACTCATACAGTGGTGGGGACACGATCTTCGATGCACCAAGGGTCTAGGCTGGCTTAGATGGGAGACCACTAACTGGGTAGATGGCGAGGCTCAGGCTCAGGAGTTGGCAAAGGAGACAGCTAAGGGAGTCATCAAGTGGGCCTTGGGAATAGAGCATGAGGAGGCTCGTAAGGCTGCTTTGTCGTGGGGCATCAAGTCCTCTGACGTCAAGAGGGTGAAAGGCATGCTTACACTAGCATCGTCGGATCCTCGGGTGCATAGACAGGACAAGATATTCGACAGCGACGAGTGGCTTCTCAATCTGACCAACGGCACCATCGACCTTCGCACGGGGGCCCTGCGCCCGCACTCTCGAGAGGACCACATAACCAAAGTGGTAGATATCAGATTCAACCCTGACGCTACCTGCCCTTTGTGGGAATCGTTCCTGACACGCATCATGGCTGGCAATAAGGATTTGGTGCACTACATTCAGCTGATCATAGGCTATTGCCTTACTCCTTCAGTTGATGAGCAGTGCCTCTTTTTCCTTCACGGTCAAGGTTCAAACGGAAAGTCCACCCTGGCTGAAGTTGTCACAAAGCTACTGGGTTCATATGCCTATAGGGTGAACTCAGAGATACTCATGGCAGGGAGGATGATGAATCCCGAGGCTCCGTCCCCTGTCATAGCAAGCATGAAGGGTGCCCGAGTAGTCATCACCAGCGAATTAGAGGATGGCCTTAGGTGGTCTGAGTCGAGAGTCAAGGACCTGACCGGCAAAGACACATTGAGCGGTCGACATCTCAACAAGGAGCCGATCAACTTTGTGCCGACGCATAAGCTCATAGTCTACGGTAATCACAAACCAGTAGTCCGTGGCTCGACTGAAGGCATATGGCGAAGGATTCGACTCATTCCGTTCTCAGTGACCTTCGCTGACGACGATCCGGAAAAGGACCCCAAGCTGCTCGAGAAGATGGTTGAGGAACTGCCTGGTATTCTTAACTGGGCCATAAAAGGCTGTCTCGAGTGGCAACAAAACGGGTTGCCGATGCCTGTGGAGGTCAAGAAGGCAACTCAAGGCTATCGTGACGATATGGACCTAGTGCAGCAGTTCCTTGACGAGCTCTGCGTGCCTGACAAAGACGTAACGACGCCCTTCAGCATGCTGTATCTGGCATACGAGGGGTGGTGTTTGTCTCGAGGAGAGAAGCCAACCAGTTCGGTTCGCTTTGGAGACTCCTTGACGCACAAGGGCTACGTGAGCTTGAAGAGAGGTGGTGCTATGTATCGTCAAGGCCTCTCGATCCTTGGTGAGGACTAGAAAGAACGGACTTGCTTAACCTTTAGCTCGTTTGGTTGCGATGAGAGCAATGAGGAGCTTGCTCTTTTTGCAAAATGGGCGTATAATATAAGTATATCATTCCATAGGAGGACATCATGGCTGATAACGTAGCAGTCTTGGCCCTGTCAGGTGGGTTGGACTCCACCACACTACTGCACTACGCCTATAAGGAGATGGGCTATAGTAAAGTGCACGCTCTTGGCTTCTTCTACGGCCAGAAACACCCCAAAGAGCTCACTTGTGCTGAGTACCAATGCGGCGTCACCGAATCTCGGTACACTGAAGGCAGCGAGCCGTGGCTGGAGCTTTCTGCGGCTCTTGCAGGTAGCACCTTGTCGGCTACCGGAGGGGCGGTCCCCACGCTCAATCAAGTCCTCGGAGACCCCCAGCCTAGCACATACGTCCCCTTTCGCAACCTTGTCATCCTCAGCATCTGCCTCTCCGTAGCCGAGGCAGTTGGCGCCCGCGAAGTACTCTGCGGCATCCAGCGCCACGACGAGTATGGCTACTGGGACACCACACAGGCCTTCATCGAACGGCTTCAGGTGGTCGTGAACCTTCAGCGCAAGCACCCCATTAGGATCTTGGCGCCATTCGTCAACTGGAGCAAGGCAGACGAGATTCGATGGGGCACGGCCAATGGCGTCAACTACGCGCAGACGTGGTCATGCTACAACGGTCGTGAGCTGGCCTGCGGGGAGTGTCCTACCTGTCGCGAGCGACTCAAGGCCTTCCAACTCTGCGGCCTTAAGGATCCGATTGCATACGAGGGCGACTGGAACAAGTAGGAGGGTATCGTGAAGCTTGTACTTGTGGAGGGCGTACCGGCGAGTCTAGTACGAAGGGCCGTCGACGACTGGGTCAAAGAAGAGAACCGCTGCGACATCAAGGTCTATGAAGTGGATGGAGTGTGTTCGGATTTGGATCCTGACGACCCTAAGGTCCATGCTCGCGTCACTACGTCCCCTCACTACATCGACGGTTGGTGGCGTTTCGCTTCCGGTACCACCCTGACAGAGGTGCCATCGTATCCAGGCTCGGGTTGGGAAGCGAATCCGGTGGCGGAGGCCTTGAACAACTTGAGGGACTCGGGTCTACCACTTTATGACATTGGTGAGGTCGTTGAGGTGGTCTCGACCGAAGGCAACGGCATATCGGAGAAGGATCCTGATCTGGGGCGAGCCGGGCCAGTTATCGGTTACCCACACGTCGATCCGACCTCTGGCATGCCTGAAGGTAGCGTTGAGGTGTGGTTCGAGGATCATCGGAGGCACTTCGGGCCGGACCAGGTAGAGTCTACCGGTGAGCAGCGAGACCTGGAGCGAGTCGACCTGCCCGAAGTTCCGCTATTCACTCCAGCCGAGGAGAAGTAACATGTCTTGGGGTTTCTTTTGGACCTTGATGGCTCAGACGTCCATCAGCGGTATCGTCCTCTCCTTTCTGCTCTACCTCATCGTCAGGTCGTTCATCGTCGCGGTGGCCAAGTACAGCGTATTGGTGATGGAGTACAAGTTCAACTATCGTATAGCCGTGGCGAAGAAGCAACGCGAGGCGGAGCAAGCATTGAGCGTGACACAGCGACGCGAGTCTATGCGCAGAGGAGGCGAATGATATGTGTGGTATCATGGGTTTCGTCGTCTCGGGTAGGCACAGGAAAGCTGACAGCGTCCTTCTGGAGTCCATCATCGCAGCCAACGTAGCGAGAGGCACCAGAGGCTATGGGGCATGGGTGTGGGATCCCTCGGGGAGCTTCCTTGTTAAGGAGATGGCCGAGATCAGTCCCGACATCGCCATTCAGTGCACCAGGCTGGGTACCGTATGTGCCATTCACACCCGCGCGCCGACAGGTGGTCAGGACTCCTACAAGGAGCTAGAGAGGGTTCATCCGTTCTCCATCGGCCACTTCCTGTTCGCGCACAATGGCCTCCTACTCAACTGGCGCAATAACCAAACCATGGAGTGGCTGCACGACGCCTCAAACGGTAAGCTCAGCCGCATCGACGTGGACTCGGTTGCCATAGCCGCGGGTATTCAGCGTCACTACGAGATGGGCCTGTCCGTCCATGCTTCCATCTGCTACACCATGGAGGCTGTCGAGGGTCAGGCAGGCTGCTGGCTCTGGGACGATCAGGTCAAGGCGCTCTACCTGTGGAGAGTGATGTCGACCGTGTACATTCGTCTCATAGACGGCGTGTACTACTTCAGCAGCGCGATGGTGGACGGCGTCTTTACCGAAAACGACCTTCTAACCGAAGGCACCGTCATTAGGCTTCTCGCGGCGCCCTTTGGAGATCGAGCGCCGCCATCCAAAGTGTGGACTAACGTGGGCACGGGCATTGAGGTTCTGAGTAACTTCAACTTCAAAACGCCCTACTAGAGGA
>Ga0307499_10000578_pt1 | contig 12395 bp, 7 predicted proteins | sample 13_S_MG_FD_201363 | JGI IMG/M metagenome (GOLD analysis project Ga0307499, IMG submission 201363) | Soil microbial communities from Populus trichocarpa stands in riparian zone in the Pacific Northwest, United States - 13_S | ecosystem: Environmental > Terrestrial > Soil > Riparian zone > Trees... | reverse complement strand
TTCACGCACATTCCCTCGAGCATTCTGCTGTTGACGGTGCCATTCATGCCGGACTTCGCCACCGCCGCGCTGCTGTTCCTGCTGCGCGAAGCGCTGGTGGAAATGGACGTGCCGACCCGGCAGTCCTATGTCCTGGCGGTGGTGCGTCCGGACGAGCGCACCTTCGCGAGCGGCATCACCCACCTGGTTCGCCTCGGCGGCTGGGCGGTAGCTCCCGCCATTGCCGGGTTGCTGATGGGGGGCGCCTCCCTGGCCGTGCCGCTGTATGTCGGCGCGGGCATGAAGATCGCCTATGATCTCCTGCTGTGGCGCGCGTTTCGCGGCGTGCGTCCACCCGAAGAACGCGAGCGGGGGAGCAAGTGAAAACCAACCTGCGTGTCTGTCTGGTGATGTTAGCCGCCGTGTGCGGCAGCGGCACGACGCTGGCGGAAGAGAAATCCGCCACGGTGGCAGACGCAGTCGAGCCCATGGTCGTGTACGACATGCTGCTCGGATACGGCTGGGATAACTGGAGCTGGGCCAAGACAGAGCTGAGCATCGAGCTCACGGGCAGCGCGCGCCGGCCCATCAAGGTGGTAGCCGGCCCGTGGCAGGCGTTGTACCTGCATCACGCGCCATTCAGCACCAGCGGCTTCAAACAGCTCGGATTATTGATCCAGGGATCGGCGCCGGAAGGTGATGTACGCGTGTTCGCGCTGACCGACGGCAAGGCCATCGGCGAAGGCCGTCTGATCAAACTGGGCAACAAGGGATGGACCCAGGTCGTGATGCCGCTGGCCGAACTCGCGGCCGAAGACAAGATCATCGACGGCATCTGGGTGCAGAACTCCTCGGCGGCCGATCTGCCGAAGTTCTACGTCACCGACATCAAGTTCGAATAGCGCGATTCAGTTTCCGACCGGAAGCACGAGGTGCGTGCGCACCCCGGTCAGCGCATGGGTTTTTCCCCGCCACACGAACTCCCCGGGCAATGCGGACGGCCGCGTGATGTCCGCGCGCAGCCTGCCTTTCGAGATCCGGTAACTCACCTCGACCGGGCCGTGAGGCGTCGCGGCGATCGCATCGAGTGAGCTCAGGTTCCCCAATGAAGGTTCGACGCGCAGTCTCGAATATCCCGGCGCCGCTGGCCGGATGCCGGCAACCACGCCCAGCAGGTCCGCGGTGGGATGCGCGCTCCAGGCGTGTGTATCCGAGCGCGGCTGCCCGCGCGATTCGGGCCAGGTGGTGTAGTTGAGCTTCAACAGGTCGCGCCAGGTCTGCAGCAACGCAAGGTATCGATCGCGCAGCCCCGCATGCTCGAACGCGCGCGCCAGGTACCACGCGAAGTAATAGGTCGACGTGTACATGCCGGGCGGCGCGTCGATGCCCTTTCCGGGCACGGTGATGCGCTCGAGGATGGCAGGCATCTCTTCGGGTGTCGCGATGTCGTAGAGCACGGCGAACACGTTCATGTGCTGGCTGAAGACTTCGCGATCGCCATCGTCGGCGAACAATCCCCGCTCGGCGCTCCAGCAATGCTCGCGGATCGCGGCGCGCGCACGCTCGGCCTTTGCGGCAAACGCGGCGCCCCGGCCGGCCTCGCCGTAGGCCGCCTCGAGCGCCGCGCCCTGGCGCAGCGCGCCCACCCACATGGCCGTCATCAGGCAGCTGCCGTTCTGCCTGCCCCAGGAAGGAAATGTGTCGCGGTCATCCCAGCGCTGCCCCGCCCAGTCGATGAAATTCCACTGCGGATTCTTGCCTAACAAGCCTTGGGCGTTGAGCCGCGGCTCGAACCACTCGAGCACGGTGCGCATGCGCGGCAGGTGGCGGCGGATGGGCGCGGTGTCCGGCTGCTCGAGCGCCCAGTCGGCCAGCATTCCGACCCAGGCGAACGAGAATGTCGCGATCACGTTGGACTCGCGCGCCGGAAATCGCCCCTGCACGAGGCCATCATCCGCTTCCGATTCGGCAAATGCGTCGATGGCCTGGAGCGCGAGCCGCGGATCGCCGGACACGGCGTACGTAACCAGCATTTCGAGGCGTGTGTCGCCCGCGTACTGGAGCCGCTCCCAGTAGGAACTGTCCATGAAGGTTTCATGCGCGTCGACGCGCAGCGTGCGCCAGCCGATGTCCCAGATGCGATTGAGCTCGGCATCGCTGCTCTCGAAGCGCGCCACCCGCGTGAACGGGTAACCGGTTTCATGGAGGTGCAGGCCCATCAATGTCAGGGGCTCTTCGCCGGTCTTTATCTCGATCTCGATGAAGCGATACGTCCGCCACCACAGCGGCGCAAGACTGCGTTCGGCGCCGTCCGCGATGAAAGTGTCGAAAAATCCGATCACCTGCCGGTCGCCTGTGAGATTGCGGTCCGACTTGCGTCGTTCCGCGTCGTACAGCGCCTCGCCATATTCGAGCCTGATGATCGCGTCCCGGCCGCCGGTCACGTCCAGGGCCGGGTAACCGGAAATCACCGCGTCGCGCCGGATGAGTAGTTTGGCGGTGGTGTTGGCGGGCACCACCACGGACCTGGCCGGAAACTGTTCGCCGCCCTCGAGACTGCTGCGGACCACGACACCCGGGCTCGCCGATTCGAAGCGCTGCGGCGGGAGCGGATCCGCGATCAATGTGCGCCGCGCGGCCGCGGGCGCCGGCACGGCCGCGCGCCAGTTCGATCCGATTTCCATGGCCCCGGCCCAGTCCCAATCCGCTCTCCTGGCGTCGATGACTTCGGGGGTGCTGGCGACGTAGTACTGCCAGTCGATCTGCTCATTTCCCTTGACGACGGAATGGCCCGGATCGATCGCCACGAACCAGCCCGGCTCGCCGGTCGATATTCCCGGACCGACCAGGCGGAATCCGGTAGCGACGGTGATCTGCGCCACGGGAGCCGCCTCTCCGAAATTCCACACCTCCGCGGCGATCACATTCCTGCCGCGCTTCAGGTGCGGCGCCAGGTCGAGCGTCGCATAGCGCCAGCGCGCCGGCGTGCCGGTGGACGGGCCGCTCGCAACCCTCGCGCCATTCACGTACAGCACAAAGCGGTTGTCCGCGGTGACCGTCACCGGCAGCGTGCGCGGAGCCTTCACGAACTCCACCTCCCGCCGGAAATGCAGCACGACGGGTGCAGCCCGCGCGTCCGGATGCGTGACCCAGCCGTCGGCGGGCGACTGGGCCGCGGCCGGGGGAACCTTGAATACACCGGCAGCGCACATCCAGGCGAGCGCAATAAGGACTTGTCGCGGCTGCCCAGGGCGAAGCTTCGATGTTACGAATCGATCAAGCGGCCGAAGCATGCGCACCCTGCCTAACTACTTGCACCGCGGCGTGGTGTTTCGGCGGCGCGACACTTTTGTCAGTCCGGGCCGGAATGCTACCGGTGGTACAGCACGGCGCGGCGTAGCTAACATGCGGATTTTTATTAGAAAAATCGTCCTGCGCGCGTGAGGTATGTTCATCCAGTGTCATTTGCGGTAAAAATGTTGCAAATACGATCATATTCAGCCAGCGAGCAGGTCGATAGTAGCCATACTCTCGCCGGATGCGTGATCAGGTAGCCGCTGCATACAAGGGGGATCTCCAATGGAAAAGTTCGATCATTCATCTGCGTCGTTGCGGCGCGCGATCTATCTTGCGCTCACCGGCGCGGGACTCGCACTAACGGCACAGACCGCGATCGCCGATGAGGGCGAATCGCAGGAGCTCGATGAAGTCGTCGTCACCGGCTTTCGCGGATCGCTGAACTCAGCGTTGGCCGCGAAGCGCGCCGAGACCAAGGCCATCGACAGCATCTTCGCCGAAGACATCGGCAAGTTCCCGGACAGCAATCTCGCCGAGTCGATGCAACGCATCCCCGGCGTGACCCTGTCGCGTGGCGACGGTGGTGAAGGCCGCAACATCTCGGTTCGCGGTCTCGGACCCACGTTCACACGCGTGCGCGTCAACGGAATGGAAGCCGCCGCGCAAACCGGCTCGAGCGACATTTACGGCGCCGGCAACAACGGCCGCAGTTTCGACTTCAACGTCTTTCCGACGGAAATCTTCTCGCAGCTCTCGGTGATCAAGACCCCTTCGGCCGACGTCGAAGAAGGCTCGCTCGGCGCCACCGTCGATCTCAAGGCGCCGCGTCCCTTCGACTATGGCGAGGACCAGATCTTCACGATGACCGCCCGCGGCGTCTTCAACGACGTCAGCGAAGACATCGACCCGCGCGCCTCGTTGCTCTACTCGAGAAAATTCTTCGATGAGAAGTTCGGCGTGCTGGCCTCGGTGGCCTACCAGAAGCGCAACATCCGGGAAGTGGGTTACTCGGCGGTGGACGTGCTCTCGGCCAACACCAACGGCCTCACCACCGGCGGCACGCTGTTCCCGTATTGCACGCCGCAAGGCTGGGCCGGCATCCAGAGTCCCGCCAACGGCAACAAGGGCGCCAACGGCACACTCTGCAGCACGTGGACCGATCAACTCGGGGTCGTACACCCCAACCCGCGCTCCGGCTCGGTTGCCGCGTTCCAGACCGTGTATGACAGGCGCCGTGCAGACCTGCCGAACGTCGCTGGCAGCGGCGCCTTCTTCCCGCGCCTGCCCCGCTACGTGAACTCGGAGCAGGACACCGAGCGCACCGGCGGCACGCTGTCGTTCCAATGGCAACCCGGCGAAAACACCACTCTGTCCCTCGACGGTCTGATGTCGAAGTACGAAGTCGAGCGCCGGGACAACTACATCCTGTTCCTGTCGCTGGGACGCAATCTCACGAACAACGGCCAGCCCCATGTGTCGCTGACGGATGTCGAGATCGACGACAAGGGCTCGGTGCAATACGCCAAGTTCGACGGCATGGACATACGCTCCGAAGGTCTCGTCGATCAATTCGTTGCGAAGTTCGAGCAGGCCAATCTCGAGCTCAAGCATGAATTCAGCGAGCAGTTCTCGATCCGCGCGGCGGCGGGGCGCTCGATCTCGCGTTGGGATGGCCCGATGCGCCTGCAGACCTTCCTCGACCAGATCGACGTGGATGGCGTGTCCGTGGATTTCCGCGGTGGCCGCGAGACGCCGCTGATCAACTTCGGCAACCTCACCCTGACGGATCCGAACGCATTCCTGTACGCACCGCAGCGGGCCGATGGCACGGTGCTCGGCGGCTTCTCCACGCAGGGCAAGCCGTCGGAGAACATCACCGACATCAACACCTTCGAGCTGTCCGGCGACTGGCAGATGACCGAGATGTTCGGCATGAAGCTCGGTGGCCAGTACCGCAAGAACGACTTCAATACACATGTCTCGAACCTGCAGCCGGCCTTCGTGCCCGTGACCAACCTGCCGGGCAACGTCACGCTGGCGAGCATCACGCACCAGATCAAGGATCTCGACGACAAGTTCGGGTCTGGCGCACCCGCCTCCTGGGTGGCGGTGGACTCGAAGAAATGGCGTGATGCGTTCAACTTCGACTCCTACCCGTTCTGCAATGTCGAATGCGGCGCCAACAAGAACGAGATCACCGAGACGGTCAAGACCGGCTACGCCGTGTTCTCGTTCGACTCGGGTGATGGCTGGAAGATTCCGATTCGCGGCGATCTCGGTGTGCGCTACGTGAAAACCGACCAGTTCGCCATGGGTCACATTCCGGTGAACGCTCCGGCGGGTGCTCCGTTCCCGACCGTGGGTCAGCGCAATGAGGTCGAAACCGAGTACAGCGATACGCTTCCCTCGCTGAACGTCGTGTTCGATCTGACACCGGACCTCGTGACACGCCTGTCGGCCTCGAAGGTGATCTCGCGCGCGGATCTGGGCAGCCTGACGCCGACCGCGACCATCACGGCCACCACGCGCACCGGCACGGTGAACAATCCATTCCTCGATCCGATCCGCGCGAAGACCGCGGACCTCGCGCTGGAATGGTATTTCCAGCCGGGAGCGCTGCTGTCGGTGGCGTACTTCTACAAGGACATCGAGACCTACATCCAGCGCATCACCAGCCCGATCGTGTACAGCGAACTCGGTCTGCCGGATGCGCTGCTGGCGGGTACGCCTTCTTCGCCGTCGGACGTATTCAACGTCAGCCGCCTCGAGAACACGAAGGGCGGACCGCTCAAGGGGTACGAGCTCAATGCGCAGGTGCCATTCAAGTTCATGGATGGCTTCATGAGCAACTTCGGCGTGCTGGCTAACTACACGCACGTCGAGTCGGAGATCGAGTACATCCTGGCCAGCGTCGGCGGTGTTCCGACGGTGACGACCACCAACGATCTCGTGGGCCTGTCGCCGAATTCCGCCAGTGCCACGTTGTTCTACGACGACGGCCGGTTCAGCATCCGCTTCACCGGTTCCTATCGCGACGAGTACATTCGCGGCATCCCGGCGTCGGCGGGCAGCGATATCCAGGGCAACCTGGCCAACACGTTCGTGGACGGCTCGGCGTCCTGGAACATCAACGACAACTTCACGTTGATCTTCGAGGCGCAGAACATCACGGACGAGCGCAACACGCTGTTCATCGACAGTCAGCGCAAGGACACGCTGTTCCAGACCGAGATTGGCCGCACCTTCAACCTGGGAGCGACCTTCAAGTTCTGACGGCCCGCCGGTAACGGCGTCAACCAACCGGGCGGGTGGCGAGCGATCGCCACCCGCCCTTTTCTTTTGACTTCGTTCTCGTGGCCGTGAGCCGTGCGGCTCCCCGATTACGTCTTCATGGCCATGAATCGTTCGAAAGCCTCGTATGGCCGGTCGAGGGTCGTGCGCGTCTGCGCACTCGCATTCGTGCGTCTCTGGGTCTGGACCCTGATCCTCGTCATCACGGCGCTGTTGCTGAACGCCTGAGGTGGCGGGCGTAGAATACGGTGCATGCGCACATGCACTAACAACCTGTTCCTGGCGCGCCGGCTGCTTGCGGCCTTGCTGCTGATTCCCGTCGCACTGGCGCCGGTGCGCGGATCCGCGGCCACTCCCGCGCGCGAGCAGGTGCTGGCCGCGATGAAGAAGGCCTCCACGTTCATGACGGAGAAGGCCGCGCTGCGTGGCGGCTATGTCTGGTTGTTGAGCGACGACCTGAAGCGGCGCTGGGGGGAGATCCCGGCACGTCCCTCGCAGATCTGGTTGCAGGGCGGCACCGAGCTCATGGGCCAGGTCTTCCTGGACGCCTACGAAGCCACGAACGACGGGTTCTATCTCGCCGCGGCACGCAACGCCGCGGATGCCCTGGTATTCGGACAACACCCGCTGGGCGGCTGGCATTACTTCATCGACTTCGATCCGGCCGGAGTGCCCGAGTGGTACGAAAAGCAGGCCTCGAAATTCCGCTACGGCTACGAGGAATACCGCCACTACTACGGCAACGCCACGTTCGACGATCGCGTGACCACGGATGCGGGACTGTTCCTGCTGCGCTTCTATCTGCTCAGCCGGGAGGCCGCGTATCGCGAGCCCGTGCTCAAGGCTCTCGATTTCGTGCTCAAGGCGCAGTACCCGAACGGCGCGTGGCCGCAGCGATTTCCGCTGCGCTACGAGTTCGTACACGACGGTCTGCCCGATTACACCTCGTTCTACACTCTCAACGATGGCGCGATGTCGGGAATCATCGAGTTGCTGCTCGAAGCCCATGAGCGCCTGGGAGACGCGCGCTATTTCGAAAGTGCCCGCCGGGGAGCCGATGCGTTGCTTGCGCTGCAGGGTCCGGAAGGACAGGCCGCCTGGGCGGAACAACACGGCCCTGACCTGCGCCCGATCGCCGCGCGCACGCACGAGCCCGCCGGCTACGTGGCGCGCGAAAGCCAGATGGCGATAGCCATGCTCCGCAGCCTCTACCTGCGCACCGGCGACCCGCGTTACCTGGCGCCGATTCCACGCTGTCTCGACTGGTTCGATCGCATCAACCGTGAAGCCGCGGCCCAGAAATACCCGGCACCGCGATATTGGGAGCCCGGCACCAACAAGCCGCTGTACGTGGTGCGTACCAACCTGCTCAACGCCGAAGGTTATGGCCTCTACAAATGGACCACCGACGTCGCGCAGACGCGTTGCGGGAGTGCGCCCTGCCAGGGAGACGGGAAACCCATCGTCGACGTCGCCGCATTGCGCACCTCGTACCAGGCACTCGCTTCGCTGGACAAGAAGGCGCGCGCCGAGCGCCTCGCACAACTCCACGCCCGTGCCAGGCGGCCGCGCGCCGGCGAGGACGTCGCCGGGATCATCGAGGCACTGGATTCGCGCGGCGCCTGGGTCACCCACGACAACTCCGTACCGGTGCCCCATGCCCTGACCGAAGCCACCGAGCGTGAGACCGTGCGCGGCATCAGCACGGGAATTTTCGCGCGGCGCATGGAGACTCTGATTGGCGCGCTGGCGCCCGCCGCAACGGAGCCGGGAACGCGCTAGGGCCGGATTCCTGACGATGAAGGTCGATTCCGACAGGTCCTTCGTGAGGGACTGACAGATTCGCCGCGCCCGTCCCCGTACCTTGTGCCATTCCCGGGGGCGAGGATCAGTGGATATTTCGTTGACGCTCAAATACGCGGGCCGCCACGCGCTCAAACGAAATGCGCTCGTGACGCGTTGGTGCGAGGACCTGGTCAGCCGCGAATGTGCCGATCCGGCCGTACATCAGCTCCGCCAGGCCGAATTGCTGGCCCAGGTGTTGCGTGCGGCTGGCCGCATTCCGGCCTATGCGCCGTACGCCGCCCGCGCGTCCGGGCGCGACCCACTCGCGTATCTCATCGACAATTTTCCCATCATCGACAAGACAGCACTGCTGGAGCGCCGGCAGGAATTCCTGCCGGACGGCAGGTTGCCGGGATCCCGCTTCAACATCGCGGCAACCAGCGGCAGCACCGGAACGCCGCTGGATGTCTACCGGACCCTGGGGTCCATGCTGCGCGAAGAAGCCTTTCACCTGCAGCACTGGCGCTGGGCCGGCTGGCGTCGCGGCGAGCGCCAGGCAGTCCTGCGGGGCGACACGGTGATTCCGATCGATCAAAGGCAGCCTCCTTACTGGTTTCGTGACACGGCCGGTGGGCAGCTGGTGCTCTCGACGCGTCATCTGAACGAAGAGACCGCCGTGTTGTTCGCCCGGGAGCTGGATCATTTCGGTGTCACGCAACTTCGGGCATATCCGTCCGCGGCCTACCTGCTCGCCACCTACTGCGAGAGGGCCGGTGTACCGGTCCGCCTCAAGTCGGTGATCACGGGATCGGAAATGCTCTACGACTTCCAGCGCGCGCGCATCGAGTCGGTTTTCCGCGCCAAGGTTTTCGATTTCTACAGCATGGCCGAACGCGTGGCCTACGCCTCCGAATGCCAGCACGGACGCATGCACGTGAATCCCGAGTACGGACTGGTGGAGATCGTGGACGAGGATGGCCGGCACACGGATGGCGACGGCACCATCGTCGGAACCTCTCTGCTCAACCGTTCCTTTCCGCTGATTCGCTATCGCATGAATGACACCGCGCGCTGGAGCCGCGAGCCCTGCCCTTGCGGGCGCCGTTATCCCGTCATCGACCGGATCAGCGGACGGCTCGCGGATCAGCTCTACGATCTCGATGGGCGCGCCGTGAACTGCACCTTGATCGGTTTTGCCTTCGACGGCATGCGCAACATCCGAAAGGCGCAGGTGGCCCAGGTCGCCGCCGATCGCTGGATCATCCGTGTCGTTCCCGCCGTGAACTACACCGCACTCGACGGGCAGCGCGTGCTCGCGAAACTCGCCGCGGAAGTATCGCCGCGCGTTGCCGCGTCGATCGAACTGGTCGATGACATCGCGCCGCTGCCCAGCGGCAAATACAAGTGGGTGTCGCAGGAGTCCTCGCCGGGCAAGGCCGCGGGATCCTCCTCCCCTGCCGCGCTCGAAGCGCGCGAACCCGAGGAACCATCCACCGCACGCGGGCGCTCGCGTGCCAGCGCCCTTCTCGCCAGCCTCCTATGCTGAGCTCCGCGCCATCCATCGCGCGAGCCAGGTCGCCCGCGGCCGATATCAGTTGCCAGCTTCGGCGTGATGCCTGGGAACGACTGTATGCGCAGGTTCCTGTGCCGCATTTCACGCAGGCATGGTGTTACGGCGAAGGCAAACGCGCAGAGAACTGGGGAGTGGAGCGCCTCGTATTCGACGATGGCATTGCGCCGGTCGCGCTTTGCCAGGTGCTGACGAAGGACGTGGGCGGTCTGACGCTGGCGGCGCGCATCAATCGCGGTCCGTTGTTCCTGGAACGCGCGCCCTCGGCGGAAACGCAGCTCGGCGTATATCGGGCCATTCGCCGGCGCTGGCGCTTCGCGCGCCACGGGCTGTTGTTCCTGGCGCCGCCGCTGGCTTCGGGCGAAGACAGCACCGCGATGTTGCGTGACGCGGGTTTCCTGCGCCGCAAGCCCGGCGGCTGGCACTCGGCCCTCATCGACCTGCAGCTTCCACTGGAAACCCTTCGCGCCCACGTATCGCGCGAATGGCGCAAGAACCTCAACGCCGCGCTCAAGTCGGAGCTCGCCCTGCGAATCAGCGGCGATCCGCGGGAAATCGAATGGATGCTGGATCGGCATGCGGACAACATGCGCAGCAAGGGATTCGTCGGGCCGGGCGTCGCATTCGTGCGGCGCATGATCGAATCCAGTCCCGAAGACTTCCGCGTGTTCCAGGCCTGTCTCGACCAGCAGCCCTGCTCGGCTCTGATGGTCGCCCGCTTCGGCACGCAGGCCGAGACGTACCTGAGCTGGACCAACGATGCCGGGCGCCGGCTCAATGCACACACATTCCTGATGTGGCATGCATTCGTCGAGATGAAGCGGCTCGGTTGCCGCGCCCTGGATCTCGGCGGCTACAGCACGAATGCCAGATACGGCGCGTACAAACGGACCATGAAGGGCCGGGAATACCAGCTCGCGGGCGAGTGGCTGGCGCTCTGAGCGCCGTACCGGCATGCCACCGCCCCAGTCAGGAAGGCGCGTCGGCGTCCGGGTCCCGCTCCAGTAGTTCGATCGTGCCGGGGTCGAGCCGGCCGTCGAAGAACCGTTCGAGCGCGAGCGCGAACCCCTGCTCGCCGGGCGCTGCGACGCGGAACAAGGTGAGACTGGAGTGCAGTTTCTGCGCATCGACGCTGCCCATGATTTCACCGGCGCTCGAACCCCTGATTTTCAGCAACGCAGCGACACACTCGCGCAGGCGTTTTCCGAGAATGGGATCCGCCAGAAACCCGCGCGCTTCTTCCAGCGAGGTGATGCCGTAGAAGTGCGCCTTGTCGCTGCGCCCGAGCCCGCGGAGCTGGGGAAAGACGTACCAGATCCAGTGCGAGCGCTTTTCACCGGCGCGCAGCTCGCCGAGCGCAACTTCATAGTCGTGCGCCTGTGCATCGAGAAATCGAGCCAGGTTGAATGGGTCGCCCATACGGGTTCACGAGGCTCGAAGCAGGCTCCGCAATCTGCCGTAGGCGAGATATACACCGATGCCAATGAGATTCCAGAGCGCGAAACGATAGAGAGTCTTGCCCGGCAGACTGGCAATCAGATAGGCGCAGCCGAGAATGGCCAGGGATCCGACGATCATGGGTTGAGGACAGCGGAATACGCGCGGCAGATCGGGCGAGCGCTTGCGCAGGATCATCATGCAGGCCGCGACCGCGATGAACGCCAGCAGCGTGCCGGCATTGGCGAGCTCGGCTATTTCGTCGAGACGAAAGAACCCGGCGACCGCGGCGACGAACACGCCGGTGAGGGCCGTGATGAGCGCGGGCGCGCCGGTGCGTTCCGACACCACGCTCAACTTCCGCGGCAGCAGGCCGTCGCGGGCCATCACGAAGAAGATCCGGCTCTGGCCGTACATCATGACCAGGATGACCGATGGCAGGGCCACCAGCGCGGCGAGTGCGATGAGGCGTGCGGCCAGCGGGTGTTCGAGGGTACGCATCACGAAGGCCAGCGGTTCGGCCGAGTCGCCCACCCGATCGTGGCTGACCGCGCCGACCGCCGCAATGGCCACCAGCATGTAAATGATTGTGCAAACAGCCATGGAGCCGATGATCCCGATGGTCAGGTCGCGTCCCGGATTGCGCGCCTCTTCGGCCGAAGTCGCCACGGCGTCGAAACCGTAGAAGGCGAAGAACACCACGGCCGCCGCCGCCATGACGCCACGCGTGACGCCATCCGAATCGACCGTGCTGCCGAAGCCATACGGCATGAACGGCCGAAGGTTGTCTGAATCGAATGACGGCAACGCGAGCAGCACGAACGCCGCCAGCGCCGTCATCTTGATGATCACCAGGATGATGTTGAGCGTCGCGCTCTCGCGCGTTCCTGCCACCAGCAAACCCGCAACCGCCAGCGCCACGAGCACCGCGGGCAGATTCACGATTCCGCCGGCGTGCGGGCCTGCGAGCAGGGCGTGCGGCAATTCGAGACCCGCCGATTGCAGCCATCCGACCAGGTACGCGGACCAGCCCACC
>Ga0307499_10000577_pt1 | contig 12427 bp, 9 predicted proteins | sample 13_S_MG_FD_201363 | JGI IMG/M metagenome (GOLD analysis project Ga0307499, IMG submission 201363) | Soil microbial communities from Populus trichocarpa stands in riparian zone in the Pacific Northwest, United States - 13_S | ecosystem: Environmental > Terrestrial > Soil > Riparian zone > Trees... | reverse complement strand
TCGAGACCTGGCGCGCGCCGTAGGCGTTGTTGAGCGCCATCTCGATCTGCTGCGCCGAAACGCCGAGGGCGGAAGCCTTCTCGCGCTGGATCTCGACCGTGACCTCGGGCCGCGTGATCTGCAGGTCGCTCGTCACGTCGATCACGCCCGGCAGCGTGCGCAGCTTCTGCTCGATGAGCGGCGCCCACTGGTAGAGCTCCTCGTTGTTTGCGCTGCGGACCACGAACTGGTACGGGCTCTTGGTGAGGTTGCCGCCGATGCGGATCGCAGGCACGTTCTGGATAAACACCTTGGCGCCGAGCACGTTGGCCACCTTCGGCCGCAGCTCGCGCACCACCTGGTCGGCGGGCTTCCTCTGGCCGAACGGCTTCAGCGTGATGGTGATGCGGCCGACGTTGAGCGAGGCCGAAGAGCCGCTCGCACCGACGAACGACATCGCGGCCTCGACGTTGGGGTCGGCGCCGATGATGGAGGCGACCTGCTGCTGCAGCTCCAGCATCGCGTCGAAGGAGATGTCCTGCGGCCCCTCGACCGAGCAGAACAGCTGCCCCGAATCCTCGCTTGGCAGGAAGCCCTTGGGAGCGCGCGCGAACAGCACGCCGGTCAGCACGCACACGCACAGGAAGGCGAGCATGACCACGCGCTGGTGGCGCAGCGTCCAGCGCAATGACACGTCGTAGGCGTTGCGCCAGGCGTCGAAGCCGCGCTCGAACGCCCAATAGAGCCGTCCATGCCGCGCCTCGGCGCGGTGCGGCTTGAGGATGCGGCTGCACATCATCGGCGTGAGCGTCAGCGAGACGAAGCCCGAGATGAGCACCGCAGCCATGATGGTCACCGCGAACTCGTGCAGCAGGCGGCCGAGGATGCCGCCCATGAACAGCACCGGGATGAACACCGCGGCGAGCGAGATGGTCATCGAGATGATGGTGAACACGATCTCGCGCGAGCCCTCGAGGGTGGCCTGCAACACGCTCTTGCCCATCTCGATGTGGCGCGTGATGTTCTCGAGCATCACGATGGCGTCGTCGACCACGAAGCCCACGCACAGCGTGAGCGCCATGAGCGAGATGTTGTCCAGGCTGTAGCCGAAGAGATACATCACCGCGAAGGTGCCGATGATCGACATCGGCAGCGCGACCGACGGGATCACCGTGGCGGGGATGTTGCGCAGGAAGAGGAAGATCACCATCACCACCAGCGCGAGCGCGAGGTAGAGCGTGAACTGCACCTCGTTGACCGAGGCGCGGATCGTGACCGTGCGGTCGAACAGGGTCTCGATGTCGATCGCCGGCGGCACCTCGGCGCGGAAGGTCGGCAGCAGGCTCTTGATGGAGTCGACCACCTCGATGGTGTTGGTGCCGGGCTGGCGCTGGATCGCGAGCACGATGCCGCGCTTGCCCTTGAACGAGGCCGCCAGCTTGTCGTTCTGCACCCCGTCGACGATGCGGCCGAGCTCCTGCAGGCGGATTGGCGAGCCGTTGCGGTAGGTGACGATGATCGGCCTGAAAGCCTGCGCGTCCTGCAGCTGCCCGGTGGCCTGCACCGCGAACATACGGTCCTTGCCGTACAGGGTTCCGGTAGGCAGGTTGACGTTCGCCTGCGCCACCGCCTGCTCGACCTCGTTGATGCCTACGCCGCGTGCGGCGAGCGCGTTCGGGTCGACCTGCACGCGCACCGCGTATTTCTGCTGCCCGAACACCTGCACCTGCGCCACGCCGCTGATCGTGGAGATGCGCTGCGCGAGGTAGGTCTCGGCGTACTCGTTCACCGTGGACAGCGGCAGCGCGCTCGAGGTGAGGGCGAGGTAGTAGATCGCGAAGTCCGCCGGGTTCACTTTGCGGAATGAAGGTGGCGCGGGCATGGTCGCGGGAAGCTGGCGCGCCGCCGAGGCGATTGCGGAGTTCACGTCCTGCGCCGCCGCGTCGATGTCGCGGTCGAGCGCGAACTGGATCGTCACGCGGCTGGTGCCCTGGCCGCTGATCGAAGTCATCTCGTCGATGCCGGCGATGGTCGAGAACTGGCGCTCGAGCACGGTCGCGACCGCGGAGGCCATGGTCTCCGGGCTCGCGCCGGGCAGCTCGGCAGTGACCTGAATGGTCGGAAAGTCGACGTTGGGCAGCGTCGAAACCGGCAGCAGCCGGTAGGCGGCGAGGCCGAAGATCAGGATGCCGGCCATCACCAGGACCGTCATCACCGGACGACGGACGAAGGGCTCGCAGAAATTCACGACGCCTCCGCCGCTGGCTTGGCGAGTTGTACCCTCGTCTTCGGTCCGAGCCTCAGCTGGCCGCGGACGACGATCAGCTCGTCCTTGGCGAGGCCCTTGGCGACGATGGCGCGCTCCCCGTCGGTGCGCTGCACCGCGATGCGCCGCACATCGGCGACCATCTCCGGGCTCACGACGTAGACGTACTGGCCCTCGGGACCGGTCTGCACCGCGGTGGAGGGAATGACCAGCGCGTCGGCCTGCTCGAACAGGCGCAGGCTGACGTTGACGAACTGCCCCGGCCAAAGCGCGGCATCGGCGTTGTCGAACTGGGCCCGCAGGCGGATGGTGCCGGTGCTCGGATCGACCGCGTTGTCGATGAAGATCAGCCGCCCGCTCGGCCGCGTCTGCTGCGATTCGGGCGGAGTCACCTCGACCGCGAGCGGCCCTTTCGCCATGTACTGGCGCACCTCGGGCAGGTTCTGCTCCGGCACGGCGAAGTTCACGTAGATCGGCCTCACCTGGTTGATCACCAGCAGCGCGTTGACGTCGTTCGCCCGCACCATGTTGCCCGCCTGGAGCAGTACGCGGCCGACGTAGCCTTCGAGCGACGAGCGGATGGTGCAGTACCCGAGGTTGAGGCGCGCGTTCTCGAGCGCGGCCTGGCTCGCCCTGGCGGTGGCGTCGGCGGTGGCCGCGTTGGTGCGGATCTGCGCGTAAGCGTCCTTGGAGATGAAGTTCTTCTCGAGGAGCTCGAGGTAGCGCTTCTCCTGCGACTGACTGTGGTCGCGCGCCGCGGCGTCGCGCAGCGCGTTCGCCTCCGCCTGGCGCAGGGCTGCCTCGAACGGCCGCGTGTCGATGCGGAAGAGGACGTCGCCCTTCTTTACCGGCGCGCCCTCGCGCACGTTCACATTGGTGATCTGGCCGTCGACGCGCGCTTTGACCTGCACGGTCGAAAATGCCTCGACGTTGCCTATGGCGGTGATGCGCACGGGCACGGTTTCCTGCAGCACGCGCGTCACCGTCACCGGCACCGCCGGGCCGCCGCCCTTGCCCTTGCCGCCCTCCTTGGCGCTCTTGGCCGTTCTGCCGTCGGCGACGATGAGGTAGCTTCCAAGCCCCACCGCCGCGGCGACCGCGACGACTACGGCAAGGGCGAACACCCGGCGGCGGCTGGAGGCGGTCATGAACCGACGATTGTCATGCCGGAATGCGGTCGTGGGCAATCAACTCGTCCACCGATTCGCGGCGACGCACCAAATGCGCCGTCGACCGGTCGACCAGGACTTCGGCCGCGCGAGGGCGCGAATTGTAGTTCGAGCTCATGGACATTCCGTAGGCGCCGGCGGAGCGCACGGCGAGCAAATCGCCCTCCACGGCGGCGAGGCGGCGCCCCTTGGCGAGAAAGTCGGCACTCTCGCACACGGGGCCGACAATGTCGTAAACAGTGTCGCCTGGCGCGGATTCCCGCACCGGATCGACGTCGTGCCACGCGCCGTACAGCGCGGGACGGATGAGGTCGTTCATGGCCGCGTCGACCACCAGGAACCCAGGCTTCACGTATTCGACCCGCGTGAGCAGCACGCCGGCGTTCCCCACGATCGAACGGCCCGGATCGAACACGACCGTCTCGGTACGCCCGCCAAGCGCGGCCAGCGTGCCGGCGACGAAGGCGGACACCGGCTCGGGCGTTTCGTCGCGGTAGCGGATGCCGATGCCGCCGCCGACATCGATGTGCTTCAGTTGGATGCCGAGCTTTTCCAATCGTTCGACCAGTACCGCCAAACGCTCCGCCGCCGCGACGAACGGCCCGGCTTCACTCAGGAGCGAGCCGATGTGGCAGCCGATGCCCACGACTTCGATGCCCTTCAGGCCGGCGGCGCGATGGTAGAGCTGCTCGGCGTCACCATGCGCGACGCCGAACTTGTTCTCGCGCAGGCCGGTGGAGATGTACGGATGGGTCTTCGGGTCGATGTCCGGATTGACACGCAGCGCGATCGGGGCGCGCCGGCCGAGGCCGCGCGCGACCTGGTCGACGCGGGCGAGCTCGGCTTCGGATTCCACGTTGATGCAGCCGATCCCCTTGTCGAGCGCGAACCGGATCTCGCCTGCGCTCTTGCCCACGCCCGAGAACAGCGTCTTCGCCGGATCGCCGCCTGCCGCGAGCACCCGCGCCAGCTCTCCGCCGGAGACGATGTCGAAGCCCGCGCCAAGGCGCGCGAGCAGCGCGAGCACCGCCAGGTTGGAGTTCGCCTTAACCGAATAGCAGATGAGCGACTGCCGGCCGCGCAGCGCGCGTGCGAACTCGCCGTAGGCGGACTCGATCGCCGCGCGCGAGTACACGTAGCAGGGGGTGCCGAAGCGGCGCGCGATGTCGTCGAGCGGCACCTCCTCGGCGTGCAGAATGCCCTCGCGATACGAATAGCTCACGGCCTTACTTCTTCTCTTCGATATCGGCGTCGGGATAGGGAACCGGCTTCGGCGGCGGCGGCTTCGCCGGCTTTACGCCCGGGGGCGGCTTGTCCCGCAGGTACAGCGCCCCCTTCTGTCCGCATGCGGTCGCGGCCAGCGCCAAGGCGACCCACACTGCGGTCCAACGCACCTCAACGCACCCAGCAAGGAAGGAAGCGCATAAAATCCGCATGTTAACCCATGGACGAGCGGCAATTCGAAGCCTTGGCTGGCGAGGCGCTGCGCTCGATCGAGCGGGCGCTGGACCAAAGCGGCGTCGACGCCGACATCGAGCTCAAGGAGGGCGGCGTGCTCGAGCTCGAGTTCGGCAACGGCTCCAAGATCATCGTGAACCGGCACGGCGCGGCACGTGAAATCTGGGTCGCCGCGCGCTCGGGCGGGTTTCACTTCCGCTGGGACGGCGCGGCGTGGAGGGACACGCGCGACGGCTCGGAGCTCTTCGCGGCCCTCTCCAAGCTGGTCTCCGCCCAGAGCGGCACCGGCGTGATCCTCGCCGCCTCTTAGGGAGGGGTGTCCGATGGTCCCGGCGGCGCCACCAGCGGAACGATCGGCTGGAGGACCTCGGGCGGCGGGACCGCCTCCTGATAGAAATATTCCGGCGCGAGGCGCCCCTCGCCGAGCGCACCCATCACCGGCACGCTGACTACGCCGACCGGGACGGTGCGCGGCGCCTCCGGGATGTCCTTCAGCGCTTTTTCCATGTAGCCGATCCAGATCGGCAGAGCGACCACCGCGCCGGTCTGGTTGCGACCGAGGCTCTTCGGCTGGTCGAAGCCCATCCAGGCGATCCCAACGAGGTTCGGCTGGTAGCCGGCGAACCAGGCGTCGACGAATTCGTTGGTGGTGCCGGTCTTGCCGGCGAGGTCGTTGCGGCCGAGGCGCGTAGCGCGCGCGCCGGTGCCGGAGCGCGTCACGTCCTGCATCATGTGGTCCATGATGAAGGCGTTGCGCGGATCGAGCACGCGCAGGCTTTCGTCACCGGCACGCTTGGGGTTCGCCAGCGCGAGCGGCGTGCCGCGGTCATCGACGATCTTCAGGATGAAATACGGCTGCACGAGGTAGCCGCCGTTCGCGAACACGGCGTAGGCGCGCGCCATCTGCCACGCGGTCACCGAGCCCGCGCCGAGCGCCATCGTGAGATAGGGCGGATGCTTCTCGGGCTCGAAGCCGAAGCGGGTCACGTACTCCTGCGCATACTTCGGCCCGATCGCCTCGAGGATCCGGATCGAGACCATGTTCTTCGACTTGGCGAGCGCGGTGCGCAGGCGCATGGGGCCCTCGAACTTGCCGTCGAAGTTCTTCGGCTCCCAGCGCTGGCTGCCGGTCTGCTCGGCTTCGAGCACCACCGGCTCGTCCGGGATCACGGTCGCCGGCGTGAAGCCCTTCTCCAGCGAGGCCGAGTAGATGAAGGGCTTGAACGAGGATCCCGGCTGCCGCCAGGCCTGGGTGACGTGGTTGAACTTGTTGCGGTTGAAGTCGAAGCCGCCGACGAGCGCGCGCACCGAGCCGTCCTGCGGGTCGAGCGAAATGAAGGCCGACTCCACCTCGGGCAGCTGCACGATCTGCCAGGGCTTGCTCGGCGACTCTCGCTGCACCCGGATGATCGAGCCGCGGCGGATGCGCTTCTGCGGCGTTGTTTTGGGATCGAGCGCGCGCCCGGCGAAGCGCAGCGACTCTCCCGCGATGGAAACTTTCTCGCCGGTGCGCAAAGCGGCTTCGATCTGCTTGGCGTCGACCGAGGTGACGATGGCGGCGAGCAGGTCATCGTTGTCCGGATGCTCGCTCAGGGCATCTTCGTAGTCGTCCTCGTCCGGCTTCGCCGGCAGCTCCGAAAAGCCTTCCGGGCCCCGGTAGCCGTTGCGCCGGTCGTAGTCGAGCACGCCCTTGCGCAGCGAGGCGTACGCGGCTTCCTGGTCGGCCTTCCGGATGGTGGTGTAGACGCGGAAACCGTGGCTGTAGACCTCGTCAGGATAGTGCTCGGCGATCGCCTGACGCGCCATCTCGGCGGCGTACTCCGCGTGCACGGAGTATTCGTTCACTTCTCTTTTGGGCCTGATGGGCGCTTGAGTTGCCTCTTCGTATTGCGCCGCCGTGATGTGGCCCAGCTCGGCCATCCGGCGCAGCACGTAGTGCTGGCGCTGCTTGGCGCGCTGCGGGTTCGCGATCGGGTTGTAGAGCGAGGGCGCCTTGGGCAATCCGGCGAGCATCGCAGTCTCGGCCAGGTTCAGCTTGTCGAGCGCCTTGCCGAAGTAAATCTGTGACGCCGCACCGAACCCGTAGGCGCGCTGACCCAGGTAGATCTGGTTGACGTACAGCTCGAGGATCTGCTCCTTGGACAGGCTGTGCTCGATCTTGAACGCGAGCAGCGCCTCGTAGAGCTTGCGGGTCAGGGTCTTTTCCGAGGAGAGAAAGAAGTTCCGCGCCACCTGCATCGTGATCGTGCTCGCGCCCTGGCGGCGGCCGCCGGAGATCAGGTTCATATAGGCGGCTCGAAGCACGCCGATGTAGTCGATCCCGGCGTGCTCGTAGAAGCGCTCGTCCTCGGCCGAGATGATCGCGTTCTTCAGCGCGTCGGGGACTTCGCCGATCGCCACCACGGCGCGCCGCTCCTCGCCGAATTCGCCGATCTGCACGCCCTCCGCGGTGTAGATGCGCAGCGGAATCTTGGGCTGGTACTCGGTCAGCGCCTGCAGCGAAGGCAGGTTGGGGTAGGCGAGCGCAATGGTGAGCGCCAAAAGCAGCACGCAAGTCACCAAAAAGCCGCCCGCCAGGACCAGCGGAAAGGCAAGAAATCTAAGCCACTTCAAGGGTTAATCGTTACCCGCATGTTGTGTCGCACGATGCTGCACTCCGACCATGATACCCCCTTCGCCTTGTGGAAAATTGACTAGACACCTGCTGGGCTTGTTGCTATCGTTTAACGCAAATTCTACTTATCGCTTCTAAGCATCGGTAAGAAAAAAGAAAAACCGAAAATAAACCAAAAGCGACGGAAAACCAAGGGAACCCGCCCCGAATGGAATTCGACCTCTTCAAGCCAAAGGCGCCGCCGCTCTTTGGCCTCGACATCAGCTCCTCCTCGGTGAAGATGCTCGAGATCGTAGAGGCGGGCAAATCCGCCTACCGCGTCGAGCGCTACGCCATCGAGCCGCTGCCGCGCGATGCCGTCGTCGACGGCAATATCAACAACCTCGAGGCCGTGACCGAAGCGGTGCGCCGCGCGCACAAGCGCCTGGCGACCCGCACCAAGCACGTCGCCATGGCCGTGCCGACGGGTGCGGTGATCTCGAAAAAGATTGTGCTCGGCGCGGGCCTGCGCGAGGAAGAGCTCGAGATGCAGGTTGAGAGCGAGGCGAACCAGTACATCCCGTTCGCGCTCGACGAGGTGAACCTCGATTTCCACTCGCTCGGTCCGGCCCCGAACAGCCCGGAAGAGCAGGAAGTCCTGATCGCGGCGACGCGCAAGGAGAAGGTCGAGGACCGCGTGGCGGTGGCCGAGTCCGCTGGTCTCAAGGCGCTGGTGATGGACGTGGAGTCCTTCGCGCAGCAGGCGGCGCTCGGCCTGGTGGTCCAGAGCCTGCCGAGCGGCGGCAAGGACCAGAACGTCGCGGTGGTGGACATCGGCGCCAACGTCATGAACGTGACGGTGCTGCGCAACGACCAGTCGATCTACACGCGGGAGCAGGCTTTCGGCGGCAACCAGCTCACCCAGGACATCGCGACCCGCTACGGCATGAGCCCGGACGAGGCCGAGAACGCCAAGCGCTCGGGCGGCCTGCCGGACGACTTCGAGGCCGAGGTGCTGCGCCCGTTCATGGAGAACCTGTCCATGGAAGTGCAGCGCGCGCTGCAGTTCTTCTTCACCTCGACCCAATACCACAGCATCGACCACATCCTGCTCGCGGGCGGCTCGGCGGTGATTCCCGGCCTCGACGCCGTGGTCAACGCGCGCACCCAGGTCGCCACCAGCGTCGCCAACCCGTTCGCCTCGATGCAGACCTCCCCGCGCGTGCAGCTGAAGCGCCTCATGGTTGACGCGCCCTCGCTCATCGTCGCCTGCGGGCTCGCCATGCGGAGGTTCGATCCCCAATGATGGCCCGCATCAACCTCCTGCCGCACCGCTCCGAGCGGCGCAAGCGCGCCCGGCAGCATTTCTTCGTGGTCGCCGGCGGCACCGCGCTGGTCGGTGCGCTGATCGTGGTGGCGATGCACGGCTTTTACGCCGCGAAGATCGACAGCCAGATCGAGCGCAACCGCTTCCTCAAGAGTGAGATCGCCAAGCTCGACAAGGAGATCGCCGAGATCAACAAGCTGAAGGACGAAATCGCGGCGCTGCTCGCCCGCAAGCAGGTGATCGAGACGCTCCAGACCGACCGGGCGCAGACCGTGCACCTGCTCGACGAGCTGGTGCGCCAGATGCCCGAGGGCGTGTACCTGAAGTCGATGACGCAAAGGGGCTTGCGCATCAGCGTCGTCGGCTACGCGCAGTCGAACGCGCGCGTCTCCACCCTGATGCGCAACATCGAGTCCTCGCCCTGGCTCGCCAGCCCGGGACTGGTCGAGGTCAAGGCCTCCAGCGTGGACAAGCGCAGGGTCTCGGAATTCAACCTGTATTTCGACGTCAAGCGTCCGGAGGCGAAGGACGACAAGGCGCCCGCCAAGCCGTCGGCCAAGCCCGCGGCCACGAAAGGCTAGCCCATGGCGATCAACTTCACCGCGCTCGTCGACGAATTCAAGAAGACCAACTGGCAGGACCCGGGCACCTGGCACTGGGCGCCCAAGATCCTGGTGCTGCTCGCCGTGCTGATCGGCATTCCCGTTGCGGGCTTCTTCGCCGATACGCAGGGCCAGATCGACCAGCTCGAGGCCGGCCGTGCCGACGAGGTCAAGCTCAAGCAGGATTACCTGGGCAAGAAGCGCCAGGCGGTCAACCTCGACCTGCACCGCCAGCAGCTGCGCGAGATCGACACGCAGTTCGGCGCCCTCCTGCGCCAGCTGCCCAACAAGTCGCAGATGGACGCGCTGCTCGTGGACATCAACCAGGCCGGGCTCGGGCGCGGCCTGCAATTCGAGCTCTTCAAGCCCGCGCCGCAGGAGACGCTGCGCGAGTTCTACGCCGAGCTGCCCATCCAGGTGAAGGTCGCCGGCAACTACCACGACATGGGCGCGTTCGCGAGCGACGTCGGCCAGCTCTCGCGCATCGTGACCCTGAACGACGTGAAGATCGACTCCGGCAAGGACGGCAACCTCACCATGGAAGTCGTCGCGCGCACCTTCCGCTACCTGGACGACCAGGAAGTGGCGAACCAGCGCAAGGCGCAAGCCGCGGCGAAGAAGGCGGCGAAGTGAAAAAGAACCTTCTATTCGTGGCGGCGCTCGCGCTCGCCGCCTGCAGCAGCGAGGAGCACAGCGACCTCAAGCAGGAGCTCGGCCAGCTCACCAAGGACTTCCGCGGCCGCGTCGACGCGCTGCCGCAGGTGAAGCCCTACGAGCCGGTCCCCTACACCGCCGAGGGCCAGATCGACCCGTTCCGCCCGCAGCGCATCGAGGTCGCCCAGCGCAAGCTCAGCTCGACCGCGAGCAACTCGCGCATGGAGAAGGAGCGCGACCGGCCGAAGGAGCCGCTCGAGGCCTTCCCGCTCGAGTCGATCCAGATGATGGGCACCATCACGCAGGACAGGGAGACCTTCGCGCTCGTCAAGGCGGGACCCAATCTTTACCGGGTGCGCAAGGGCAACTACATGGGCCAGAACTTCGGCGTCGTCACCGGGATCGACGAGAGCCAGATCACCCTCAAGGAGCTGATCCAGGACGGCGGCGGTGAATGGGTAGAGCGAAACAGCGCGCTGCAATTGGTGGAGACAAAAAGATGAACAAGGTGATCGTAATCGCTTGCGGCTTGGTTTTCGCTCTCGCCTGCGCCGCAACGGCGCGGGCGCAGGCGCCGGCCAACGCCATCGAAGGCTTCGAGGTCGTGCAGCAGGGTGGCAAGACCATAATCCGGATCACCACTAAGGAGCCGCTGCGCAGCGCGCCGCCGAACTTCGCGGTGGCGAACCCGGCGCGCATCGCATTCGATTTCGCCAACACCGCCAACGGTCTCGGCCGCTCGAGCCAGGACATCTCACAGGGCGAGCTGCGCAGCATGAACGTGGTGCAGGGCGCGGAGCGCACGCGCGTGGTGCTCAACCTGCGGCGCCCCGTGCCGCACGAGACCGCGCTCGACGGGCGCAGCGTGGTCATCACGCTGTCGGAGGCGCCGGTGGCGCAGACCGCGCCCGGGGGCCAGGTGTCGCGCTTCGCCGAGGGCCGCGCCAACGCCAAGCACCAGATCCGCGACGTCGACTTCCGCCGCGGCCGCGGCGGCGAGGGCCGCGTGGTGGTGGACCTCTCCGACACCACCACCGGCATCGACATCCGCACGCAGGGCCAGAACATCGTGGTCGACTTCCTGAAGACCGCGCTGCCCGAGAACCTGCGCCGCCGCCTCGAAGTGGTCGACTTCGCGACGCCGGTCAACACCATCAACACGTTCCAGCAGGGCGAGAACGTGCGCATGATCGTGGAGCCGCGCGGCCAGTGGGAGCACAACGCCTACCAGTCGGACACGCAGTTCGTGCTCGAGGTGAAGCCTGTGAGCGCGGACCCCTCGCGCGCGACGCAGCGCGGCCGCTACACCGGCGAGAAGCTGTCGCTCAACTTCCAGAACGTCGAAGTGCGCGCGGTGCTCAACGTCATCGCCGACTTCACCGACCTCAACATCATCACGAGCGACACCGTCACCGGCAACATCACGCTGCGCCTGAAGGACGTTCCCTGGGACCAGGCGCTCGAGATCATCCTGCAGACCCGCGGCCTCGACAGCCGCCGCGCCGGCAACGTGATCTGGATCGCGCCGCGCGACGAGCTCGCGACGCGCGAGAAGCTCGCGCTCGAGGCGGCGCAGCAAATCAACGACCTGGAGCAGACGCGCACCGAGTCGTACCAGATGAGCTACCAGAAGGCGGCCGACGTGCAGAAGCTCCTGTCGGACCCGGCGCAGCGCATCCTCTCCAAGCGCGGCAGCGCCGTGGTCGACGCGCGCACCAATACGCTGTTCGTCCAGGACGTGCCCAGCCGCCTCGACGAGGTCCGCCGGCTGATCGTGCAGATCGACGTCGCGGTGCGCCAAGTCATGATCGAGGCCCGCATCGTCGAGGCGAACGACGCCTTCGCCAAGAACCTCGGCGCCCGCCTCGGCATCCTCGAAACCGGATTCCAGAACCGGCGCCCGTTCGGCGGAGCGGGCAACGGGCTGAACGTCGGCATGAACCTCGGCGCCGAGATCCAGAACACGGGCCAGGCGATGGGCATCGTGCAGGGTGATCCCGTGATCATCGGCCCGGGCCTGAACACCAACTTCCCGGCCGCCGGCCTGAACTCGTTCAACGCGGGGCAGGTGACGTTCATGCTGTTCAACAGCGCCCTCTCGCGGTTCCTCAGCCTGGAGATCTCGGCGCTCGAATCCGACGGCCGGGGCAAGATCATCGCCAGCCCGCGCGTGCTCACCGCGAACCAGGCCGAGGCGGTCATCGAGCAGGGCACGGAAATCCCCTACCAGCAGGCCACCTCGTCGGGCGCCACCTCGGTCAGCTTCCGCAAGGCCAACCTCGCGCTGAAGGTGAAGCCGCAGATCACGCCGGACGGCAACGTCATCATGACTCTGGACGTGAACAAGGATCAGCCCGGCGCGACCACGCCCGCGGGCGT
>Ga0307499_10000576_pt1 | contig 12432 bp, 9 predicted proteins | sample 13_S_MG_FD_201363 | JGI IMG/M metagenome (GOLD analysis project Ga0307499, IMG submission 201363) | Soil microbial communities from Populus trichocarpa stands in riparian zone in the Pacific Northwest, United States - 13_S | ecosystem: Environmental > Terrestrial > Soil > Riparian zone > Trees... | reverse complement strand
CCTGGCCGGCACCGGCTCGGCGCCGCTTCCCGCCGGGCCGATCCGCGGTGGCGCCAGCGGCCTGATCTGGCCCGTCGACGGGCCGGTCGTCTCCGGCTTCGGCTCGCGCTTCGGCGGGGCCGAGTTCCACGAGGGGATCGACATCGCCGTTCCCACCGGCACGCCGATCCGCGCCGCCGCGGCCGGCACCGTGATCTTCACCGAGCCTGAGGCGAGCAGCGGCGGCTACGGCAACTTCACCTGCATCGACCACGGCGGCGGGCTCTCGACCTGCTACGCCCACCAGGAGTCCTTCGCCGTCTCCGCCGGCCAGCAGGTGGAGCAGGGGCAGATCATCGGCTACAGCGACTGCACGGGCCACTGCTTCGGCCCCCACGTGCACTTCGAGGTGCGGATCGACGGGGCGCCGACCGACCCGATGGGCTACCTGTAAACGGGCCGCAGGCACGGGCGCTACTCAAAATCGCTAAAAAATCCAATTAGTTGGTACGCGAGGTGGATTCCCGCCTGCGACGCTTGGGTAGCAAGCGAGACGGAGGCGAGATGGTCCGCCAAGCACACAACTACCTTGCGGGAGCGGTATCCGGCACGGCGCTGATCGCAGCGGCGGTGGTCGCCTTCGTCATGCTCGTCTCCTTTCAGGCCCTGCGCGACTGGCCGCTGGCCGGCTTAGGTGGCGATGGCTCCTCCGGCGCGGTCTCGCCTGCTCGCGAAGTGCAGAGCGGCGTGCCCGCCACCAGCGGCCTGGGCGGTGCGACGCCTGCCGCGGCCGAAGGCCCTGCCCGCACCGCCGGGCGGCGCGCCGGCGGCACCGACCCGCAGGTCGCGAGCCAGCAGGTGACCGCGGGTGGCGAATCGCCGGCCGCGACCCCGCCCCGCACCAAGAACGCTCCCACCGTGTCGCCGACCGCGCCCCAGGCCGGTGGCGGCTCGGCGCCCAGCGGCGGCTCGTCTGAAGGCGCGACCTCCAGCGGCAGCGGCAATGGCAGTGGCCCCGGCGCGGGCTCCGGCGGTGGGCCCGGAACCGGCGGCTCCGGCCTCAGCGGCGGAGCCGAAGGGGGCAAAAGCACCGCCTCGACGCCCTCCGAAACGATCACTGGCACCGTCGACAACACCGTCAAAGGCGTCGACGAAGCAACCGGCGGAACCCTCGGCAACGCCGGCGTGACCCAGACCACCGAAGAAGTGGTCGGACAGGTGGCCGGGCCGGAATCGATCGTCGGCGGGACGGTCGACAAAACCGTCGAAAAAGTCCAGGAAACGGTCGGCGGATTGCTGGGCGGCAACCGCTAGCCGCGGCACGGCGTCTTCCCGTCACAATGCGGTGCCATGCCCGAGTGCGGACAGGCAGCCGCAGTAGCCGACCCGATCGCGGGCTCGCCGGTCTATCCGGCGGGCAGCCGCCTCAACGAGCGCGGCCACATCGAGGTCGCCGGCTGCGACCTGATCGACCTCGCCGCTGAGTTCGGCACGCCCGCCTATGTCTACTCCGAGGACGACATGCGCGCCCGCGCCCGCGCCGTCACCGCGGCCTTCGCCGAGCGCGGCCGCGACTTCGAGATCGTCTACGCCAGCAAGGCCTTCCCCTGCACGGCGGCGCTGCGGCTCTTTGCCGAGGAGGGGCTCTCGGTCGACGTCGCCTCGGGGGGCGAGCTCCACCTGGCGCTGGGCGCCGGCTTCGACCCGGAGCGCATCTACATGCACGGCAACAACAAGACCGAGGCCGAGCTGGAGCTGGCGCTGAAGAGCGGCGTCGGGCACGTGATCGTCGACTCGCTCGACGAGATCGAGCGGCTCGAGCGGGTCGCCACGGGTCGCCGGCAGCGCGTGCTCCTGCGTGTCACCCCCGGAATCCGCCCCGACACCCACGAGAAGATCGCCACCGGCCAGGAGGACTCCAAGTTCGGCATCCCGCTGGCGGCGCTTCCCGACGCGGTCGTCCGCTGCGAGGCGGCCGGGCTCGAGGTCAGGGGCCTGCACGCCCACATCGGCTCGCAGGTGTTCGACCTCGACGTCTACGACACGCTCGCCGACGTGCTGAGCGCCGCGGGGGAGTTCCCCGTGGTCAACATGGGCGGCGGCTTCGCGGTCCCATACACCCGCGACCAGAGCCCTCCGCCGCCGGCCGCCTACGCCGAGGCGATGCTCGAGCGGCTGCCGGCCGGGGTCAAGGTGCTCTGCGAGCCTGGGCGCTCGCTGGTCGCCAACGCCGGCCTGACGCTCTACGCGGTCGGCACGGTCAAGGAGGTGCCGGGGGTGCGCACCTATGTCGCGGTCGACGGCGGCATGGCCGACAACATCAGGCCGATGCTCTACGACGCCGTCTACGAAGCGGAGGTCGCGAGCCGGCCCGGCGACTCGACCCCATGCCGCGTGGTCGGCATGCACTGCGAGTCCGGCGACATCCTGATCGAGGAAGCCTGGCTCGAGGCCCCGCGGGTCGGCGACGTCCTCGTCACCCCGGCGACCGGCGCCTACGGGCACGCGATGGCGAGCAACTACAACGGCGTCGCCCGGCCACCGGTGATCTTCTGCCGCGACGGCGACGCCCGCGTCGTCGTCCGCCGCGAGACCTACGAGGACCTCACCGCCCGCGATGTCTGACCCCGTTCGCATCGGGCTGCTCGGCCGCGGCACGGTCGGCGGCGCCTTCGCGGCGCTGCTGGGCGAGCGCGCCGCCGCCGTCGAGGCGGCGACCGGCCGGCTGCCGGAGCTAGCCGGCACGCTGACCCGCAGCGAGGGCGATTTCGGCGAGATCCTCGAGCGCTCCGAGCTGATCGTCGAGCTGATCGGCGGCACCGAGCCGGCGCGCGAGTACGTGCTCGCGGCGCTGCGGGCCGGCAAGCCGGTCATCACCGCCAACAAGCAGCTGCTCGCCCAGCACGGCGAGGAGCTCTTCGCGGCGGCGCGCGAGGCGGGGGTGCAGCTCCGCTTCGAGGCCGCGGTGGCGGGGGTGATCCCGATCGTGCGCACGATCCAGGAGAGCTTCGGCGTCACCGAGATCGACAAGGTGTTCGGGATCGTCAACGGGACGACCAACTTCATCCTCAGCGAGATGGCGGCAAGCGGCGCCGCTTACGAGCAGGTGCTGGGGCGGGCGCAGGAGCTCGGCTACGCCGAGGCCGACCCGACCGCGGACGTCAACGGGGCGGATGCAGCGGCGAAGATGGCGATCCTCGCCCGGCTCGCCTTCCACACGCCGGTCACGCTCGACCAGGTCGCCTTCGAGGGCATCGAGGCGATCCAGCCCGACGACCTCGCCTACGCCAAGGAGCTCGACCTCTCGCTGAAGCTGCTCGGTGTCGCCGAGCGCCGCGACGGCGGCATCAGCGTCCGCGTCTTCCCCTGCTTCCTCTACAGCGGCCACCCGCTGGCGCCGATCGGCGGCCCGTTCAACGCGGTGATGGTCGAGGCGCCCGCGATCACCGAGGTGACGATGTCGGGACCGGGCGCGGGCGGCGTCGAGACCGCCTCGGCGGTGCTCGGCGACGTAGTCTCGATCCTCTCCGGCGACGCCCCACTCAACGAGGCGAATGCCGGCCTGCCGCTGGTCGCCGACGTCACGTCCTCCTTTTACCTGCACCTCGAGGTCGCCGACGAGCCGGGCGTCCTTGCGCGCATCGCGCACGTGCTCGGCGAGAGCGACGTCTCGGTGAAGAGCGTCGTCCAGCGCGGCATCGGCGACGACGCCCGCCTGGTGATGGTCGTCCACGAGTGCCTCGAGTCGCGCTTCGCCGCCGCGGTCGAGGAGATCGGCCGCCTCGGCGACCTGCGCTCGGCGCCGCGCTTCATCCGGGTGATCGAGGAGGAGTTCGTTTGAGGCCGCTGATCGAGCGGTATCGCGAGCGGCTGTCGCTGGAGGCCGGGGACCCGATCGTCTCGCTCAACGAGGGCTCGACGCCGCTGATCGAGGCGCCGCGCCTCTCGGAGCGGATCGAAGCGCGCGCCTACCTCAAGTTCGAAGGCGCCAACCCGACCGGCTCGTTCAAGGACCGGGGGATGACGGTCGCGGTCTCGCGGGCGAAGGGGCGTGGGGCGGAGGCGGTGATCTGCGCCTCGACCGGCAACACGGCGGCCAGCGCCGCGGCCTACGCGGCGCGCGCGGGGCTGCGCGGGGCGGTGATCGTGCCCGAGGGCAAGATCGCGATCGGCAAGCTGGCGCAGGCGTTGATGCACGGCGCCCGCGTGATCGCCCTGCAGGGCAACTTCGACGAGGCGCTGCAGATCGTCCGCCGGCTCGCCGAGAAGCACCCGATCGAGCTCGTCAACTCGGTCAACCCCTTTCGCATCGAGGGCCAGAAGACCGCTGCCTTCGAGGTCGTCGAGGAGCTTGGCGAGGCGCCAGGAGCGCTCGCGATCCCGGTCGGCAATGCCGGCAACGTCACCGCCTGGTGGCGCGGCTTCGAGGAGCTCGATGCGGCGCCGCTCGTCTACGGTTTCCAGGCCGAGGGAGCGGCGCCGCTCGTCACCGGCGCCCCGGTCGCCAGCCCGGAGACCGTCGCCTCGGCGATCCGCATCGGCAACCCCGCCCGCTGGGAGGAGGCAATGGCCGCCTTCACCGCTTCGCGCGGCCGCGTCGCCGCCGTCTCCGACGAACAGATCCTCGACGCCTACCGCTGGCTGGCCGCCAGCGAGGGGGTCTTCTGCGAGCCGGCGTCCGCCGCCTCGGTCGCCGGCCTGCTCGCCCACGGCCTACCGGTCGCCGAGGGCGCCGCGCCGCCCGAGTCGGTCGTCTGCGTGCTGACCGGCCACGGCCTCAAGGACCCCGACACCGCGCTTTCCAAAGCCCCGCCGGTGGTCAACTGCGAGAACGATCTCAGCGCGGTCGAGCGGGCGGTGTTCGATTGACCGCGCGCCGGCGCCTCGTCCGCGTGCCGGCCTCCTCGGCCAACCTCGGGCCGGGCTACGACGTGATGGCGGCGGCGCTCGACCTCTTCCTCGAGCTCGAGGTCGAGGAGACCGGCGAGTTCTCTCTTGACCCAGGGCCGCTCGACGTGCCGGCCGGGCGCGACAACCTGATCGTGCGGGCCTTCGAGACGCTGCACTCCGCCGACGGGATCGCCTTTCGCCTCAGGCAGGTGATCCCCCTCGGCCGCGGCCTCGGCTCCAGCGCGGCGGCGATCGTCGCCGGCCTGGTCGCCGCCGACCACCTCTACGAGCTGGCGCTCTCCCAGGATGAGCTGCTCGCCCGGGCGAGCGCGATCGAGGGCCACCCCGACAACGTCGCGGCGGCGATCTTCGGCGGCTTCGTCATCTGCGATCCGGCTGCCGACGGCGCGCCGAGCGCCGTCCGCCTGGCGCCGCCCGACGGTTTGGAGGGCGTCCTCGTCGTCCCTGGCGAGAAGGTGCCGACCGAGCGCGCGCGCGAGGCGATCCCGGCCGAGGTGCCGCTCGCCGATGCGCTCGGCAACGTCTTCTCGGCCGTTCGACTCACCCTCGGGCTCTCGGGGAACGACCTGGGCCTGATCGCCGCCGGTCTCGCCGACCACATCCACCAGGAGCGGCGCCGCCCGCTCTACCCGCGCTCGATGGGGCTGGTCGAGGCGGCGACCGAGATCGGCGCCCTCGGCGCGACGATCTCCGGCGCCGGCCCGACGGTCCTCGTCTGGACCACCTGGCAGGACGCCGGCAAGGTCAGCGAGGAGCTCGAGCGCCGTTGCGCCGGCTGGGCCGAGGTCCGCCGCATCCCCTTCACCGCCCAGGGCGCGGACGTCCCCGAGCTGTAGGGCTCGTATCCCGTCTTCCTCGACGTACGCCGCTTGCGGTAATACGATCGGCCGGTGCCGAAGCTGAAGCCGCTTGCGCTCGCCACCCTGGTCGCGGCTCTTCTCGCGCTTCCGGGGGCCGCCCACGCGACGCTCACGTTCGCTCGCAACCCGCTGCATCCGCAGGTCTGGGTGGCGAACGACAACGGCAAGCACGCGCACAGGCTCCTCGCGGGCTCGAACCCGCGGATCTCGCCCGATGGTCAGATCGTCGCCCTGTCGCGCCAGGGGATGGGACGCAGGGCTCAGCCGGAACTCGTTCTCGCGCCGGCTGGCCGCAGCGCGCCGCCGTCGGTGCTGGTCAAGGGCTGGCGCGACCCCTATGTCTTCGCCTGGTCGCCCGACTCGAAGTCGGTGGCCGCGGTGCTCGGGCCCGAAATCGGCAGGCAGCGCCTGGTCCTGATCGACACCGAAGACGGCTCCCAGCTGACGATCGCCAGCGGCTTCTTCAACGGTGTCAGCTTCGACCCCGAAGGCGGCGCCCTCGTCTACGCCCGCGCGCCGAGCGAAAAGTACCCTCCGAACAGCGACATCTACCGGTTCGACATCCCACCTCCGGGTGCGGTCTTCGTCAAGGCTCCAACCCCGGTGCGGCTGACCGCCGACCACCGCTCGCTCAACCCGGTTTGGGGGCCGAGCGGCCAGATCGCCTTCCTCAAGCTGCTCGGCGCGAAGAAGCGCAAATACGGCCCCAAGAACGAGCTTTACCTGATGAACACCGGGGGCAAGCAGGTCCGGCGCCTCACGCATACCAGCGTCGCCCCGCTCGCCGTGGGCCTCGCTCCCACCGCCTGGTCGCCCAACGGCAGCCGGCTGCTCGCCCAGTTCGGCGGCCAGGACCTGACCTATGCGGTCACCGTCAACCCGAAGACCGGGGCCCAGCGCCCGCTGGTCGAAGCGACCGAGGCGGGCTTTGTCGGCACGGGCTTCTCGGCGGACGGCAAGCTCGTGCTCGGCTACAGCGGCGGCGGCGACCCCGGCCTCAGGCACGACGTGGAAACCGTTCCCTACGGCGGTGGCGGGGGGAAAATCCTCGCCAAGAACGCCTTCGAACCGAGCTGGGGCGGCTGAGCCCCGAGGAGGAGATCAAGATGCCCGGCAACTACTCGATCAGGCACCGCGACGAGTTCGAGGCGATGGAGGGCTCCGGCGATGCGACCTGGAAGCTGGCGCGCAAGGCGCTCGGCACCTCGGCCTTCGGCTTCAACCTGGTCGAGATCGATCCCGGCGGGCAGATCCCCGAGCACGACGAGGCGCAGAGCGGCCAGGTCGAGCTCTACGCGATCCTCGAGGGCGAGGCGGTGCTGAAGATCGAGGGCGAGGAGCTCCCGGCGCCGGCCGGCACCTTCGCCTCGATCGAGCCGCCGGCCAGCCGCACGATCCTCAACCGCTCCGACGCACCCGTGACCGCCCTGCTGATCGGCGTCCAGCCCGAGGGGGGCTACGAGCCGATGGGCTGGGCCTAGGCGAGCGGCACCGACGTCCCTATAATCCGGCAACCTGTCAACCCGTCGCGCGCCCGCTCGGAGAAGGTGCGGAAACCGGGAGGTAGATGTGTCCGATACCCAGTCCCGTGAGCTTCACGGTGAGGGCGCCCCCGTCCGCTACTCGCCAGAGCGCGCCTACCGGCCACTCGTCTCGCCGCCCAGCGTCGAGGACAAGGACGCCTGTGCGATCTACGCCTCGGTGCGCAAGGACGCGACCCCGAGCCACGAACCGGTGCAGCGGGCGATCGCGGCGCTGCAGAAGATGCTCCACCGCGCCGGCAACGTCGACGGCGAGGGGGACGGCTGCGGACTGCTGGTCGACATCCCGCGCAAGATCTGGGCCGAGGAGGTCCGCAGCGGCGGCCACGACCCCTCGCTGACGCTCGACGACGCCTTCGCCGTCGCCCACATCTTCGTCGACCGCTCGCAGGCCCTGGAGAAGGTCCAGCACGACGCCCGCGAGATCCTCGGCCGCGGCGGCTTCCGCATCCTCGCCGAGCGCATCGGCAGGGTCGACTCGACCGCCCTCGGGCCGACCGCGCGCGAGGAGGAGCCGCACTTCTGGCAGGTCGGCGGGCTCGTCGCCGACGCCTCCAACCGCGACCGCGTCCTCTTCGACCTGCTGATCGAGCTCGAGCGCGAGCTCGACGTCCACATCCCCTCGCTCTCGGCGACCGTCTGCGTCTACAAGGTGATGGGCGCGCCGAAGGTGCTCGGCGAGTACTACCCCGACCTGCTCGACGAGCGCTTCGAGACGATCGGCGCCTTCGGCCACAACCGCTACTCGACCAACACCTGGCCTTCCTTCAAGCGCGTGCAGCCGTTCTCGGTGCTCGGTCACAACGGCGAGATCAACACGATCGAACAGCTGCGCCAGGAGGCGCGAATGCTGCGCGTGCCGATCATGTCGGGCTCCTCGGACTCCCAGGATCTGAACCAGACGATCGCGACGCTGGTCAACCGCGACGGGCTCAGCCTCGGCGAGGCGATGGAGATGGTCGTGCCGCCGATCGTCAACGAGATCCGCTCGCTGCCCGAGGACCTGCACAGCTTCTACATGTACCTGCGCCAGGCGATGGGTCCGTTCGCCCAGGGCCCGGTGGCGCTGATCGCCCGCCACGGCGACGAGTGCGTCTTCTCCGCCGATGCGCTGGGCCTGCGGCCGCTCTGGCAGGTCGAGACGGGAGAGGATTTCGTCTTCAGCTCCGAGCCCGGCGTCGTCTCGGTCAGCGAGATGGTCTCCGAGCCGAAGCCGCTCGCCCCGGGTGAGAAGGCGATGGTCTCGATCGACCGCGCCGCGCGCCGCTCGAGCCTGCGTCCCCATCACGAGATGCTGCGCCTCGTGCGCGACCGTTGGCTCGCCCGCAACGGGGCCGAGGAAGTAGGCCCCTACGACCGCGCGCTCGACACCGGAGGCCCGCTTGAGGGCACCGACGTGCCCGGCTACTCCGACGCCGGCCCCGAAGAGCCGGTCAAGGTCGAGGACCGGATCCTCGCCGGCTTCGGCTGGCAGCGCGACGACGTCAAACTGGTCCAGCAGATGGCCTCCAACGGGGCCGAGCCGGTCGGCTCGCTCGGCTACGACGGCCCGCTGGCGGCGCTCTCGCCTGAGCGCCAGAACCTCGCCGACTACTTCAAGGAGACGGTTGCCGTCGTCACCAACCCGGCGATCGACCGCGAGCGCGAGATGGAGCACTTCTCGACCCGCTCGGTCTTCGGCCGCCGTCCCTCGATCGAGGCGGCCGGCGAGGACACCGGCACGGTCGAGACCTCCTTCCCCGTGGTCCTCGGCGGCCATCACGGCCTGGCGCCGCTCTCCGACAAGACCTATCGCCGGATCGCGCGGGAGCATCAGACCTACCTGCTCGAGGACCTCTGGGAGGAGTTCCGTGGCCGCGCCGGTGCGGTTGACATCTCGCTGCTCGAGTCCGAGACGACCAAGGGGGCGATCGAGCGGATCAAGCAGGAGGCGGTGAAGAAGGTTCGCGACGGCGCCGAGCTGTTGGTGCTGACCGACCGCACGGTCTATGACGCAGAGCGCCGCTACCTCGACCCGCACCTCGCGACCTCGGCCGTCGACCAGGCGCTGAAGCAGTTCCGGGTCGAGCCCGGCGAGGACAACCTGCGCCGGCGCTGCGGCATCGTCCTGCGCTCGACGGCGATCCGCAACGTCCACGACACGATGCTCGCGCTCGGCCTCGGCGCCAACGGCGTCTGCCCTTACACGATGGTCGAGGTGATCTGCGTCGAGGACTACGAGACCGACATCGGCAACCTCTGTGCGGCGCTGGCCAAGGGGATCGAGAAAGTGATCTCGACGATCGGCATCCACGAGGTGCGCGGCTACGCGCGCCAGTTCTCCTCGATCGGCGTGCAGCCGGAGCTGGCCGAGATCTTCCAGACCGAGGCCTTCGCCGCCTCGGAGAAGGGCGGCGTCGGCTTCGCCGGCCTCGACGAGAGCGCCAACGAGCGCGCCCGCATCCTCAGCGGCGACGAGGACGCCAAACCGGCCAAGACCTTTCGCTTCTACCCCAAGGTCTACAAGGCGGCGATCGCCACCGCCAATGGCTCGGGCGACTACGCCGAATACAGCGAGAAGGTGCGCGACCTGGAGGCGCAGAGCCCGATCTCGATGCGCCACATCATGGGTCTCAAGGGGGACCGCGAGCCACTCGCCGACCCCTCCGGCGTCGACGCCGGGATCGGCCACCACGACTACCCGGTGGTGATCTCCTCGATGAGCTTCGGCTCGCAGTCCGAGCCCGCCTTCCGCGCCTACGCCGAGGCGGCGAAATCGATCAACGTCCTCTGCGTCAACGGCGAGGGCGGCGAGATTCGCGACATGTACGGGCACTACCGCAAGTGGCGCGGCCAGCAGGTCGCCTCGGGCCGCTTCGGCGTCTCGGCGGAGATGATCAACTCCTCCTACCTCGCCGAGATCAAGATCGGCCAGGGCGCCAAGCCCGGCGAGGGCGGCCACCTGCCCGGCAAGAAGGTCTCCGAGAAGGTCGCCGCCGCCCGTAACGCCGCGCCTGGCACCGACCTGATCTCGCCCTCCAACAACCACGACCTCTACTCGATCGAGGACCTGGCCGAGCTGATCGACGAGCTGAAGACGGTCAACCCCGACGTGCGCGTCTCGGTCAAGGTGCCCGTCGTGCCGAACATCGGCACGATCGGCCTCGGCATCGCCAAGGCCGGCGCCGACATCATCACCCTCTCCGGCTTCGAGGGCGGCACCGGCGCCGCCCGCCAGCACGCGCTGCGCCACGTCGGCCTGCCCTCCGACATCGGCACCCGCGCTGTGCACCGGGCGCTGATGGAGGCCGGCCTGCGCAACCGGGTCGAGATCTGGGCCGACGGCGGCTATCGCACCGGCCACGACGTCGTCAAGCTGCACTGCCTGGGCGCCAACCGGGTCGGCTTCGGCACCCTGGCGATGGTCAGCCTCGGCTGCACGATCTGCCGCGGCTGCCAGCTCGACACCTGCCACGTCGGCATCGCGACCCAGATCGAGACCGTCGAGGAGGCCCAGGAGCACGGGCTGAAGAAGTTCACCCCGCAGGAGGTCGACCTCGCCGCCGAGAGCTGCGCCCGCTTCTTCGGCGCGATGGGCGAGGAGGTCAAGCAGGTCGTCGCCTCGCTCGGCTACGACCGCGCCCAGGACCTGGTCGGCCGCTACGACCTGCTCGAGCAGGTCTCCCACCACGATCAGATCGACCTGGCGCCGCTGATCACGCCGCTGGAGGAGTTCCTCGACCTCGAGCCGATCGACCTGCCTCTCGCTGAGGAGATCTCGGAGGAGCGGGCTGAGGCCGGCCTCGTCGTCGCCCGGCCGATCCGCATGGAGGCCAAGCAGGCCTCGGCGCAGATCGGCGCTCTGGCCGGCGAAATCTGCTCTGGCAGCACGGTGACCAGTCGTTTCCCGCGGGCCACCGACGCCAACGACCGTGTGCTCGGCACCGAGCTCGCCGGCGCGATCGCCCGCGCCCGTATCTTCGACGGCGGCCCCGAGTCGACCGACGACGTGCTCGCCGACCTCGAGTTCAACGGCGGCTCGGTCGCCGGCCAGGGCTTCGGCGCCTTCAACGCCTACGGCGTCTCGATCCGGGTCGAGGGCGGCGCCCAGGACGGCGTCGGCAAGGCGATGCTGGGCGGCACCCTCGCCGTGCTCAAGGGCAAGGGAGCCAAGGGGCAGCGCCTCAACGGCTCGGTCGGCAAGTCGTTCGCCTACGGCGCCCAGCGCGGCCACCTCTTCGTCCAGGGCTCGGCCGACTCGCGCTTCTGCATCCGCCTCTCCGGCGCCGACGTCGTGCTTGGCGGTGAGCCGGAGGAGCCGATCGACGACAGCCGCGGCTGCATCGTCGACCGCGCCAACGCCAAGGGCTTCGCCTTCGAGTACATGACCTCCGGCCGCGCGGTGGTGCTCGGCGACATCGGTCCTTGGGCCTGTGCGGGGATGACCGGCGGCCGCGTCTACGTCCGCCACAACGCCTTCGGCATCGACCGCGACGCGATCGAGGCGCGGCTCGGCGAGGGCGCGAAAGTCGAGCTCAGGGACCTCGACTCCGAGGGTCACCTCGACGTCGAAGACCTGCTCTCCCGCTACGCCGACGAGCTGCGTGCCACCGGCCAGGACGACGAGGCCGCGCGGATGGCCGAGCTCTCATCGGACGCCGCCGAGAGCTTCCTGATGATCGTCCCGCACAAGGTGCAGGCGGACCCGTCGATCTCGACTGAGTAGGCGCTACCGGGTGCGGGTGAGGAGGTCCGCGATCGCGCGGACCTCGCGCAGCAGGCCGTCGAGCATCTGCTCGGTGTTCGTGTGGATGCGCCACTCGGCGTACTTGCGGTCCTGCTCGACCTGATCGATGCGGCGTTCGAGCTTGCCGAGGCGCTTGTCGGTGCGCTTCTCCAGCTTGCCGATGCGTTTCTTGACGTAGTCGCGAGTCTCCCGGTGCAGTTCGTCGCGGATCGCGTCGAGCTCGCGACGCAGCTCCTCGTTGCCCCCCTGGTCGGCCAGCATCTCCTCGACACCGGCCCGCACGCGCTCGATCTCTTCGTGCAAACGCCGACGGGCCTGCTCGGCAGCGGCGGAGGGATCCTGCGGTGGAGAGCTCACGCCGGCAACTCTACGCAGCCCGCAGGCCGGAATTTGCGCGTTTAGGGCCTAGCCTTCG
>Ga0307499_10000574_pt1 | contig 12443 bp, 9 predicted proteins | sample 13_S_MG_FD_201363 | JGI IMG/M metagenome (GOLD analysis project Ga0307499, IMG submission 201363) | Soil microbial communities from Populus trichocarpa stands in riparian zone in the Pacific Northwest, United States - 13_S | ecosystem: Environmental > Terrestrial > Soil > Riparian zone > Trees... | reverse complement strand
GGCGTGCACGTCCTCGGCCTGCGCGACCCGAACAGCTACGTGGACCAGAACAACCCGGCCGGCCGGGTCGGCACCCGGTTCATCCGCGGCAGCGGCACCTCACAGGCCACCGCGGTCGCCTCCGGCGTCGCCGCGCTGATCGCGCAGAAGTACCCGACCGCCACCCCGGACCAGGTCAAGTACCTGCTGCGGTCCTCGGCCGACGCGCTGCCGGCCGCACCGGACCTCTGGGAGGGCCTCGGGGTGCTGGACGCCGCGGCCGCGGTGGCCGGTAACCCGAGCGCCGCGCCGGTGCAGTCGTTCGCGGCAGCCGGCGGCGAGGGCACGCTGGAGGGCGCTCGCGGCAGCAGCCACGTCTGGCTGGACGACGTCTCGCTGACCGGCGAGGTGGACATCTTCGGCCAGCACTGGGGTGGCGCGGCGACGACCGGCGGGATGTCCGGCGGGCTCGCGTGGTCCGGCGGCCGGTTCAACGGGCGGGACTGGACCGGCACCGACTGGGCCACCGGCGGCGGTTGGGCGGCGGCCACCTGGACCGCCGCGGACTGGACCGGCTCGCCGTGGTCCAGCCGCACCTGGGTCAGCCGGACCTGGGTGAACAACAGCTGGGACAGCCGTACCTGGGTGGACAACAGCTGGTCCAGCCGGACCTGGGTCAGCCGGACCTGGGTGAACAGCAGTTGGGCGGACGCCACGTGGAGCTGACCCCGGACCGGGCGCGCACCGGCGCCCGGATCGGCCGGCCCGACCGGGGGGACCGGGCCGGATCAGCACCGCGATGAGCGCTCCGGCCGGGGTGGCCAGCCGGACGGGGGGTCTGGCCACCCCGGCAGCGAGCAGTACCCCTGGGCGGGCGGCGGCCCCGCCGGCCCAGGGCTGAGCGGCCGCGGCTGAGCGGCCGCGGGTGCGGGTGCGGGACCGCAGGTGCGGGGCCGCGGTGTTGGGCCCGGCGAGGGAGGGGAGGCCCGGTGGGGCAGCCGGCAAGCCGGCGGGTAGCCGGCATGCTTGTCCTCCTCGCCGCCGCCGCGGTGCCGCTCTGGCTCGCCGCCGCCCGGCTGCCCGCCTACCGGCCGGCCGAGACGCTGGACTGGTGGCTGCTCGCCGCGGTGTCGGCCGCCGCCGAACTGTTCGTGCTGCACATCCAGGTGCGCCGGGAGGCGCAGGCGATCTCGCTCAGCGAGGTGCCGCAGGTACTCGGCCTGTTCCTGCTCACGCCGGCCCAGTTCGGCCTCGGCCGGGTGGTCGGGGTGCTGCTGGTCTGCGCGCTCTGGCGCCGGCAGGCCCCGATCAAGGTCGCCGTGAACGTGGTGCTGGTGGCGGTCGAGTCGGCGATCGCGGTGCTGGTCTTCCACGCCGTGCTCGACCTGGTCGGCGACGGCACCCCGGCCCGCTGGCTGGCCGCGTTCGCCGCCTCGGCCGCGGTCGGCGCGGTCAGCGCCACCTGCATCACGATGGTGGTCGCGCTGGCCGAGCAGACCCTCGACCTGCGGGACCTGATCCGGGAGCCGGCGCTGGGCGCGGCCACCTCGGTCGCGGTCACCGTGGTCGGGCTGATGACGCTGGTGCTGGTCGAGCAGAGCCGGTGGAACGCGATCCTCGCGCTGCTCGGGCTGGCCGGGCTCGCCGTCGGCTACCGCGCGTACGCCGTGCTGAACGAGCGGCACCTCTCGCTGGAGCGGCTCTACCGGTTCAGCCAGGTGGTCAACGCCCAGCCCGAGGTGGACGAGGTGCTGCAGACCATCCTGGCGCAGGCCACCGAGGTGCTGCGGGCCAACCACGCCGAGGTGCTGTTCCTGCCCGGCGACGACCAGGCCGCCGCCGTACGGGTGGCGATGGCGGCCGGCAACCGGCTGGCCCGGACGAACTGCGCGATCACCGGCCCCTGGCTCGCCGCCACCGAGGCGGGCCAGCCGGTGCTGATCACCCGGGACAGCCGGGCGGTCGCCGACCGGGAGTTCCTCACCACCGAGGCGCTGCGGGACAGCATCATCGTCCCGCTGCGTGGCGAGGCCGGGCTGATCGGCGCGCTGATGGTGGCCGACCGGGTCGGCGAGGTGCGCACCTTCGACGCCGAGGACGTCCGGCTGCTGGAGACGGTGGCGAACCACGCCAGCACCGCGCTGCGCAACGGCCAGCTGATCGACCGGTTGCGCTACGAGGCCGCCCACGACGCGCTCACCGGGCTACCGAACCGGACCGCGCTGCGGCGCGAGTTGAGCGAGCTGCTGGCCGGGCCGGCGCCGCCCCGGTTGGCCGTGATGATCATGGACCTGGACGGGTTCAAGCAGGTCAACGACACCCTCGGGCACCACCGCGGGGACGCGCTGCTGCAGCAGATCGCGGCCCGGCTGCCGGCCGCGGTGCCGGCCGGTGCGCTGGTCGCCCGGCTCGGCGGGGACGAGTTCGCGATCGTGGTGCCGTCCGTCGCCGCCGCCGAGGACGTGCTCGCGGTCGGCCACGGACTGCTCCAGATGCTGGCCGAGCCGCTGCCGCTGGACGGCCTCATGCTGGCGGTCAGCGCGTCCATCGGGGTGGCGCTGGCGCCCGACCACGCCGACGACGTGGCCACCCTGCTGCGCCGCGCCGACATGGCGATGTACCAGGCCAAGAGCACCGGCCGCGGCGTGGTGCTGTTCGACGCCACGGCCAGCCAACCGGACAGCCCGGCCCAGCTGGCCCTGGTCGGCGAGCTGCGCCGGGCCATCGCCGACGGCGGGCTGCAGCTGTACGTGCAACCCAAGGCCGACGCCAACACCGGCCAGGTGGTCAGCGTGGAGGCGCTGGTGCGCTGGCAGCACCCGACCCACGGGCTGATCATGCCGGACGAGTTCATCCCCATCGCCGAGCGCAACGGCCTGATCAAGGGGCTGACCGAGGTGGTGCTGCGGAAGGCGATCGTGGCCGCGACCGCCTGGGAGCGGGCCGGCAACCGGTTGTCGATCGCGGTCAACCTGAGCCCCCGCGGGCTGCTCGACTCGCGGCTGCCGGCCGAGGTCGCCGACCTGCTGGCCGAACTGGGCGCCAGCCCGTCGCTGCTGATCCTGGAGCTCACCGAGAGCTCGATGATGATCGACCCGGTCGGCGCCGCCGCGATGATGACCGAACTGCACGACATGGGCGTGCGGTTGTCCATCGACGACTTCGGCACCGGCTACTCGTCGCTGTCCTCGCTGCGGAAGCTGCCGCTGGACGAGATCAAGATCGACCGCAGCTTCGTGATGGGCATCGAGGAGAACAGCGACGACGAGAAGATCGTCCGCTCGATCGTCGACCTGGGCACCAACCTGGGCCTGGCCGTGGTCGCCGAGGGCGTCGAGAACAGCCGGATCTGGCAGATGCTGCGCCGGATGGGCTGCACCCAGATCCAGGGCTACTACCTCACCCGCCCCATCCCGGTCGCCGACTTCCCCGCCTGGCTGGTCGACTACCACAAGCGCGACGCCACCCTCGTCACCGTCGGCTGACCCGAGCCCCCGGGCCTGCACGCTGCCCGCCGGAGGCCGGGCGGGCTGGCCTCCCGGCGGGCAGGCCAGCGGGCACCTCCCGGCGGGCCAACTCCGGGCGGCTGGACCGGCGGGCCGGCTCCCAGCGGGCCGGCTCCCGGCCGGCGGGCCGGCGGGCGGGCTCCCGGCGGGCGGGCTAGCCGGTGGTGGTGAGGCGGCAGGCGGCGGCCCAGGCCTGCGGGTCGGGCGCCGGGGTGGGCTCCGGGCGCAGCAGGTCGCGGGTGTCGTCGATCGCGGCAGCCAGCAGGGCGTGCAGCCGGGCATCCGGGTCCGGCACGCAGGCGCGGGCGATGCCGTCCACCGCATACCGCACCGCGCTCGGTGCGGCATGCCGGCGGAACGCGCGCACCGGGATCGCGTTGCCGCCGGTGTAGCGGCGGGCCCAGGCCGCCGCGTACGGCGCATGGTCCAGCGCCCGCTCGCCGCGCTCCAGCAGCGGGCCGGACAGCGGCCGGCCGGCCAGCTCGGCCAGCAGCCGCTGGCAGGTCAGCACCGCGACCGCCATCACCCGCTGCCGGTCGGCCGCCGCGATCGGCAGCGCCTCGGCCGCGGCGCGCAGCGTCAGCTGGATGTCCAGGCGCGGATCGTCGCTGGTCAGCCCGATCACCGCCGGGATCAGCCCGGCCAGCTGTGGCCGGTTCGCGTCGGTGGTGCAGTCGTTCACGTGCCGGGCCAGCGCGGCCAGCAGCGGATGGGTGCAGGCCGGGTGGTCGCTCCACCGCTCACCGGCCAGGTACGAGGCCAGCTCCATGAAACACGCACCCCGGCGCGGGCTGCGGTGCTTTCCGCGAGAGAGCACCGGTACCAGCTCGGGCAGGCGGACGCGGTCAGTCGACACGGCTACTCCCACGGCACTCGGGGGCCAGGGCCTCTCAGTCTGCCCCCGCCACCCGAAACCACACCAGCCTTAGCCCGGTCGGGGTTGGCGCGGGCCGGCCGATCTCCGGCGGTGGCCACGCCGCGTGCGGCCACCGGGACCGGCAGCAGGCCTCAGCCGATGCGGACCTCCGGCATCAGCAGCGGGCCGTCGGCGGCCAGCCCGAACCGGGCGGCCAGGCCGCTCATCGAGCCCCAGCCGGCGGTGTAGGCGCCGGCCGCGGCGGCCGGCGACTCGCTCGACCTCGGCTGCCGGATCCGGTCCAGCGGGTTGATCGCCGGCCAGCGCAGCAGGGTGGCGTCGGCCGGCAGACCGGCCCGCTCCCGGGCGATCACGGTGGCCCGGTGCAGCCCGCCGAGCTCGTCCACCAGGCCGCGCTCGCGGGCGTCCGCGCCGGTCCAGATCCGGCCCCGGGCCACCTCGTGCACCTGCTCGGTGGTCATCCGCCGGCCCGCGGCGACCTTGCCGACGAAGTCGGCGTAGACGTGATCCAACCAGCGTTCCAGGGTCTGCCACTCGTCCTCGTCGAACGGTCGGCGGTTGGACAGCATCCGGGCCCGGCGACCCTGCTCGACCGCGTCCGAACTGAGCCCGACCCGGTCCAGCAGGCCGGTGATCACCGGCTTGCCGGCGAACACGCCGATCGAGCCGGTGATCGTGCCCGGTTCGGCGACGATCAGATCCGCGCCCATCGCGACGAAGTAGCCGCCGGAGCCGGCCACCTCGCCCATCGACACCACCACCGGCTTGCCGGCGGCGCGGAGCCGGCCCACCTCGCGCCAGATCGTGTCCGAGGCGACGTACGAGCCGCCGGGGCTGTCCACCCGGAACACCACCGCGCGGACCCGGTCGTCCCGGGCGGCGCTGCGCAGCGCGGCGCTGACCGTGGCCGAGCCCATCGCCGGCCCGCTCATCGGGCCGCGGCCGCTGTGGCCGATCCGGATCGCGCCCAACCCGGAGATCAGCGCGACCACCGGCTCGGGCCGGCCGGCGACCCGGTCGGACAGTTGACCGACCAGCTTGCGGACCCGCTCGGCCGGCGACTGCGCCGGCTGGTACCGGTTCAGGTAGCGCAGCTCGATGTCCTCGCCGAGCTTCGCGCGCAGCGCCGTATACACCTCGTCCCGGTAGCCGACCTTGTCGATCAGGCCGGCCGCCAGCGCGTCGTCGGACCGCAGCGGGGCCTGGTCGACCAGCTCGGCGACCCGCTCCGGCGACAGCCCGCGACTGTCCGCGATGGCGGCCACCACCTGCTCGAATGCCGACTCCAGCACCCGCCCGGACGCCTCCCGGTGGGCGTCGGTGAAGCTCCGCTCGACGATCCGGTCGACGGCGTTCTTGTACTCGTGCCGGCGGCTGATCTCCGGCTGTACGCCGAGCTTGTCCAGCGCGCCGCGCAGGAACGTGACCTCGCTGGCCAGCCCGGTCAGCCCCACATCGCCGGACGGCTGCAGCCAGATCTCGCCGAACCCGGTGGCCAGCAGGTACGGCAGCGTCCCGCCGGCGAACTCGCCGAACGTCTCCGCCCACGCCACCGCCGGCTTGCCGGACGCGCCGAACGCCCGCACCGCGTCCCGGATCTCCTGCGCGTGAGCCAGCCCGACCGGCCCGCCGACCTTCGCCACCAGCCCGCGCACCCGCGGGTCCTCCGCGGCTTCGCGCAAGCCGTCCAGCAGCGCCCGGATCGTGCTCCGCCGGCGCGCCTGCAGCCAGCCCACCGGATCGGTCGGCGGCTGCTCCAGCACCGGCTCGGTCAGGTCCAACTCCAACAGCAACGGCGCCGCACGCGAAGTCATCACCCCAGCCTATTGCCCGTCCGGCCGGCGTCCCGACCCGCTACCGACGGATGGCAAGCCGTCACCGCGGTGTTACAGCAACATGAAAGGCGACAGTGTCGAAATCGTCGTGGACGCCGGCGGCGAGATCAGGACGTACCAGGTGGTAGCCACCCGGGCCGGCCGCCGGGTCGAGGTGAGCACCGGCCGGGGCGTCGTCGAGGTGACCGAGGTGACCCGCTCCGGCACACCGGTGCGCACCGCGCGCTTCATGGCCAACCGGGTGGTCGCGCTGGTCGAGCAGCCCGCGCCGCGGCTCCTCCCGGAAGATCGCCCCCGCCGCGCCGGTCCCCCACCCGCACCGTCCTGACCGGCCGCGGCGGGCCGCGGCCCGCCGGACCCCGCCGAGGGAGCGACTTTGCGCCATGCGAACCGCCGCCGACCACACCGTGGGGCTCGCGCGGGCTCGGCCCCCGCGGCCAGCATGAAGCGAGCCGGGCTCGAGCCGTCCCGCCGCCAGCCGCACCGTGGGGGTCCGCGGGCTCGGCCCCGCGGCCAGCATGAAGCGAGCCGGGCTCGAGCCGTCCCGCCGCCAGCCGCACCGTTCGCGGGGCTCGGCCCCGCGGCCAGCATGGAGCGAGCCGGGCTCGCGCCCTCCGCGAGCAGACCTCACCGCGAGCGTGTGTCACTGTTGGGCGGTGGATCGGATCGGCGCCCGCCCGGACGGTGGGTACGTGCTTGAGTCGGCGGTGCGGTTGAGCACCGCGCAGGCGGTCGCGGTCGCCGTCGCGCTCGCCACCCAGCGGCAGCCACCGCTCGGCATCGACGGCCCGGACCGGGCCGCCGCGCTGGCCAAGGTCCTGGACGTGCTGGACGCCGACGCCCGGCAGCGCGCCACCGAGCTCGCCGAGCAGATCTGGGCCCGCACCGAGCCGGCCGGCGCGGAACCCGTTCTGGACGAAGCGCTGCGCCGCCACCTCGTTGTCCAACTCGACTACGTCGACGGCGACGGCCAGCCGACCCGCCGCCGGGTCGAACCACTGCTGCTGGCCCGCACGAGCGGTCGCCGCTACCTGGTCGGCTGGTGCCAGCAACGAGACGCGGTCCGCTGGTTCCGCTGCGACCGCATCCAGACCGCCACGCTCACCGCGGACCCCGCCCCACCCCGCAAACTCGCCCTCCCCGCCGACGAGGAGACCTCGTGACCGCCGGTCAGATCGGTTGGAGCCGCAGCGACGCGATGTTGGTGTCGAAGACGATGTAGTCCATCGCTACACCTGCCGGGCCGCGTCGAGGTGGGCGAGAAACTCGGCCAACTCCTCGTCCGACTCCCAGATCTCGTCGTTTCGCAGATCGTCCACCGACCGGAGCGGGTGCGCCCCCTTCCGGTGGGCCTGCTCGTCCAGCGACTCCCGACCGGCACTCCGCACAGGAGCCCCGGCATGCTCGGCTCCTGTGCTCACTGCCACCTCCATGTTCACCCTCCATCATCGCGTCCACCGGCCCGCTCGGGCCTTCGCCCGCGGGATCCCCGCCCCGCAACGCTTGTCCATCGTAGCGCAGTGGTGCATCTGTATGAAGTAACTTGAGTTCTATTGCAGTCGCCTCGGTGGTGGTGCCGGTGAGGCGGGATCCCGCGGGGTTGGATGGTTGACCGGCGGCGGCGGGAGAATGCGGTATGGCGTACGAACACGTGCTGGACAAGCGGGACGGCGAGATCGTCACGATCACGCTGAACCGGCCGGAGAAGCGGAACGCGCTCGCGCTGGACGTGATGCGGGAGCTGATCACGGCACTGGCCGACGTGGGCGGGTCGGACGCCCGCGGGGTCATCCTGGCGGCGAACGGCCCGGTGTTCTCGGCCGGGCACAACTTCGCCGACATGGCCGGGGCGACGCTGTCCGAGGCGAAGCAGCTGTTCGAGGTGTGCACCGAGCTGATGGGCACGATCCAGGCGATCGGGCAGCCGGTGCTGGCGAAGGTGCACGCGCTGGCCACCGCCGCCGGCTGCCAACTGGTCGCCAGCTGCGACCTGGCGGTCGCCGCCGAGGAGGCCGCGTTCGCGATCCCGGGTGGCAAGGGCGGGCTGTTCTGCCACACCCCGCTGGTCGCGGTGGCCCGCAACGTCGGCCGGAAGCGGGCGCTGGAGATGGCGATGACCGGCGACCCGATCGACGCCCGGACCGCGGCCGACTGGGGCCTGATCAACCGGGTCGTTCCGGCGGCCCAGCTGGACGAGGCCAGCTGGGAGCTGCTCAGCCGGGCCTGCCGCGGCTCGGCCGAATCGAAGGGCCTGGGCAAGCAGGGGTTCTACGCGCAGATCGGGCTGGACCAGCCGAACGCGTACCGGTACGCGGTGAACCTGATGGCCGCCGCCGCGGTCACCCCGGACGCGCAGGAAGGCATCAGCGCGTTCCTGGAGAAGCGGCCACCGCGGTTCGCGCACTGACTCATGGACGCCATTGAGCTGCCCCGGATCGCCGGGCTGACCGCGCTGGTCGAGCTGGGCCGGTCCGCGTTCGGCACCGTCTACCGGGGCGAGCGGGACGGTTTCCCGGTCGCCGTCAAGGTCTTCCAGACATCCCGGCTCCAGCCCGAGACGCAGCGCCGGTTCGAGGCGGAGGCCGCCGCGGTCGCGGCGCTGTCCGGGCACCCGTGCATCGTCCAGGTGTACGGCACCGGGCTGCTCGGCGACGGCCGGCCGTTCGTGGTGACCGAGTTCTGTCCCGGTGGATCGCTGGCAGGGGCGCTGGCCGCCGGCCCGCTGCCGGTGGACGCGGTACTGGACGTGGGCGGGCGGGTAGCCGCCGCGCTCGCGGCGGCACATCAGGCCGGTCTGGTGCACCGCGCCGTCCGGCCGGGCAGCGTGCTGCTGCGCGCCTCCGGCGAGCCGGCGCTGGGCGACTTCGGCCTGACCCTGCGGCTCGAACTGCAGGCGGCGGCCGGGATGCGGGGGCTGAACCCGGCCTTCGCCGCGCCGGAGAGCCTGGGCAGCGGCGAGTACACCCCGGCCGGGGACGTCTACTGCCTCGGCCTGACCCTGTACGCGCTGCTCGCCGGCGCCCCGCCGTACCTGCCGCGGCCGGGCGAGAACCCCATGCAGCACCTGCACCGGATCCTGAACGAGCCGCCGCCGATCCCGCGCCCCGACCTCCCGCCGGACCTCACCGGGCTGCTGCGCCGCATGCTCGCGTCCCGCCCACCCGATCGCCCAGCCGCCGCCGACCTCGTCGACCTCCTGACCCAGCTCCCGCTCACCCAGAACTCGCAGCCGCCCGCCTGGCCCGGCCCGGGCACCGGCACGCCGATGCCCGGGGGCGGACCGATGCCCGGGGGCGGGCCAGTGCCTGGGGGCGGGCCAGTGCCCGGGCCGGTGCCCGGGAGCGGGCCGGTGCCCGGGGACGGGCCGGTGCCCGGGAGCGGACCAGTGTCCGGGCCGGTGCCAGTGCCCGGGAGCGGACCGATGCCCGGGGGCGGACCGATGCCCGGGGGCGGACCGATGCCCGGGGGCGGACCGATGCCCGGGAGCGGACCAGTGTCCGGACCGGTGCCAGTGCCCGGGAGCGGGCCAGTGCCTGGGAGCGGGCCAGTGCCCGGGCCGATGCCCGGGAGCGGGCCGGTGCCCGGGCCGATGCCCGGGGGCGGGCCGATGCCCGGGCCGATGCCCGGGGGCGGGCCGGCTGCGGAGGCCGACGCGCCGGGCGGGTGGGCCAGCCGGCCCGACCAGGCGGCCGGAGGGCTGATCGACGGCGGGCCGGTGAGCCGTCCCTACGTTTCGGCGGTCGAGCCGGAGCCGCCGCGGTTCGGGCTGGCTGCCGCGGCTGAGGGGCCGGGCGGGCGGGCTGGCGCGGCGGCCGAGCCGAGCGGGCTGCCCGTCGGGGCGGCCGTCGGGGCAGAATCGCCGACGGGCACCGAGGGCAGCACGTATTCTGGCGCGGTGCCGCCCCTACCTGGCCCGGAGTCACCGTACGGCTCGGCGTTTCCGCTGATGGAACCGCCGATGCCGCCCACGGGTGAGCCGCCACGACCGGGGCGGCGGCGGACGATCGTGCTGGCGGCGGTCGCAGGTCTGGCGGTCGGCGCTGTGGTCGCGATCGTGATCACGTTGACCGGCTCGGACGGGTCCACCGCCACGGCCCCGCCGACGCCGACCGGCGGCACGTCGGCGGCACCGACCGGCGGCGCGACCACCGGCGCGGCGACCACCGGCGGGGCGACCCCGTCCAGTGGCAACGCGGGCGGGGCGCAGCAGGTGACCGGCCCGCGCGGGCTGACCGCGTCCGTCCCGGGCAACTGGACCCTCGCGCCCGGCAGCGACGGCGCGCAGGTGGCGACCGACCCGGACCATCCGTCCAACTCGGCCACGTTCGCGGCCACCGCGGCGGCCAGCGGTCCGCTGCTGGCCGAGGTGCAGGCGATGGAACGGGAACTGCAGGCTGACCCGAAGGTCAGTGGCTACACCCGGCTGCTGTTCCGGACCACCCGGTACGGCAACGCCGACGCCGCGGTCGAGTGGGGGTACCGCTACACCCGCGACGGCCAGGAACAGCAGACCGCCGTCCGGGTCTGGCGGATCAACGGCACCGACTACACGATGTCGGTCAACTCGCTGGTGCCTGACTTCCAGCAGGTGCGCCGGGTGTTCGAGCTGATGCTGGGCAGCGCCAGCCCGCGCTGAGCCGCCGCAGGCTACCGTGCGTCGATGCCCACCCTCTATCGCGACTGTGCCCTGCTCGACCTGACCGCCGGCCGGCTGCTGCCGGAGCAGAGCATCCTGGTCGAGGACGGCCGGGTCCGGTGGATCCGGCCCACTGACGGTTCGCCTCCGCCGGCGCCGGAGGTCGAGGTGGTCGACGCCGGCGGCACCACCGCGGTGCCCGGGATGGTGGACGCACACTCGCACCTGACCATGCCCGGCGGCTCGCACTGGGTCGAGCGCGGCTTCGACCCGACCGAGAACCTGCTCGCCACCGCTGAGCACAACGCCCGGCTGCTGCGCCAGGCCGGGGTCCGCTGGGCCCGGGACGTGGGCGCGCCGATGCGGGACGGCCGCGCGGTCTCGCTGACCGTCCGGGACGCCTGGCGCGGGCACCGCGAGTACCCGTACGTGCGGGCCGCCGGCAGCTGGGTCGGCCGGGCCGGGGCGCTGCCCAGCGACCTGTACGTCGAGGTGACCGACGGTGACGGGCTGCTGGCCGCGGCGCTGGCCCAACTGGACGCCGGCGCCGACCTGGTCAAGCTCTACCTGGATGGTCCGGACCGGGAAGTGTCGCCGTTCACCGTCAGCGAGGTGCGCCGGGTGGTCGAGGCGGTGCACGCCCGCGGCCGAACGGTGACCGCGCACAGCGGCCTGCTGCCCGGTGCCCGGGTCGGGGCCGAGGCCGGGGTGGACTGCCTGGAGCACGCCTTCCAACTGGACCAGGACGTCGCCCGGCTGATGGCCGCCGGCGGCACCGCGATGGTGTCCACGCTGGCGGTGCTGGAATCCTGGCAGTCGTTCGCGGCGACCACGCTGCTACCCCGGTTCACCAGCGACGATGGCCGGACGGCGATCGCGGCGCGGCGGGAGCGGGCGCACGACTCGGTCCGGCTGGCGCACGCCGCCGGCGTGCTGATCGCCGCCGGCACCGACTTCGGCGGCGGCTCGCTGCGCGCCAACCAGCTGGCCTGGGAGGTACAGACGCTGGTCGCCGCCGGGCTGCCAGCAGCCGACGCACTGGCCGCCGCGACCGTGAACGGTGGCCGCCTGCTCGGCGAGCCGGACGCCGGCGTGCTCCGCGAAGGCGGTCCGGCCGACTTCGTCCTCGTCCACGGCGACCCCCTGTCCGATCCCGCCGCCCTCTGGCGGGTCTGGCGCACCACCTGGTAGGCCCTGCCGCCGCCGGTCCCCCAATGCCGCGCTCGGGCCGCGGGTGACCGGCTCGGGCCGCGGGTGACGGGTTCGGGGGGCGGGTGACGGGTTCGGGCCGCGGGTGACGGGTTCGGGGGCGCGGGTGATGGCGCACAGACGTCACCCGCCACCGAAAGGCGTCACCCGGGAACCTTCGCCGTCACCTGCGCCCGCACAACGTCACCCGAGGACCGGAGCGGCGTCCGTGGACCGGTCATGAGCTCGCTTCGCGAGTGACGGGCTCGCCCCCGGGGTGACGGACTCGGGTCACCGGTGACGGGTTCGGGGGCGCGGGTGATGGCGCACAGACGTCACCCGCCACCGAAAGGCATCACCCGGGAACCTTCGCCGTCACCCGCGCCCGCACGACGTCACCCGAGGACCGGAGCGGCGTCCGT
>Ga0307499_10000573_pt1 | contig 12456 bp, 11 predicted proteins | sample 13_S_MG_FD_201363 | JGI IMG/M metagenome (GOLD analysis project Ga0307499, IMG submission 201363) | Soil microbial communities from Populus trichocarpa stands in riparian zone in the Pacific Northwest, United States - 13_S | ecosystem: Environmental > Terrestrial > Soil > Riparian zone > Trees... | reverse complement strand
AGCGGCGCACGCCTGAAGTGGCGGTCGAGGCGCTGACGCCGGACTTCCAGGGTGTGCTCCGCGATGTCGAGACCGTGCTCGATTCGGGCCTCGAGGTATTCGCACAGAACGTGGAAACGGTGAGGCGGCTGACGCACCCGGTGCGCGATCCGCGCGCGGGTTACGAGCAGACCATCGCCGTGCTCGCGCACGCCAGGAAGTACCGCCCCGAGGTGCTCACCAAGACCAGCCTGATGCTGGGGCTCGGCGAGACCGATGAAGAGATCGCCGCGACCATGGACGATCTGCGTGCCGCGAACGTGGACCTGCTCACGCTTGGCCAGTATCTGCGCCCCACCGCGCATCACTTGCCGGTGCAACGCTTCGTGACGCCGGCCGAGTTCGACAAGTACCGCCAGTGGGCGCTGGCCAAGGGCTTTCGCGAATGTGTTTCCGGACCGCTGGTGCGCTCGAGCTACCGCGCCGAGCAGGCGCTGGCCGGCAACAACGCCGGGCTGGTAAATGGGGACATTCCTGATTTGCTAGCAAAAGGGGACGCACCTCATCTCGCGAGTGCCGCAAGGCGAGCCGCTGAGTACGAGGTGCGTCCCCTTTTGCCCGCCGAGGCGGGCAAATCAGGAATGTCCCCATTTCCGAGTAATCCCGACAATCCCCACCTGGCACCACTGGTTCGCTGGCTCGGGAAGGTCGAGTACGAGCCCACCTGGCGCGAAATGCAGCGCATCACCGACACGCGCGACGAGCACACGCCCGATGAAATCTGGCTGCTGGAACATCCGCCGGTGTTCACTCTCGGCCTCAACGCCGACGCCGGCCACGTGCTCGCGGCGGGCGACATCCCGGTGGTCAAGATCGATCGCGGCGGGCAGGTGACCTATCACGGGCCAGGCCAGCTGGTGGTCTATCCACTCATCGACATCCGCCGCGCCGGCCTCGGCGTGCGCGACCTGGTCACAGCCCTCGAACGGGCCGTCATCGACTACTGCGCCAGCCTCGGCATCACGGCCGAATGCCGCAAGAACGCGCCGGGTGTGTACGTCGCGGGCAGGAAAATCGCCAGCGTCGGCCTGCGCATCCGCCGCGGCGCCAGCTACCACGGCCTTGCGTTCAACGTGAACATGGAACTCGAGCCGTTCCAGCGAATCAATCCCTGTGGCTACGCGGGATTGCAGATGACGCAACTCGCGGCGCTGGGCCAGCCGAACGCCACCGTCGAGGAAACCGCGCGGGCCTTCACGCCGTATTTCACGCAGGCCCTCGCGAAGTTTCGCAACAAATAATCGCGCGCCGACTGCCGCGCGCCGGGAGTCCGCTTGAAGTCGACCCGATTCATCGCCGCGCTTTCCCTGCTGGCCGGTCTGCAGCCGCTGATGGCGCAGGAAGCGTCAGAGTCCCAGGAACTCGTGGTCATCGACCTGCGGCCCAAGACCGAAAAAGAGGGCTTCGGGCTCGCATCCCTGAGCGGCAAGTGCAACGAGGACGTATTCCGCATCCCGGACGTGGCGTCGGACCCGCTCAAGGTCGACGTGCTCAAGTCCGACCTCGCTCAGGCGCTGGGCCTGGCCAGCGACGGCAAGACGCTCACCGTGCTGAACTGGTCCATCTACTACAACAAGCAGATCCAGAAGACCGGCTCGATGTTCGACAGCGTCGGCATCCAGGGCTACTCGGTTCCCGGCAAGAAGAAGGAGAAACACGCGGGCAGCAAGTGCTCGCGCAAGGAATCCGCCGGAGGCTGGTACCAGGGCGCGGAAATCACCTCGGTGTACTTCCCGCTCATTTCGGAATTCGAGGGCACCTTCGGCGGCAAGGCAGTCAGCGTGCGGGTGGTGTACTCGCCGAACCTGAAACTGCCGGGGAAGTTCGAGGGCGCCACTGAAGATACGGAAGCGCTGGTCGAGGCCGTGCACAAGACCTCCGAGGCGCTGGCCATGGCCATCGTTCAGTAGCCCGGGGTGCGCTACTTCGCGAATCTCACCGCGGGCAGGATCGCGCTGTGGTGCTTCCTGATCTGGTACCTGGCCACCGTCATCCTTCACTTCGATGCGACGCCGGCCATCTGGCTCAACGCGCTCGGCATCAGCGCCATCATCGGCGTCGCCCTCTATCTATCCGTACGGGAACCGGGCAAGCCGCCGCCGGATCGCTGGACCACGGTGCGCCTGTTCTTCATGCCCTTCTGCGTCTCGAGTTTCTCGCAGCTCATCAAGGGACGCGGATTCATCCTGGTCTTTCCACCCGACATTCACGAGCTCGCGGTTTCTTTCGCGGCCTGCGCGCTGTTCGTGATCGTCGTGCTGGCCGTGAAGCGGCTCGCGCCCGAACGCCTGCCGGACTAGTTCGAGCTCGCCGCGGGCGCCGCGGGGTCATCTCAAATCAGCATGATCACGTCCTTGCTCGCCTGCAGCGCGGTGGCGAGCGCGACGACCTGTTCGCGGCTCTGGGCGTTGATGGTGTAAGTGATCGAGATGAAGTGCTGCTGGTTGCTTTCGCGCTCGGTGACCTGTGAATCGTCGAGATCCGGCACGTGCTCGCGCACGATGGCATCGATGCTCGCGCGCAAGGTATCACTGCGCCGGCCCACCACCTTGATGGGATATGCGACCGGGAACTTGAGCAGTTCCTCCCCGTCGCCGGAAATGTCCTTCACCACGGCGTCCCCGCGATTTCGCGCTTGTAGGCCTGGTAGGCGTCGTACAACTTGCGCCAGACGGGACCAGGCTTGCCCGTGCCGACGGTTTTGCCGTCGAGCGAAGTCACGGGCTGGACTTCGCGAGTCGCGGCGCCGATCAATATTTCATCGGCAGAGCGCAGCTCGGACTCGGACACGGCCACGGAACGGCATTTCACACCGGCCTTGTCCGCCACTTCCTCGAGGACGCCGCGCGTCGTACCGGGCAGCAGCTTCCAGGAATTCGGCGGCGTGCGCAGCTCGCCCTCGATGACCGCGTGCACGCTCGAGGCGCTGGAGTCGGTGAGCTGACCGTCGCGCAACAGGATGCATTCGGAGGCGTTCTCATCGACCGCCAACTGACGCAGCAACACGTTCGCGAGCAGGGAAACCGACTTGATGTCGCAGCGCGCCCAGCGCGTATCGACCGCCGTGACGGCGGGCAGCCCGTTTTCGCGCCAGCCGGCGCGGCCCTCCGGCCACGGCGCCACGAAGGCGAATACGGTGCGCGGTACCTCGGGCAGCGGAGCGTGATTGCGCCCGTATTCGGCGCCGCGAGTCACCTGCACATATATATAGAGATCGGCAGGCCCGCCATTCCGCGCGATGAGATCCCGATACAGCGCGCGCCATGCGTCGCGCGACAGGGGATCCTCCATGCGGATTTCTTTCAGGCTGCGCGTGAGGCGGTCGTGATGCTGCTGGAAGCGGAACGGCCGGCCGCCATACACCGGGGTGACCTCGTACGCGCCGTCCGAATACAGGAACCCGCGATCGAGCGGCGAGATGCGCGCCTCGCGCAGGGGCAGGAACTCACCATTCAGATAACAGATCGGTAAGGGCTCGCCCATCTATTCCATCCAGAGAGCTATGCCGTCCACCATGCGTGTCCACCAGCCGCCTTCCGGCACGGCCTCCTTCGCGACCAGCGGCACACGCGCGATCACGTCCTTGCCGTCCGAGACCGTGAGCTCGCCCAGCACCTGTCCCGCCTTGATGGGCGCAATCACCGGCGTCTTGACGGTGGCCGTGGTCTTGAGCTGCGCCGCGGAGCCGCGACCCACGGTCACGAATACATCGCGGGCCGACACCAGCGTCACGCGGTCTTCCTCGCCCTTGTAGACCTCGGGTTTCAGCACCACGTCACCCGCGCCCCTGGCCTTGACGGTTTCGTAGAACGTGAAGCCGTAGTTGAGCAACGACATGCTGGCATCTTCGCGCGCCTTGAAGGACTTGGTGCCGAGCACCACCGAGATCAGCCGCATGTCGCCGCGCTTCGCGGAGCTCGCGAGGCAGTAGCCCGCGCTCTCCGTGTGGCCGGTTTTGATGCCGTCGACGCTGGGATCGCGCGCCAGCAGGCCGTTGCGGTTCTGCTGCTTGATCTTGTTCCACTCGAACTCGCGGATCGAATACCACTTGTACCACTCGGGGAAGTCGCGGATCAGCGCGCGCGACAGGGTCGCGATGTCCTGCGCGCTCATGAAGTGTGTCGGCCCCGGCCCGCCCCAGGCGTTCTCGAAGTGCGAGTTCGTGAGCCCGAGCCGGGTGGCGTAGGAGTTCATCATCTGCACGAAAGCTTCTTCCGTGCCGCCTAACTTCTCGGCCAGCGCGATGGTGGCGTCGTTGCCCGACTGCACGATCATGCCCTTGATGAGCACCTGGGTCGGGATCTGCGTGCCAACCTGCGCAAAGGTGCGCGAGCCTTCGGCCTTCCACGCGTGTTCACTGATGGTGACCGGGTCATCGAGTCCCAGGCGCTTCTCGTCCAGGGCCTGGAACACCAGGTAGCCGGTCATGAGCTTGGTGATGCTCGCAGGCTCCATCCTGACGTCCGCCTGGTCGGCGGCGATCACGCGGCCGCTCTGGTAGTCGATCAGCACGTATGAGCGTGCGTCGAGGGCGGGCGGTTTCGGAATGGGAACGGCGGCGAAGCCCGTGCTGGCAAGAATGAAGGAGAGAAAGGGGATCAGCCGTGATCGCGGCATTTCGGAGAGCTCCGGGAAACGCATCAGGGCGGCGATTGTACGCCAGCCCCCATCACTCGGTGAGCAGCCGCGCGTCGGTGATCCCGAGCTCGCGCAGCCGCCGCAGGTTCAGGTCGAACTCCTCGATGCTGGCGAACGGCCCCACCTTCACGCGATGCAAGGCGCGTGGCAAAGAGATTTCATCGAGGCTCGCCAGTTCGACTCCCGAAGCCAGCAGCATTTCCACGCGGCGCCGCGCGTTCTCGTGATCCGCGAACACGCCGGCCTGGATGAACATGACGGTGACGCCGGGCGCGCGCGCGGCCGGGGCATTGACCACGGTGACCGGCGGAACCGGGGGCGGCGCTGGCAGAGGCTGCACCGGCGGCGCGACCGGCGTGGCCGGCGGGAGCGCGGATCCGGCGCTCTGGCGTCCTGGCGAGAGCACGCGCACTTCGACCGGCGCGGTACCCGCGAGCAGCATGTCGAGTTTGGCGGCGGCCGTGTAGGAGAGGTCGATGATGCGGTCACCGACGAACGGCCCGCGGTCGTTGATGCGAACCACCACTCTGCGTCCATTGCGAAGGTTCGTGACCTCGGCGTAACAGGGGATGGGCAGCGTCTTGTGTGCGGCCGTCATGGCGTACATGTCGTAGCGCTCGCCGAGCGAGGTGGCTGCGGAGTGGAAGCCGGGGCCGTACCACGAGGCCGTGCCGCGCTCGACCCAGCCGTCGCTGCTCGCCATGACGTAGTAGCGCTTGCCGAAGACTTCGTAGAACGGCGGATTGCCACGCGTGCCGCGCGGTTCGGCGCGTGGCACCGCGTCGGGAATCGCGAGCACATCGGGCGGCGGGGAGGGGACGTTCGAGCCCGAGGGAATGGCCGCGCCGGGTTGATCGGGATGGCGGCGAGCGAGGCTGCAGCCCGTGAGGGCGATGCACAGGATCACCGCGAGTGACTTGTAAATTCCCGCCACGAATCTCCAGTTCAATCCGGCCGGGTGCAGCCGGGATCGTGGCGCAGACTTTACCTCAGCGTTGGTGAAGGGAAGCTGAAACCTCAGCGGCCCGGCGCATCGTCCTCTTTGCCTTCGGATTCGTGCGCGGCCAGCCTTTCGGCTTTTTCCGCGGCCGCGACATTGGCGGCCGCGCGCACCGCGATGGTCTGCGCCAGGTCGTGCACGGCCATGGCGTAACGAACACTGCGGTTGTAGCGCGTGATCACTTCGAAGTTCTTGAAGCCGACGCGGTAGGAGGGCCCGACCTCGGTCTCGGCGGGCACCAGCAGCACCCTGGTATCCGCATCCTGCGCAGCCGGGTCGAAGCTCACACCCTTGGCCTGCAGCCCGGCGACGGTTTCATTCAGCGACAGATTGCCGGGGTCGGCGACCACCGGCGCATCCGGCTGCAGCTCGGCCTCGGCCAGCACCGGGCCGTCCGCCACCCAGCCGTGCTCCTTGAAGTAGTTAGCGACGCTGGCGATGATGTCGTCCCAGTCGGCGAACAGGTTGCGCTGCTGGTCGGCGCTGCCGTCCACGGCGTATCGTCTATAACTCGAGGGCATGAACTGCCCCGCGCCCATGGCGCCGGCGTAGGAGCCGAGCGCCGTCAACGGGTCGACCGATTCCTCGCGCGACAATGCGATGAACTGCGCCAGCTCGCCGCGAAAGAATTCCGCGCGCGGCGGATAGTCGAATGCCAGCGTCGCCAGCGCATCGAGCACGCGATACTTGCCGGTGATGCGTCCGTAAAAGGTCTCCACGCCGATGATGGCGACCACGTATTCGGGCGCGACGCCGGTCTCCTTGTGCGCTTTCTCGAGCCGCGCGCGATGATCGAGCATGAACTGCGTGCCCTCGGCGACGCGCTGCTCGGTGAGGAAGTTCGCGCGGTACTGCCACCACGGCGAAACCTTTTCAGCCGGCTTGCTGATGAGCTCGATGATCTTCGGCTGTGGCTCGGCCTTGGCGAGCAGGCGATAGATCTCGAGGGGTTCCATCTTCTGCGCGGCGGCGGTGGCCGCGACGAACTCCTGGATGTCGGTGCGATCGAGATCGAAACGCGTGCGACCGGTGAACGAGCCGTCCGCGAACGCGAAACCGCACATCGACAACGCAACCATCCATGTAACAGCGATGCGGCGAATCACGAACCAATGAGCTTCCGATGCGAGTAGAGGGACATCAGAATACCGAAGCTCGCCAGCAGGGTCACCATCGAAGTGCCGCCGTAACTCACGAGAGGCAGCGGTACTCCTACTACCGGCAGCAATCCGCTCACCATGCCCGCGTTGATGAATACGTAAACGAAGAAAGTGAGCGCGATGCTGCCGGCCAGCAATCGCGCGAACGTGTCCTGCGTTTCCACCGCGAGATACAGGGCCCGCCCTACTACGAACAAGTAGAGTAGTAAGAGAATGGTGGCGCCGAGCAATCCGAGTTCCTCGCCGACCATGGCGTAGATGAAATCGGTGGTGCGCTCCGGCAGGAACTCGAGTTGTCCCTGCGAGCCGTTGAGCAGCCCCTTGCCGAATACGCCGCCCGAGCCGATCGCGATCTGCGACTGGATGATGTGGTAACCGGCGCCGAGCTTGTCGGTCTCGGGATCGAGCAGCGTGAAAATTCGCTGCTTCTGGTACGGGTAGAGCACGTATTGCCAGGCCAGCCACGCCGCCGCGGCGCCCGCCGCGGCCAGCGCGAAGATCACGCGGAACTTCAGCCCCGCCATGATGACCACCAGCGTGCCGGCGATGAGGATGAGTCCGCCGGTGCCCAGGTCCGGCTGCAGGATGGTGAGGCCCGCCGGCACCATGATGAAAAACGCGCAGCCGATCAGCGCCTTCCAGTCCGGCGGCAGCGGCCGATCGTGCAGCCACCACGCGCACATCATCGGCACGGCGAGCTTGAGGATTTCCGAGGGCTGGAAACGGATGAATCCGAGATCGAGCCAGCGCTGCGCGCCCTTGCCGATGTAGCCGGTGATGTCGACCACCACGAGCAGCGCGACGCCGATGAGCCACAGGAAGGGCGCGAGGCGGCGCAGGAACGCGGGCTTGACCTGCGCCAGCGCGCACATGGCGATGCCGCCGAGGGAGACGCGAATCGCGCCGTCGATGACGCGGGCCCAGTTCTGGCCGGACGCGCTGTAGAGCACCACGAGCCCGTAGAGAGAGATGAGTCCCAATCCCACCAGCAGCGGGCCGTCGAGCTTGAGCCTGGTGAGAATCTGCGCGGCGAACGAGAAAGTGCGCTGGCTGCGGGTTCCGACCTCGATGGGTTCGAACATCATTCGTCCCCTGGTTGTTCAGGCGGGGCCACGGGGACGCCCTCGGGTGTCTTGACCGTGGGCGGAATCTCGGGCGTGGTCGTGTGCCCCAGGATGAACTGGTCGAGCACGCGACGCGCGATGAGCGCGGCCGCGGTGCCATGCTTGCCGTTCTCGATCAGCACGGCGACCGCCAGCTTGGGCGCTTCCGCCGGCGCAAACGCGATGAACCAGCCGTGATCGTGCAGCCGCTCGTCGTGCTCGGACTCCTTGTATTTCTCGCCCTGCGCGATGGTGAACACCTGCGCGGTGCCGGTCTTGCCGGCGATCTGGTACTGCGCGCCCACCTGGCTGCGGCGGCCGGTGCCGCCGTTGCCGCTCATCACGTGGATCATGCCGTCGACCGCCACTTTCCAGTTCTCGGGAGAGGCGACCTCGATGGTTTCGACCAGCTTGGGCTTGATCGGCAGGGGCTTGCCCGTGCCCTGCTCACGGTAGGCCTGCACCAGCCGCGGCTGATAACTCTTGCCGCGCGAGGCGACGATCGATGCCATGTGGGCGAGCTGCAGCGGTGTGACGATGAGATAGCCCTGTCCAATGCCGAAGATCACGGTCTCGCCCGGGAACCACACCTGGTCGGCTGCACCTTTGAAGCGCGCCTTCTTCCAGGCCGGGTTGGGCAGGATGCCCTTGCGTTCGCCGCCGATGTCGATGTTGGTGGGTGAACCGAGCCCGAAGTGACCCAGGAATTCCGACAGGCGATCGACGCCGAGCATGTTGGCCAGCTCGTAGAAATACACGTCACAGGACTGCGCAATGGCGGTTTCCATCGCGACCACGCCGTGGCCGTGCGGCCGCCAGTCACGAAAGCGATGCGAGGAGCCGGGCAGCGTGAAATATCCGCCGCAGGCCCTGGTGCGCTGCGGTGTGGTCACGCCAAAGGAGAGTCCGGCGAGCGCGATCACAGGCTTGACCGTCGAACCGGGAGGATATTCGCCGCGGATCGCGCGATTCAGCAGCGGCACGTCGATGTTGTCGCGCAGCGCGGCGTATTCGGCGGTGGTGAGGCCGCGGCCAAAAGGATTCGGATCGAAGCCGGGCGTCGAGACCATCGCGATCACGTCGCCGTTGTTGGGGTCGATGGCGACCACGGCGCCACGCCGGCCAATGAGTCCCTGTTCGGCGACCAGCTGCGTGGGCAGATCGATGGTGGTGATCAGGTCGCGGCCGGCGACTGGCTTGATTTCCTGCAGGTCGGGCGTGAGCGCTCCCTGCTGCTGAACCGAGCGTCCCGCGGCATTGACCAGGATCTGGCGCGATCCGTCGGTGCCGTGCAGCTCTTCTTCGTACCTGGCCTCGATGCCGAGCTTGCCGATCAGCGAGGTGCCGGCGTATTTGCTGAGCTGGTTTTCCTTCTCGAGCCTCTTGACGTCGTTTTCGCTGATGGCCGCCACGTAACCCAGCGCGTGCACGGCATGTTCGCCATTGGGATAGAAACGCGTGAGGCGCGTGGCGATGTCCACGCCCGGGAATTCGAAGCGATGCACGGCGAAGCGCGCGATTTCCTCGGGCGTGAGGCGCAGGCGAATGGGCACGCTCTCGAAACCGCGGCGCGACTTCACCAGCGCGCGGGTCGGGTCGAGGTCATCGGCGGGCATCACGCCGATTTCGATCAGGCGCTTGAGCGTGGCGTCGACGTCCGGCACGCGTTCGCGCACCAGTTCGAGCTGGAAAGCCGGGCGGTTCTCCGCGAGTACCGCGCCGTTGCGATCGAGGATCAGGCCACGCTGGGCGGGCAGGGGTTCCACGCGCACGCGGTTACCCTGCGAGAGGTCCGCGTAATAGTCGTAACGCACCACCTGCAGGATCACGAGGCGGCCGATCAACACCAGCGTCAGCGTGATGATGATGACCACCGCGGCCACAGCGCGGCGTTCGAACAGCCGCTGCTCACCCCAGTGATCCTTGATTCGGACGGTTCCCATGTCCGGAGCTCTCTGGTTAAGCGCGCGTGTGCGTGCGGCCGACGAGCATGGCCATGAAGGGCCACAACATGGCGCCAATCATGGGCTGGATCCAGCGCCAGGGAGTTGCCACGACGTGACCGCTCCAGCCTTCGATTCCCCACACCACGAATTCGTTCAATGTCAGCACCGCAAACACGAACAGTGACTGCTGCACCAGCGTCTGGTTGCGCAGTCGCTGATGCAGGCTCATCGCGATGTACGCCACCAGTGCGATGGCCATGGCGTTCTGTCCGAGGACATCGCCCTTGAACACATCGAGCGACAGGCCCGCGAGCCACGGTGCAAAAATGCCGCCGGCGTGCGGAGAGTAGACGCCCCAGTAAATCACCACGAGCGCGACGAAGGACGGACGCACGGCCGAAAGCCAGTCAGGCAGCGGCAGCACCTGGAAGATCAGCGCGAGCAGCACCGTGAAGAACACGGCCCAGCGAGGTTCGCGGCGCGCCATGTTCATGTCTGCGGGACCTCGGCCGGCCCATCCGAAGGTGGATGGGGGGGCGGATTGGCCGGCGGCTCGACGGGCGCATCGGCGGGCGTGTCGGCGGGCGTGTCGGCAGGACGATCAATCGCGCCACTTGAAGAATCATCCGCGGGTGGCGCGGTCGCCGGCTCGGCGGTCGGCGACTCAGTCGGCGTCGTAGCCGGTGGCGTCGCCGGCGCGGGCTTGCGTGCCGGCTTCGGTGCCGCCTTCGGTGGCGCCGCAGGCTTGGGTGCTTCCACCAGAATCTCAGGGGTTGCCGGCGCCGCCGGATGTCCCGGCCGCGCCCAGATGAACAGCACCTCGCGGTCGGACTCTATGCGCGCCAGCGGCGCGGCGAAGATCTGCGCCAGCGGCTGTGTCGGGTCACGTTCGACCTTGGTGATGCGCCCGACGGGCAGGCCGAACGGGAAGACTTCGTCGAGGCCCGACGTCACCAGCACGTCGCCCACCTTGACGTCATAGTTCTGCGGCACGTAGGGCAACTCGAGCGCGGTGCTGCGTCCGGTGCCCAGGGCAATCGTGCGTACGCCGGAGCGCAGCACCTGCACGGGCAGGGCGTGCTCGGAGTCCGTGATGAGGATGATCTCGGAGCTGAAAGGGCCGGTGCGGTACACCTGCCCGAGCACGCCGTCGCCGGTGATCACCGGCTGCGCGCGGTGCACGCCGGAGTTTCCGCCGCGGTTGATGAGCAGGCGCTGGCGCAAGGTGGACACCTCGACGCTGACGACTTCGCCGATCAGGCGTTTTTCGATGACTTCGGGCATGGCCGCATTGAGGCCGCGCAGCGTGGCGTTCTCGGACTCGAGCGCCGCCTGTCGCAATGTCATCAACTGCTGGTCGCGCAACTGGTTGCGCAGCGCGTCGACTTCCTTCTGCAGGGTCTCGCGCGTGGTGAAGCTTTCCTGCATCCAGCGCCAGGCCGCCGAAGGCGAATTGACCGCGAGTTGCAGTGGATAGACGGCCGCCTGCAGACCGTAGCGGGCGGTGTCCAGCCAGCCGCCCTTGCGGTCATAGAACATGAACACGACCGAGAGGAGCGCGTAACAGAAAAAGCGGAATCCGAAGGACGGGCCGCGTCCGCCGAATGAGCGGCTGCCGCCGCTGCCGAAGACGGCCACCGGTTATTCGAGGCCGAAGCTTCCCGGCCCGACCATGTCCTGGAGCTCGAGAATTCGGCCGCCGCCTCGCGCCACGCAGGTGAGCGGATCTTCGGCAATGACTACCGGCAGTCCCGTTTCTTCCATGAGTAGTTTGTCGATGTCGCGCAGCAGGGCGCCACCGCCGGTGAGCACGATGCCGCGCTCGGCTACGTCCGCGCCGAGCTCGGGCGGGGTCTGTTCCAGCGCCTGCTTGACGGCGCCGACGATTCCCTGCAGGGGTTCCTGCAGCGCTTCGAGAATTTCGTTGGAGTTCAGCGTGAAGCTGCGCGGCACGCCCTCGGAGAGGTTGCGGCCCTTCACCGACAGCTCGCGCACCTGCTGGCCGGGATAGGCCGCGCCGATCTCGATCTTGATGCGCTCGGCCGTGGCTTCACCGATGAGGATGCCGTAGTTGCGGCGCACGTAGTTCATGATGGCTTCGTCGAAACGGTCGCCACCGATACGCGCCGACGCGGCATACACGATGCCGTTCAACGACAAGACGGCGACTTCGGAGGTGCCGCCACCGATGTCCAGCACCATCGAGCCGCGCGCCTCGTTCACGGGCAGGCCCGCGCCGACCGCGGCCGCCATGGGCTCGCTAACTATCTGCACGCTGCGCGCGCCCGCGCCTTCGGCGGACTCCTTGATGGCGCGGCGCTCGACCTGGGTCGAACCGATCGGCACGCAGACCAGCACCCGGGGCGAGGGTTTGAGCACGCGGTTGCCGTGCACCTTGCCGATGAAGTACTGCAACATCTTCTCGGTATAGGTGAAGTCGGCGATGACGCCGTCCTTCATGGGTCGCACCGCGTTGATGTGGCCCGGCGTGCGGCCGAGCATGTTCTTGGCCTCGGCGCCTACGGCGACGATGACCTTGCCGCGACCATGCTGGTCGTCCTGCACCGCGA
>Ga0307499_10000572_pt1 | contig 12465 bp, 8 predicted proteins | sample 13_S_MG_FD_201363 | JGI IMG/M metagenome (GOLD analysis project Ga0307499, IMG submission 201363) | Soil microbial communities from Populus trichocarpa stands in riparian zone in the Pacific Northwest, United States - 13_S | ecosystem: Environmental > Terrestrial > Soil > Riparian zone > Trees... | reverse complement strand
GGCTACCAGATCCACCACGAGCCGGACGGCTACTGGGTGGCGATCCCGACCGGCTGGGAAACCGATCCGCTGCGCGAGGGCGGCCGGCAATGGTGGGGGGACGTCAGCCGCGGCGAGGTCAACCTGCTGTTCGTCACGATCAAGGTGGTGACGGTCCGGCCGCAGACCGCCCGGACCGCCCTCACCGCCTACGAGAACAAGGCAAAGCACAACACCAGCAACATCTTCTACCAGCGGCTCAAGCTGGTCGACCGGCCCCGCCCGTACGGCGCGAGCAGCGCCGCCGAGCTGGAATTCACCGACCGCGACTACGCCGACGGTGCCCAGACCTGGCACTACCACACCCTGGTCCGCGCGCTGGTGACGCCGGGCAACCGGCTCTACACGGCCGAGTTCATGATCCTGCACGACATCTACAACGACAGCGGCAGCACCGAAGGCGACTGGCGGCAGGCCGTCCCGACCGTCCAGAAGATCCTCGCCTCGCTCCGCCTCGGCTGACCAGCCCGGCCCGGCCGGCGGCGGGTATCCCGGTTAGTGCCGTCGGCCACACTCGTTTGCGCCCTGGCCCGGGGTGCGCCGATTGTTGGGCTTGATGACTCTCCACTGTGTACCGGTGTCGGGACGGGGGCGGTGAGCCGCAGCAACGTCGGGCTGCGGTCCGAACGCGGGCCGGTACTGGCCGCGATAATGCTGACGACCGCGCTGGTGGCGGTCGACTCGACGATCATCGCGACCGCGGTCCCGTCGATCGTGACGGACATCGGCGGCTTCGCGGAGTTCCCGTGGCTGTTCTCGATCTACCTGCTGGCGCAGGCGGTCTCGGTCCCGGTGTACGGCAAGCTGTCGGACCTGTTCGGGCGCAAGCCGATCATCCTGTTCGGGATCGGGCTGTTCCTGCTCGGCTCGATCATGTGCGGGCTGGCCTGGAGCATGCCGGTGCTGATCGCGTTCCGGGTGGTGCAGGGGCTCGGCGCCGGCGCCACCACCCCGACCACGATCACGATCGTCGGCGACCTGTACTCGGTCCGGGAGCGGGCCAAGGCGCAGGGCTACATCGCCAGCGTCTGGGGCCTGTCCTCGGTGATCGGGCCGACCCTGGGCGGCGTGTTCAGCGAGTACGCCTCCTGGCGGTGGATCTTCCTGGTCAACATCCCGCTGTGCCTGCTGGCCGCGGCGATGGTCGTCCGCGGGTTCCACGAGGTGGTCGAGCGCAGCCGGCCCCGGATCGACTACCGCGGCGCCGCGCTGCTCACGGCCGGCCTGACCCTGGTCGTCCTGGGCGTGCTCGAGGGCGGCCAGTCCTGGGCCTGGGCCTCGCCGACCAGCATCGTCGTGCTGGGCGTCGGTGCGGCGCTGCTGGTGGTCTTCGGGGTGATCGAACGCGGCGTGGCCGAGCCGGTGCTGCCGCTGTGGGTGTTCCGGCGGCGGCTGCTGGTCGCCAGCGGGCTGGTCTCCTTCGGTGTCGGCGCGATCCTGCTGGGCCTCAGCTCGTACATCCCGACCTACGTGCAGGACGCGCTGGGCACCGGGCCGCTGGTGGCCGGGTTCGCGCTCGCGACGCTGACCCTGGGCTGGCCGCTGAGCGCGTCCCAGTCCGGGCGGCTCTACCTGCGGATCGGTTTCCGTGGCTGCGCGACGATCGGTGTCGGCGCGGTCCTGGCCGGCTCGGCCCTGCTGCTCCTGCTCGACCAGGGCTCAGCCGTCTGGCAGGTCGGGGCCACCTGCTTCCTGATCGGCCTGGGTATGGGCCTGACGGCCAGCCCGACGCTGATCGCCGCGCAGTCCAGCGTCGGCTGGGCCGAACGCGGCGTGGTCACCGCGAACAACCTGTTCCTCCGGTCGCTGGGCAGCGCGCTGGGCATCGCCGTCTTCGGCGCGATCGCGAACGCGACCCTCGGCGGGCACCGGGCCAACGGCGACCACCCGGCGGCCGGGCCGCTCACCTCGGCCGTACACCACGCCTTCATCGGCGTCGCCGTCATCGCCGCCCTCATGGTCGTCGCCGTCCGCGCGCTGCCCCGCGGCGCCCCCGCCCCGGCCCCCGACCCCGCCGTCCCCAGCCCCGCCCCGGCCTAGCACCGCCACGACATGTCCGGCGGGTACGGCCGGCCGGGATACCGCGTCAGCTTCCGGGACGGCCCGGTCAGGGCTGCGCGGTTCGACTGTTGCCGAGCGGTGTCAGCTTGCCGCCTACCACCTTGGTGATGAAAACGGTCGCATTAGCGGGATTGCCGCTGGGGCCGAACTTGATCTGCCGCGAGACGCCGGTGAAGTCGCTCGCGTTGATCGCCGCAAGGACGTCCGCCGCTGACCGCTTCCCGGCGTCGATGGCTCGGAGAAAAGCAGTCGCCGCGTCGAAGCCCTCGGCCGCGTAGAGGCCCGGGTCGGTGCCGTATCTGGCCTTGTAGTCAGCGGCGAATTTCTGCATGGCCGGGTCGGTTGACCCGGCCGCCGGGGAGCAGCTACAGCTCAGCAGTGCGCCCTCGGCCGCCGGACCGCCGGACCGGACGAAGCCGGGGTCCAGCGAGCCGTCACCAGACAGGAATTTCGCCGTGCTGACCCCGCCCTCCCGCAGTTGCCTGACCAGCTTGCCCGCCGCCGGGTAATAGCCACCGAAGAACACCGCGTCCACCCCGGCCAGCTGCACCTTGCTCACCGTGCTGGAGTAGTCGGAGCCGATCGGGTCGATCGAGTCGTTCACCGCGACGGTCACGCCGTCGCTGGCCAACTGCTTGCGCACGGCTTCAGCCAGCCCTTTGCCGTATACGCTCCGGTCGTTGAGCACGGCCGCCTTCTTGACGCCGAGCTTCGTCGCCATGAAGTCGGCGAGCGCCGGACCCAGCGCGCCGTCGTCGGCCAGCACCCGGTGCCAGGTCTTCCAGCCGTTTCCAGCCAGCGAGACGGCGGTCGCCGACGGCGAGATGTTCGGGATGCCGGCCTCTTCCAGCACCGGCACGGCGCTACTCGACTCACCGGAGAACGCCGGGCCGATCACGCCGGCGACCCTGTCCTGGGTCGCCCTCGCGGCCTGCGAATTGCCCTGTGTCTGGTCGCCCTGGGTGTCATAGATTTTCAGCGTGACCCTGGCGACGCCGCTCCTGGCGTTGTGCTGGTCGATGGCCAGCCGGGCGCCGTTGGAGACGTTGATGCCGAGCTGGGCGTAGGCGCCGGTCTGCGCGCCCATGAAGCCGAGCGTGACCGGGCCACCGGCAATAGCGGAGTTGCCCTGGCCACCCGCCGCGCGATGCTCGGGCAGCAGGTTGATCAGGGAAATCGCGACGAGGATCGCGACCACGAGCACCGGGACGACGATGGACGCAACCCTCTTCGCCCGCGTGGATGCAGGTCCGGCTGACCGGCCGGGCGGCGCGGCCGGGTCTACCGGCGACGCCCGCGGCTCCGGACGATCGGGTCGCCCAGCCGGCTGGTCGGTGCCGGCCACGGTTCGTTCTCGGGATGTCGGCCGGTCGGGCGGTGACTCCGCGCCAACGGCTGCCGGCTCTGGTTGCCCAGCGGGCTGGGGCCGGGACTGCTCGCCCGGTTGGTCGGGGGCGCCGGAAGCTGGCTGGCCATTGGTTCCGGGCCGGGTCGGCCCGGGCGGGCTGGTCGCCGCTGTGGTCTGGTCGCCGGTCCTGGCCAGCGCGGCAGTGGCGGCGGCCGCGACCCGGCGGCTGTCGTCCTGGGCGAGTGCGGTCAGGGCGAGGCGAGCGGCGAGCGCCAGCCCCTGATGCCTGCCGGTCTGCAATTCGATCAGCCACGCCACCGCGGCCAGCCGCCGGGCCGCTTCCAGGCTCTGCACCAGCCCCTGCAGCTCCGCCGGCAAGTCGGCCGGCCGCCGGACCGGGGTGCGACGCCGGGCGATCCGGAGCCGCCCGCTCAGGTTGTAGGCCGACTTCTCCGGCGTCTGGTACGCCCGCCTGGACCGCACCTGCTCGTAGACGTACTCGTACAGCTCGTCAACTTCGATCTCCCCGTCCTGGTCGAGATCGGCCTCGCCGGTGTCCAGCCCACGGACGATCGCGCCGGTGAACACCGAAGGCTCCCGCGACCCGGCGTCGGTCAGATCGTCACCCTCGAAGGCGAACTCCAGCGCGCTGGCCGCCGTGATCACGACCCGGCCGCGGCCCTCGAAACGGTCCTCGATGTCGGCGCCGCCGGCCGCCCTGGGTCGGGTGCCGCGGTCCCAGGCGCCGCCGTAACAGCAGTCCAGCAGCAGCACGATCTGGTCGGACCGGCTCTCGGTCATCTGACGCTGCACGAACGCCGCCGGCACGCTGGTCGCGACGAGCCGGTCGAGCCTGGTATTCGTCGCGGCGAAATACAGCTCGCCGCGGCGCTTGATCCCGTGGCAGGAGAAATGCAGCAGCAGGAGATCGCCGCGGCCGGCGTCCTGGAAGAACCCTTCTATCTCCTCCTGCAATTTCGCGGCCGGCTGGTCGAGCAGCGTCGCGGTCGTGAAGCCGCCTATTGCCGGATCCTCGAGTACCCGGGCGAGTTCGCGCGCGTCGTGGGTGGGCGCCCGCAACTGGCGAAGGCCGCGCTCCTCGTACCGCGAGGTCGCGACGACCAGTGCGCTACGCCGGGGAGCCGCCATCGTCAGCTTTCCCACGATGACGTGAAAGGAGGGCCTCCAGCAGCCGCTGCTGCTCGCGTCGGTCCATGCCGGTCAGCGTCAGCCGGTCACCGTCGATCTCGATCTCAGCGGTGCGCTGCCGGCGGCCGGCCAACCAGGATTCCAGCACCGACACCAGCGCCCGAAGCACCTCCGGCGAACGCGCGACGGTGACCAGGAGTACCCCGAGGGCGACCGGCTCGATGCCACGCGACTGAGCCGGTGGCGGCACCGCCGCACTCTCGCGGACTCCGGCAAATCCCGCCAGCTCTGCCCCGACTTCCGCGGTCGATTCCTCCAACTGCTCCGGCCGTCCGTCTGGATCTTTCAAGGTCAATAGCAGGTCAACAACTTCCGGCACGCAACGTACTCCTTCTACCGACTGGCCCGGACCGATCGTCAACAACACAACAATAGCCACCCGGGGCAGCCGAACCGGGCATGTCGGCGACCGATGGGATGTAATGGGCCGGTACTTGTGCCTGGCGTGGTCGCGGCGGCCGGAGTCCAGCGGTTGCGACGTGCGGAGGTTCCCGATGGCGCCGGAGACCGGGCAGGCCGGGGAGACCGGGCGGGCGGGGGAGATCGGCCGGCCCGGCCCGCGCCGCCGGGCTGCCGCTGATCGGCGCGAAGCAGGCCGCCGCCGCGCTGGTCGCGCACGGCACCGGCACGCCGCCCGGTCCGGGCCGGGTGCGGGTGGCCGGGGTGCGGCTCGGCTCGGCCGGGTTCCGCACCGACCGCGGCAGCCGGCCACTGCCGGCCTGGCTGTTCAGTTTCGCCGGGGTGGCGCAGCCGGCCGCGGTGCTGGCGGTCGCGCCGGCCGCCCGGTTCGCCCCGCGGCTGCCGGCCAACCTGGTCCGCGACCCGAGCCTCGGCAACGCGACGCTCGGCGCCGACGGCCGGACCGTCTCGGTCGGCTTCCTCGGTGCGGCGGGCGGCACCGCGGAATGCGAGCAGAAGTACGTGCTCAAGCCGGTCGAGACGCTGCAGGCGGTGGCGCTGCGGATCGGGTTGGCCGACGCGGACCCGGAGGGCGATGAGGCCGGGAAGTCGAACGAGCCACCGGCCGCCTGCGCCGACGCGACCTACCACCGCTCGGCGAGCACGACGCTGTCCATGCCGCTGGGTGCCCGGGTGCTGATCTCCGCGCTGGACGGGACCGCGTTCCCGGTCGCCACCGGGAGCTGAGCCGGCCTACGGCACCTCGTCGCCGTCGCCGGTGCGCTTCTGTGCCTCCTGGACGGCCTTGTCGATCTGCTCGGCGTGGCCACCGCCGGTGCGCTTGTCGATGAAGTCGCCGGCCTTCTCCAGCGCCTCGTCCACCTGCTTGTCGTGCTGCTCCGCCCAGTCCCGCGCCTTGCCCAGGAACCCACCCATCAGACCGTCCCCCTGCCCGTCTCGGCCGTCGCCGGCGAGCCGCGCCCGCCGGCCCCGTCCCAGGCAGGGTACGACAGCCACGCCGGGGCGGCGCGGCACCGGATGGTTGCCACTCGTCCTGGCCAGACGCCGCGGCCTGCGGTTCGGGGGCGGGTCGGTGGGTCAGGCTGGTCGGCTGGGGCGGGTGCGGGTCAGCCGCGGCGCCGCGCGAAACCGGGCGACCAGCGCGGCGAGCGCGGCCTCGGCGGGCTCGGTGTCGGCCAGCAGCCGGCGCGCGGCCGCCGACAGGGCGGTGCCGCGCGGGGTCCGTTCCAGCAGTGTGCGACCGATGGCCTGCTCCAGCAGGTGCACCCGGCGGGTCAGCGCTGGTTGGGTGACCAGCAGCAGCGGGGCAGCCCGGTTCAGGCTGCCGGTGCGCTGCACCATCCGCAGCAGGTAGAGGTGTTCCGGCTCGAGCAGGCCCGCCGGCTGGGCGACCGGCTGCGGGGTGAGCGTCCGGCTCACGGTCAGGTGCGCGACGAGGTTCGACCCGGCCGGGTCGCCCGCCGCACCGGCGTCCGGCAGCGGGAACGGCGGGCTGTGCCAATACTCCGGGTTGTCCCGGGCGGCCCGGGCCGTGTAGTGCGCCCGGAGCCGGTCGCGGATCGCGGCGGCCAGCGGCTCGGGCACCACGGCCGGGTCGACCGCCAGGAACAGCTGTCGGGTCGGCGCGCCCGCGACCGGGCGGCGGACCACGCTGGCGGCGGGGCGGCGGGTCAGCGGCGCGGCCAGCGCGACCCCGTGGCCGTGCGCGACGAGGCTGAGCAGGGTGGCCAGCGAGTCGGTGACGTAGGTGACGGCGCCGTGCGCGCCGGACTCGCGCAGCGCGTCCAGCACCACCGCCCGCTCGCCCTCCTGGTGCGGCAGCACCCAGGCGTCGGCGGCCAGGTCGGCCAGCCGGAGCGCGCCGGCCGACGCACCGGGGTGGGTGGCCGGCAGCAGCGCCCACAGCGGCTCGGCGGCGACCGGCAGCCGCAGCGACGGGCGGCGCGGGGCGAACGGCCGGCCCGGGGTGTCCCAGCCGTAGACCGCGTCCACGTCGTACCGGTCGAACAGGCCGGCGCTCTCGGTGGTGGCGGCCGGCCGCAGGTCCAGCACGACGCGCGGCAGCCAGCGGGCCAGGTCGTCGGCGAACTCCTCCCAGTGCCGGCCGGCCGCGGCCAGCCGCAGCACCGGCACGACCGGCGCGCCGGCGCCCCCGGCCATCGCGCCTGCCCCGGCGCCGACCCCGGCCTCAGCGCCGGCCCCGGCTCCGGCGTCGGTCAGTTGACGGGCGGCCCGGGCGAGCGCGTCCGCCAGGCTCTGGCCGGCGCGCAGCAGCGCCCAGCCGTCGTCGGTGAGCACGGCGCCGGCCGGGCCCCGGTCCAGCAGCCGGGCGTTCAGCCGGCGTTCCAGGTAGGCCAGCCGGCGGCTCGCCGTCGACTGGGTCAGCTGGCGCCGCCGTGCCGCGGCCCGCAGGCTGCCGTACTCGGCGACGGTCCGCAGCAGCGTGATGTCGGCGTGGCGCAGCTCGAACGCCGCCTCCCGGCTGGCATCCGCGTCGTCCGGGTTCACCCCGCCAGCATCGGCACCGGCAGCACAGGACAGATACATGCCGGATACACGCCACCTGATCCGGCAGGAGGCCTTACCAGTTGATTACCGATCCGGTGGGCCGATGGTGGCCGTTTGCCGGGTTCGACATGATCAGGTGCCGTGGACAGCGGTGCGGCCGGGGCGCCCGGCACAGCCGACACAGCCGGGGCAGGCTGGCCGCAACGGCCGGCGTCGGTGGCGGTGGCGTTGCTCGGCGTGCCGCGCGGCTGGCGGCACGGACGGGAGGTGCCGCTCGGCCCGCCGCGGCAGCTGGCCGTCCTCGCCTCGCTCGCCGCCCGGGCCGGCCGGATGGTGCCGCTGGCCGACCTCGTCGACGGCGTCTGGGGCGAGCGCCCGCCGGCCAGCGCCGTGCGCAACCTGCACACGTACGTGGCCGGGCTGCGGGCGGCGCTCGAACCCGACCGGGGCCCGCGGACGCCGTCCCAGCTGCTGGTCCGGGCCGGCTCCGGCTACCGGCTGCAGCTGACCGCCGACCAGGTCGACGTCGCGGTGTTCGAGCGGCTGATCGCCGAGGCCCGGGACCGGTGGGCGGACGGCGACCTCGCCGCCGCCGCGGCCGGCTTCGACGGCGCGCTCGCCCTGGTCGCCGGGCCGCCGCTGCAGGGCGTGCCCGGGCCGTTCGCGGAGCTGGAGCGGGACCGGCTGGCCGAACTGCGGCTGACCGTGCTGGAACAGCGCGCGGACGTGCTGCTCGGCCTGGGCCGGCACGCCGCGCTGGCCGGTGAGCTCGCCGCGCTGGCCCGCCAGCACCCGCTGCGGGAACGGCTGTGGGCGCTGGCGATGCTCGCGCTGTACCGGTGCGGCCGGCGGGCCGAGGCGCTGGCCGGGTACACCGAGGCCCGCCGGGTGCTGCTGGCCGAGCTGGGCGTCGAGCCGGGCGCGGAGCTGCGCCAGCTGCAGGAACGGGTGCTGGCTGCCGACCCGGCGCTGGAACCGGCGACCGCCCGGCCGCCGGCCGCCGCGGTCCCGGCCGGGCCGCTGCCGCACGACATGCGGGACTTCACCGGCCGCTGGGCCGAACTCGCGCGGCTGCACGAGCTGCTGCCGATCGAGGGCGACCCGGCGGCCGGGGCGGTGGTCATCTCGGCGGTCGAGGGCACCGCCGGGGTCGGCAAGACCGCGCTGGCGCTGCACTTCGCGCACCAGGTGGCCGGCCGCTTCCCGGACGGCCAGCTGTTCGTCGATCTGCGCGGGTTCGACCCGCGGCAGCCGCCGGTGCCGCCCGGGCACGCGCTGGACCAGCTGCTGCGGATGGTCGGCGTGCCACCCGACCGCATCCCGGCCGGGCTGGACGAGCGGGCCGGCCTGTTCCGCAGCCTGGTCGCCGGGCGGCGGCTGCTGGTGCTGCTGGACAACGCCCGCACCGCCGAGCAGGTCCGCCCGCTGCTGCCCGGCACCGGGGCCTGCCTGGTGATCGTGACGAGCCGGAACCAGCTCGGCGGGCTGGTGGCCCGCGACGGTGCCCGGCGGCTGGCGCTGGATCTGCTCGACCCGGACGAAGCGGTGACGCTGCTGGCCCGGATCGTCGGGCCCGACCGGGTGTCGGCGGAGCCGGCCGCGGCGGCCCGGCTGGCCGAGCTGTGCGGGCACCTGCCGCTGGCGCTGCGGGTCGCGGCCGAGCGCGTGCTCGCCCGGCCGCGGTCGACGCTGGCCGAACTGGTCGCGGCGCTGGCCGGCGAGCGCGGCCGGCTCGACCAGCTGGCCACCGGCGACGGGGACGAGACCACCGCGGTCCGGGCCGTCCTGTCCTGGTCGTACCGGGCACTGCCGGCCGAGGCGGCCCGCCTGTTCCGGTTGCTCGGCCTGCACGCCGGGCCCGAGCTGACGCCGGCGGCCGCCGCCGCGCTGGCCGACACGACCGTCGCCGCCGCCGGCCGGCTGCTGGCCGCGCTGGCCGGAGCGCACCTGGTGACCGCGGTCGGCGCCGACCGGTACCGGCTGCACGACCTGCTCCGGCTGTACGCGGCCGAACAGGCCGAGGCCGAGGAGACCGGGCCGGAGCGGGCCGCGGCGGTCCGCCGGGTGCTCGGCTGGTACCTGCGGACGGCCGCCGCTGCGGCGGCGCTGCTGTTCCCGCGGCCGCTGCCGTTCGAGCCGGCCGCGGCGGACGGCAGCTGCCCGGCGCCGGAGTTCACCGACCACGCCGGCGCGCTGGCCTGGTGCGAGCGGGAGCGGGCCAACCTGGTCGCGGCGGTCCGGCAGGCGGCCGACGGCGCCGACCTGGCCGCCGGCTGGCAGCTGCCGATCGCCCTCTACAGCCTGTTCGACCTGCGCAAGTACTGGGCCGACTGGATCGACACCGCGCGGTGCGGGCTGGCCGCGGCCGAGCGGCTCGGCGACCTGCGGGCGGTCGCGCTGCTGCTCAACCAGCAGGCCCTGCCACTGCTGGACCTGGGCGGCTGGGCGGAGGCGCGCGACCTGCTGGAGCGGGCCCGGGCCACGTTCGGGCAGCTCGGCGACCGGGCCGGCGAGGGCAACGCGCTGAACAACCTCGCCGGCGTCTACCTGGAACTGGGCCGTTTCGCGGACGCCGCCGACCACTGCGAGCAGGCGGTGGCGATCTGGCGGGGCGTCGCCGACCGCGGCATGGAGGCGGTCACGCTGGTCGCGCTCGGCGACGCGCACCGGGGCCAGCGGCGGCACGCCGCCGCGATCGGCTGCCTCGAGCGGGCCGTCGCCATCTTCGGCGCCGAGGGCAACCGGTGGGGCGGATCCACCGGCCTCGTCGCCCTGGCCGAGACCCACGCCGACCTGCAGCGGTACCCGGAGGCGGTCGAGCACTACCGGCGCGCGCTGGCCGGCTACCGCGCGGTCGGTGACCGGGCCGGCGAGGCCAAGGCCCTCGCCGGCACCGGGAGCGCGCTGCGGGCGATCGGCCGCACCGGCGACGCGGTCGCCGCCTGGCGGCAGGCGCTGGCGATCTACACCGACCTCGGTGCCCCGGCGGCGGACGACCTCCGGGCCCGGCTGGAACTGTTCGATTCCCCCACCGGCCGGCAGGGCGCCGGCTGACCCGGCCGGCTCGGCGGCTGTCCGTCGCCGCGGCCGGGCCGGCCACCACCGCCGGGTGCCGGTCGGGCGAGCCGGCCGTTACGGCGGGGTGGTCGCCGCCGCGGGCGGTTGGTAGGTGCGGGCCGCGGCCGGGTCCAGCGGCGGGCCGACCGGCACCAGCCGCAGCAGCAGCCAGGGCACCGGCGTCGGGGCCACGCCGGCGTAGCCCAGCGCGGTCAGCACGTCGGCGGACGGCACCGGGAACCGCACGCCGAGGTCGGTGATCAGGTAGCGGGTGCCGGTGGTGGCGCCGAGCGCCGGCAGCGCCTGCACCACGGCGGCGCGCCCCGGCGGCAGCCAGACGCGGTCGGCGAGGTCGGTCGCGCCGGCCTCCGGGCCGCCTGCGGGGGGCAGGTCGGTGCTCGCCGTCCGCCCCGCCGCCGGTGGCAGCGCGTCGATCAGCACGGTCGGCACCGGGTCCGGGCCGGGTGGCTGGGCGTAGCCGGCGCAGACCTGGGCCGGCCCGGGGTCGAGCAGCCGGGGTGGCGCCGGTGGCAGTCCGGCCGGCAGCGGGGCGGTGCCGGACGTGGACGCCGCGGCGGTGTCGGCGGCCGCCACCGACACCGCCGCGACCACCGCGCCGGGGTAGGCGGCGCGGCTGCGTGGGTCCCCGAGCACGAGCGCGGCCCCGGTCGGCGTCAGCGAGGCCAGGCCGTCCGGCAGCACCAGGTAGTAGCTGTCCGCGGTGCCGGTGCCGGTGCCGGTGCTGACCAGCACCTGACCGACCCGCGACGGCCGGCCGCCGATCTCCGGCCCGGTGTCGCCGCGGCGCGGCAGGTCCGGCGGGGCGAGGTCGGGGCCGGGCGGCACCGCGTCCAGCCAGGCCGCGCCGACCGGCACCGGGGTGCTGGCGGCGTAGCCGAGCGCGCCGGCCACCGAATCGCCGGCGAGCCGGTACCGGTGCCCGGCCCAGACCAGGTACCGGGTGCTGTCCCGGCCGCTGACCAGGAGCGCCTCGCCGCCGCCGAGCTCCCGCCCGGCCGGCATCGCACCGATCGACAGCGCCACGGTCGGCATCGGTACGCCCGCGTCGTCGGTCTGCTGGCCGGCGCAGGCCACCCAGGGCCCGGCGACCAGGTCGGCGGCGGCCGCCAGCGTGTCCGGCGCGCCGGGGATGCCGACCGGCAGGCCACGCGGGACGCCGGCCAGCCTGGACCGGGGCACCGCCGCCGTGGTCCCGGCACCGGATCCGGCCAGCAGGCGCGCCGACGCGTAGTTCAGCACCGGGTGCAGTACGCCGTCGGTCAGCACGTACCGCGCGCCGGTCTCCTTCTCCACGATGATCTTCCCCGGATCGCGCCAGTCCCGCGCGCCGGTCGGCCGGATCACCCCCCAGATGCCGGCGCCGGCCGCGAGCAGCCCGAACACCACCAGGCCGGCGACCGTGGCGAGGCCGAGCGTGCGCAGCGGCGTCTCGGCGGTGTCCGGCTCGGCCCGCAGCAGCGCGTACGCCGCCCGGCGCCGGATGAACCGGTACGCCTGCAGGTGATCCCGCTTGGTCTGCACAGGGCTACCCGGTCAACCCGCGCAGCCGACCGTAGACGCCGAGGACGGCGGCGGACAGCGGCAGCAGTGCCACGGTCAGCGCGATGTCGGTCAGGTCGGCCAGCCGGACCGCGTACGGCGACCGGCGTCGCCCGGCGCCGAGCGCGGCCGCGAGCGCCACGCCGGCGGCCGCGGCCAGCGGCACCAGCAGCAGCGTCCGCCGGTCCGGGGCCGCGCCCGCGGCGGCATGCCCGGCGACGATCAGCGGGCCGGCCAGCCCGGCCGCGAGGAGCCAGAGCCGC
>Ga0307499_10000571_pt1 | contig 12476 bp, 13 predicted proteins | sample 13_S_MG_FD_201363 | JGI IMG/M metagenome (GOLD analysis project Ga0307499, IMG submission 201363) | Soil microbial communities from Populus trichocarpa stands in riparian zone in the Pacific Northwest, United States - 13_S | ecosystem: Environmental > Terrestrial > Soil > Riparian zone > Trees... | reverse complement strand
GTTGATGGCCAGACCACCGCCCATTACATCACCGATCTCCTGCAGGATGCCAACGTCAAGGTGACCCGGCTCGCGCATGGCGTGCCTGTCGGCGGCGAGCTTGATTATCTCGACGAAGGTACGCTATCGGCTGCCATGCGGCAGCGAACGCTTTTCTAGCCAACACGACGGAACTGATCGACATGACGAAACCACGATTCGGCAAGCGCTCCTGTTTTGTGTTCATGATGGCCGTGACCTTGGCGGCGTCTTCCGCATCGGCGCAGCAGGCCGAGCCGGCGCCGAAGCCCGGCAAGCCGATCAATGCCGGCGACGTCCTGTCCGGCGAACTCAATGCCATGAAGGGCAGCAAGCGGAGCAAGCGCGCGGCGACCTACCAGATCACCAGCGAACCGCGCCGGCTGCCGCCGCCGAACGGGCTGTGCAATCTCGAAACCGGACCCGAGACGTTCCAACTGGTCACCTCGAGCGACGCCCAGGCCGCGCAACTGAAAAATTTCATCGGCAAGGAAATTTCCGTCAAGGTCGACGAAGTCGCCTGCGCGCAGGATGCCGGGCAGATCAGCGAAGCCGTCATCACGAAGTGGAGCGTGGTGACCAAGCACTGAGTTGACCACACGAAAGACGTCATCGTCCGGCTTGACCGGGCGATCCAGTACGCCGCGCTTTCTCGGTTCTATCGCAACGGCTCTGGAATACTGGGTCCCCCGCCTTCGCGGGGGACGACGAGAGAACTAAACCCTCACCGGCCCTACCGCCTCGAAATGCCCGCGCCGCTGCAGCCAGGCCAGCAGGATCAGGCTCGGGATCGCGACCAGGACGGAAATCACGAAGAACAACGGCCAGCCCGTCGTCTCCGCCACATAGCCCGCGCCGGAAGACAAATAGGTGCGCCCGACTGCGGCCAGCGCTGTGAGCAGCGCATATTGGGTCGCGGTGTGCAGCGGGTTCTGGCACAAGGCCGAGAGATAGGCGACGAAGATCACGGTGCCGATCGCGCCAGTGAAGTTCTCCGCCGAGATGGCGGCGGCCAGCGCCCATTGATTGACGCCGACATAGGCGAGCCACGCGAATACCAGGTTGGAGACCGCCTGCAGCACGCCGCCGATCCACAGGCTGGCGACCAGCGAATAGCGCCGCGCCAGATAGCCGCCGGCAAAACCGCCGATCAGGGTCGCGACGAGACCGACGCCCTTGACGATCGCGGCATAGTCGTTGCGGGTGAAGCCGAGGTCGATCACGAACGGCGCGGTCATGGTGCCGGAAAAGGCGTCAGTGAATTTGAACAGCACCACGAAAGCCAGCGCCACCCAGGCGTACTTTCGGGCCAGGAACTCGGAGAACGCGCCGACGGCCGCATGCATGACGCGCGTGAACGCGGTCTCGTCGCGCGTCTCGGCCTCCGCGCGAACCGACTGATCGGGTTCGGTGGCAACCAGCGCCGTAACGGTGCCGATCAGCACCAGTGCGGCCATCGCGATATAACCCCACATCCAGGCGGCGTGGCGGCCGATGCCGGTACTTTCAAACGCACTGACCAGAAACAGCACGCCGGCGGTCGATATCAGCAGGCCGATCCGATAGGCCGCGACGTAGGATGCCATGCCGGCGGCCTGCTCGCTCTCGGGCAGGCTCTCGACGCGGAACGCATCGACCACGATGTCCTGCGTCGAGGACATGGCTGCCACCAGCAGCGCGCCGAGCGCGACGAACAGCGGCGAGCGCGCCGGATCCGTCAGCGCCAGCAGCAGGATCGATCCGATCAAAAGCAGCTGCGAAAACACCAGCCAGCCGCGGCGGCGGCCGAAGGCGCGGGTGAAGAACGGCACATGCAGCGCATCGACCAGCGGCGCCCACAGGAATTTCAGCGTGTAGGGCGTGCCGACCAGCGCAAACAGCCCGATGGTGCCGAGATCCACGCCGGACTCGCGCATCCACACCAGCAGTGTCGAGCCCGACAGCGCCAGCGGCAGCCCGGAGGAGAACCCGAGCATCAGTACGATGAGCACGCGCGGCTGCAGATAAACGGCAAGACTCTCGCGCCAGGAGGGGGCGGGGGCCGGTGTGGGGGATGTGGCTTCAGGTGTGGTCATGCGAGGGTGTTAGCAGACTGCGGCGTCTTTCCTTCTCCCACAAGGGGAGAAGGAAAGAAACTACTCCCCCGCCTGCAGCTTGCGCGGCACCGGGAACAGCTCGGGCGTGTCGCTCTTGACGAAGCGGGGCACTTCCACCGGCGCATCCGTCTTGCTGAAATCGAGTTCCTCGATCCGCCCGGCGCGCTTTTCGATCTTGTCGGCGGAGATCAATATCTGCCGCACGTCCTCGTTGACGTCGCCGAAGTGCTTCTGCAGCTTGAGCACGCGCTCGCGCAGGCGGCCGAGGTCGTCGCCGAGATTGAGCACTTCGGTGCGGATCTGGTCGGCGGCGTCGCGCATTCGCGCGTCTTTCAAAATCTGCTGCATCACCTGGATCGCCAGCATCAACAGCGAGGGCGACACCAGCACGACGCGGGCGCGGTAGGCCTTCTGGATCACGTCGTCAAAGCCGTCGTGGATTTCGGCATAGACCGATTCCGACGGCACGAACATCAGCGCGGTGTCCTGGGTCTCGCCGGCGATCAGGTATTTCTCGGCGATGTCGTTGACGTGCTTCATCACGTCGTTGCGCAGGCGCTGGGTCGCGAATTTGCGTTCCTCATCGCTGCGCGCGTCGTGCAGCGCGGTCATCGCTTCCAGCGGAAATTTCGCGTCGATGCACAGCGGGCGCTGGTCGGGCAGGAACACCACGCAATCCGGCCGCTTGCCGGTCGAGAGCGTGTACTGGAATTCGTAAGCGCCCTGCGGCATGCCGTCCTGCACGATCGCTTCCATCCGCGCCTGGCCGAACGCACCGCGCGACTGCTTGTTGGCGAGCACGTCGCGCAAGGTCGTCACCTGCGAGGTCAGGTCGGTGAGGTTCTTGTGCGCGTTGTCGATGATGCCGAGCCGCTCATGCAGCACGCGCAGGCTGTCCATGGTGTGGCGCGTGGTCGCTTCCATCGATTGGCCGACGCGGTGCGTCACCGAGTCCAGCCGCTCATTGACCGCGCGCGTCATCTCGGACTGGCGGCCGACCAGCGCCTGCGCCATCGCGTCGACCCGGCCGGTGGACTCGCTCTGCGCCCGCAGCATCTCGCTCAGGCGCTCCTCCAACTCATCGGCGCGAATCGCCTGCGCCATCGCCAGTTCCGCGCCGCGGCGGCCGGAGCGGGCGATGACGATGGCGATCACCAGCAGCAGCACCAAAGCCAGCGCGCCGAATCCGATCAGCGCCTCGCCCACGTGGATCGGCAGGTCGCCGACAATCAAAAGAATTTCGTTCATGCGGCCTTGTAGCCCGATTCGGCCGCTTTCGCGAACGAAGAGGGAACATTTATGGTAAATGAAGACTTAATATTCGTGGTTAACACCGTCTTAAAAATCATGGTTAAGGCCGCCTTAACGGGCGCGTCGGCGCATTGACCCCGGCAAATCAGCAGCTTAAATCGCGCGCTATGGCCCTCAGAGAAATCATCATCCTGCCGGACAAGCAGCTCCGGCTGGTCTCCAAACCCGTCGAGAAGGTGACGGCGGAGATCCGCAAACTTGCCGACGACATGTTCGAGACCATGTACGACGCCCCCGGCATCGGGCTGGCGGCGATCCAGGTCGCGCAACCCTTGCGGCTGATCACCATGGACCTCGCCAAGAAGGATGAGAACGGCGAGACCAAGCCGAGGCCCCGCGTCTTCATCAATCCGGAAATCATCTCCTCGTCGGAGGAGTTCTCGGTCTACGAGGAGGGCTGCCTCTCGATCCCCGAATATTACGAGGAGGTCGAGCGCCCGGCGCAGGTCCGCGTCCGGTTCACCGATCTCGACGGCAAGGTGCACGAGGAGGACGCCGACGGGCTGTTCGCCACCTGCATCCAGCACGAGATCGACCATCTCAACGGCGTGCTGTTCGTCGACTATCTGTCGAAGCTGAAGCGCGACCGCGTAATGAAGAAGTTTACGAAAGCCGCCAAGCGCGCGGCGGAATAGACTTCACTCTATCGACCGTCATGCCCGGCCTTGTGCCGGGCATCCACGTCTTTCTTGCTGCACCAAAGACGTGGATGGCCGGGACAAGCCCGGCCATGACGGAGTAAAATCGAACCCCTTCGGGATATTTCGCACTCATGTCCCTCCGCCTGATCTTCATGGGCACGCCTGATTTCGCGGTGCCGACGCTGCTGGAGCTTGTGGCCCACGGCCACGAGGTCGTGGCCGTCTATACCCGTGCGCCGAAACCGGCCGGGCGCGGCATGAAGATGCAACCGACGCCGGTGGAGCAGGAAGCACGCCGGCTCGGCATTCCCGTATTGACGCCAACGACACTGAAGACGCCGGAAGCGCTCGCGGAGTTTCGCGCGCATCAGGCCGATGCGGCTGTCGTCGTCGCCTACGGCATGATCCTGCCGCAGGCCATTCTCGATGCGCCGCCGCTCGGCTGCTTCAATCTGCACGCCTCGCTGCTGCCGCGCTGGCGCGGCGCCGCGCCAATCAATCGCGCGATCATGGCCGGCGACGCCGAGAGCGGCGTGATGGTGATGAAGATGGATGTCGGCCTCGACACCGGCGATGTCGCGATGGCGGAGCGGCTGCCGATCACCGACACCATGACCGCCGCCGACCTGCATGACGCGCTGGCGCCGCTCGGCGCCGATCTGATGGTGCGCGCAATGGGCGGGCTTGAGCGTGGCGGACTACGGCTCAGCAAACAGAGCGAAGATGGCGTCACCTACGCCGCCAAGATCGACAAGGCCGAGGCGCGGATCGACTGGCGCCGGCCGGCGCGCGAGGTGCTGCGGCATATTCACGGGCTGTCGCCGTTTCCCGGCGCCTGGTGCGAGATCGCCACCGACGGCGAGCCGGCCCGCGTCAAGATCCTGCGCTGCGAGCCGGCCAAGGGCGCGGGCACGCCCGGCGAAGTGCTCGACGATCGCCTCACCATTGCCTGCGGTGACGGCGCGATCCGGGTCATCGAACTGCAACGCGCCGGCAAGGCGCCGATGAAGGCCACGGACTTCCTGCGCGGGACGCCGCTGAAGCCGCCGGCGCGGCTCGGCTGATGCCCCGCTACAAGCTGATCATCGAATATGACGGCACGCCGTTTTCCGGATGGCAGATCCAGGACAACGCGCCGACGGTGCAGGGCGCGATGGAAGCCGCAGTGAAGGCGATCTGTGGCGAGGACGCGCGGGTGCACGGCTCGGGCCGCACCGATGCCGGCGTGCATGCGCTGGCGCAGGTCGCGCATTGCGATATAAAAAAGCCGTTTCCGCCGGGGCGCCTGCGCGACGGATTGAACGCGCATCTGCGCCCGCACCCGATCGGCGTGCTCTCGGCGGAAATCGTCGCCGATGATTTCGAAGCGCGTTTTTCGGCGACGAGGCGCCACTATCGCTACCGCATCACCAACCACCGCGCCAACCTCGCGCTCGATATCAAGCGAAGCTGGCGCGTGCCGCGGCATCTCGATACGGACGCGATGCACGTCGCCGCGCAACGCCTGCTCGGCAAGCATGATTTCACGACCTTTCGCGATACCGAATGCCAGGCGAAATCGCCGGAGAAGACACTCGACCAGCTCGACGTCATCAGGGAGGGCGACGAGGTTTCGATTCTTACTTCCGCGCGCTCGTTCCTGCACAGCCAGGTGCGCTCGATGGTGGGCTCGCTGGTCTGGGTCGGCGAAGGCCGCTGGACGGCCTGCGACCTCGCCGCCGCACTCGCCGCCCGCAACCGCGCCGCCTGCGGCCCCGTGGCGCCGCCGGACGGATTGTATCTGGTGCGGGTGGAGTATTAGGCGTCGCCGTCATACCCGCGAAGGCGGGTATCCAGTACGCTGCGGCCGCAGTGATCGATCGAGACGTCACGGCGTACTGGATCGTCCGCCTTCGCGGACGATGACGCCGAGCGGGTGTCACGACTTGACCGGGCGGCCCAGTGCTCCGAAACTTCCGGCATGCGCCCGAGACACTTCTACGTCTACATCCTCGCAAGTAAGATCGGCGGAACGCTCTACATCGGGGTGACCAGCGATCTCATCCGTCGCGTTGCCGAGCATCGGTTGAAATTGGTCGAGAGCTTCACCGAGAAGTACGACGTCGCTAGGTTGGTGTACTACGAGCAATTTGACGATGCCGAAAATGCTATCAAGCGCGAGAAGCGGTTGAAGAAAATGGAATCGGGCCTGGAAGATACGGCTGATCGAGGAGAACAATCCGAATTGGGAAGATCTCTATCCCGGGATTGCCGGCGCTCCCTAGTCTTGACGCCGTCATACCCCGCGAAGGCGGGGTATCCAGTACGCCGCGGCTGTAGTTGATTGATCGAAACTTCACGGCGTACTGGATCGTCCGCCTTCGCGGACGATGACGCCGGTGGGTTACCTAAAATATCTATCCAGCACGCCACGATAAATCTTCGTCAGCTTTTCCAAATCGGACACCGGCGTACGCTCGTCGATCTGGTGCATGGTCTGGCCGACCAGGCCGAATTCGATCACCGGGCAATAGCTGGAGATGAATCGTGCATCCGAAGTGCCCCCGCTCGTCGAAAGCTCCGGCTTGCGGCCCGTCACTTCCTCAATCGCGCTGACGGCAAGGTCGGTGAACGCGCCGGGTTTGGTCACGAAGACGTTGGAATTGGAATATTCCCACACGATCCGCGCGCGGATGCGGTTGCCGCAGGCTTTTACCAGCCGCTCCTCGACCAGCGCGCGCAGCGTTTCCTGCGTGTGATTGTCGTTGAAGCGGATGTTGAATTTTGCGCGCGCCTGGCCGGGTATCACATTGCCAGCGGTGTTGCCGACGTCGACGGACGTGAATTCGAGGTTGGACGCCTGGAACTGCGCGCTGCCGTGATCGAGCGGCTCGTCGGAGATCGCCACGATCAGCCGCGAAATATCCGGTACCGGGTTCGATGCGCGGTGCGGATAGGCGACATGCCCCTGCACGCCGTCGACATGGAGCGTGCCGGATTGCGAGCCGCGGCGGCCGATCTTGATGCAGTCGCCCAGCACTTCGACATTGGAGGGCTCGCCGAGTACGCAATGGTCGAATTTCTCGCCGCGCTCGGCGCACCACTTCAACAGCTTGATGGTGCCGTTGACGGAAATGTCTTCCTCGTCGCCGGTGATCAGGAACGAGATCGAACCTTTCGGCTTGCCGCCGACGTCGGCGAGATATTGCAGCACCGCGGCGACGCTGCAGGCGATGCCGCCCTTCATGTCGACCGCGCCGCGGCCATAGAGGAAACCGTCCTTTACCTCGCCGGAGAACGCGCCGAGCGTCCATGCGGTTTCGTCGCCGGGCGGCACCACGTCGGTATGCCCGGCAAAGGTGATGTGCGGTGCTTCAGTCCCGATGCGGGCGTAGAGATTGTCGATGTCTGCGGTGCCGGGCTCGCCGAACGTCACCCGGTACACTTCGAAGCCGGCGTCCTTCAGCAGGCGTTCGAGGACGCCGAGCGCACCGGCATCGGCGGGAGTTACTGACGGGCAGCGGACGAGGTCGCGGGTGATCGAAACGGCATCATTCATGCCTCCCGCTTAACACGCCAAACCGGCGGCGGGCCAGCCTTGTGCGGCACCATTTCGATCTCGCTCTGCTGGTCCCAGGGCGGCCGCGTATCGCGCGGCGGAGGCGGCGTCAGCGGATCGGCGCCGAACCGGTTGGTTTTGCGCGAGCCCTTCAGGCAGTACATTTCGATGAAGCCCCACAGGCCGAGACCGAGTGCGGCAATGGCCAGCGGAAGGTCGGCGTGGGAGTCCGGGAGCCGGTCGGCAAACTGGTTGTAGAGGCCGGGCGCCGCGAAGAACGGCACCATCCACCAGCCGCTCCTGTCGCGATCATGCAGCCGCTTGATCGAGATCGCGAAGTAGACCCACAGCAGCAGCGAGGTGCCGAACAGCTTGATCAGGAGCCGGGGCAAATCGGCCCATGTCAGCGAACGATAGGCGTCGGGATCCACCAGCTTGAAGAGATCCGAGGCGCCGAAATGGAAGGGTGCGGCGCTGCCGAACAGGCCGTGGATCGCAACGATCGCCAGCCCTACGGTCATCATCAAGCCAAACAGCACCGGTATCGCCAGCCAAAATCTGGCGCGGCTGATGCGGCCGTCAAAGCGGAACAGGTACCAGGTCCAGTCCATGGCGCGGGCTCCGGAGGGCGAAAGCCCGAGGTCCGGTAGGTTAGTCGCTGGTATGTGATTTCAGGTTCGAGCCGGCTTGCATCGGGGCCTTCATCCTTCGAGACGCATCGCTTTGCGATGCTCCTCAGGATGAGGTCCAAGATCCTCATGGTGAGGAGCGCGGCAAGGCCGCGCGTCTCGAACCATGTGGCCGAGCTCTAGTCCCGCAGCAGTTCGTTGATGCTGGTCTTGGAGCGGGTGCGCTCGTCGACGCGCTTCATGATCACGGCGCAAGCGGTTGACGGGCCGGGCTGGCCGTTCGGCAGCGGCTTGCCGGGCAGGGCGCCGGGAACCACGACCGAATATTCCGGAACCTCGCCGATAAAAGTCTCGCCGGTGGCGCGGTCGACGATCTTGGTGGAGGCGCCGAGGAACACGCCCATCGCCAGCACCGCGCCCTTGCGCACGATCACGCCTTCGGCGACTTCCGAGCGCGCGCCGATGAAGCAGTCGTCCTCGATGATCACGGGCTCGGCTTGCAGCGGTTCCAGTACGCCGCCGATGCCGACGCCGCCGGAAATATGCACGCGCTTGCCGATCTGCGCGCAGCTTCCGACGGTCGACCAGGTGTCGATCATGGTCGCTTCATCGACATAGGCGCCGAGATTGACGAAGGACGGCATCAGCACGACGTTGCGGGCGATGAAGGCCGAGCGGCGCACGATCGCGCCGGGGACGGCGCGGAATCCGGCGTCGCGAAAACGGTTCTCGCCCCAGCCATCGAACTTCGAGGGCACCTTGTCCCACCACGATGCCTTGCCGGGGCCGCCGGGAATCGCGCTCATGTCGTTGAGGCGGAACGACAGCAGCACCGCCTTCTTCAGCCACTGATTGACCTTCCACTTGCCGTCAGCCCCGCGCTCGGCGACGCGCGTCTCGCCCTTGTCGAGCAGTTCGAGGGCGTGATCGACAGCCTCGCGAACCTCACCCTTGGTCGACGTCGAAACGCCGTCGCGGGCGTCGAAGGCGGTGTTGACGGTGGATTCGAGCGCGGACAGGGACATCGGAATTTCCTTAAGGGATTTCGGACGAAGTTGACCGGCTTTTTCGGGATTTGGGCGGGGAGAGTCAAGGCAAACTCTCCCGTCGTCACCCGCGAAGGCGGGTGACCCAGTATTCCAGAGAAATTGCTTCTGACCGATATGCCGCCGCGTACTGGATACCCGCCTTCGCGGGGTATGACGACCTACTGTGATTGAGGCAGCTTCTGCAAAAACCCCGTCAGATCATCCGTGACATGATCGACGTAAGCCGCATCCCGGCCTTCCAGCTCCCAGTCCTCGCGCACCACCTCCTTGGCGCCGTCGGGCACGACAAGCACGGTGGTCATGCCGAGCTGGTGCGGCACCACGAGGTTGCGGGCGAGATCCTCGAACATCGCGGACTTTGCCGGATCGACGCCGTGGACGCGCAGGAATTTGTCATAGGTCTGCGGCGCCGGCTTCGGCTCCAGTTCGGCGGCGATGATGTCGAACACCGCCTCGAAATGCTGGGTTATGCCGAGCCGCTCCAGCACCGCGCCGGCATGGTCGGTCGAGCCGTTGGTCAGGATCAGCTTGCGCCCGGGAAGCTTGGCGATTGCGGCGCCCATCGCCGGATTCGGCTCCAGCGGCGAGTGATCGATCTTGTGCACATAGGCCAGATAATCGTCGGCGTGCACGCCATGCTCGGTCATCATGCCGCGCATGCTGGTGCCGTAGCGGCGATAATAATCCTTCTGGATCACGCGGGCTTCTTCTGCGGAGATCTTTAGAAACGCGCCGATGAACTCGCCGATCCGGGCGTCGACCTGCTGCCACAGATTGACGTGATGCGGGTAAAGCGTGTTGTCGAGATCGAACACCCAGGTGTCGATATGGCTGAAGGGGCGGGGGGAGTTCATCGCATATCCTCGCTGTCATGCCCCGCCACTGGGTCTCGCCTCCGGCGAGCCCGATGACAGGCTCCGGCGGGGCATCCAGTACGCCGCGGCCTTCGAGAGTAACAACAGGCGTCACGGAGTACTGGATCACCCGCCTTCGCGGGTGATGACGGAAAGAGTTTGAGGCAGGAGCGCGTATCCATCACGGCATCGCAAATCGCAGCGTCTTGCCGCCGCTCGACATGTCGACCGGCGCAAAGCCGATCGGCGCCAGCCCGCGGGTGCCGCAATCGCCCTGTTCGCTGATTTCGAACTTGCTCTCGCGCGTGCAGAGCTCCTTCGCCCCACCCCAGTTCAACGGCCTGTCCCGGTATTTGACGGCGCGGTTTTCGGCATCGACGGCTTCGGCAAAGCTGTAGACTTGCTTCGGCTGCCCGGTGACGTCGGGATGCAGGCATTTGCCGGGATCGATGCGGTACCAGCCGCGGCTGGTCACCGCCTTGCCGTCGTCGGTGGCGACCGCGGCCATGATCTTGTGCGGCGTGTCGTTGCACCAGGTCAGCCCGCTGGACGATGGCTTCTGCACGGCCTCGATCATGGTGGTGAAGAAATTCTGCGACTGCACGACGTCTGCGCTCAGCCCGCGGCTCTTCAGGAACGCACTCAATGCGCCTTGCGTCTTTGGTCCGTCGACGCCGTCGATCGGCGCGGCGTCATAGCCCGCGATGACCAGCAGGCGCTGGATGCCGGCAAGCCGAGCCTGCTCGTCGTCGTATTCGGAATCCTCGGCCAGATAGGCGACGAGGTTGCCGTCGTCGGTGCGCGTCGGCGTGATCTGGGTGAAGGGCGCTGGCGTCTGGTTGCCGCGGCACTGGCGCGCGGCGGCGATGACGAAATTGTCCGGCGCGATGCACAGCGTATCGCTGCCGTTCTGCGGAATCGGGGAAGCGCCGTAGACGCCGAGCGCGCGCGCATTCAGCAGAATGCGGTCGGCGGTCAGCGCGCCCTGCAGCACCACGCGGCAGGCGGCCGGATCGATCCGGAACCAGCCGCGCGTGGCGGTGGCGGATTTTTCGTCGATGCCGATCGCGGCCTCGACCACATAACTCATGCGGTTGCAGAGTTTTAGATCGGCGAACGCGGGCAGGGAGGAAACGAACAGTGAGATCGCCGCGCAGGGCAGAGACATCAGGATGCGAGTCAATGCTAAGCGTGGCCGCCGCGATACTTTCAGCTCGTCATGCCCGGGCCTGACCCGGGCATCCACATCTATCTTTCCGCTGGGAGCAAAAAGGTCGTGGATGGCCGGGCGGATACCAGCGGAAGCGACGCCGTCCTTCGGACGGCTATGCCCGGCCATGACGACATTCTTTTGCCGTTCGTGCATCACTTGTGGATCAGTGTGCCGGTACCTTGATTAGTGAATAACTCCAACAACACCGCGTGCTGCATCTTGCCGTCGATAATGACGACGCCCTGCACGCCCTGTTCCAGCGCGTAAATGCAGGTCTCGACCTTCGGGATCATGCCGCCGGAAATCGTGCCGTCGGCGATCAGCTTTCGCGCATCCTTGATCGACAACTCCGGAATCAGCTTCTTCGACTTGTCGAGCACGCCGGGAACGTCGGTCAAAAGCAGCAGCCGCTTGGCCTTCAGCGCGCCCGCCACGGCACCTGCAAAAGTGTCGGCGTTGACGTTCAGCGTCTGGCCGTCATGCGAGGTCGCCAGCGGCGCCAGCACCGGGATCAGCTCATAGCCGATCAGCTGGTTCAACAGCGTCAGGTCCACCTTGTCGGGATCGCCGACGAAGCCGAGATCGATCGCCTTCTCGATGTTGGAGTCCGGGTCGACCATGGTGCGCGTCGTCTTCGACGCCTTCACCATGTTGCCGTCCTTGCCGGAGAGGCCCACCGCCTTGCCGCCGGCTTCGTTGATGTAGCCGACCAACTGCTTGTTGACGGAGCCCGCCAACACCATCTCGACGATCTCGATGGTGGCGGCGTCGGTGATGCGCAGGCCTGCAGCGAATTCCGACTGGATGCCGAGCCGCTTGAGCATGGTCGCGATCTGCGGCCCGCCGCCATGCACCACCACCGGATTGATCGCGGTCTGCTCCAAGAGCACGATATCGCGGGCAAAGGCTTTTGCGGTCTCTTCGGCGCCCATGGCATGGCCGCCATACTTGATGACGATGGTCTCCTCGTCATATTGCTGCATGTGCGGCAGCGCTTCGGACAGGATGCGGGCCTGATCGAGCGGGCTGATATTCGGCGCTGATGTCATCAAACGGTTCTCGCCATTCCAGATGTCGGGCCGGGTTCTATCCGATTGGCGGGCAGGGCGCAAAGTGGGGGATTTGCG
>Ga0307499_10000569_pt1 | contig 12483 bp, 11 predicted proteins | sample 13_S_MG_FD_201363 | JGI IMG/M metagenome (GOLD analysis project Ga0307499, IMG submission 201363) | Soil microbial communities from Populus trichocarpa stands in riparian zone in the Pacific Northwest, United States - 13_S | ecosystem: Environmental > Terrestrial > Soil > Riparian zone > Trees... | reverse complement strand
GACTCCTGACCGTCCGGCGCAGCCGGTCAGGGCCGGCCGGACGCCCGGTCCGTCAGTGGACCAACCGGGCGGCCGGCACGGCGCCCGGCTACCCCCGCTCGGCCGTCCTGCCGGCCGACCGGGCGGCCGGTTGGATGGCCGGTTGGGGAGCCGCGGTGACGCCGGCGTGCGGATCGACGAGCAGCACGGCAAGCAGCAGGGCGGCGGTGACGACATGCACCGCGGTGCACCACAGGCAGACCGCGTCGAGGGTGAACAGTTCGGTGTAGAGGAGGTAGAGGACGAAGGCCACGCCGGCGACCGCCGCGACGACCCGCGGCCGGTGCAGGCCAGCACGGCGCCAGGCCGGCGGCAGCGCGAGCACGGTCATCCCGGCGAAGTAGAGCAGGCCCCAGACCGCCACCGGGACACCGAGCAGGACCGACTGCGGGCTGGTGGTGACCCGCAGGCAGTCGATCACCCCGCTGGCCGAGCAGGCCAGCGTGCTGCTGCCGGTGTAGTGCTCGGCGGTGAGGTAGGCCGACAGGGCCAGCCCGAGCAGGGCCAGCGCCAGCACCGCCCGCCGGCCGGCCACGCCGGGGTCAGCCGCCCGCATGTGCGGCCGCCTGGACGCCGGCAGACTGGCAGACCGGGCCGGGCCGCCCGCCGGTGAGCGTGCACAGGGTCGCCGTGATCCGGTTGGCCTCGCCGAGCACCGCCTTCGCGATCGGGGACGAGGCGTCCGACAGTGCGGCCGCGATCTGCGCCTGGCTCTTGCCGGCCAGCAGGCTCGGGCTGTAGTCGGCGCCGTTGATCACCGCCGCGCCGCCGAGGTCGACGAACGGGATGCCGCCCTGGCCGTACCTGCCGGCGAGTTGGGTCACCTCGGCGGGCACCGGGTCCAGCGGCGCGTAACTGTCCCCCACCCGCTGGTTGCTCTGCTGCTCGTAGCCGTCGAACGCCAGGTAGACCGACGAGTAGGTGGCACCGTGGAAGGACAGCGTCGCCGTGTTCGGGTAGATGTCGGCGGCGGCGCTGCGGGTCTGCCCGAGCCCGGTGAAGGTGCCGAACCGGCTCAGCGCCTGCACGACCGCCCACCGCTCGGCCGCGCAGTAGGGGCAGTACTCGGCGCCCAGGTAGACGATCCGCGGCTTGCCGGCCGTGGTCAGCCCCGGCGCGCCGCTGATCGGCGTGGGGCCGCTGGCGCCCTGACCGGCACCGACCGCGTCCAGCACGGTGGCCGGGACGTGTGTGACCGCGGCGACGACGCCCGCCTCGGCGCTGGTCGTGGCCGCGGTGCCCGGGCCGCCGGTGACGGCCCGGGCGACCAGCAGGCCCACGGTGATCATGACGATGGCGGCGGCAGTGCCGGCGGCGGCCAGCCGGCGCCGCCGGGCCGCCTGCTGCCGGGCCCGCACTGCGGCGGCCCGGTCACGCTGGCGGGCCGCGGTACGGGCCCGGGAATCGGTGTGTGACATGCGTGCTCCAGGAAGTCGAGACCGGCCGGGGGCGGCGTGCGCGGGACGCACGGCCCACCGGCACGGCCGGCAGACGAGACGAGAAGGTGGACGGCAGGGTGCGAGCCCGGCCGAAACGGGTGCCCTGCCGGCCCGGCACTTGCCCAAGCCGACCGGGTGGGTACCAAGCCGCCGGAGCCGGCGCTCAGCCAGCCGCCGCGGGTACCAGGTCGGCCCGAGCGGTCACCGGACCGACCGGCACGGACGCCGAACCGACCGGCACGGGCGCCGGACCGACCGGCACGAATGCCGGGCCGGCGGCGGGACTGCTCAGGCGGCGAGCGGAGGGCCGCGGCGCGGGCGGCACCGGGCCAGCAGGACCGCGTACCGGGCCGGGGCGTCGCGCGGCGCCCGGCGGAACGCCGGCGCCGGGGCGGACGTGACCGGAACCCGGCCCAGCGCGGCGAGCAGGCCGCGGACCAGCGCGGCGGCGGCGCGGACGACCGCGTCGGCCGCCCGCGTGGCGGCGGCCCACATCCGGCGCTCGGCACTGCGCATCCACCAGGCGTTCACCGCGACCGCCGCGAAGTGCGCCAGGAACTGCACCAGCGCCGCCCGGGTCAGCGTCACGCCGCCCAGCAGTGGCAGGTGCAGGCCGGCACCGGCCGGGATCGGGCGGCCGTCCCCGCAGCAGAGCCAGCCGGCCACGCCGGGGTGCGCGGGGTGGCCGGTCGCGATGAACAGGAAGACCGCGTGCAGGCCCAGCTGGGCCGCCGTCAACCCGGCCAGCAGACCGGGCAGCCGCCGCTCGTGCCCGGCGAACGGGCGGGCCAGCACCGTGGCGCCGGCCACCGCCAGGGCCAGCAGCAGCGGGGACGGCAGCCGCCCGTCGGCACTGCCGCGCGCCACCAGCGCCAGCCCCACGCCGACCGCCGCCGCGACGCCGGCCCGCAGCCACGGCCACGGCGCGCGCACCCCGAAGGCCCCGCCCGTCACGGGGCGCGCCGGCAACCGGGCTGTCCTCATCGCTCCACCATGGTCACACACCGGGCGCTGTCGACGCCGGTGAGCTGGCCTTGCTGAGCGAACTGCTGGACCGGCCGTCCGCTTGAGTGGCCGCGGTGCGGTAGTGGCCGCGGTGCGGTAGCGAGGCGCATCGCGCGGTGCGCTCCGCGCTCGATCACTGTCGCGGATGGCCAGCGCTGGCACGGCGCTGGCTGGTCAGGAAACGGCGTCCAGTAGCGGTCCAGAAGTTTTTCATGCCGTGTCCACTGGCCCTGCCTACCGTCGAACCGGCGTTGCCGGCAGGCCCCGGAGGAGGGCGATGTGCTCGCTTCGGCGGCGGGGCGGCGGGCCGGGTCAGTCGGGTCGGACCGGGCCGTCCGCGGCGGCGCGGGATGGTGCCCGAGGGGCCGGTGCCCGAGCGGCCAGCGGGGGCTCCGGCAGGCCGCGGAGTTTGCCGCGGATCTCGTCGGCATCGGGGTGGTCCAGCTCGGTGAGGATGTCCAGGGCGTGCTGCCAGGCGGCGCGGGCGGCCGTCTGGTCGCCGCCGGCGCGATGGGTGTCGCCGAGGTGGGTGAGGGTGCCGGCCTGGCCGGGGCGGTCGCCGAGGTGGCCGAACAGGTCGAGGGCACGCTGGTAGCAGGCGAGGGCCTCGGTGAGGTTGCCGAGGTGGTGGTGGGTGTAGCCGAGGCTGTCCCAGGTCACCGCCGCTCCGTTGCGGTCGCCGAGCTCCTGCAGCCGGGCGAGAGCGTCCTGGCAGCAGGCGAGAGCCTGGTCGTAGTCGCCGACCGCGGCCCGGTACCAACCGACCGCGTTGAGGCCGAGTGCCTCGCCGTGCTGGTGGCCGGCGGCCCGGTACAGCGCCAGGGACTCCTCGGCGTGGTGCAGGGCCTTGTCCAGCCGGCCCTGCCGCTCCCAGAGCAGCGTGAGGTTGTTGTGGGTGCGGGCCTGCCCGACCTGGTCGCCGGCCTGGAGATAGAGGTCGAGCGCGAGCTGGTGGTGGGCGTGCGCGTCGCCGCCGTGGCCGAGTTGGGTATGCGAGCCGGCGAGGCTGCGGTGGGCGTGCGCCCGCGCCGGCAGGTGCGCCAGCCGGTTCGCGGCGCCGAGCGCGAGCTGCCATGCGGCGGCATGGTCCTGCCAGCGGCCGCGCCGGTCGAGGAACAGGTCGAGCGTCCAGGCGAGCTGCCAGGTATGGGTGTCGAATCCGGCCGCCGCGGCGTGGCTGAGGACGGCGAGCAGGACCGGGCGTTCGGCGGACAGCCAGGCGACCGCCTGCCGGTCGTCGGTGAGGTGTTCGGGGGTCACGCCGGCTGCCGGCGCCGCCAGGCCGATGGCGATCGGGTCGCGGAACGGGCTCAGCAACTGGGCCGCGCTGTAGGCGGTATGCAGGTAGTGGTCCAGCAGCCGGGTGACCGCGGCGCGCCGGTCCGGGTCGGGGTCGCGCTCGTGGGCGAGTTCGGTGGCGTAGGCGCGGAGCAGGTCGTGGCGGGTGAAGCGGTCGGCCGCGGGCTCGGCGATCAGGTTGGCCCGGGCGAGCTCGGCGAGCAGCGGCCGGACCTGCGGCGGCGGGCGGCCGGCGAGACTGGCGATGGCCGCGGCCGAGCTGTCCCGGCCGGGGTGCAGGCCGAGCAGCCGGAACAGGCGCGCGGCGTCCGGGCTGAGGGCGCCGTAGGACCAGGAGAACACCGCCCGTACCTCGGTCGCCGGGTCGCCGACGGCCAGCGCGTCCAGCCGGCCGCCGGCCTCGTCCAGCTCGGCGGCGAGGATGGCGAGCGGGAACGCCGGGCGGGTGGCGGCGCGGGCGGCCACGATGGTGAGCGCCAGCGGCAGCCGTGCGCACCGGGTGACGATCTGCCGGACCGCCGCCGGCTCGGCCGCGAGCCGCTCCGGGCCGAGGCGGCGGACCAGCAGCTCGCCCGCCTCGGCCGCGGTGAGCAGGTCGAGGCTGACCGGGTGGGCGCCGTTCGCGGCGACCAGCGGGACGAGCTGGTCGCGGCTGGTCACGACCGTCACCGCGGTCGGGGTGCCCGGCAGCAGCGGGCGCACCTGGTCGGCATCGCGGGCGTTGTCCAGCACCACGAGCACCCGCTTGCCCGCGAGCATGCTCCGGTAGAGCGCGGCCTGAGCGTCCACAGTGGACGGGATCCGGGCCGGCCCGAGGCCCAGGGCTTCCAGGAATCCCCGCAGCGCCTCGGTCGCCGCCATCAACTGCCGGTCCGGGTCGAAGCCACGGAGGTTGACGTAGAGCTGCCCGTCGGGGAACCCGCCGGCGACCCGGTGCGCCCAGTGCACGGCCAGCGCGGTCTTGCCGACGCCGGCGGTCCCGGACACCGCCGCGACCACCACCGCCGTCGGGGCCTGCGCCGCCAGCCCGGTCAGCAGGCTGTCCAGCTGGGCCAGGTGCTCCCGGCGGCCGGCGAATCCCGGCACGTCGCCCGGCAGCTGCGCCGGTACCGGCAGCTGGCCGCCCCGCCCGGACGGACCTGGCTCCGGGTCCGGCGCCGCCACCGCGGCCCCGGTCGGCAGGCCGACCCCGGCCGCGGGCATGCCGTGCCGGAGCAGCTCGGCATGGACGGCCTCGAGCTCAGGGCCGGGGTTCACCCCGAGGTCGTCCGCCAACCGCCGGCAGGTCGCGCGGTACGTGGCGAAGGCGTCGCCGATGCGGCCGACCGCCTGGTAGGCCCTGATCAGGCGGGTCTGCGCGGCCTCATCCAACGGCTCGGCCGCGGCCACCTCCGCCAGTAGTGCCAGCGCCTCGGCCGCCGCGCCGGTGGTGACCATCAGCTCCCCGTACCGGGCGACGGCCGACCGGCGCTCCCCGCCGACCGCGGCCACCGCGGGATGCCCCGCGAGGAACGGCAGGTCAGCCAGCGGTGCCCCCCGCCACAACGACAGGGCGTCGCGCAGCAGGGCGGCCGCGCGCCGCTGATCACCCTGCTGCTGCGCGGTGGCTGCCGCGTCGACCAGCTCGCGGAACCGGATCAGATCCAGATCCAGCCCGGACACTTCCAGGGCATAGCCGTCCCCGGTCCGCACGACGACCTCGCCCCGGCCGTGCAGGCGGTGGTCCGGCTCCAGGTGCCGGCGCAGCCGGGTGATGTGCGTCTGGATCACGTTCACGGCGGTCGCCGGCGGCCGGCCGCCCCACAGCGCGTCCACCAGGACGGAGCGGGACACCGGACGGCCACCCGCGACTGCCAGCAGGCCCAGCACCGCCCGCGACTGGGCCCCGCCCAGATCCGCCTCGCCGTCAGCACGCCAGACCCGAACCGGACCGAGAACCTCAATGCGCACCCAGCCACCACCCGCCGCGAATTCTGACAGACCAACCACCCCCGACGGCAGACGCCGGTCTGGAATCGGACGGCGCCGCAGCCCGACGGCCGGCGGCCGGCGGCCGGCCATCGCCGCGGCGAAAGCCGGCCGCGTCAGCACGCAAGCAGCTCACCCGGCGGCAAGCCGGGATACTGAGCCGGTCGGGGGTAATCCAGCAGCTTGGAGGGTTGATGCGGACGGCATCGGAGACGATGGAGGCGCTCGCGGCGGAGTGCTGGTGCTGCGGCGCCACTTTCGCGGAGCCAGACCTGGTTCGGCTCGGTCAGCATCCAGAGGTCGGCATCTGCCTCGGCTGCGCGCAGTACCTCTACCGGCGCCGCACCGAACGCCTCGATCACACCAAGCCGTCGCTGGCCGCGGAGGTCAGGAACATGATCCGAGCCGTGCGGGCCGCGGTTGTCGCCCGCGGCTGGGCGGACCGGCCGGTGCTCGGCCGGATCCTGCGACGGATCGATCGACACCTCCCGTAGCACGGCCGCACCACCGCACTCCGCAGCACGCGGTGCCGGCAGCGAGGTGACGAGGCCCGCCTCGACCGCCGCCCGCACCGCGGCAGGAGCGGATGTCTTGGCGGGTTCGGCTGACCGGCGGTACGCCCCTACTGCGTCGCCAGCCGGCAGGGCGCTGGTCCGGCGCTCAGACCAGCCGGCCACCGAGCCGTCGCTGTGCGGCCTGGCCGGCGTCCCGGGTGGGGAATGAGATCGCCCAGGTTCCGCCGAACAGAATCGCCGCCACGCCGGGCGGGCGCACGGTCGAATCGCTCCACGACTCCAGCTCCCCGGCCGTATCGAAGCTGAACAGCGTCGCGGTGCCACCGGCAAACGTGCAGGTGCCCTGCGCCTGCACGGTCGGTTCGGCGATGTCGGTGGCCGCGGCCAGGCCGGTGCAGCCGAGTCGGTCGGCAAGCTCGGACAGCGAGCCGACCGTGACCGGGGTCGCCGGCCCGCCGGAGCCGCTCGGGCTCTGGTCACCGTCGGAGGAGCAACCGGCGGCCGACAGCAGGACGGCGGCGAGCATCGCGGCGACGACCGGAAGCCGGCAGACCGGACGGCTGCGGCGAAGCGGGCGGGAAGCGAACATTCGCACAGTCTCGCGTACGACGGAACGTGTCGTGCGGGCTCAGCCGGCGCGGGCCGGCGTGATCAGGCCGACCGTGAACGCGTCGCTGCTGCCGCCGCCGAGCAGCACGTCCAGCTCGCCGTCGAGCGCGTACAGGCCGCACCGGGTCACCGCGAGCGTGGTCGGCACGTGGCCGACCCACGGCGTGGACGCGGTGACCCGCGCGGTACGCCAGCCGTCGGCCGACCGGACGTGGACGATCCGGTTGGCCGCGGAGTTGTCGACCAGGGCCAGTTCGCCGCGGCCGGTGACGGCCAGCCCGTCCGGGTTTCCGATCGGGGCGTCCACCGCGACGATCTGGAACCGGCCCGGCGCGGCCACCGGGATCCGGACCAGCGCCTCGCCGGCCGACAGCGCGGCGACCAGCAGGCCGGGGCCGGCCCAGACGATCCCGTTCAGGCCGAACCCGGTCGCGACCGTCCCGGCGAGGCGGGCGTCCTGCACGAGCACCGAGGCGTGCCCGGCCGGGTCGATCCGGTAGACCGCGCCGGCCAGCGAGTCGGTCGCGTACACGGTGCCGTCCGGGGCGATCGCCACGTCGTTGACGAAGTGCTGAGTGCCCGGGGTGAGCGCGGCCAGGTCGACGTAGAACCGCGGCCGCCCGGTCCGCAGGTCGTAGCTGCCGACCGCGCCGAGGTTGAACGCCGTGCCCGGCGTGCTGCGGTCCGCCAGCCCCAGATCGGCGTTCGCGACGATCAGCCGGTGCCGCGCCGCGTCCACGGCCAGCCCCATTGTCGTGACCAGCCGGGGGTCGCCGACCAGCGTGCGTACCGTGCCGTCCCGGTGCACCACCGACACCGTGCCGTGGGTGACCGACCCGGCCAGGAACTCACCGCGTACCGGGTCGAACGCCACCCCCTCCGGGTGCAGCGTCGGCGCCGAGCCGGCGATCTCGACCGGGCACCGCACCGCCCCCGCCGGTGCCGCCGTCGCCGGGACCGCGCCCGCGGCCAGCCCCGCTACCGCCGCTACCGCTACCGCCGCCCTGCCCAGCACCCGCAGCATCACCGACACCCCTTCCGGCGTACGGATCGACCGTGACCCGACGCTCGGACATCCTGCCCCATCCGGACACAGCTAGGTACGATCCGGCGCCGGCAATCCGATGACCGCGCTCGACCTGGCCGACGGCGGCGTCGGCTGGAACGACCCGGTCCTCACCACCGACCAGACCGGCTACGCCGTCTACGGCCCCGCCGCCGCCTCGCCCGACCGCCCCGCGCTCCTGCTGCAAACCCGCGACGGCGGCCGCACCTGGACCGAGGTCGTGTTCAGCCGAGCCTGATCCGGCGGGCCAGCCGCGGCCCGCCCGCACCGGGCTATGCGATTGCGATCCAGTACCAGTTGCCGTGCAGGAACTGTCCGCGGTAGAGGCGGTTGTTGGTGCCCTGGACGACGACGACCGGTTGGCCCCGGAAGATGGCCACGGTCGGGGCGGAGGTCAGCGTGCCGCCGAGCTTGACCCAGTTTCCCCAGACCGTCGCGCCGGCCGGCCGGACGCGGTAGTACAGCGCGTTGTTGTCGCTGCCCCGGACGAACAGCCAGGTGCGGCCGTCGGGGAGACGGACCGCGGCCGGGGCGACGTCGGTCCGCCCGGTGATCTGCTGGAACCGGCCACCGATCCACTCGGTGATCGTGTGCTTGGGGCCGAGCATGAACACATCGGCGACCGGTGGGCAGGCGCCCATCACGGTCGGGATGGCGGCCGGGTCGGACGTCAGTTGCCCGCCCAGCCGCTGCCAGCCGTGGTTGGGGGCCAGGACCCGCTGGTAGAGGCTGTCGTTCGTGCCACGCACCCACACCACCGGCGGGCCGGTGCGCACGCAACTGGCTGTTGGCGTACCGACGATCACCCCGCCCAGCGACTGCCAGCCTTCCCAGCCCGAGCCGCCGGTGTACTCCCGCTGGTAATGCACCGCGCCGGACCCGTCGCGGACGAACACGTAGCGGTAGCCCTCGTTCGGGACGACCGAGGTGGCGGCGGCGCCGGCCGCCACGTCGCCACCGAGATCCATGTACCCCGAGCCGAGGTTCTTTTCGATCAGGTGCCGGGTGCCGGCCTGCGGGTAGAAGATCATGAAGTTGAGCCCCCATGGATCGGTGGCCACACCCACCGTCTGACCGCCGGCCGGCACCGGCTCGGTGGCGGCGACCGGCCGGCCAGCCGGCAGAACCGACGCAGCCACCGCGGCACCGACCAGCGTCACCCCCACCCGGCGGCAGCGAACATGCCAGCTGGACATGTGACTCCCCCTTTCAGCGCCCAGGTGCGGCGACCCAGCCCTGGGGGGATGGCATCCGACCAGATCCGGGCCCGGCACCACGCTTCGATCCAGACGGCGCCGTACCGCACCGTCCGTCCTCGACGGAGATCAGCCTGGCGGGCCGACCATGCCGGGCCCAGAACAGAATGTCGCAACATTGAGAGTCTTTTGGTCCTACCGCCGGCCGGCTACGTGCTCGTGCGGGGCCGGGACGGCGTACCCGTGGAGGGCGCGCCGTCCCGGCCCGAGGGATGGGGGCGGGCGGCGCCCGGGACAGTTCCGGTCGCCGCCGGTGTACTGCCCCGGGCACCGGTTATCGGGGTTGCCCGGAGATCGCCGCCGTGGCTGGCGACCGGCTTGTCAGCAGGACTTGACGTACCTGGTGACGTTGTTTGCCAGGTTTCCTTGGGTCCCGGGGGCGAGGCGGTTGGTCGTGATGGTCTTGTTGCTGTTGTAGGTGCAGAACGTGCCGAGAGTGCGGTTGGAAGAGCTGAACGCGTGCGGGTTGTTGGCGAGGCCGATCGACTCGTAGAACTCGCCGGTGTTGAACATCTCGCTGCCGTCGCCCCTGAACAGCAGCTCGCCGGTGCCGTTGGTGCCGGCCCACAGGCAGACCTCGTTGGTGTGGCAGTCGGTGAAGGCGGCGGAGGCGGGCGCTGCCGTGGCGATGCCGCCGCCGGCGACGATCGCGACAGCGGCTGCGGCGCCACCGAGTCGGCGGGATACGAACTTCATGAGGTAACTCCTTAGGCGGGCCGAATGCCGTGACCGCTGGCATCGTCACGGCGCCGGTGCGGGCCGTGATCGTGGCCGGTTGGTGGCGGTCGGGCGTCGGTGCGGATCGGACGCCGTGACGGTGGCCGCTGGCGTTGCATCGCACGTTTACTACATCCTTATCGACGGGTTTGGACTACGCCGTCCTGTGCTGCGACCGACGACTGGGGTGGGTATGGAGGTTCGGCTGCTGGGCCCGGTCGAGGTCGGCGCCGAGGGTCGGGTGGTGTCGGCGGGGCCGCCGCAGCAGCGGCTGGTGTTGGCGGCGGTCGCGGTCGACGTTCCCCGGCCGGTGCCGCTCAGCACGGTGGTCGACCGGGTCTGGGGTGAGGATCCGCCGAAGTCCGCCCGGATCGCCGTCGCGGCGAAGATGACCCATCTGCGTGACCTGTTCGCCGACCTGGCCGGACGGGCATCCGGACGGCCGCGTCCCGGAGCAGGCGAGGCCGCGGCGGATCAGCCTGGGCCGGCGCGTCGGTCGGGTAGGACAGACGACCGCCGGCTGGCCTGGGCGGGGGGCGGGTACCTGCTGCGGGTCGACGCGGACGGGGTGGACCTGCTGCGGTTCCGGCGGCTGGCCGCCGAGGCCCGCCGCGGTGAGCGGTCCGACGCCGAGCGGGTGGGGTTGCTGGACGAGGCGCTGCAGCTGTGGCAAGGGCCGGCGCTGGAGGGCCTGCCCGGGGCCTGGGCCGCGCGGATGCGCGGCAGCTGGGCGATGGAGCGGTTGGAGGCGGCGCTGGACTGGGGTCGGGCGGCGCTGCGGCTGGGCCAGTACGCCCGGGTGATCCCGGTGGCCCGCGAGCTGGCCGAGCAGCACCCGTACAACGAGGCCCTCGCGGTGGTGCTCGGGTGGGCGCTGGCCGCCGACGGTCGCCTCGGCGAGGCGGCCGAGTACTGCCGAACCGTCAGCCACCGCCTCCGGGTGGACGCCGACGTCGACCCCGGCCCGCAGCTGCGGGCGCTGCACCAGGCCATTCTCAACAGCCAGCCGTTGCCGCCGCTGCCAGCACCGCCGGCGTCCGCGGTGTCGCCGGTCGCGGTGCCGGCGCAGCTGCCCGGTGACCCGCCGGCGTTCGCCGGCCGGGTCGAGCACCTGTCCCGGCTGGACGGCATCCTGGCCACCGCCTCGGCGCAGGCGCCGACCGCGGTGGTGATCACCGCGGTGTCCGGTACGGCCGGGGTGGGCAAGACCGCGCTGGCGGTGCACTGGGCGCACCGGGTCCGCGGCCGGTTCCCGGACGGGCAGCTGCACGTGAACCTGCGCGGGTTCGACCGGGTCGGGCAGGTCGTCGAGCCGGCGGTCGCGGTGCGGGACTTCCTCGCCGCGCTCGGGGTGCCACCGGAGCGGGTACCGCCCGGGTTCGACGCACAGGTCGGGCTGTACCGCAGCCTGCTGGCCGGCAAGCGGATGCTGGTGCTGATCGACAACGCCCGCGACGCCGAGCACGCCCGCCCACTCCTGCCCGGCACCGCCACCGCGCTGGCCGTGGTGACCAGCCGCAACCCGCTCACCGACCTGGTCGCCGCCGACGGCGCCCACCCGGTGGCCCTGGACCTGCTCACCGAGGCGGAGGCACGCGAACTGCTGGACCGGCGGCTGCACGACGGCCGGGTCGCCGCCGAACCCGACGCCGCCGGGCGGATCATCGCCGCCTGCGCCCGGCTCCCGCTCGCGCTCGCCCTGGTGGCCGCCCGCGCCGCGGCCAACCCCACCTTCCGGCTCGCCGCGCTGGCCGCCGAACTCAGCGCCGCGAGCCGGTCGCTGCCACCGGACGCCAAGGACGTGGTCGGCCAGGTGCGGGCGGTGTTCTCCTGGTCCTACGCCACCCTCACCGCACCAGCGGCCCGGCTGTTCCGGCTGCTCGGACTGCACCCCGGCCCCGACATCAGCACTCCGGCCGCGGCCAGCCTCGCCGCCCTGCCCCTCGCGCCGGCCCAGTCGCTGCTGGCCGACCTGACCGGCGCCGGGCTACTGGCCGAGACCGCGCCAGGCCGGTACGCCATGCACGACCTGTTGCGCGGCTACGCCGCCCGGCTGGCCGAGTCGGACTCCGAGGCCGAGCGGCGGGCGGCGACGGTGCGGCTGCTGGACCACTACACCCACACCGCCTACACCGCCGACCGGCACCTCAACCCGGCCCGCGACCCCATCCAGGTCCCGCTCACCCCGCCCGCCCCCGGCACCACGCCCGAACAGCCCACCGGCCAGCGGGCGGCGCTGGAGTGGCTGGACACCGAGTGCCCGGTGCTGCTGGCCGCCCACCGGCTGGCCGCCGCCGGGCGGGACATCCAGGCCTGGCAGCTGGCCTGGGCGATGGACACCGTGGTGGCCTTCCCGCCGCCGCCCGGCTGCCCCGACCCGCGGCCGCGACCCCCCGCCGCCGCCTCGGCGCGACGCTGACCGGGCCGGACCCGCGGCTGCCTGCGCGGCCGGGTTGTCGATCCGACTCCGGCCGCGACCGTGAGCGCGTCGGGTCCTGGCACCGGATCCTCCGGTGAAGTTACGTCGGCGATATAGCGCATCTGGCCCGGACGGGTGTCGAGCCTGTGAT
>Ga0307499_10000568_pt1 | contig 12489 bp, 11 predicted proteins | sample 13_S_MG_FD_201363 | JGI IMG/M metagenome (GOLD analysis project Ga0307499, IMG submission 201363) | Soil microbial communities from Populus trichocarpa stands in riparian zone in the Pacific Northwest, United States - 13_S | ecosystem: Environmental > Terrestrial > Soil > Riparian zone > Trees... | reverse complement strand
TCACATGCAGCGCGATCGCGCCGCCCGCGCGCCAGACGAAATCGCCGGGATGCGCCGTGACCACCAGGCCCGTTTTGCCAGCATTGCTCATGATCGGGATTTCCTCCTTCGCTTGTTGCACGTGGCCGGCCGCACCGGCCGCGTGACTATTGTTTGGCAATTCCTGCCCGCTCGATAACTTGCGCCCATTTATCGATATCGGCCTTCAGCCGGTCGAGGATTTCCTCGGGCGAACTGGCCTTGGCCTCGATGCCGAGATCGAGCGCGCGCTTCTTCAACTCCGGCATCTCCAGCACCTCGCGCAGCGCGGCGTTGAGCGTCTTGATCACCTCCGGCGGCGTGCCCTTCGGTGCGAAGATTGCATTCCAGGACCGCGCCTCGAAATCGCCGCCGCCGGCTTCCTTCACCGTTGGTACATCAGGCAGGAACGTGGTGCGGACCGTGCCCGAAGTCGATACGGCAATGGCCGCCTTGTCGGCAACATGCGACTGCACGGCGCTGTAATTCTCGATCGCCATCTGGATATCGCCGCGCAACAGCGCAATCAGCACATCCGGCGAACTGCGGAACGGCACGATGGTGACGTCGACGCCGGCGGTCGATTTGAACAATTGCGCCGCCAGATTCTGGGTCGATCCGACATTGATGGTACCGACATTCAGCGTGCCGGGTTTTTCCTTGGCCGCCTTGATGAATTCAGCCAGCGTCGGATATCGCGTTCCGGCCTGGGTGACGAAGATGAAGTCGAAATAGCCCATGCTCGAAACCGGAACGAAATCGGTCACCGGATTGAAGCCAAGGCTCTTGAATAACGATACCGAGATGGCGGTGCCGTTGGAAAACAGCGCCAGCGTATAGCCATCCGCAGGTGCCGACAGCACGGCGCGCGCGGCATTGATGCCGCCGGCGCCCGCCATGTTCTCGATGACGAAGCGCTGGCCAAGCTTTTCGCCAAGCTTTTCGGTAACGAGCCGCGCCGTGACGTCGGCGACCCCGCCCGCGCCGAACGGCAGGATCAGCCGCACCGGCTTGTTCGGATAGTTCTGCGCGTCGGCGATCTGCGGCAGCAGCAATGTCGCCGCCAGCATGGCCATCCCGGTGAACGACGCGCGGCGCCGGCTCATTGTGTATCGCTTGTCCGCCATCGCACGCGCTCCTTCAAAACTCGAACAGCCGCGCCGGATTGTCGACCAGGATCTTCTGCTGCAATTCGGGCTCCGGCGCAAACAGCGGAATCAGGTCGACCAGATCACCGTCGTTCGGCATCACCTTCACGTTGGGATGCGGCCAGTCGGTTCCCCAGATTACGCGATCCGGCGCAGTCTCGATGATGCGCCGCGCGAACGGCACTGCATCATGAAACGGCGGACCGCCGGAGGACACCCGTTCGCAGCCGCACACCTTGACCCAGCATTTCTCGTCCCGCGTCATCAGGTCAATCAGCGTCCGGAACGGAAGCTGGTCGAGACCGTCGGATGCCTTGACGCGCCCCATGTGATCGATGGTGTAACGCACTGGCAGCTTTGCCAGCATCTCGGCATATTCAGGCAGGTCGATGGCGTCGAAATGCAGATCGATGTGCCAGCCGAGCGGCGCCACCATCGCGACGATGCGGTGGAAGACGCCCATATCAGGCACCCCGCCGAGATGCCGCACGAAGTTGAAGCGGCAGCCGCGGAAGCCGCCGTCGTGCAATTCGCGAAGGCCACGCTCGGTGATGGTATCGTCGATATTGGCGACGGCGCGAAAAGTGCCGTTGCTCACAGCGATGGCATCCAGCGCCACGCGATTGTCGGTGCCGTGCACGCTGGCATTGACGATGACGGCGCGGCCGATCCCGAGTTTCTTGTGCAGCGCCCGGAAATCTTCCAGCGGCGCATCTGGCGGCGTATAGGGCCGTCCCGGCGCGTAGGGGTATTTGTCACCGGGGCCGAAGATATGGGTATGCGCGTCGCACGCCAGCGCCGGAAGCTTGAATTTCGGCGTTCGCGTGTCGGGATCGGGCCCTGGAATGGTTGGCTTGTTCATGGCGCCTTCTGCAGTGTTGAACTCGCGCTGGATAATTTCCGCAAAAACTAGTCGGCCGGATTTTCTTTCCGCTTTGCCGCGGTACCCTTTGCTGCTGATGGCTGGGCCGGCCTGGCCCGACTGTCGATGTGATCGACGTCGGACGCCTGCAGCGAGGCGACCGTCGCCGCGACGAGTTGCTCGATCGCTTCCGCCATGTCAGCGCCGTCGGCTTCGCCGCGCGACAGTCGCGTGACCCGCTCCGGGTTGACGAGGGTATAATAGAGTGCGCCGAGCAGGAATTGCGACCGCCACACGATCGTCGTCCGCGGCAGATGCGGCAGGCTTTCCTCGATCGCCTCGATGAAGGCGTTGGTGGTGTCGTCGAAGATCTCGGCGATGATGCGCCCCACCACGGCGTTGCCTTCGGCCGACATCACGGCCCGCAGCCGCGTGAAGCGCGCGCCGCCGCCGGCAAGGTCGCTGCTCGATGAAAACGCCGGCTGCACATAGGCCCGCACGATCGCTTCCAGCCGGTCCTGAACGTCGCGGACGCGCCTTGCCGCTACCAGCAACTCGATGCGGCGCTTGTTCATTGGACCGCAATGGCGCTTGTAGATTTCGAGCAGCAGCCCGTCCTTGCTCTTGAAATGATAGGTAATGCTGCCCGGATTGGCGCCGGCCTCCAGCGCGATGTCGCGGATCGATACGGCGTTGAAGCCGTGTGTCGAGAACAGCAGTTCAGCCGCGCTCAGGATGGCTTCCCGCATGTTCGGATTTCGCGTCATGGCATTTGCTTTCCGCTCTCGACTTTTGTACGTTTGTACAAAATATCAGGTCTAGTCAACAAACATCTGGGTGGCGCACCGCCCGCCCGACTGGACGGAATGACGAGGGAGAGGCGCCGGATGCACCGGATCATCGTTACGTGTCTGATCTTTGCCGGCGCGCTGGCCTGGCGCGGCGCCGGCCCCGCCATCGCGGTCGATCTGGAACCGCGGCTGATACTGGCGCCCTCAGGCACGTTGCGCGCCGGACTCTATCCGGGCACGCCGACCTCGATCCTGCCGGATGCCGGATCGGGCGAACCGCGCGGCGTCGGCTACGATCTCGGCAAGGAGCTCGCACGGCGGCTCGGCGTTCCCTATGAGCCGGTCGTGTTCGCCAAGAACGCCGAAGTCCTCGCCGCCGTCAAAAACGGCGAGGTCGATGTCGCCTTTACCAATGCGACGGCGGTGCGGGCGCGCGATATGGACTTCGGCCCGCCCTTTCTCGAAATCGAGCTCGGCTATCTCGTCCCGCGCGGGTCCGCACTGACGACGCCCGCGGAGGTGGATGTGCCGGGGCTGCGCGTCGGCGTGACCGCGGGCAGTTCCTCCGACGCGACACTTTCGCGCGACTTCAAGCATGCCCAGATCGTTCGCGCCGCCACCTTCGATGCCGCCATCGAGATGATGTCGACCGGTGCCATCAATGCCTACGCGACCAACAAGGCCGCATTGTTCGAAATGGCGGAGAAATTGCCGGGGTCGAAAGTTCTCGAGGGCCGCTGGGGAATCGAGCGGCACGCCATCGCCATCCCCAAAGGTCGCGAGCAGGCAATGGCTTTCATCCGCCAGTTCACCAACGAGGTGAAGTCGGAAGGCGTCGTCGGCGCCGCGATCGCACGCGCTGGATTGCGCGGCGCAACGACACCGGCTGCGGAATAGCAATGCCCACGCTGCCTCGTCACCAACGACGCATGAATTTCTCAAGTGATACGGTCATCAAGGAAGGATTTCGCCTCATGTCCCTACGTAGAACAATCATCCGCGGCATCGCCGCCACCGTGTTTACACTGGCCGGCACGAACGTTTATGCGGAGACGTTCCCGACCAAACCCGTACGCATCCTGGTGCCCTACGCCGCCGGCGGCGCCGTCGACGTGCTGGCGCGCACGCTCGGGCAATCGCTGTCGAAAACCTGGGGCCAGCAGCCGGTGATCGAAAACCGTCCAGGGGCCGGCGGGATCATCGCCTCGCAGGCGCTCACGCAATCGGCGCCGGACGGCTACACGCTGATCCTGGTCGCAAGCGGCCATCCGCTGAACCAGTTCTTCTATCCAAAGCTGCCCTACGACACCTTCAAGGATTTTACCGCGATCAGCGAGATCGCCTATTCGCCGCTGGCGATCGTGGTGTCGAAAGACAGTCCGATGAAGAATCTCGGGGAGTTGCTGGCGACCGCGCGCGCAAAGCCGGAGTCTTTATCGTACGGCATGTCCGGTAACGGCACCTCGGCCCATCTCGCCGGCGAGCTTCTCAACTACATGGCCAAGGTCAAGATCCAGTCGATCCCCTACAAGGGCGGCGCCCCTGCGCTGACCGCCGTCATCGCCGGCGAGATTCCGATCAGCGTCAATCCGCTGCCCGAGGTGGTCGGCCAGCTCGAAGGCAATGCGGTGCGCGCGCTTGCGGTGACGACGGCGCAGCGCTCGAAGGCATTGCCTGACGTTCCCACGGTCGCGGAGGCCGGCATCCCCGGCTATGACGCGTCGGTCTGGTGGGGCTTTCTCGGCCCCGCCGGCATGGCGCCTGACCTGGTCGCCAAAATCCACGCCGACCTTGCCGCCGCCCTGAAGGATCCGGTGGTCCTGACCGCGCTGGAAAAGATGGGCGCCACGCCGGTCGGCAGTTCGGCCAAGGATTTCGACGCCTTCATGCGCGCCGAAGCCGCGAAGTGGGAGCCGGTGCTGAAGGAGGCAAATATCAAGATGCAGTGAGGCATTGCGCGGACTTCGCCAGTCGGATCACCGCGCATTCGCCGGCGCGTGTACGTGCCAGAGGTCGGCGCGCCAGTGCAGCACGACCGCCAGCATCAGCGCGAGGCCGGCCGCCGCATAGAGCGTGCCGGTCGCAGCGAATCCGATCTCATCGATCAGGCTGCCGGCGGCCAGCAAGCCGATCGGCAACCCATAGATCACCATCATGCGTACGCCCATCACCCGGCCGCGAAAATTCTCGCTCGCGGTCCGCATCAGGATGACGGCGATCGAGATCATGGCGAGGCTTTGCGAGAAGCCAGCCACCACCAGGCACAGGATCGCGGTCGGCACCGTCTGCATCTGTACGAAGATCAGCAAGGTCGCATACCAGACGACGGTGGCGCCGATCATCAGCCGCGCCACCCGGATATCGCGGATCAGGCTCAGCACGATCGAGCCGGCCAGCGAGCCGATCGCGAAACTCGCCGACAGATATCCGAGCCCGGTCTGGTTGGTGCCGTAAATCGTCCTGGCGATATAGGGCAACAGGCCATTGGTGAGCGGATAGGCCGTCAGGTTGGCAAGGAACGCCACCCACAATGCGGCTTGCATCCGCGGCGTGGTCCAGACATAGGCAACACCCTCCTTGAGGTCGCGCAGCGGCGAGCGCTGCAGCGCCTCGCTGGCGGCCTCGCCCGCCGCGTGCGGCTTTGCCGGGGCCACGATGCACAGCGTCAGCGCGGTAGCGATAATATAAAGACAGACGATCGCCACATAGGCCGAGCCCATGCCGAGCGCGGCGAACAATCCGGCGCCGCTCAACGCGCCGGCGATGCGGGCGGTATCCATCGTCGTGCGCGAGATGCTGATCGCCCCGATCAACTGGCCGTGCGGCATGATGGTGGCGACCAACGCGCCGCGCACGCCAAGATCCGACGGACGGACGATGCCCATCACGGCCGCGATCATGAAGACATAGATCGGCGCGAGATGGCCCGACAGCGCCAGCGTCATCAGCACGGCCGCCAGCACCGCGTAGGTCGCGCGCATCATCGCCAGCAGATCGCGGTGGCCGATCCGGTCGCCGACGACGCCGAGCATCGGTGCTACCAGCGTACCGATATAGCCGAGCGAGGCGAACAGGGTGAGCAGCAGCACCGATCCGGTCTCGACCAGCACGTACCAGCCGAGAATCAGCGTTTCCATCTCGAACGCCCACGAGGTGAGCAGATCGGCCGGCCACTGAAAGCGGTAATTCCTGATACGGAATGGTGCGAGCGCGGAAGGCGGCGCCGGCTCGCTCAAGATGCGTCGTCGCGATTCATCGCGGTCCACCCTGCCCTGTTTCTTGTTTTTTCCTTCTCCGTCGATAGCAAGCTGAGCCAAGCGTTTCAAGCCGCCGACATCGCCCTGCCCCTATGCGTCAACAGCAGCCGCCTCACCTCGGCGGCCGGTATCGCGGGGCTGAACAGATAGCCCTGCATCTCGGTGCAGCCGAGGATGTAGAGCAGGTTCCGCTGCTGCTCGGTCTCGACACCTTCGGCCGTCGTCGTCATGTCGCTGGCGGCCGCGATGTTCATCACCGCCTGGACGATAGACGAGGACGCGCCGGGACCGGCGATATCCTTGATGAAGGAGCGGTCGATCTTGATCTTGTCGAACGGGAAGCGCTGCAAATAGCTGAGCGAGGAATAGCCGGTGCCGAAATCGTCCAGTGCGATCCGGACGCCCAGTTTGCGCAACTGATGCAACATGTCGAGCGCCGCCTCGTCGTCGCGAATGAGCACGGCTTCGGTGATCTCGAGCTCCAGCCTGCTGGCCGGAAGGCCGCTGGAAGCGAGCGCCGCCGCGACGTGCAACGCCAGCGACGGGCTCCTGAACTGCACCGGCGAAACGTTGACCGCGACGCGAACATGATCCGGCCAGGTGACGGCCTCGGCGCAGGCGGTATTGAGCACCCACAGGCCGAGCTGGTTGATCAGCCCGCTGTCTTCCGCGATCGGGATGAATTCCGCCGGCGAGATCATGCCGCGTTCGGGATGCCGCCACCGCAGCAGCGCCTCGCAGGATGAGACGTTGCCGTCTTCCAGATTGATCACCGGCTGATAGTAGGTTTCGAGACTGCTGTCGCTGATCGCCTGGCGCAGATCGAGCTCCAGGCTTCGCCGTGCCCTGGCACGCTCGTCCATGCCGGCCTCGAAGAAGCGATAGGTGCGTCGTCCGTCGCCCTTGGCGCCGTAGAGTGCGAGGTCCGCATTCTTCAGCAACTGGTCGAGATCCACGCCGTCGCCGGGTGCCAGCGCGATGCCAATACTGGCATCGCTGGTTATCAGGTGCCCCATGCATTCCAAGGGCTGCCTGATCGCCGAATGAATTTGGTCAACAAGCCGAGTGGTTTCCGACCGGTCGTTGATAGCGGTCTGAATGACGGCGAATTCGTCGCCGCCGAGCCGCGCCGCCACATCGGTTTCCTTGAGGCAACCGCGCAGGCGCTGGGCGACGCCCTTGAGCAGTTCATCGCCGATGGGATGGCCAAGCGCGTCGTTGACGCTCTTGAATTCGTCGATATCGATATAGAGCACCGCCAATTGCTCGCCCGGCCGTATTGCCTTGAGCGACTGCTCCAGCCGCTCGCGGAACAGGATCCGGTTCGGCAGTTCGGTCAGCCCGTCGTAATGCGCCAGATGCGCGATCTTCTCATCGGCGCGCCTGCGCTCGGTGATGTCCTCGATGGTCGCGACCCACCCGCCGCTCTTCAGCGGCCGGTTGATGATCTCGATCGCCCGGCCGCCCGGCGCTTCCGTAAGCTGCCGCGTCGCCTTGCCGAGCGACACCGTCTTGATGATCGCTTTGCAGAATTCATCGACGTCGCCGTCGAACGACCCGGTTTCCTTCCGGTGGGCGATCAGCCGCTGCATGGTGCAGCCGGGCTTGGCCACGTCGGGCGACAGTCCGAACATGTCCAGATAAGGCTGGTTACAAATGATGATCCGCGCGGATGCATCGTAGAGAACGAGGCCTTGCGGGATGTTGTTGACGGCAATCGAGAGCTGGCGCCGCTCGGCCGCCAGCCGCAGATCGGTCAGCCGATCGCGCCTCACCAGCAGAGCGGCGATCACGGCCAGGACGGCGACGAGCGCAAGCAGAACGCCTTCGCGAAGACTCCACGCCGCGGGGTCGGCCGCAATCACCGCCGCGAGCAGGATTCCGGCCAACACAAGCAGTTTGACCGTTCTGCTTCCTTGCGCAGAATCGGCCGAACCGCCCGACATTTGACGACCGCCCTCGTTGCTCACTCGATCTGCCTTTGAAATGGCGACAGAAGTCCGTGCAATGGAACCCAGACCGCTGATCGTGCGCCCCGCGGCAGTATTACGCAGCACTGATGGAAGTCGCGTTACAACTCGCGGTTAGCAATCGGTTACCGTCCACATGTACAGGCTCCAGTCCGCGACCTGGTGTTGGAGTTTACCGAGACGCGCCCGGTGGGCCGCTGCCTCGTGCGGGATGGTAAACGAATGATTAATCCAGAGCCGGCACCGGACGCGGCCGGAAATGCAAGAAAGCCCTTGTTTTCAAGCGCAACTGACATCCGACCGCGCTGAGGGCACTCCGCCGCAAAACCGAGTCCTGACCGAGATGCCGCGGATTTAGCCGATACGAACCTCCGCCTGTTTAACCGTTTCGCTATTCGGGGCTGCCCATAATGGAGGTCAGACCCCAGTTCATGAGATCCAACACTGTGACATCCTTCGGACGTGTGATTTCCGTGCGTGGCTCCCTCGCCCGGGTGGGACTTCTGGCGCCGGGCCAGGTGCCCGTCTCCGAAGCCCGCGCCACTGTCGGGCGCTTCATCAGCATTCGCTGCGCGGCGGCCACCACCATCATTGCGATGATCACCGAGGTGTCTTGCGAGAACCAGTTGAGCTCCGATGAATACATGGCGACCGCATCGGTCGACCTGCTCGGCGAAATTTCCGGCGGCGAGCGTCCCAAATTCCAGCGCGGCGTCACCAATTATCCGACCATCGGCGATGCCGTCGACCTCGTCACCGCCGAGGACCTTCGCACGGTGTACGCGCCGAGCGGATCGGACCAGATCAATGTCGGCACCCTGCAGCAGGACCGCTCGGTGATCGCCTATGTCGACGTCGAGGAGATGCTTTCCAAGCACTTCGCCGTGCTCGGCTCCACCGGCGTCGGCAAATCGACCAGCGTATCGCTGCTGCTCAACGAGATTCTCAAGGCGCGGCCGAACCTGCGGGTATTCCTGCTCGACGTCCATAACGAGTATGGCCGCTGCTTCGGCGACCGCTCGCTGGTGCTCAACCCGCGCAACCTCAAACTGCCGTTCTGGCTGTTCAATTTTGAGGAAATCGTCGACGTCCTGTTCGGCGGCCGCCCGGGCGTTCCGGAAGAACTCGACGTTCTCGCCGAAATCATCCCGATGGCGAAGGGAATCTACACCCAGTACCAGAACTCCGACCGGCTCGGTCTCAAGCGCCTGGAGCCGAAGTCGGGCGGCTACACCGTCGATACGCCGGTGCCGTACCGCCTGTCCGATCTGATTTCGCTGATCGACGAACGGATGGGCAAGCTGGAGAACCGCTCCTCGCGCATCATCTATCACAAGCTGATTTCGCGCATCGAAACCGTGCGCAACGATCCGCGCTACACCTTCATGTTCGACAACGCCAATGTCGGCGGCGACACCATGGCGGAAGTCATCAGCCACCTGTTCCGCCTGCCTGCCAACGGCCGGCCGATGACCATCATGCAGCTCGCCGGCTTCCCCGCCGAAGTCGTCGATTCCGTGGTGTCGGTGCTGTGCCGCATGGCGTTCGATTTCGGCCTGTGGAGCGATGGCGTCTCGCCGCTGTTGTTCGTCTGCGAGGAAGCGCACCGTTACGCCGCGGCCGACCGCAACATCGGCTTCGGCCCGACACGGAAGGCGGTCTCGCGCATTGCCAAGGAAGGCCGCAAATACGGCGTCTTTCTCGGCCTCGTCACCCAGCGTCCGGCCGAACTCGACGCCACCATCATCTCCCAGTGCAACACGCTGTTTGCGATGCGCCTTGCCAACGACCGCGACCAGGCGCTGCTGCGCTCGGCGGTCTCCGACGCCGCCGCGAACCTGCTGTCGTTCGTGCCCTCGCTCGGCACCCGCGAAGTACTGGCTTTCGGCGAAGGCGTGGCGCTGCCGACCCGCCTGCGCTTCAAGGAGGTTCCGGTCCATCAATTGCCGCGCAGCGAGGCCACCATCGCGTCCGTTCCGTCGGTCACCGCCGGCCATGACATGCACTTCGTCTCAGCGGTGCTGGAGCGCTGGCGCGGCGCTACCTCCAATCGCGATACGCCAAACGATCCCTCGGCCAGTGGCGAGCGGCCTGCCGCCCGCGTCATGACGCCGGTGGAAGCGCCGATGCTGCAGCCCTCGATGGGACTGGACCCCGACCGGTTCTCGCTCCTCAAAAAGCCGCTGCGCTAGGGCGACAAGCGTTCGCGCCGATTCTTCGCGCGAGCCGGTATCCACTTCGCCGCAATACGATATATGGTTCCGGAAACGCCGCCTCGCGGCTCCAGCCGGAACCCTTTCATGTCCAAGCCCGCCACCAAACGATTTCAGCCGCCCGCCATCGACAAGCTGCCGGAGGACATTCGCACCCGGATCCTCGCCGTGCAGGAAAAATCCGGCTTCGTCCCGAACGTCTTCCTGACGCTGGCCTACCGCCCGGACGAATTTCGCGCCTTCTTTGCCTATCACGACGCGCTGATGGAAAAGGACAGCGGGCTGACCAAGGCCGAGCGCGAGATGATCGTGGTGGCCACGTCCGCCGCCAATCAGTGCCATTACTGCGTGATCGCCCATGGCGCGATCCTGCGCATCCGGGCCAAGAATCCACAGATCGCCGACCAGATCGCGGTCAACTACCGCAAGGCCGACATCACGCCGCGGCAACGCGCCATGCTCGACTTCGCCATGAAGGTGAGCCAGGAGGCCAACACGGTTTCGGAGGCGGATTTTGCCGAGATTGCCGGCCACGGCTTTTCCGACGACGACATCTGGGACATTGCCGCGATCGCGGCCTTCTTTGCGCTGTCGAACCGGCTGGCCAACGTCACCGCGATGCGCCCGAACGACGAGTTCTACATGATGGGACGGCTGCCGAAACAGGGCTGAGCCCGGAGGTTTCCCGCGTTGCTGGACTGGACCGAAATCATACTGCGTCTCGGCGTCGCCACGCTGGCGGGCGGGCTGATCGGTCTCAACCGCGATCTGCACGGCAAGCCGATCGGATTGAAGACGCTGGCGCTGGTCAGCCTTGCGACGGCCATGCTGCTGGTGCTGGTCCATTCGGACGAGGCCAGAATCGTCTCCGACGCCGGCAGTCGGGTGATGCAGGGAATCCTGACCGGGATCGGCTTTCTCGGCGCCGGCGTCATCGTTCACGCAGGGCGTCATTTCAGGGTTCGCGGGCTCACCAGCGCCGCCTGCACCTGGCTGGCAGCCTGCATCGGAATTGTCTGCGGCCTCGGACAATGGCGCGTGGTGATCATCGCATTGGTCATCACCTTCGCGGTGTTGACCGTTGGCGGCCGGATCGAACGCTGGCTGCACAAGAAGCTTGGCGGCAAGGAGGTCGCCGAACAGCAACCGCCACCTGTCGCTTTGTCGGACGAACTTCCGAAGTAGTTTGCTGATGCTGCGCGCGCTCAAACGGTCGTGACCCGGGGTTGGCGGCAGGCATGCCAGGGTTGCCCGAAGACTTTCGATCGCCGGCGGCAGGTTCCATCAGACGCTGCGCGGACGGATGGCTGCCCCGCGTCCGGCAAGATTTCATGTTGGAAGCGCTGCCGCCGTGCTAAGAAAGGTACAAGATTATTCGCGGATCGGCGGCAGTGAAAACCCAGCGGCCCATTATTTCGGACGATGAGCACGTGGTGCTCAAGTTTAGGCCGCGCACCTCCGCCCACCCGCCGGGCGGAACGGAAGATCCCGATTCTGCCAGGAACCCCAACGGCAACAAGACGCCCATCATCAGCAGACCGCCTGCGGCGAGCGATCTCTCCCGCTACGAACGGCCGCGCGACGAGGGCGACGATTTCCGTCATCGCATGCTCGCCAATGTCGCAGCGCTTGCGTTCACCGTGGCACTGACCGCCATCGGCATCTGGCTTGCCGTCAGCATCGCCGATCTCCGCAAGACCCAGGACTGCGTACTGATGGGCCGCCGCGACTGCGCCCGGATTTCGGTGACGCCGCAGGGGTAGTCGGCCAAGGACCGTTCCACCGTCGTTGCGAGCGAAGCGAAGCAATCCATCGCACGGCAAGCGGAGACATGGAGTGCTTCGCTGCGCTTGCAATGACACGAAGAGAACGACGCACCACAAGGTCGTCATCCCCCGCGCAGGCGGGGGAACCAGTACGCTGCGGCCTATCGGGTCAATCATTGACGTCTCTGGAATACTGGATCACCCGCCTTCGCGGGTGATGACGGCTGAATGAGTGTCGGCGTTCTCGCGACGCATTGCGCCCGAGGTTTGTTGAAACTCGTCCCTCACAACGGAGGGAGCAGGGAATGCCGGGTGCTTGCTGCACCCGCGGTCTCGTGTGCAATGTTGTAGTGAGATGTGCACACGAGCATACAGGTACAGCCGAGGCACGCCGGCATTCCCTGCGCAATGGTTTGACGGCTTATGCCGAGCTCTCCCTGGAGACGAATTCCTTTTGCCTCCAT
>Ga0307499_10000567_pt1 | contig 12496 bp, 3 predicted proteins | sample 13_S_MG_FD_201363 | JGI IMG/M metagenome (GOLD analysis project Ga0307499, IMG submission 201363) | Soil microbial communities from Populus trichocarpa stands in riparian zone in the Pacific Northwest, United States - 13_S | ecosystem: Environmental > Terrestrial > Soil > Riparian zone > Trees... | reverse complement strand
CAGCTCCGGCTGCCCGGTCAGCCGGCGCAGCAGCTCGGCGAACGCGGCCAGCACGACGGTCGCGGGGCTGGCGCCCAGCCGCCGGCCGAGGTCGCGGACGGCCGCCGCGGCCGGCGGGTCCAGCACCGCGCGGGCCTGCGCACCGGTGTAGGTCGCCACCGGCCGGCGCGGGTGGTCCCGGGGCAGGTCGAGGACGGCCGGGGCGCCGGCCAGGTGGGTGACCCACCAGGCGAGGTCCGCCGCGCCGCGGCGCCGGTCCCGGTCGGCCCGCCAGGCGACGTAGTCGGCGAAGGTCGGCTCGGGCGCGCCCAGGAGCTCGCCGGCGTACGCCCGGGACAGGTCCCGGTACAGCAGGTTCTGCGACCAGCCGTCGAAGACCGCGTGGTGCGCGGTGATCGCCAGCACGTGGTCGCCGGGGCCGAGCCGGACCAGCAGTGCCCGCCAGAGCGGCCCGGTCGCCAGCTCGAACCGCCGCGCCGCCGTCTCCTGCAGCAGTTGCCGCAGTGCCGTCTCCTGGGCCGCCGGGCCCCCGGCGCCGAGGTCGCTGAGGTCGGTGACCGGCAGCGGGACCGCGGCCGGCGGCGCCACCCGCACGTACGGTTCGCCGCCCGCCTGCGGGATCCGCCAGCGCAGCACCTCGTGCCGGGTCGCGACCGCGGCCAGCGCCGCCCGCAGCGCCGCCACGTCCAGCGGCCCGCGCAGCCGTTCGGCCATCGCGATGTTGTAGGCGGCGCTGTCCGGGGCGAGCTGGTCGACGAACCAGAGCCGGCGCTGCGCGGCGGACAGCGCGGGCGGCGACCCGGTCGGCGGGTCCGCCCCGGCCACCGGCGCGGCCGCGTCGACCCGGGCGGCCAGCGCGCCGAGCGTGCGGGCCGCGAACACGTCCTCGACCGCCACGTCCCGGCCGAGCTCACCGCGCAGCAGCGCGACCAGCCGCATCGCGGTGATCGAATGCCCGCCGCCGGCGAAGAAGTCCGCATCCAGGCCGGGTTCGACCGGCTCACCCGGGAAGACGCGGGACCAGAGCGCGGCGACCGCGCGCTCGGTCCCGGTGACCGGTGGCCGCACCGGCGGCGCGGGGCGGGCCGCCGCGGTGGGCGCCCGCAGCGCGGCCAGATCGACCTTGCCGCTGGCGGTCAGCGGCAGCTCGGACAGCGGCACCACCCGGGTCGGGATCATGTGCGGGGGCAGCCGGTCGGCGCAGTGCCGGCGCACCTCGGCCAGCCGCGGCGGCCGCGGCCCGGCCAGGTAGCCGACCAGTTCGGTGTCGCCGGCGGCGCCCGGCACGGCGTCGACGGCGGCCTGCAGCACCTCGGGGTGACCGCGCAGCACGGCTTCCACCTCGCCGACCTCGACCCGCTGCCCGGAGACCTTCACCTGCCGGTCGAGCCGGCCGAGGAACCCGATCCGGCCGTCCGGCTGCCAGACCGCCAGGTCACCGGTGCGGTAGAGGCGGGCCCCCGGTGTGGCGGCGTACGGGTCCGGTACGAACCGCTGCGCGGTCAGGCCGGGCCGGCCCAGGTAGCCGCGGGCCACCTGGGTGCCGCCGACGCACAGTTCGCCCGGGATGCCCGGCGGCACCGGGCGGAGGCCGGCGTCCAGGATGTAGACCCGCTCGTTGGCCAGCGGGCGGCCGATCGGCAGCGGCCGGTCCCAGCGCCCGGTCAGCTCGCTGCCGGTGCTGGAGACGGTGGTCTCGGTCGGGCCGTACCAGTTGTGGAACCGCCGGTGCGGCGGGTTCGACCAGCGCTGCACCTGCTCCGGGCCGGACGCCTCGCCGCCGACGATCACGTCGGTCAGGTCGGGCAGCTGGTCGGGGTGCAGCAGCGGCAGCAGCGGCGGCGGCAGGTAGGCGAAGGTCACCCGGTGCTCGGCCAGGAACCGCTGCAGCCGGGCCGGGTCGACCCGGTCGGCCGCGCCGGCCAGCGCGATCGAACCCCCGCGCACCAGCGGCACGAACAGGTCGGCCACCGAGACGTCGTAGCCGACCGCGGCGAACCCCAGGCTGCACGACCGCTCGCCGATGCGCATCGCCGCCCCGACGCTCCAGATATGGTCGACTGCTGCCCGGTGCGGGACCAGCACCCCCTTCGGCCGCCCGGTCGAACCCGAGGTGAACAGCACGTACGCGGCGTCGTCCGGGCCGGGGGTTGCTATGTCCATAGTGGACGGAGGCTCGGCGTCCACAGTGGACGGGACCGGCACGGTCGGCAGGGCCCACCCGGCCAGCACCCGGGCCCCGGCGGCGTCGACCACCGCGGCGCCGGCGCCCGCGTCGGCCAGCAGCAGGTCCCGGCGCCGGGCCGGGTGGTCCGGGTCGAGCGGGACGTAGGCGCCGCCGGCGAGCAGCACGCCCAGCACCGCGATCAGCAGGTGCGGCCGGCGCCGGGTGCACACCACCACCGGCACCTCCCGGCCGACGCCGAGCTCGCGCAGCCGGGTGGCCACGGCGGCGGCCCCGGCCAGCAGCTGGCCGTAGGTGAGCGTGTCGTCCCACTGGCGCACCGCGACCGCGCCCGGCCGGCGGCGGGCCTGCGCGACGATCAGCTCGGCCAGCGACAGCGCCGGCACCTCGACCGTGGGTCCCACCGTCCACCCGGCCGGCACGCCAGCCCCGCCGCCGGCCCGCCCGGGCTCGCCGGCGGTGTCCGGAGCCCGGACGGTGTCCAGAGCGGTGGCCGGGGCGGCGCCGGGGGGCGGGGCGGTGCCGGGTAACGGTGCAGTCACGCGGGTTCCTCCGTGGTGGGCGGCGCGGGGCGGGCCGGATGCGGGTCCCGCAGTTGCAGGCGGAGTTCGGAGAAGTAGCGCCGGCCGGCGGCGTCCGGCACCCAGGCCTGCTCGGGCGTGGGCAGCAGTTCGGTGACCGTCACCGGCGCGCCGTCGCCGGCCTGGCCACGGGCGGCCCGCAGCATCGCGCCGAGCGCGGCGACCAGCAGCGGGCTGGTGAAGTCGACGTAGCAGGGTTTGGTCTCGGTGGCGACCTTCACGAACGCCCGGTCCGGCAGGCCGGCCGCCCGCCGCCAGCGGCGGGCGGCGAGGAACTGCGGCACCGGGTCGGTGACCGCGCCGAGCCCGGTCCCGCCGACCGTGCTGCGCCAGGTCTCGCGGGCCACCACCAGCCGGTCGATCGTGATCCGCGGGGTGTGCGCGGCGGCCTCGACCAGCTTGAACGCGTCGACCGCGTGCGCGACGACGAAATCCGCCAGCACCTCCACCAGCGGCCAGCGGCCGGGCCGCGGGCCGTGCGCGACCAGCTCACCGTCCACTTCGGACACGACCAGCGCGGTGACCGGCAGCAGCCGGTCCGGGTCGGCGCCCGGCGCGGGGGTGAACGCCAGCTGCCGGTCGGTGTCGCCGTGCAGCCAGCGGCTGAGCCGGGCGGTGTAGCGGGGCCAGTCGGCCGGCGGCAGCAGCCCCACCCGGGGCCCGAGGTCGGCGGCCAGCGCGACCCGCATCGACTCGGCGTCCGGGTGGCCGATCAGGAACACGCCGCTGTCGAAGGTGGCCCAGGCGGCGTGCAGCTCGCCGAGCACCGCGCTGAACTCACCGCGCTGGAATGCTTCCGGGCTGCTGGCGCACAGGTGCAGGTCCGGGCTGTGGATCCGGCCGGACGACCAGCCGGGCCGGTCGGCCGGGAAGGTCCGGCCGACCGCCGCGGCCAGCTCGGCCGCGGTCAGCTGCACCCGGCTGGTCGCCGGCGGCAGCCGGTCGAGCCCGAACAGCGCGGTCCAGCGGCGGGTGAAGTCGGCGGTGACCGCGTCGGCGGGGCGGTCGGTGGCGCCGAACAGCGGGCCCTGGGCGAGGAACAGCAGCTGGCCGAGCGGGACGTAGGGGGACCCCAGGTCGGCGGCGAGCTCGGCGTGCAGTTCCCGCAGCGCCCGGTCGTAGGCGGCCGCCACCGCCCCGGTCAGCCACCGCGCCGCCTGCATCAGGATCGCCAGCGGTGGCGCGAGCGCGGCCAGCACCGGGCCGCCGACGACCACGTCCAGGTCGCGGACGGTCTCCTCGTGGCACAGCGTGCGGCCGGCGTACATCTGCCCGGGCCGGCGCCGGGCGGCCTGGCCGGTGATCGCCACGAACTCCTCGTCCAGCTTGGCCAGCGCCGCGGCGAGCGCGTCCGGGTCGCCGGCCGCGGCGGCCACCGCGTCCCGGCCGGTGGTGAGCCGGTCCAGCCCGGCCGCGCACCGGTCCCGCGCCGCCGGGTCGCCGATCGCAGCGATCCCGTCCCGCAGCCGCCGCTCGGCCGCGTAGCCGACCGGCAGGTCGAGCCCCCAGTGCAGCAGCCCGCGTTCGGCGAACCGGTCCAGCGCGGCCAGCGCGTCGGCCTCGGCCCGGAACCCGGTCTCCGGGTCGGCCACCGTGGCCGCGGCGATCTCCCGCGCCGGCCGCCGTCCGTCCACAAGGGACAACAGCCGGGCGTCCGATTTGGACAGTCGGGTCGGCGGCTGGACGGGGTGCCGCAGCCGCGCCCCGCCGGCGCTCTGGTCCAGGGTCAGGTGCGGCTGCAGCGAGACCGGCAGCCACGGCCGCACCTCGGGGTCGGCGGCCAGCCGGCCGGCGAACGCGGCCAGCGCCCACCGCTCCAGGAACACCATCCGGCGCCGGACCAGCCCGGCGCCGGCGCGCACGGCCACTCCGGGCTCGGCCGGGTCGAGCGTGACCCAGTCGATCGGGCCGAAGAAGCCGGTGGTCTCGTTCTTCCCGCAGTACCGCTGCCAGTACCGGACGACCGCGATCTCCCGCTGCCGCCGGGTCGAGTTCCGCGGCGCGTCCGGCCCGCCGCGCACCAGGCCGTCCAGCGCCGCCAGCATGTTCGTGTTCTGCCAGGTGATCGCCTCGCGGAAGAGCGGGTCCGCGGCGATGGCCACCGTCTCCCGGCTCTCCAGCCGCGCCGCCGCGGTGTACGCGGCGGCCAGCTCAGCGGCCGGCAGCGTGCCGTCCAGGTGCGCGTCGGCGGCGGCCGCGCCGGCCGGCTGGCCGAACCGGAGCAGCCCGTCGGCGGGGAAGCCGGTGCTGCGCAGCAGCGCCGAGCGCCACACCTGCCAGCCGGTGCCGGGCAGCGCGACCAGATGCGCGTCGGTCATCGCGCTCCCGCCGGGCCGCCGTCGGCTGCCGACCGGTCGGCGGTCGCCGGTGCCGGGGCGGACCGGGCGGCTGCCGGCCGATCGGCCACCGGCTGGGCCCGGTCGTGCGGTGCGGGGCCAGGCTGCGCCGGGGTGGGCGGTGCCGGGGCGGGGCGGGCGGCGAGCGGGTCGCGTACCTGCAGGCGCAGCTCGGCGGAGTAGCGCCGGCCGGCGGCGTCCGGCACCCAGGCGTGCTCCGGCCCGGGCAGCAGTTCGGTCACCGTGACGGCGGGGTCGCCGCCGGCCCGCAGCCCGGCCCGCAGCGCCGCGCGCAGCGCGGTGACGTGCTGCGGGCTGGTGAGATCGGTGTAGAACGGCTTCGGCTCGGTCGCGATCCGGACGAACACCCGGTCCGGCAGGCCCAGGTCGCGCCGCCAGCGCCGGGCCGCCAGGTAGCCGGCGCGCTCGTCCGACCCGGCCACCGCCGGCCCGGTTGCCGATCCGGCCGCCGGCCCGGCCGCCGGTTCGGCCAGCCCGGTGCCGGTCGCGGTGGTGCGCCAGGTCTCGCGGGCGATCACCAGCCGGTCCACGGTGACCCGGGGGGTGTGCGGCCCGGTCGCGGCGCCCTTCATCGCGTCGATCGTCTGCAGCGCGATCACGTCCGCGAACGCCTCCAGCAGCGGCCACCGGCGCCCGCCGGCCGCGGTGGCGACCAGCTCGCCGGCCACCCGGGACACCGTCACCGCGGTGATCGGGACCAGCCGGTCCGGGTCGCCGCCCGGTGCCGGGCCGAAGCCGAGCAGCGCGTCGCCCGGGCCGTCCAGGCAGCCGGCCGTGCGCTGGCTCCAGCGCGGCCAGTCGGCCGGGAACAGCGGCAGCAGCCGGCCGGTGCCCAGGTCGGTGGCCAGGTCGCGGCGCAGCCGGTCGGCGTCCGGGTGGCAGGCGACCAGGGCGCCGGCGTCCAGCGTCGGGTAGCCGGCGTGCATCTCGCCGAGCACGGCCAGGAACTCGCCGCGCTCGAAGTCCGCCGCGGTACCGGCGCACAGGTGCAGGTCCGGGCTGTGGAAGCGGGCCGCCGCCCAGCGCGGTGGCGCCGCCGGGAACACCGCGGCGGCGGCGCCGGCCAGGTCGGCCGCCCGCAGCGACACCGCGCGGGTGCCCGGCGGCAACCGGTCCAACCCGAACAGCCGCGCCCACCGGGCCGCGAAGTCGGCCGCGACCGGGTCGACCGGCCGCGGCCCGGTCGCGAGCAGCATGCCCTGGGCCAGGAACCAGAGCTGGTCCAGCGGCACCTGGTCGGAGCCGAGCTCGGCGGCCAACTCGTCGAAGCAGCCGCCGAACGCGTCCAGGTACGCCTGCCCGGTCGCCGCGGCGACCCACCGGGCGGCCTGCAGCACCAGGTCCAGCGGGGCGGCCAGCCCGGTCAGCACGGCCCGGCCGACGGTCACGTCCAGGTCGCGGACCGTCTCCTCGACACACGGGGTCCGGCCGGCGTACGTCTGGCCCGGCCGGCGCCGCGGCGCCGCCCCGGTGACCGCGGCGAACTCGGCGTCCAGCCGCTGCAGCGCCGCTCCGAGCGCGTCCGGTTGCCCGGCCGCCGCCGCGACCGCGTCCCGGGCGGTGGCCAGCCGGTCCAGCCCGGCGAGGGCCTGCCGGCGGGTGGCCGGGTCCCCGATCGCGGCCAGCGCGCCGCGCAGCACGTCCTCGGCGGTCGTCCTGATCGGGACGTCGACGCCCCACCGCACCAGCTCGCGGTCGGCCAGATCGGCCAGCAGGTCGAGCGCGTCCTCGGCGGTCCGCAGGCCGGTGCCGGGCCGGGCCAGCGCGGCGGCGACCACGTCGACGGCCGGCCGCCGCCCGTCGCAGCCGGCGAGCAGGGCCGCCTCGGCCGCCGACAGCGCCACCGGTGGCCGCACCGGCCGGCGCAGCGACCGCCCGTCGAGCACCAGGTGCGGCTGTGGCGCCGGCGGCAGCCAGCGCCGGATCGCCGGGTCGGCGGCGAGCCGGTCGGCGTACGCGCCCAGCGCCCAGTGCTCGAAGAACACCCGGCGGGAGCGCAGCAACCCGGCGCCGGGCCGGGCGTCCACCCCGGGCTCGGCCGGGTCGAGCGTGACCCAGGTGACCGGGCCGAAGAAGCCCACCGTGTCGTTCTTGGCGCAGTACCGCTGCCAGTACCGCAGGACGGCGCTCTCCCGCCGCCGCCGCACCGAGTTCCGCGGCGCGTCCGGGCCGCCGCGGACCAGCCCGTCCAGCGTCGGCAGCATGTTCGTGTTCTGCCAGGTGACGGCCTCCCGGAAGAGCGGGTCCGCGGCGATCTGGGCCGCGTCCCGCGATCCGGCCCGCGCCGCCGCCGCGTACGCCACCTCGAAGCTGCCCTGGTCGGCCGGTCCGGAGTCCGTGTCGGCGGCCCGGCCGGAGCCTGTCCCGGCGGCTGGGGCGGAGTCGGTGTCGGCGGCTCGGCTGGGGCGGTTCGGCTGGCTGGCCAGCAGGGCGTCGGCGGCGGCGGCGCAGGTGGGCGCGGTGAACCGGTCGAGCCCGTCCACCGGGAAGCCGGCGGTGCGCAGCACGGCCTCCCGCCAGAGCCGCCAGTCGGTGCCCGGCAGCGGCACCAGGTGCTCGTCCCGGTCCAGTACGCCGCCGGCCAGGTACCAGCGGCCGGCATCGGTGGCCCCGGTCACCGCCGGGTCACCCGAGCCCGGCCGGCGGGTCGATCCAGTGCCGCTGGCGCTGGAACGGGTAGGTCGGCAACGACACCCGGCGCCGGCGCTGCCCGGCGTAGAACCGGTCCCAGTCGAGCTCGCCGCCGCGTACCCAGAACGCGCCGGCCACCCGCAGCGCGGCCGGTAGCGGCCGGCCGCCCGGTTCGGCGCCGACCACCCGGGGGATGCCACCCTCGATCGCGACGACCAGGTCGCAGCCCGCCTGCCGCAGCGCGGCCACCGGGTCGGCCGCGCCCTCGACCAGCCGGGGGTGCGGCGGGCCGGATCCGGCCAGCCCGCCGACGCGGACCGGGTCGGCGGTCAGCGCCGCGGCCAGCGGCAGCGCGCCGGCCAGGTACGCCGCGACCGGGCCGCCGGACCCGCTGCCGGCCACCGCGTGCGGCCGCAGCCCCCAGTCCGCCAGCACGGCGGCCACCGCGTACGTCGCGACGAACCGGAACCGCGCCCCGCCACCCGCGTCGCTCAGGTCGAAGCCGAGCGCCGCGCACTCGTCCACGACGGCGGCGAACCCGTGCTCGCGGGCCAGCGCCCCGAAGTCGGCCGGCCCTGGACCGGTCGGGCCGTCGCCGAGCCAGAACCCGACAGCCGGCGGCGTGCCTCGCTGGCCGGTGATCCGGCGGCCCGGGTCGCCGAGCGCGGCGGCCGCGGCAGTCGGGTCGGTGGCCACGATCGCGAGCCGGTGCCCGAGGGGCGCGCGGCCGACGGCCAGCGTGTAGCCGGTGTCGGCGAGCGGCGGCGGGGCCACCAGCAGGCGGGCCCGCAGCCGGCCCGTGGCGGCGTCCAGCGCCGCCGGCGTCCGGGCGCTGAGCACCAGCAGTTCGGCGTCCCGGCCGGCGGCGGGCGGCGGCGCCGGCGGCGGCTCCTCCAGGACGATCAGCGCGTTGCTGCCGCCCTGGCCGACCGCGCTGACCCCGGCGCGGCGCGGACCGCCGGCCGCCGGCCACGGCGACGCCCCGGTGGCCAGCCGGAACGGCCCGCGTTCGAGCTTGAGCTCCGGATTGGGTCGGGCCGCGTGCAGGGTCGGCGGGATGACGCCGTGCCGGACCGCCAGCACCGCCTTGATCAGGCCGGCGATGCCACCGGCCTGGTCCAGGTTGCCGATGTTGCTCTTCACCGAGCCGAGCGCGCAGTGCCCGACCCGGTCGGTGCTGGACCGGAACGCCCGGGTCAGGCCGTCGACCTCGAGCGCGTCGCCGACCGGGGTGCCGGCGCCGTGCGCCTCGAGGTAGCCGATCGTGCCCGCGCCGACCCCGGCCGCCGCGAGCGCCTCGACGGCGGCCGCGGCCACCCCGGCCGACCCCGGGGCCAGGTACCCGGCGCGGGCGGCGCCGTCGTTCGCGACCGCCCAGCCGCGCAGCACCGCGTACACCGGGTCGCCGTCGGCGAGCGCCTCGGTCAGCCGCTTGAGCACGACCGCGCCGGCACCGCTGCCCGGTGGCGCGCCCGCGGCGGCCGCGTCGAACGCCCGGCAGTGGCCGTCCGGGGAGGTGGTCGCGCCGGCCTGGTGCAGGTAGCCGGCCGGGGTGCCGGCGAAGATCGACGCGCCGCCGGCGATGGCCAGGTCGCACTGGAAGTCCTGCAGGCTCTGCGCCGCGAGGCAGACCGCGACCAGCGAGCTGGAACAGGCGGTCTGCACGGCGACGCTCGGCCCGGTCAGGCCCAACGCGTACGAGACCCGGGCCGGCAGGTGGTCGGCGCCGGTGCCGGGCACGAGCAGCCCGTCCGGGTCCGGCGGCAGGCTGCCGGACGGGTAGCCGGCCGGGTTCCGGAAGAGGTTGAACAGGAAGTACCGGTTGGTCCCGGCGGCGGCGAAGACACCGATGCTGCCGTCGTGCCGCCCGGCGTGGTAGCCGGCGTCCTCGACAGCCGCCCAGGCCACCTCGAGGAAGAGCCGGTGCTGCGGGTCGGTGAGCGCGGCGTCCCGGGCCGGGTAGCCGAAGAAGTCGGCGTCGAACCGGTCCAGCCCGTCCAGCCAGCCGGCGGCGCGGACGTAACCCGGCTCGCGCAGCAGTCGCTCGCTCACCCCGGCCGCCCGCAGCTCGTCGTCGGTGAACCTGCGCACGGACTCGACCCCGGCCAGCAGGTTGGCCCAGAACCCGGCCGGGTCGTCCGCGCCCGGGAACCGGCAGGCCAGCCCGATCACCGCGACCGGCTCACCGGCCGGCTCGATGTCGACGGGCGCTGTGTCGGCCGGGTCGGTGTCGGCCGGGTCGGTGTCGGCCGGCTCCGCGTCGGCCGGCTCCGCGTCGGCCGGGTCGAAGGCGGCCGGCTCGATGTCTGCCGGGTCGAAGGCGGCCGGGGCGAAGTCGACCGGCTCTGTGTCGGCCGGGTCGGTGTCTGCCGGCTCGATGTCTGCCGGGTCGAAGGCGGCCGGGTCGGTGTCTGCCGGCGTCCGGGTCGTCATCGGGACTGCGTCCGGGTCGTCCGGCGGGCCTGCGCCTGGCGGCGGCGGTCCGCCCGCCCGGTCGCCCGGTCCGCCGCCGCGGCGGCATCCGGGTCCGGGGCGGCACCGTCCGGCCGGTCGCCGGTTTCCAGCAGCAGGCTGGCCAGGCCGGCCACGGTGGGACGCTCGTACAGCCGGTGCAGCGGCAGCCGCCGCCCCAGCGTCGACTCGAGCCGCCGCTGCACCTCGACCAGCAGCAGCGAGTGGCCGCCGACGTCGAAGAAGTTCTCGTCCGCGCCCACCGCCGGGACGTCCAGCACCGCGCACCAGGCCGCCGCGACCGCCAGCTCCGCCGACCCGCGCGGCGGCAGCCCGGCCGGGGTGTGCGCGGCCGGCCCGGGATGCGGCAGCGCGCGGGCGTCCACCTTGCCCGAGGGCGTCAGCGGCAGCGCGGCCAGGACGACCACCGCGCGCGGCACCATGAACGGCGGCAGCTCCCGGCGGGCCGCCTGCCGGGACGCGGCCGGGTCGACCTCGGCGCCGCCCGCCGGCACCACGTACGCCACCAGTTCGAGCCCGCCGCCAGCCCCGTCGGCCACGGCCGTGACCACCGCCTGCGCGACCTCCGGCTGCCGGGTCAGTACCGCCTCCACCTCGCCGGGCTCCACCCGGTTGCCCCTGATCTTGAGCTGGCGGTCGACCCGGCCGGCATAGCCGACCGTGCCGTCGGCGTGCCGCCGGCCCAGGTCGCCGGTGCGGTACTCGCGGATCCCGCCGCCGAGGTCGGTGAACCGGGCCCGCTGATCCGGCGGCGTCCGCCAGTAGCCGGGCGTCAGGTACCGGCCGCGTACCGCGATCTCGCCGGTCAGGCAGGCCGGCCGCCCGTCCGGCGCGAGCAGCACGACGTCGAGCCCGGCCAGCGGCCGGCCGAGCGGGACCGGGTCGCCCGGGTCGCCCACCGGCGCGCCGGCCGGGATCGGCAACCGCAGCGCGAAGCTCACCTCGGTGGCCCCGTAGCCGTTGACCAGCACGCAGCGGTCGCTGGTCAGCCGGCGGTGGCTGGCGACGTCCTGCCAGGTCACCGGCTCGCCGCCGAGCAGCACCAGCCGCAGGTCGGGCAGTGTCAGCCGCTCGGGCCGCTCGGGCCGCTCAGGCTGGTCGGGCTGGTCGGGCCGCTCGGGCTGGTCGGGCCGCTCTGCCAGCGTGCGCAGCAGGTGCCGGTACAGCGTGGGCGTGGCGTGCACGACGGTGACCGCGTGCCGGGCCAGCGCCACGGCCAGCGCCGCCGGACCCTCGGCCCGCACGTCCACCGGCACCAGCGTGGCGCCGGCCAGCAGCGCCCCGAACAGGTCGGTCACCGACGCGTCGAAACTGAACGACGTCACCAGGCTGAGCCGGTCCGCGGCCGAGATCCGCAGGTCGTTCACGTGGCTGCGAACCTGGAACAGCACGTTGCGGTGCGGCTGCGGCACGCCCTTGGGCCGGCCGGTCGAGCCGGACGTGTAGAGGATGTAGGCCAGGTCGTCGGGCGTCACCGGCCGCCGGGCGGCCGCGCCGGCCGGCCCTGGCACGTCGATGTCGACGATCTGGACCGCCCCGGCCGGCCCGGTCCCGTCCGCGGCCGTCCGGTCCGGCTCGGTCTGCCGCGGTCGGGTCGGGTCCGGAGCCGATCTGGCCGCCGTCCGGGCCGGTGCTGTCCGGGCTCCGGATGGCCGGTCGGCCGGGTGGGCTCGCCCGGCCAGGCTGGCGGCGAGCTCGCTGTGGGCGGCGTCGGTGAGCAGGACGTCCGCGCCCGAGTCGGCGAGCATGAACGCGAGCCGGTCGGCCGGGTAGCTCGGGTCGAGCGGGACGTACGTCCGGCCGGCGGCCAGCGCGCCGAGGATGCCGGTGATCATCCGCCGGCCGTGCCCGAGCAGCAGCGCCACCCGGCCGTCCCCGGCCGGGATGCCGGCAGCCACCGCCTCGGCCGCCGCCCAGAGCTCGCCGTAGGTCACCGTGCCGTCGGCACCGACCAGGGCCGGCGCCGCCGGGCGGGCCCCGGCCTGCTCGGCGAGCAGGTCGGGCAGCGTCCGGTCCAGCACGGTGTCCGGCAGCCCGACGAAGCCCGCGCCGGCACCGGACGGCCCGGCCGGGCCGGGTTGGAGCGGGTCGGTGGTTTCGGGCTGGGCCTCGGCGGCCGGGTGGGGGAGCAGGTCGGAGGTCGGGCGGTGCGGGGCGGCGGTCAGTTCGGCGAGCAGGGTCACCAGGTCCTGGCCGATCTGCCCGGCGCGGTGGGGGTGCAGCAGGGCCGGGTCGTGCACCAGGGTCAGTCGCGGCCGGTCGCGGTCGAG
>Ga0307499_10000566_pt1 | contig 12515 bp, 16 predicted proteins | sample 13_S_MG_FD_201363 | JGI IMG/M metagenome (GOLD analysis project Ga0307499, IMG submission 201363) | Soil microbial communities from Populus trichocarpa stands in riparian zone in the Pacific Northwest, United States - 13_S | ecosystem: Environmental > Terrestrial > Soil > Riparian zone > Trees... | reverse complement strand
GCATTCGACCAGCATTCGCGCGCGATCACGCTGGCGCTCGCGTTGCTGCTTCTCGCCTGGGCGATGCCGACTTTCAATCGCTCGCGCGCGACCTACGACTACCTCGTCGTCTTCGACATCACGCAGAGCATGAACGTCGCCGACTACGAGCTCGGCGAAGCGCCCGCCAGCCGCCTCGCGTATGCGCGCGAGGCCACGCGACGCGCGCTGCGCGATTTGCCGTGCGGTTCCCGAGTCGGGTGGGGCGCCTTCGCCGAATACCGCACCCTGCTCCTGCTCGCGCCGATCGAGGTCTGCGCCCACTACGGCGACTTGCTCGCATCGCTCGACAGGATCGACGGCCGCATGCGCTGGGGCGAAGCGAGCGAGGTTTGGAAGGGCGTACTTTGGGCGATCCGCGCGGCGAAGGAAACGCGCGGCGCACCGAACGTGATTTTCCTGAGCGACGGACACGAGGCGCCGCCACTCGACACCGGCGCGCACCCGCAGTTCGACGACGTGAAGCCGGGCGACGTGCGCGGATGGCTCATCGGCGTCGGCGGCTACACGCTGCAACCCATACCGCGGACGGACGCCGAGGGCAAGGTCATCGGCTACTGGCGCGCCGAGGATGTCATGCAGACCGATGCCAGCGACGACGGCGGGGCGAGCCGCGAACACATGTCCGCGTTGCGCGAGCGCCATCTACGTGCGCTCGCGAAGGAAGTCGGCTTCGAGTACGCCCGCCTCGCCGGGCCGGCGTCGCTGAGCGACGCAATGCGCGATCCGCGATTCGCCCGGCCGAGATCGGTGCCGATCGATCTCTACTGGCTGCCGGTGGTGGCGGCGCTGATGTTGCTCGCGCTGCGCTTTCGGCCCGATCTGCCGAACTAGATGCTGCTCAAGCTGAGCCGGCTACTGCGCAGGTTCTCCAGGGAGACTCGATGCAAGACGCGATGGTTACGACGGCGCTGACCCTTCCAGGCTATAAGATTGTCCGCACCCTCGGCGTGGTGCGGGGCCTGACGGTCCGCTCGAGATCGATCATCGGAAATTTCTTCGGCGGCATCCAATCGATCTTCGGCGGCAACATCACGATCTACACCAACCTGTGCGAGCGGGCACGCGAAGAGACTTACCGGCTCATGTGCGAGCACGCTGAGAAGCACGGCGCGAACGCCATCATCGCGGTGCGCTATGACGCCACCGAGCTCATGGCGGGACTTACGGAAGTGCTCTGCTACGGGACGGCAGTGGTTGTCGCGCGCGATTCCAGCCAAGCGTGAACAAACATTTCAGGAACCCCGCCTGGTTATTCGCCGGATAGTCAGGCGGCCGGAGGGGTGCCGTCCCCGGCGCCCAGCGGGCGCTGCATGAGGACGCTGTCGACCCAGCGGCCGAACTTGAAGCCGGCCGAGCGCAGCGTGCCTGCGCGCAGGAACCCGGCGCTTGCGTGCAGGCCGATCGAGGCGGCGTTCGCGCTGTCGCCGATCACCGCGATCATCTGGCGGTAGCCGAGCGCTTCGCAGCGCCGCACGAGCTCGGCGAGGAGCGTCCTGCCGATGCCGCGCCCCTGTGCGTCGGGGCGGATGTATACCGAATCTTCGAGCGAGTAGCGGTAGGCGGAGCGTGTGCGGTAGAGGGTGCAGTAGGCGTAACCCGCCACCCTGCCGCCGAAGTCGGCGACCAGGTACGGCAGGCCGTGGCCGGTGACCTCGTCGTAGCGCCTGCGCAGCTCGGGCGCCGACGGCGGCTCCTCCTCGAACGAAGCGAGGCCCTTCAGGACATGGTGGGCGTAGATCGCGTGGATCTCGCCGATGTCGTCCGGCGTCGCCGGCCGCACCTGCACCAGCTCACCGAGAATAGTCCGGCTCCTCGCGGTCGAGAATGCGCTTGAGCGCGCTGAAGTGCGCACCGGCGTACTTCGGGGCGTCGGCGAGCAGCAGCCGATAGGTCGTGCGCACGACCTCGGGCCGCACCGCGCGCAACTTTCCTCCCATCGACCTTGCGAGCACCTGCAGCCGGCAGGCGCGCTCGAGGTAGTACATCAGGTCGAACGCTTCCGCGATCGAAGGGCCGACCACGATGACGCCGTGGTTGGCGAGGAACATCACGCGCTTGCGTCCGAGCACGCGCGCCAGGCGATCGCCCTCGGCGTCGTCGACCACCAGCCCGTTGTAGGTGTCGTCGTAGGCGATGTCGTCGTGGAAACGCAGCGCGTTCTGTTCGACCATCTCGAGGCGGCCGTTCTCGATCAGCGTGAGTGCGGTCGCTTGCGGCATGTGCGTGTGAAGCACGCAGGCCGCGGCGGGGTTGGCGAGGTGGATGCGCGAGTGGATGTGGAAGGCGGTCTTCTCGAACTCGCCGTCGCCCTCGAGCACCCTGCCCTCGGCGTCGAGCATGAGCAGGTTCGACGCCGTCACCTCGCTCCAGTGCAGGCCGAAGCGGTTCAGAAGAAACCGCACGCCGTCGCGCATCTGACCCGGCAGCATGTAGCTGAAGTGGTTGCAGACGCCCTCGTGCAGATCCAGGCGCACCGCGAGGCGGAAGGCCGCCGCGAGGTCAACCCGTGCCGCCGTGACGTCCAGCTCGTCCATCGTCCCCATGTCGGCGATTATAGTGTGGCGATGAAAAGGACCCTGCTCGTGCTTCTCACGGCGCTCGTCCTGGCGGCGTGCTCGAAGGTGAACCAGGAGAACTTTCTCAAGATCCAGGATGGGATGAGCGAGGAGGAGGTGATCTCGCTCCTTGGCCGGCCCACCGAGTCGAACAGCATGAACTTCCTCGGGATATCCGGGACGGCCTCGCGCTGGGTCGCCGGCGACACGGTCATCACGGTGCGCTTTGTGAACGGACAGGTCGCGTTCAAAAGCTTCGACAAGCCCGGCGACAAGGGCAAATGAAAAAGGGCGCGCAAGGCGCCCTTTCTTTTCGGGACAGGGGACTGCTTACTTGCGGTTGCGCTCGTCGTAGCGCTCGCCGACCTCGTTACCGATGACGCCGCCGAGCACCGCGCCGCCAACGGTACCGACGGTGCTGCCGCCGGTGGCTGCCGACCCGGCCATGCCGCCGACGGCCGCGCCGCCGACCGTGCCCACGGTCTCGCCTTTGCCGGTCGGATTACCGCCGCACGCGCTCAGGCCCGCCAGCGCGATACCCAGAACGAAAAGGAACTTGCTCATGGTGTACGCCTCCGGTGTAAGAAATGAATGCTTGCTGCTCAGGTGCAGCCGCGCAGCAGGAAGATTGCGAACAGCACCGGAATCGGCACGCCAAGGGCCCAAAGAAGGATGTACCCGAGCTTGCCTTCCTGCTTCCGACGCCATTGCTGCAGCTTTTCCATATCGCCTCCAAAACAAAATGAGCGGGACAGGCGAAGGGCAGCAATGGCCGTGCCAGCGTCAACGGCCATTGTCGGGAAAGGCCTTACTCGGGTTGCAGCTGCGCCGCTTTCATGACGCGCTCGGTATTCGCGACGTCCTGCGCCAGGAACTTGCGGAACTCCTCCGTATTGCCCGGAAAGAGATCGGCGCCCTGGCCGGCCAGGCCTTCGCGCACCTCGGCTGCGGATAACGTCTTCGCCAGCGCGGCCTGTACCCGCTCGATCACCGCTCGGGGAGTGCCTTTCGGCGCGATCAGGCCGGCCCAGCCGTTGAAGTCGTACCCGGCGACGGTCTCCGCGATGGCCGGTATGTCGGCGAGAAGCGCCGTGCGCCGCGGCAGGCTCTGCGCGATGACGCGCAGACGTCCCGCTTTCACCTGCGACATGGCCGCGGGCGCGGGCGTGAGTGTCCAGTGGGTCTGGCCGGCCGCGACCGACGCGACCGAGGGCCCGCCGCCCTTATGAGGGACGTGCAGCGACTCGAAGTTGCCCATAGTCATGAGAAGCGCCCCGGCGAGATGGCTCTGCGAGCCCACGCCGGCGGAAGCCATGTTGATGGAATCGCGGTGGGCGCGCGCGTAGTCGATGAGCTCCTTTACGCTGGTCACCGGAAGCTGCGGGCTCACGACCAGCACGTTGGGCGTGATCGCGAAGGTGCCGATCAGGTCGAAGTCCTGCGCCGTGTCGTAGGGCCGGACCTTCTTCAGGAGCGGCGCGATCACCCCCGAGCCGTTGGAAACGGTGATCAGCGTGTAGCCGTCGGGGGCGGCCTTCCTCCCGGCGTCCATGCCGATCAGGCCGCCGGCGCCGTCGCGGTTCTCGACCACGACGCTCGCCCCGCCCAGCGCTTCGCCGAGGCGGTTGCTGAGGATCCGGGTCATCGTGTCGACCGAGCTTCCCGGGGCGTTGGGGACCAGGATGCGGACGGGTCGGTTAGGATAGTCCTGCGCCCCGAGGGACGGGACCAGCCCCGACGCGGCGAGCGCTAGTAGCAGGCCGAAAAGCTGCTTCTTGATGATATTCACGTTTTATCCTCCTGCCAAAATAGTGCCATGGAACCGAACACGCAGAAAATCGAATCGCTGGTGCGCCAGCTCCTCGTGGAGCTGGGCGAAGACCCCGAGCGCGAAGGCCTGCAGAAGACGCCGCTGCGCGTCGCCAAGGCGCTCGCCTTCCTCACGAACGGCTATCGCACCGAGCCGGGGACGGTGATCAACCAGGCCCTCTTCACCCAGACCACCAGCGGAATGGTGATCGTGAAGGACATCGAGCTCTACAGCCTGTGCGAGCACCACATGCTGCCGTTCTTCGGCCGCTGCCACATCGGCTACATTCCGAGCGGCAAGGTGTTCGGCGTGAGCAAGCTCGCGCGACTGGTGGAGGTCTACGCGCGCCGGCTTCAGCTCCAGGAGCGGCTCACCGACCAGATCTCGCAGGTCATCATGGACTCGGTCAACGCGAAGGGCGTGGGCGTGATGATCGAGGCGCGCCACCTGTGCATGATGATGCGCGGAGTGGAGAAGCAGAACTCCACCATGCTCACCTCGTCGGTGCTCGGCGTGTTCCGCGACCACCTCGCGACGCGCGAGGAGTTTCTGTCTCTCGTGGGACGACGCTGAGAAATCGGGGTCAGACCCCGATTACCATTTGTTTCGCAATTCGCGGAGCTTCAGGAACACCATGCGCGGGTCGGGCTTCTCCGGGAGATTCGGGAAGGCCTCGCGCAGCTTGGCGATCACCGACGGGCTGGTGAGGCGAAAGAAGGTGTTGATCTCGCGCTCGACCGCCAGCGTGGACACGTAGGCGCGGCTCGGGTCCTGGCCTTTCAGCTTCTCGAGCATCTCCTGCGCGCGGCGGTTGTCGGGCTCCCGGCTCAGCGTGAAACGCAGGTTGTTCTCGATGTAGTCGTGCCCCGGATAGATCAGGGTTTCTTCCCCAAGCTTCGCCAATTGCTGGGAGAACGTGTTGTAGAGCTCGTCCGGGTGCCCCCCGTTGTGGCAGTTGCCGGCCCCCGCGTTGAACAAGGTGTCGCCCGAGAAGAGCGCCGGTTGATCGGTATGAGAGAGGACGCACACGTGGCTCATGGTGTGGCCGGGCGTGTCGAGGGCCTCGAGCTCGACCGTCCTGCCGACCTTGATCACGTCGCCGGCGCTCAAGCCGCGCGCCATCTCGGGAATCTTGTCCTTTGCGTTCTTGTGCGCGAGGACTGTGGCGCCCGTCTTCTGCGCGAGCGGCACGTTGCCTCCGGTATGGTCCCGGTGCTCGTGCGTGTTCAGGATCTGGGTGATCTCCCAGCCCTCGCGCTTCGCCGCCGCGAAGCACTTTTCGTGGTCGAGCGGATCGATCGCGAGGGCCTCGCCGGTCTCGGCGCAGGCGATGAGGTAGTTGAAATTGCGGTAGGCGTTGCCGGTCCAGACTTGTCTTACGATCATGCCCGCTATTTAAGCAGCTTCCGCAGCACGTGGCGCCGGTTGCGCGTAAAGGGCCGTACTTGCGACGGCCAACGACCCGCCTCGACCGCCTTCGCCCAGGCCTCGCTCGTCAGGATCTCGGCGCTTTCGAGCTCGTAGTAGGCGCTGTAGCGCGGCTCGCCCTCGGCGACGATGGTCTTTTTCTCGCCGCCGAGGAACATGGTAAGCGGCTCCGTCACCCCGCGCCGTACCGACAGCACGCCCGGCACCTTGAGGAGCGCGGGGACATGCTCGGTGTCGTAGACCTCGTTGAACAGCGCTTCCTTGGCCGGGTCGACGTCCATGCTCGCGATAAAGAGGTACTTGGCCGTTGTCGCCATCGGTTTTCTCCTGTGTCCAGTCCTGACCTACTATACAGTCAAGGGTCCATTCGGAGACTGCGGGGAGACTGCGGGGAGACTGCGGGGAGACTGCGGGGAGACGGCTATGGCCAAGGTCGAGGCTCAACCCTACGAGTTCGAGTTCCAGCCGGCGAGCTGCGCGCTTGTCATCATCGACATGCAGCGCGACTTCGTCGATCCCGGCGGCTTCGGCGAGGCGCTCGGCAACGACGTCTCGTTGCTGCGTAAGGCGATCGCGCCCATCCGCAAGGTGCTCGACGCCACGCGCGGCCGCGCAATGCTCGTCATCCACACGCGCGAGGGGCACCGCCCGGACCTTTCGGACCTGCCCGCGAGCAAAAAGCTGCGCGGCAGGCTGAAGAACGGCATCGGCGACCCCGGACCGATGGGACGCATCCTGGTGCGGGGCGAATACGGCCACGACATCGTCGACGAGCTCAAGCCGGCGCCGGGCGAGCCGGTGGTCGACAAGCCCGGCAAAGGCGCCTTCTACGCCACTGATCTCGACTCGATGCTGCACAACCGCGCCATCCGCCAGTTGGTCGTATGCGGCGTCACGACCGAAGTGTGCGTGAACACCACCGTGCGCGAGGCGAATGACCGCGGCTACGACTGCCTGGTGCTCGAGGACTGCGTCGGGTCGTACTTCCCCGAGTTCCAGCGCGCAGCGCTCGACATGATCAAGGCCCAGGGAGGCATTTTCGGTTGGGTCAGCGACTCGAACAAATTCATAGAAGCGCTGAAAGGGAGAACATGACAAACGCAACGGCAGCAAGGGGAGCGGCAGCAGGCCAGGTCCGGTGGTGGGTCGCGGGCGACTGGAACGGCTTTTTCGGATTGTTCACCAACGTCGTGCTCAACGTGATCGTGCTCACGGGCCTGTGCCTGGGCGTGGTCAACCTGCCGGCCGACACGGTGTTCGGGCGCATCCTGCCGGCGCTCGGCATCGCGTTGCCGATCGGCAACCTCTACTACGCGTACCTCGCCTACAAGCTCGCGCAAAGGGAGGGGCGCACCGACGTCACTGCGATGCCCTACGGCCCGAGCGTGCCGCACATGTTCATCGTGGTGTTCGTGATCATGCTGCCGGTCTACCTCAAGACGAAGGACCCGATGCTCGCCTGGCAGGCCGGTCTCGCCTGGGCCTTCATCATCGGCGTGATCGTGCTCGCCGGGATCTTCTTCGGCCCGTGGGTACGAGCGCACACGCCTCGCGCGGCGATGCTCGGCACGCTCGCCGGCATCTCGATCGCGTTCATCTCGCTGCGGCCCGGGTTCCAGATGTGGGAAGTGCCCTGGATCGCCTTCATCTCGCTCGCGATCGTGCTCATCAGCTGGACCGCGAACACCCGCCTGCCCTTCGGGCTTCCCGGCGGCCTCGCCGCGGTCATTGTCGGCATCGTGGTCGGCTGGATTGCGTACTTCGCGGGCTGGAGCGACGTGGTGAAGGCCGAGCAGGTACGGGCTTCCTTCGGCCAGTTCGGGCTGCACCTGCCGTTCATCGGCACGGAAGTCTGGCGCGGCCTCGCCGACGTGGCGCCGCTCCTCGTCACCGCGATTCCGCTCGGCATCTACAACTTCACCGAGGCGATGAACAATGTGGAGAGTGCGTCGGCGGCGGGCGATTCCTACGACCTGCGCAAGATCCTTGCCGCGGACGGCATCGGCGCCATCGCCGGCGCGATGCTGGGCAGCCCGTTCCCGCCGGCCGTGTACATCGGCCATCCGGGCTGGAAAGCGGTCGGCGGCCGCATCGGCTATTCGCTCGCGACCGGCGTGGTGATCGGGCTGGTGTGCTTTCTCGGCCTCACGGCGCTCCTGCTCGCGGTCGTGCCGCTCGTGGCGATCCTGCCGATCCTGCTCTACATCGGCCTCGTGATCGGTGCCCAGGCCTTCCAGGCTTCACCGCAAAGCCATGCGCCCGCGGTGGTGCTGGCGATCATTCCGAACGTCGCCGCGTGGGGCCAGCTCCAGGTGGACAGTGCGCTCAATGCGGCCGGCACCTCCGCCGCGCAGGTCGGCGCGAGCAAGCTGGCCGGCTCCGGTCTCGTGTATCACGGCATGGAGCTCCTCGGCGGCGGAGCCGTGCTGGCAGGGCTGGTGCTCGGCGCGCTCGCGGCGTTCATCATCGACCGCAGGCTCAAGGAAGCGGGCCTGTGGGCATTCGCCGGCGCGGTGCTCGCCTTCTTCGGCTTCATCCACGGCGGGCAGCTCGGATGGGCAGTATCGCCGCAAGTCGCGCTCGGCTATGCGCTCTTCGGTGTGGTGTGCCTAGCGGCCGGGATGCAGGCTCAAAAAAACCCAGTTTGAGTCCATGCCGTTAGCGGCCATCAACGGCATCCGGGTTCACTACGTGGTCCAGGGATCGGGGCCGCACCTCCTCATGTTCGCACCGGGCGGGTTCCGCTCGGTGATCTCGCGCTGGACCGCGCAGGGCGGCAAGCGCGAATGGAAGGAGATGGACGGCCTCGCCGCGCTGTCGCGCCATTTCACCTGCATCGCCTACGACCGGCGCGAGTCCGGCCTCTCCGGCGGGCGCGTCGAGCCGCTGACCTGGGACCTGTACGTGCAGGAGGCAAAGACGCTGCTGGATCTCGCCGGCGCATCCGCAGCGCACGTACTCGGAAGTTGCATGGGCGCGGCGCTCGCGCTCGCGTTCGCGGTGCGCCATCCCACGGCGTGCAAGAGCCTGCTCCTGCACTGGCCCGTCGGCGGCTATCGCTGGATGATGAAGGGCCACACGTTCTTCCAGCGCCACCTCGACTTCGTGCGTGCCAACGGTCTCCAGGCCGTGGCGGCGCGCGCGCGGGAGGGAGAGAACTTCTGGCTCGATCCCGAGATTGGACCCTGGGGCTCCCCCGCCGCTATTTATCCGGAGTTCGCCGCTGAACTCGTCAAGCAAGACCTGAAAACTTACTTAAACATGGCAGAGCAGAGCCGCGATGCGCTCTTCAACGACACCATGCCCTCGGGCGCGAGCGGGGCCGAGCTGATGAAGATCGGGACGCCGACGCTCATTCTTCCGGGTAACGACTCGTCGCACGCCTATTCGGCATCGGTCGCGCTGAAGGAGCTGATGCCCGACGCGGCGCTATGGGACCTCCTCCCCGAGCGGCAGAACGGCCGCAACACGCTAGAGGAAATCCTGCGCTTTACCGCCTATCTCGAGAGCCGGGCGAGCGCGCGCTCGTAGTACGAAAGGTCGAAGTACTTCTCCGGGGCGGCCGGCGCATGCCCACCCTCCATCTCGGCGCGCAGCGCGAGCATGTTGTCGAATCCCTTACGGTCGAAGCGCGCGTCGGGCGTGAAGCCGCGCGCCGGGTCGGCGAGCAGGCGCCAGGTGCGCTCGGCGATGTCGCTGGAGAGCTTGAGCTTCTCCATCAGCAAGGCGACCGATTCGTCGCGGTTCCCTGACTGCAACGACCAGCGTAGCGATTCCACGTACGCGGCGATGAAGCGCTCGAGGAGCGGCGCATTCGCGTTCGCCCAGGCGCGCTGCACGAAGGCGCCGTTCGCCTGGTAAGGGCCGAGCATGTCGACCGTGCCGCCCAGGCTCTTCAGGCCGAGCTGCTCGGCCTGGATCGTGAACGGGAGGTTGAGGATCGCGGCCGCGTTCTCCTTGTCACCCGCCATCGCTTTCAGGCGCAGCTCGCCCCGGCCAACGGGCTTCACCACGTAGTCTTTGCCAGCGGCGAGGCCGTGTTTGAGCAGGATCTTTTTCGCAAGGAGCGCGTATGCCGTGTCGGGCGCATCCACGACCAGGATCCTGCCGCGCAGGTCCGCGAAGGAGCGCACGTAGGGCTGCACGAAGAATTCGTTCATGCCGCTGTCGCCGCCGGTCACGATGATGACGTCCTGCTTCGCCACCTCGACCATCGCGACCGCGTTGTCGACCGCGGCCAGTGCGATGTCGATGGTGCCCGCGGCCAGGCCCTCGCGCTGCCGGATCGAATTCTCGGTGAAGGAGAGCTCGATCGCGATGTCGTGGCGGGCGAAGATGCCCTTCGCGACCCCGGCATGCAACGGCAGCGCTTTCGCGTTCGGGAACGCATTGACGCGCAGCCGCTGCGGTTCGGCCGCAGTCGCTAGTGAAAAAGAAATAACAAAAGCTACGAGAAGAGCGAGAAGGCGTGCCATGAATCGCAGGGTACTAGAATTGGGCAATGTTGAAATTCATGTGGGTAGTGGTGGCGCTGCTCTTCGGCGCCGCGCAGGCCGCTTCGCCGGACGCCAGCCCTACTCCAGGGCCCGCGGGCTATCCCGCGCGTCCAATCCGGCTGATCGTGCCGTTTCCGCCCGGGGGCTCCACCGATATCCTCGCCCGCGCGCTCGGCGAAAAGCTCGCGCAAGGGCTGGCCCAGCCGGTGGTGGTCGACAACCGTCCCGGTGCCGGCGGCTCGATCGGCGCCGAAGCCGTAGCGCGCGCGGCGGCCGACGGCTACACGCTCATGATGGGTCACCTCGGCACGCTCGCGGTGAATCCGGCGATCTATAAGAACCTTCCGTACGACCCGGTCAAGAGCTTCGCGCCCGTGTCGCTCATGGCGATCGTGCCGAGCGTCCTGGTCGTGAACCCCTCGCTGCCGGTGACGAGCGCGGGCGAGCTCGTCGCTTATGCCAAGGCGCATCCGGGCAAGCTCGCCTACGGCTCCGCCGGCAACGGCAGCACCTCCCACCTGACCACCGAGTACTTCAAGCTCGTCACCGGCATCGACGTCCTGCATGTGCCGTACAAAGGCGTCGGCCCGATGCTCACCGACCTCGTCTCTGGACAGCTTTCGATGGGCCTGAACGGCGCGCCTGCGGTCATGGCGCACGTGAATTCCGGAAGACTGCGCGCGCTCGCAGTCACGAGCCTCAAGCGCCTGGAGGCCCTGCCTCAGGTCCCGACCCTCGACGAAGCGGGCGTGCGCGGATTCGACGCCTCCGGCTGGTACGGCGTGGTGGCGCCGGCGGGCACGCCGCAGGCGATCATCGCCAGGCTCAACGCCGAGATCGGCCGGGCGATGCAGACCCTGGAGCTGCGCACGCGCCTGGACAGCGAAGGCGCGCTGCCGGCACCGGGAACGCCCGAGGCGTTCGGCGCGTTCATCCGGGCCGAGATCGCGCGCTGGGCCGAGGTGCTGAAGCGCGCCGGCGTTCAGCAGCAGTAAGCGTCAGCGCACGAGCTTCACGCCGGCCTCCTGCAGGATGCCGCGCATGCGCCCGGTGAACTCGTCGTAGAACTTGGTGAGCTCGGCCGCGTTCTGGTAGCCGTCCTCGAACTGGTTGTCGGCCAGGAACTTCTTCCACGACGCGGTCTGGGTGAGCTTGTGAAACACGTCTTCCCAGTAGGCTACGTTTTCCTTCGGGATCCCGGGCGGCGCCACCACGCCGCGCACCTGCGGCACCGCGGGGATGTCGAAGCCGGCCTCCTTCAGCGTCGGCACGTTAGGGAAGCCCGGGAGGCGCTTGTCGGTCACCTGCGCGAGCACGCGCATGCTGCCAGCGCGGATGTGCTCGCCCGCCTCGGCCGGCTCGATCACCATCATGTTGACGTGGCCGCCGAGCAGCGCGGCGATGCGCTCGCCGCCGCCGGGGAAGGAGATGTACGCCCACTGCGCGCCGGTGCTCTTCTGCAGGAGCTGCCGCACGATGTTGTCGCGGCTCGTGACCGAGCCGCCCGACTGCTTGAGCTGTCCGGGGCTTTTCTTCGCCGCTGCGATGAAATCCGGGAGGCTCTTGTACGGCGCGTCGGCTTTGACCGCGATCACCGCGGGCTCGAGCACGAGGCGCGCGATCGGAGTCAGGTCCCTCAGGGTGACCTTGGCTTCGGCGCTGGTGAGCGGCCCCGTGAGCCACACGCCGGTGAAGAAGCCGATGGTGTTCGGGTCGCCCTTCTTCTCCGCGAGATAGGCTGCGGCCACCGCACCGCCCCCGCCGGGCTTGTTGACGACCTGCATGCGCACCGGCAGGAGCTTCTCCTTCTCCAGCACGAGCGCCACCGCGCGCGCCAGCACGTCGCTGCCGCCGCCCGGACCGGTGTGCACCACCGCTTCCACCGTCCGCGTCGGCTTGAAGCCTTGCCCTTGCGCGGGCGAGTGCAGACCGCCGAGCGCGGCGAGCGCCGCGGCGCCGGCAAAAACGATTCGCATTTTCATCGAGCACTTCCTCCTTTGATTACTCGAGCGCCTGCAAGCGCCAGGCGTTGAGCTTGTTGAACAGCGGAACCAGCAGGATCAGCACCGCGAGCGCGAGCATCGCGGCGCAAATCGGCCGTGTGACGAGGATCGCGAGATCGCCCTGCGACATCATGAGCGACTGGCGCAGCGCGCGCTCCATCCCGCCGCCCAGGACGAGGCC
>Ga0307499_10000565_pt1 | contig 12521 bp, 19 predicted proteins | sample 13_S_MG_FD_201363 | JGI IMG/M metagenome (GOLD analysis project Ga0307499, IMG submission 201363) | Soil microbial communities from Populus trichocarpa stands in riparian zone in the Pacific Northwest, United States - 13_S | ecosystem: Environmental > Terrestrial > Soil > Riparian zone > Trees... | reverse complement strand
GGGATGACGTTGAGGCCAGCCGCCTGGAGCTCGGCAATGCTCTTGGGCTCTGCGCTGTCGGCGATGATAGGCGCCTTAGGTAAGGACTTGAACGTTGAGATGAGGTGGCTGTTGAGCAGCTCGGTCTGGTATAGGATCTCGTGGAGGATGAAGCCGCCGTTGTACCAGTAGATGGCAATGATGCAGGCCGGGTCGGGATCGAAGCCGAAGTCCAGTCCGTAGCCCATCAACCGAGCTTCGTGCGGCACACTCTCGACGACCTTCCAATTCTTGTAGATGCGCCCCATCACCACTTCAGGGCATAGGCCCTCGATCATCTGCCAGTAATAGTCGGGGTTGGTCTCGCGATACTTCTCGTACCTGGCGGCCGTCGCCGGATCGATGTTCGGAAGATTGTCGCGGAAGGTACCGGGGATGTAGATGGCGTTCTTTGCGTCTCGCTTGATCTTCGGTAGGTAGAAGCCCGGTGTTCCGCTCGGCTCGAGGTCGAAGAAGCGTCGAATGATCCAGTGGTTTTTCGGCGGCGTGTTGAGGGTGAAAATAATGCGGATTGAGCCCTTCGTCGTTCGCAGTGAGTCGTCGAGCTTCATAAACTCGGACTCGCCAATCTCTTCCGCTTCTTCCGGCCAGATCTTGTTGTAACCAGCGAGTGATTTCAGTTTGGCGGTCTGACTACCAGAACCTGCTTTGAAGCCGTGCGCCTGGATACTGTTGGCGCCGTAGGCCATGTGCATCGTATTCTCAGTGATCTGCAGCGCGTCTCGTATTCCCTGCTCATCAACGCGGTCGATGATTTCCTGCCAACACGAAGTGCGAATGTCTTCTTTCACAGCACGCATGATGGCGCCGCGCGTATACTCTTTGCCGAGCAAACTAGATGTCATGTAACGGGAAGCGGTGCCGGAGCGGCCGTTACCTCGCCCTCCCATAAGGAAAGCGTACCGCCAGTCATCACGTTCCCACAAAGGAAGGTGCGTCTCGTCTACCTCGAAGCCGACTCTGACCGGCTCCATACCTATTTCTTGCGGACGGTTATCTCCACGCCTGCGAGGTAGAGCGGATTGTCTTTGTCGCCTGTCAGCGGCTGCGGAGCCTTGCCGTAAATCTGCTCGAGCAAGAACTTGAGCAGAATGCTGTCGCCAGCTTCCGCCTTCTCGACTGCCTTTTCTACGAGCGCTTCGATCTGCCGTGGCGTGAGCTGGTCACGGAGCTGGGGCCGCGTCGTGCTCCCGACGGGTCGCCCGCCCTTCTTTCCATTATCACGAGGGGTGTCGCCAGCCATAGGTTGATTGGGTAAACAACCCAATTGTACCACCTATTGCCAGCTCACTTACACGACGCTTCCTTTATTGCAGCGTTGGTAGCTTCACACTGCCCCTTGCGTACGGCCTTCTCTGCCTCACATTGCCCTTTCTTTATCGAGTACATTTGATTTTGCGCAGTCTTTGCCGCTTCGCAAGCAGGGTCATTTCCTCTAGCTCGGCACTTACCAAACAGTGAAACGAGACACCTCTCGCACTCCCGCTCATCACGCGGGACGCCGCAGCTGATACTCTGAGCCAACGCGTTACAATCGACAGGCGGAATGGTGACGCAATTTGGCTTGTCTTCTGCAAAGGCAGCTGCCGCCGAGATGAATAGGAGTAACAAAGATGCGAAGCAACTTCTCAACATGCGGACCTCTACTTTGCAGTTGCGCATTTGACTGCAAGCGTTAGCTGGTCATCAGAGTTTTTTGACTCCTCCTTTGCAGCTTTCTGAAGCTCCTTCACCTCAGCCGCTAACTTTGTGACTGCTGCCTGCGTGCTTTGCGTTTGCTTTTGAAGTGCCATCGACTGTATTTGCGACTGCTTTTCATTGATATGAGATTGAATGACCTCAGCCTTCGAGTCATAGCTCGCCGCGTTCATTTGGTGGGTCAGACGACATTCGAGCTGCGATACGGCGGTCTGGGTCGCAAAATAAGAGATCACCCACGCCGCACCGGAAAATACTGCACCCGCTACTGCGATACCGATGCCAATTATTTCCTTGTATTCTGATATCCACCCGAACGGACTACGGCTCGGAGGCTTGGCGCCGTCGGTGCCAGGCTGCGGCTTTTCTGCCGGTGGCTCATCGGGCTTTGGTTCATTGGTACTCAAAATGGCCTCCTGAAAGGAGACATGATTCCTCTTGCATCTAAAAATTGCAACAGCAAATCATACCTACTAACTAGAATGATTGAGCAACTCCATGGCGGAGCGAATAGCATCTGATCGTTTCACAATTGAATAGGCGCGCCTTTGCAGTGCATCGTACCGCTCCTGCCCAAGTTGGGCGATCTTCTTCTCTCGATACAGCCCCTGCTTATTCCCCTCATGCCGCATATGGCAGCCGCCGCAAATTCCGTCGCAGTTCTCAGGGGCATACCTGGTGGCTGAGTTTGCGCGGCCCCAAAAGTGGGAGCATTGCGTAGCGGGATTCGGGCAGAAGAAACAGGTCTTGTCTCGAGCGCGAATCCATCGAGAAAATATTTGATCTGCTTTAGTACTCGTCCACAGAGCAACTTTAGTCACTCCTTCATTGTACTAAAAAGAAAACGGCCCCTACTTGGGGGCCGTCGTTTCCTTCTCCTCGATGTGAACCGCCCCGGGTTTGCCGGAGGCCATTTGGTTTAAGTTATGCCGCCATGGCGGGTTGTTCCAGCATGGCGTAGTAGCGTTGCTCGGCTTCGGCCGGCGGGATGTTGCCGATGGGCTCCAGGAGCCGTCGGTTGTTGAACCAATCCACCCATTCCAGGGTCGCGAACTCGACGGCCTCGAAGCTGCGCCATGGCCCGCGCCGATGGATCACCTCGGCCCTGTAGAGGCCGTTGATGGTTTCGGCGAGAGCATTGTCATAGGAATCTCCGACACTGCCGACGGAGGGCTCCACGCCTGCTTCAGCCAGGCGCTCGGTGTACTTGATGGATACGTATTGGCTGCCCCTGTCGCTGTGGTGCACGAGCCCGCCGCGATGGACCGGCCGCCGATCTTGCAGTGCCTGCTCCAGCGCATCGAGCACGAAGCTGGCGTGCGCCGTGCGCGAGGCCCGCCAGCCCACGATCCTGCGGGCATAGGCATCGATGACGAAGGCGACGTAGACGAAGCCGGTCCAGGTCGCGACATAGGTGAAGTCGGAGAGCCAAAGGGCATTCGGTCGTGGCGCCTTGAACTGGCGGTTGACGTGATCCAGCGGACATGGCGCCGCCTTGTCGCTGATCGTGGTCTTGACGGGTTTGCCGCGGATGACCCCCTGCAAACCCATGTCCCGCATCAGTCGCGACACCGTGCAACGGGCAACGGGCAACGGGCAACATCGAAGCCCTCGCGCTTGAGCTGGCGCAAGACCTTGCGCACGCCGTAGACCCGGAAGTTCTCATCGAAGACGCGCCGGACCTCGATCTTCAGGCTGACATCCTGCCTGGCGCGTGCCGACAGTTTGGCGGGATCGCGCCGCTTGGCCACATGGGCGTGGTAGGTCGAGGGGGCAATCGGCAACACCTTGCAGATCGGCTCGACCCCATGCGCCCCACGATGATCGTCGATGAAGGCGATCATGGCTTGGACCGGCGGTCGAGCTCCGCCATCGCAAAATAAGCGCTCGCCTTGCGCAGGATCTCGTTGGCCTGCCGAAGCTCGCGGTTCTCCCGTTCGAGCGCCTTCAGCTTCTCGGCCGTGTCGGTCGGAACGCCGGCCCGCTGCCCGCTGTCGACCTCGGCCTTCTTGACCCAGTCATGCAGCGTCTGCGGCGCGCAGCCGATCTTGGCCGCGATCGACGTCACTGCCGCCCAGCGCGACGGGTGCTCGCCGGCGTGATCCAGAACCATCCGAACCGCTCGGGTCCGGACCTCGGGTGAAAACTTGTTCGTCGTCTTGCTCGTCATGGCTCCATCCTCTCAGGAGTTGGAGCCTCCGGCAAACCCGGGGCGGTTCACTCGCTTTCATCCCTGTGGCCGAGTTGTCCTTTCGACAATTGCAGAATTGGAGATCTACCTACAATACTCACATGATGAAGGCTGAGAATATTACTGGAGCGATGATCGCTTTCAACGTGGGCAATTACACAGGCGGGTTCGAGGACGAAAAAGACGTGGAGGTTCTTGATGCAGTCCGCGCCCGCATGCTCAACAACCTAGACCGAAACATCGGCGCAATGGATGCAGCCCGCATTCCAGTAAAGCCTGAATTGCAGCAGCTGATCGACAAGGTTACCCACCCGAAGCTGAAAGTGATGCTCAAAGAATTTCAAGATATGCAGGCTTCGCAGCCGAACTCTGCAAGCATCGTGTTGCGGACGATTATCTGCCTGACCATAAAAATTCGAGCACAAAAGACCCGTCCAGAGCTCGCAATGGCAAAGGACGACGAGCTAGAATTTACTCCCTACCTCAATAAAGCAATCGACGAGAAGCTCTTTGATTCAGGCGATATCAAATACATAAAGAACTTTCGCGATGGCAATCTTAGAGACATGTTCGATAACATCACCCACAAAGATCACGAAAAGTGGTTGATCAAGGACAATGATGAACTCAAGCCGGGCATCGAATTGATCACTAAATTGCTTTACGCGATTACTTAACGCCACTGACAGTTCTAGCCAGTAGGTTCCTTATAGTACGTGCTCGCGTCGAATTTGAACTTGGCGTCGATCATTTCAAGATAGGCAGGCGCGATCTCTTTACCGATCGCGCCTAATCCTTCCACCATCCACCGGAAGTGGTCGTCTAGCAGTTTCCAGTTCTTGGTCCAGGTCTCATCTACCGGGGTATCTTTCCGACGCATGTACGGAACGAGCCGGTGTATCATCCAGTTCGTTTCCGTCGCCCTATTAACGAACATCGGGTCACTGATCTTATTTGGCGGCCCGACTAGGCTGACATCCAACTTGTGCTCGATCAGCAGCTTATGAGCCTCGCCAAACAGCGTAAAAAGCCCTCTGTGGGCTTCTGTGTTGAACATCTGATCGACTTTAATGAGGAGCTTTATGGTCTCGGGCTTTAGTCCTGATTTCGAGCCGATGATCTTTTCACGAATTTGGTTTTCAATAGTCCGCCGATTCTTGATAGCCTTTTCATTGTCCGCATCGGTCCAGGGCTTATCCTCCGGTAGCCCCTTGCGTCCGAAGAGCGTCGCGAAGTCCGCCATATTGTTCGCGGCCCCACAGAGGATAAACGTCTGGTCTTTAATGCTGCGCTGAATGATGTAGCCCTGCAGCGGGTAGGCGTGGCTGGCGGCGACATCGGAGGCCCGGACACTGCGGAAGATGGTCAGATACATCAGCACGCAGGTTGCGTAATTGTATTCCTCCTTCGGTCACCCCTTCTTGTTATTGATCTCAATTTGCTCGAGCAGCGTCTGGCCAAAGAAATCAAGAAAGCAGTCGGTCAAGATTCGCGCACCGTAATAAGTGTCGTTGAACTTGTTGCCGACCTCGGTTTCCTTCTCGAAGACCGGGACGAAGAATTTTCCGCCATATAAGCCGTCGTGGCCAAATGCCTCGAATAAGAGGGATTGACGGCGTTTAATTTCCTCCGCCTTGGCTTGGTCAGGTTCTGCCATTAGCTATCCCCACCTCTTCATTACCGCCTCACGTGGTATGTTAGATTATCTATATGGGACAACTCATACGAGTGGAACATTTTGTGCGAAGCGGGGCTCGAGTTGTCCCAACAATTCCTGCTTCGCACATAGTGTTTGACTAAGGCCGCCCTACCGGGCGGTTTTCGCGTTCTTTGAGGTCGATTTGGAGGGGAGCGGATAATCACGTCAAACGATGTACGAAATTCGCGTCTATCGCAGAACAGCGAAAACAAAAGTCCGCATTGGCACGATTAAGAAGTCCGGCAATTGGTTCGGTCTCGTCGCCTGGATACGGTTGTGGTTCACCCTAAGGAAGTTTAAGCAGAAAATGGAGAAGGAGTACCGCGCCATCGAGGCGGACAGATCTCCTCGTATCATTCATTAACGGCAAACGCCGCTTCCCTCCCAGTCGATCTCAAGAACAGTCCCGGCTAGCTGCCGGCGCAGTGCCAGGCGAACATGGTGCAACTGCGAAATCAAAACCATCACCGTGATGGCGTACGTCGGCTCCGCCGGGCACGTCAAAACCAGACCGTTGCTTTGGTCATTTCGGTCTGACGACCAAAACAGGCGTGACGAACGCTAGGATTAAGGTTCTTTGAGTGAGGTGGTGGCGTGTAGAACGCTTTAAGCAGCATGTCGTGGAAAGTGCCCGCAGTGAAAACTGCCCGCGTCGCACGACAAGAAAGGGGACTGAAAACTCTCAGTAGCTGCTTCCCCCAGCGAGGTGACTATTCGAGTTTAGGGTCAAAGGACACTGAGCTTTGATGCTCTAGGATGACACTTTCCTCTCGGCAAATCCTCGCCCACCTCACTCAGAGCATCTTGGTTGCAAGAAATGACGACGGCCGCCCGATTAATTCAGGCACCCATTGCTCTCATAGCCTCACCACAGGCTATGGCTCCGTCTCACCACGGGCACATCATTATTAGTAACCAACCCACCATGCACTACTACGACCAGCACAGTCACCCTCAACTGGCACCCAGCTATTTCACGGAAGCTCCCGTAGATCCCCTAGGAATCGCTCCCAAGACCGTCACACTGATTGCCGATTAATTCGGCCGGCCATTTGCTGGGAGCGCATTGCAGCCGATCACCGGCGGTCATTTCCACGCCTTCGCATCCCCGAGGATGAAGTTACCATTGTCGTCCCACAACACAGAGATCTTGCCGGTCAGTACGGCCCGCTTCACTTCCTCCTCGGTTGATCCAAGGGACGGAAATGTTGACCATGCGTGACCAATGGCGTCCCACATCAACTGGCCACGTGCATCCAAGTCCCACCCATCTAATTCCGGCTTCTCGGAGAGGCGCGCAATGATCGTGTGCTCTTCCTTCTCGGTATCGCACAAGCTTTGATAAATAGGGCGATCCTTCAGGTGGAAATTGAGCATCGCGAACTCGACCATAATCTCGCGAGCCTGCAATTCAGAGATCGGACCTGTAAGCCTCGGGTACATAGTGTGCTGGATGTAGCTCTGTGCGCCTTTGGAATCGTCGAACACCACGAAAATGGCTGTACGCCCCAGCCGCAGCATCATCGTCTGTGTGGCGTGAAGATCCCCGAAATCGAACTCGTCGAGGCTCCCTTCAACCCGGACTGGGTAAACCATCAGCGATCCGAAGACCTCCGGCTCGATCACGGTGTCAGCGTAGAAGCATCGAATGACCGTATGTAAATGGTGCAAGAGATACCAGTCATAGTCATCGGCGATCATTCCGGCGTCCACGCGCGGATCGAGGACTTTTCGGTTCGTCTTATTCTTCAAGTGCAGCTTCAGATAAATCAGGCCCATCCACACAAATAATTCGAGGCCTCCTCCGGAGGCGACAAAGTCCTGAACCGCATGCGGGGAGCCGTCTAATGCACGGCTCATCGGCTGCTCTATCCGTCTTCCCATCAGGGTGTTGCATTGTTCACAGCACGGAACCGTATGCCGGTCGTAACGGACCGGTCGGCCGTTGGGCAATGTGATCGTGCGTGCAAAAAGGCCGTACCGTTGCAGTAGCCATTTTGGAAATACGTGCTCGTCATTGAACGGCTTTGTGTCCGGCGCGGCGCCGCAGATAAAGCAGCAGTTCCCCAGCGCAATGTCTTTGATGAACCGCTGGGTGCTGAAATAGATCACCTTGCCGCTGTCATCGACGATCGAGTCGTCGTCTGTCTTCGTCCACGCCATAGCCGAATCCCTACAACGGCCTATCCATCCCTCGTTACTCTCACATTCTATTCTTCCTTTCTATATCCGGCGCTCCTCGCGCCCTGATTCTCCTTACATTTCCGCCCTGTTCGCGCTTGTCTCCGACCGCGACTTCCTACTTCTCTTGCTTGTTCCTGACCTTGATCCGTTACTCCATAACGGGGGGGGGCGTACCCAATCCATCCCCGGTCGTCTCCGCTACGCTCCGACGCCCAGGTCTGGCTTGGGATACTAATATCCCTCTGGGATATTGTTTCCCCTTACCTATTCAGGGGCGCGAAGTAGGAAGTCGCGGTCGTCGCCACGAGCCGCGCTCCAGGGCGGCGGTTCATCCATTCGGCGCGCGTGCCCATTCCGACCCCCGCTCAGGCTGCGGGCAGATCGGACACGACAGCCTCACGGCTCGTCGCGTCGCGATTGTCCTCGCCTTCGGGGGGGCGGTGTCCGTGACACACGGACAAAGTTGACACCCACGCCATGTCCATTCGCTGCGCAATTCCACCAAGCCCGATTGCGCGATTGCGGGCGCTCGCATGATATAATGGAGCGATAATAGTTAGCTCAAGCAATGTGCCAGAAGAGATTACAATCCACGTGTTCCAAGACGGCGAAGGTGACTTTCAGTACAACATCTATAAAGGCTCCCCGGAGGAAGCGGCAGACAGTGATTCAATCGACGGCGGCGCGTGCACGACGACGATGGAGAATGCACTCGACATGGCCGTAGACCAAGCCAAGAAACTTGTCTGAAATTGCCGTATGGTCTGCCCACTTTGCGAACTCGAATCGAATGACCACCATTACGACCCGCACGCCAAACGGCGGGCTCTAGCCAAGCTGAAACGTCGCCCAATGAACGTGGCGCGGCGGGCTGTAAACCGCCTAATCGGACGCCTAGTCAATCGGACGTAATGGACGTCCGGAAACGGAGCTCGCTCCGCTCGCCCAACTCACACGCCTCAAAAACACTCTCGAACAGCTCCCTGCGGTCGCCGTCACGAGAGCGTCCATGAGCCGCCCGCTAATATCCTTCGTCGGGCGACGCTGGAAGCGTCAGTATTTCGCGCTTCAGCGCCATAACCTGGTGCTGAGTATCCACATTCTGCTGATAGGCGACGAAGAGACCCCCGAGCTTCTGATCGAAGGCCGGGTGCTGCTGGAGAAACTGTTGCTGCTCTTGCGGCGTACTGCCGAACCACTTCTCTATGTCTTCAGGGTCGATGTCGACCAGAACCGCGAAGCCTATTGCGAGGTCGCGGAACGCACGAGCGAATTTCGGATAGTGCTTCATAAGACGGATAATCAGAAGCATCAGGGATCCTTCCGTTTAGCCACACCTGCAGAAGGTACTCTGATTCGCGCCCTCACGGACTGTGGATTGTGGGGATTGCCAATTCCCCGTTCTGCGTTTGTATTGGCCGCCTGGGGGGAAACCATGGCGACTGACGATCAGAAAGAACAGGTATACGAGGCCATCGGGAATGCGGTTGATGAGATCGTTTCTGAGGTGGTTCAGCAGCATTACGAAGCGCTCACGCAAGAACCGCAACTTACTTCAAGGATCGCGGGCGCTATCGAAATGACAATGAGAAAGTTTGATGTCGGCGACCTGCATATCGAAATTGAAGTGCGCGACTTTCCTTCCATCGGCCCCGGATCACTTGAGCGTAAGGTGGGGGCCGATATTTACATCTCAGTGGCCGTGATTCCCGAGAACCGGCGGGATAGAAGCAAAGGGATGCTCGCTCAGGCGAAATGGGATGACACGGTTACTGACCCACATCTACCCGAGCAGATCGATAAGATGATGGCCAGGGCTCCGGCTGCATCGTACGTTTGGGTGTATGGACCGGATGGTGTGACCAGCTACCCGGCGGGCGAATATTTACATTCGATAGCGACGGGAGGCGGCCGTTCTGTTGGTTCTCTTATCGCCAACGGCTTGCGGTGCAACGAGGGCGACTACGGCATTGGAAGAGACCTTACAAAACCTCTGATTACGTCGCTGAATGAAGCCATGGAAGTGCTAGGTGTGGATACCGCCCTCTCATTCACCATCCGCGAAGGCAGCCGTAGGAACCGAATCTATCGGAGACGACGCGGAAAGCGGGTAAAATAGAGGCTGGCAGCTCTCTTTCCGGTCGGCAGTCCCGTGGGCTCAGTCCTGTCACGGCACGGTGACTTGCCTGCCGTGACTGCCGGCCATGAACTTCTTAAAGATCGGCCTCGCCGACAAACACTTTGAATATCCCAAAGGCTCGCTCGTCATTACCGACGAGCCTATTTTGAAGCGCGGCGTCAAGGTTTATGACCCTTCCAAGCACGGCCTCAATGCGCTCCCGATGCAATACCGGGAGGCTCGAGAGTTTGCCGCTGCCGTATTCCCCGACAAAGACCTGATGACCTACCGAAATGGCCGGCGCGCACTCACCCGCCTGGTGATGGATGCAGATCGCCTGGACGGCTTGAACTACACCCGAGACGATGACGACCAGGAGGCGAGGGGAGTGGTGGAGGATATTCTGCTCTCGCCACTTCTGCGGACGGCGCTCCGCAAGACAATCCCGCGATGGTTCTATTCGGGCGCCACTATCATCGCCCGGCTAAATCGAAAGGAAATTGGCGAGGATGACGCGAGGATTATTGCCAGCATCCTGATAGCCCAATTCAAGGGACAGATCGTGCTGGAGGACTTTGGCTTCTATGCTCGCCCGTTCCATACGTCGCTGATCCGGGAAGACCGCATCATGGCCGGCGTCTTCACGCTCTCAGAGCTCGATGAAAAGCTACGGCAGATGTGTCTTTTGATGGAGACGGAGGCGGTAGGCTGCACCTACGAGGACGCCCAGGTGTTGGCGAAGTACGAGGGACACGTGCCGGGCACCAATGCGGTCAATGCGTTTGTGACGCAGGCGATGGACTAGACGCGGATGGGCAGGTTGGACATGTGAACCTCAGCGTGAGCTTGATAATGCTGGTACAGAAATTCGTGCATAGTTCTCTGGTGAATTTCAGGGTACCTGCACGGTCCGATCGTAATGCTCCACATATCGAGTGCGCCGTTCGTGGGCTTCATCTTCAGATACGGCACAATACCTGATGGAGATGACCGAAAATGGCGTGCCTGGAATGTTCGATGCTCCAATCCCCATCGAATCGCAAGTCGCCACTCCTTTTCAACGGCGAACTGTGGGTGCTTCAGCCGAATGCACCAATCTACGCCGATTGAAATCCAGTTCTCGATGAAGGATTTGAGATCATCGTCGGAGCGCAATGCGGCTTTGTGAGTTATTGCGTGCTGCAAGCCAATGTCAACGCATGCATCGATGATCCTTATTTGGAGGGCTTCATCATAAAGCATCGGCATAATTTCAAATCTGTAGTAGTCAAATTCCTGCTGGAATGTCTTGACTGGGTAGCCAATGCAAATCGGCACGGTGTCCTTTCCGTAGACCCGCCACTGATTAAGAAGGTTATCTTCCTCGCACATACAGAACACGAACACATCTGTATAAACGAGTGCCTGTGCCAGTTGTTCGAATGCCCAAGGCTCTATGCGCAAAATGTCCGGATCCTTCGAGGCGTCGAACCGCTTGCGCATTGCAGCGCGCATCAAATCAACTCCGTACTTGACAGATCGTTCATGTAGCGAAAATCGGTGAACCACAGCGTATTGTTTCCTACAATACTGAGAAACGCCTCACTCGAAGTGTAGTGATAGAGCTTTTCGGGGAGTTGCGTAGGTGGACTCCAGCCTGCAGCGTCGGCAACCAGCGATTCAAGTGCCTGGTAATCTAAAGCGTCTGTCATAAGCTCCCCCGTCCCCATCAGTCAGCCTTGCGACCGTTCGCGCCATGCTACACTCGGAAGATGAATAACGCAGCATCTGCACTTGGGAAATTATCGGCGGCAAAGCGCAAAGAAGCAACTCGGCAAAAAGGGTATGAGTGAGGCCATGCGTGCCCTAGCGAACAAGCGCCACGGCAACGTTGACAAAACTGCATAATCAACGCCGAACGCTCGCATGGGGATAAGTGCAATTGCGTGCGACCGTTCGCATGTTAGGATGATGTGGGTGAAGGAAAAGCGGATTGCGGCGGTGCCATTGAACACTGGTCAATCATGCCTGCACGACTGAGAACCGCATAGAGCAGTCGTCCTTCAAGTTCTCGCTCTGGGCTTGGTGGAATTGCAGCCCGGCACGGCACTGATCTTTGAAATCTAAATACCGACACCAGAACCGCAGAGCGGATATTCGGAAGGTGTCGGATTATCCCTAATCACCACACTATGGATGAAGACGGATTTTTCGTCGTCATCCGCGTGCATCGAGACGACCTTACAGAGGCCGGGTTCGACGTAACAAACGTGACCGATGAACAAATGCAAAAGCTCGCCAAACAGATGGGAGCCGCATACACAGAACATTCGTTCCAAAGCGATCTTGAAATCATCGCTGACGAGATAGGTATCCCAGAAACAAATTAAAACCCTTACGCCTTCTATCCTGCTTCTCGTAAGGGGGGCAGGATAGAGGGATAAACAAATCAACTATGGAGAATAAATACATCGTCGAAGTTCGTTGCGAACACTGCGACAAATGGTTTGATCTAAATCATTCCGAAGAAGGTTACTCCTCAACACACCGCTGCGTATGACCTATTCTACTTCCACCGGGCCCTCCAGATGAGAAGTTTCCACCACCGCCTC
>Ga0307499_10000562_pt1 | contig 12564 bp, 6 predicted proteins | sample 13_S_MG_FD_201363 | JGI IMG/M metagenome (GOLD analysis project Ga0307499, IMG submission 201363) | Soil microbial communities from Populus trichocarpa stands in riparian zone in the Pacific Northwest, United States - 13_S | ecosystem: Environmental > Terrestrial > Soil > Riparian zone > Trees... | reverse complement strand
GATGAGGCCGTGGGTCTCATCGCCACGCGCGTGACGCCGGTGGTGGATGTCGAGACGGTTACGCTTGCCCGCGCCGATGGCCGCATTCTCGCGCACGACATTTTGGCGCCGCTGCCGCTGCCGCCCTTCACCAATTCCGCCGTCGACGGCTATGCGGTCTCCAGCCGCAACCTGCCGCAGCAAGAAGAGCAGGCGTTCCCCATCACCGGGCGCGTCCAGGCCGGCGGCTCCTCGAATGCGCCGCTCAAGCCGGGGCAGGCGATGCGCATCTTCACCGGCGCGCCGATGCCGGAAGGCGCCGATACCGTGTTCATGCAGGAGGACGTCCGTATCGACGGCGACAAGGTGATTCTTCCCGCAGGCCTCAAGCCCGGCGCCAATGTGCGTCCTGCGGGCGAAGACATTCCGTCCGGCGTCGCGGCGCTGAAGGCCGGCCAGCGGCTGCGGCCGCAGGATGTTGCACTGGCCGCGGCCTTTGGCCTGACGCAGCTCGATGTCGTCAGGCGCTTGCGCATTGCCGTGTTCTCCACCGGCAACGAACTCGCATCGCCAGGCGAGACGCGCGCCGCAGCGCAATTGTTTGATTCGAACCGTTTCATGCTGATGGCGATGCTGGCGCGGCTCGGCTGCGAGGTCAGCGATCTCGGCATCCTCAGGGACGATCGCGCCGCGCTCGCACGCGCGCTGCAGGATGTGGCCGGCAGCCATGATTTGATCCTCACCACCGGCGGCGTTTCGACCGGCGAGGAGGATCACGTCAAGGCGAGCGTCGAAAGCGTCGGCAAGCTGGTGCTGTGGCGGATGGCGATCAAGCCGGGGCGGCCCGTCGCGATGGGAATCATCGGCGGCACGCCGTTCATTGGATTGCCCGGAAATCCGGTGGCGAGTTTTGTGACCTTCGTCCACGTGGTGCGGCCGACCATTCTCGCGCTGTCAGGTGCGCGGCCGGAGCCACTGCTGCCGCTGCCGGTGCGCGCCGCCTTCAGCTACAAGAAGAAAATCGCACGCCGCGAATATGTCCGCGTTACCCTGCGCAAGGCGGCGGATGGCGCGCTCGAAGCGGTAAAATTTCCGCGCGAGGGCGCAGGTTTGTTGTCCTCGCTGGCGGACACCGATGGCTTGGTCGAACTCGGCGAAGAAGTCACGCAGGTCACGCCTGGCCAGATGATCGGGTTCCTGTCCTATGCAGGCCTCATCAACTGATGTCCGTTGACCATGCGAGGATCGGGCAAAGGAGCAAAGCGACGTGCCCACCATCCATCAGCCACCGAGCTGCGAGAGGGTGGGCACACTTCGCTTTGCCCACCCTACGGACCGCCCGTTGACGAAGCAGGTACGCTTCGCCATGTTCGCTACATGACGACGACAAAACTCGATCTTGCCGGGCTGAAATGCCCCTTGCCGGCATTGAAGACACGCAAGGCGCTGAAGACATTGCCCCCCGGCGACAGGCTGGAAGTGCTTTGCACCGACCCGCTGTCGGTGATCGATATCCCGAACCTCATTCGCGAGACCGGCGACAAGGTCGAAATCACCGAGCGCAGCCAGAGCCGCATCGTTTTTTTGATAGAAAAAACAAATGGATCGATAGAAAATCCAAATGTCTGAGCTATCCGGGCGGGCATACCCCGTGCGCGTCAATTAGACGACTTCACTACGACGCGCGATTGCCGGGTGTGACGATCGGTCCTACAAATTCCGGCATGAACTTCCCGACATCGAAGGCGAGCGCAGCGGTATCCCCTGCGACTGAACCGGCGGCAAAGCTCGGCAAATCGGTCGGGGGCACCGAATTCGGCGCGCTGGCACAGGCCTCGATCCTGATCGTCGATGACGAGCCCGGGATGCGCAATTTTCTGGTGCGCACGCTGGGGCCGCTTTGCAAGCATGTGGCGGAGGCGGCCGACACGGATGAAGCCTCGCGCATGCTCGACAAGAGCCGGTTCGACGTCGTCATTCTCGACAACATCATGCCGGGCAAGAACGGCGTCGACTGGCTGGCCGAGCAGCGGGCCGTCGGCTTCTTTGCCGACGCCATCCTGATTACGGCCTATGCCGATCTCGACACCGCGATCCAGGCGCTGCGCGCCGGCGCGGTCGATTTCGTGCTGAAGCCGTTCCGCTCGAACCAGATATTGAACGCGGTGGCGCGTTGTCTCGATCGGGTCCGGCTGCAGCGCGAGAACTACGTGCTGCGCTATGCGCTGCGCGCTTCATCCGATCGGACGTTCCTGCGCGACAATCTGATCGGGACGTCGCCGGCGACCCGCAGCGTGCGCGAAACCATTGCCCGCGTCGCCCGGCTGCCGACATCGATCCTGCTCACCGGCGAATCCGGTACCGGCAAGGAAGTCGCCGCGCGCTCGATACATTCGCTGTCCGACCGCGCCGACAAGCCCTTCGTGCCGGTCAACTGCGCAGCCATTCCGCCCGAGATGATCGAGGCCGAACTATTCGGACATATCAAGGGAGCCTTCACCGGGGCAGACAGCGGGCGTGAGGGTCTGTTCCTCTATGCCCATGGCGGCACGCTGTTCCTGGATGAAATCGGCGAACTGCCGCTGCCGATGCAGAGCAAGCTGTTGCGCGTTCTGGAGGACCGCCGCGTCCGGCCCGTCGGCTCCGAGCGCGAAGTGCCGGTCGATCTTCGCCTCATTTTTGCGACCAATGCCGACCTGCAGAAGGAAGTCGAGAAGGGGCGCTTTCGGGCCGACCTGTATTACCGCCTCAACGTCATGCAGATCCATCTGCCGCTGCTGAAGGACCGCGGCGACGACGTGCAGGAACTCGCCACCATCTTCATGACAAAACTCTCGACACAGCTCGGCATGCCGCCGGTTGTCATCGACGGCGCCGCCCGTGCCGCAATGGCGAGTTATGACTGGCCGGGCAATGTGCGGGAACTGCGCAACCTGATCGAACGCACGCTGATACTCGGCGCGTTCCCGGATGACTTCTCCGGGCCGCGAAGCGACGGCCAGCCGGCCGCCGCCGACAGCCTGGAAGATCTGGAACGCCGGCACATTCTTGCTGTCCTGAAAGAGACCGGTGGCAACCGCGAGGAAGCCGCGCGCCGGCTTGGCATCTCGCGCAAGACCATCGACCGCAAATGCGCGCGATGGAATGTCTGAGCGGGCAGGCAGGATGAACGAGCCGGCGCGCGGGCGTTCCGTTCGTTTCCGGCTGCTGGCGATCGCGCTGCTCCCCATGCTGGTGATCCTGCCGCTGCTGCTCGGGGTCGCGATCTCTCGCTGGAATTCGAGGTTCGACGCCACCCTGATTTCGAAGGTGCATGGCGATCTCACCATCGCGCATCAATATCTGGCCCGCATTCTGGAAAAGACCGGCGTTCAGATCCGTGCGCTTGGTCTCTCCGCCCGCTTTCGCGATGTGGAGGAACGAGATCCGCTGTCGGCCGTGAGCGAGCTGCTCGAAAAATCCCGCAAGGAGATCGGTCTCGACTTTCTCTACTTGATGGATGCGGGCGGAAAGATTCTTGCCTCGTCGCCTGCATTCTCGGGACGGCCAAAGAGCGACTGGCCGATCATCGCTGCGGCGTTGTCGGGAGAAGCGCCGTCTGCCGGCATCGACATCTTTGGCAATGACGAGCTTGCCGCGATTTCGCCAGCGCTGGCAAAACGTGCCCGTCTCGACCTGGTGCCGACGCCAAATGCCATCCCGACCGATCGCAGCACGGAAACGCACGGCATGGTCGTGCATGCGGCGAGCCGGGCGACGACCCCCGGGGGCGCGCCGGCGGCGTTGGTCGGGGGCATTCTGCTCAATCAGAATCTGGAGTTCATCGATACGATCAACGACCTCGTCTATCAATCGGCCAGCCTGCCGGAGGGCAGCCAGGGAACGGCGACGCTGTTCCTGGACGACGTGCGGATTTCGACCAATGTCCGGCTGTTCGAGGGCCGGCGGGCGCTCGGCACGCGCGTATCGGCAGCCGTTCGCTCTGCAGTGATGGACGAGGGGCGCACCTGGCTCGACAGCGCGTTCGTGGTCAACGACTGGTACATCTCCGCCTATGAGCCACTGGTCGACAGCTACGGCAAGCGCGTCGGCATGCTCTATGTCGGCTTTCTGCAAAAGCCGTTCAGCGATGCCAAGTTTGAGACGCTACTGATCATCGCGCTTGCCTTCATCGTGATCACGGCGGCGACTGTGCCGATCTTTCTGCGCTGGGCGCAGTCGATATTCATGCCGCTCGAACGCGTCACGACCACGATCGGCGAGGTGGAGAGCGGCAATCTGTCCGCCCGCACCAAATTGCCGGCATCGGGCGACGAGATCGGCCGCGTGGCGTTTCACCTCGATACCCTGCTCGACCAGATCCAGGAGCGCGATCGCCAGTTGCGCGAGTGGAATGAAGAGTTGAACACGCGGGTGCGCGAGCGAACGAGGGATCTCGAACACGCCAACCTGAAGCTGGAGGCGACCACCAAGCAGCTCATCATGTCCGAAAAGCTCGCCGCGATCGGTGAAATCACCGCCGGCGTGGCGCATGAGATCAACAACCCGATCGCGGTGATGCAGGGCAATCTCGACGTCATCCGCAGCGTGATCGGCGACGAGGCCGACAAGGCCAAGGTCGAGTTCCGCCTGCTCGATCAGCAGATTCATCGCATCAGCCAGATCGTGACCAAGCTCTTGCAGTTTGCCCGGCCGGAAGAATATGCCGGCTACGTCGAGCGTCATGCCCCCGGAAGCGTCGTGGCGGACTGCCTGCCGCTGGTGCAGCATCTGCTCAACAAGACGGAAATCAGGGTTGTACGGGAGGATCGCGCGAGCCGCCTGGTGCTGATGAATCGCACCGAACTGCAGCAGGTCGTGATCAACCTGATCGTCAATGCGATCCATGCCATGCCTGATGGCGGTACGCTCACGCTGCGTTCGTGCGACGCCGACCGCGATGGGGTTCCCGGCATTGTCATCGAGGTGGCCGATACGGGAGTCGGTATGGCCGCTGACGTCGTCGAGAAGGTCTTCGATCCCTTCTTCACAACGAAGCGCCGGGATGGAACCGGCCTTGGTCTTTCCATAAGCCAGACATTGATCAAGCGGCAGGGTGGCCAGATCACGGCGGAGAGCGAAATCGGTTGCGGAAGCACGTTTCGCATCTGGCTTCCAGAGGCCGACTGATCCGATTGTCCGGACATTTTGTCCGGCGATGTCCGGACATTTTGTCTTTGGTTGCGGTGCACTTACTCACAACTCATTGATTTCTCGTATCGTGCGATCTGGCACATGGATTGCTCACTCCTTTTCAATGAGTTGAGAGGGAGGGACAACGACCAGCTGTGCGCATTCGAGGTGATCTTTCGGCTGCTTGTGTGATGCCGGCAAAATCTCACCTCAATTGGCTGTCAAGGCCGCGCGCATAATCAAAACATCAGGGTGGGTGTTCTCGAACGCGCGTGGCGATCCCCGCGCGTTCCGGAATTTGCATGGAGCAGCAGGATGGGGCTGTTCCGCTGCATGGGCAAAGACCACGGGATCGAAGACGACAAAACGCCCAGTAAAATAGTGGGCTGCAGGGGAAAATAGCGATGACATCTATCAGCAGCGCCGGGACCATTCCCGGTGCAGGTTCGGGATTCCTTGACAGGGAGCGGACGATTGCGACCGCCGGCTTCAACCGCTGGCTGGTGCCGCCGGCGGCGCTTTGCATTCATCTTTGCATCGGCATGGCCTATGGCTTCAGCGTGTTCTGGCTGCCGCTGTCGCGCGCGCTCGGGCTGAGCGCGCCGAAGGCGTGCCCCGACATGTCGCTGGTGCAGGAACTCTTCACCACCACGTGCGACTGGAAAGTCGCCAGCATGGGCTGGATGTACACGCTGTTCTTCGTGCTGCTCGGCATTGCCGCCGCGGTGTGGGGCGGTTGGCTCGAGCGCGTCGGGCCGCGCAAGGCGGGCTTCGTGTCGGCGCTGTGCTGGTGTGGCGGTCTGTTCCTCGGCGCGATCGGCGTCTACACCCACCAACTGTGGCTGTTGTGGCTGGGCTCGGGCGTGATCGGCGGCATCGGTCTTGGTCTCGGTTACATCTCGCCGGTGTCGACGCTGGTGAAATGGTTTCCGGACCGGCGCGGCATGGCGACCGGCATGGCCATCATGGGCTTTGGCGGCGGCGCCATGATCGGCGCGCCGCTGGCGAACCTGCTGATGAACTATTTCAAGACCCCGACCTCGGTCGGCGTCTGGGAAACCTTCGTCGCGATGGGCGTCATCTACTTCGTGTTCATGATGATCGGCGCGTTTCGCTATCGCATTCCGCCGGCCGGATGGCGGCCCGAGGGCTGGACGCCTCCGGTTAAAGCCAACGCGATGATCTCGCAGAACAACGTTCACCTGAACGACGCGCACAAGACGCCGCAGTTCTGGCTGATCTGGTGGGTGCTCTGTCTCAACGTCTCCGCGGGCATCGGCGTGATCGGCATGGCTTCTCCGATGCTGCAGGAAATCTTCGCCGGCAAGCTGATCGGATTGCCCGACGTCGGTTTCAACCAGCTTGACGCGACGCAGAAGGCGACGATCGCCGGCATCGCGGCGGGCTTCGCCGGGCTGCTCTCGCTGTTCAACATCGGCGGCCGCTTCTTCTGGGCGTCGCTGTCGGACAAGATCGGCCGCAAGAACACCTATTACACGTTCTTCATTCTCGGCATCGCGCTCTACGCGCTGGCGCCCACCTTCGCGGAGATGGGCTCGAAGCTTTTGTTCGTGCTCGGCTTCGGCATTATCCTGTCGATGTATGGCGGTGGCTTCGCGACCGTGCCGGCCTATCTCGCCGACATGTTCGGCACGCAATTCGTGGGCGCCATCCACGGCCGGTTGCTGACGGCGTGGTCGACCGCGGGGATCATCGGTCCCGTGGTCGTGAATTACATCCGCGAGTTCCAGCTTGCCGCCGGCGTGCCGCGCGACCAGCTCTACAACACCACGATGTACATCCTGTGCGCCATGCTGATCGCAGGCCTGATCTGCAACTACCTGATCAAGCCGGTCGATGCGAAATGGCATATGAGCGAGGCCGAGGTCGCCAAGCTGCAGGCGGCAACGGCGAGCGCGGGTCAATCGGGGCCGTCCGGCTCCTATGGCATCGGATTCGGCGGGCTCGACGCCAGGGCCGCGTTGTTCTGGGCGTTCGTCGGCGTTCCGCTGCTCTGGGGCGTGTGGAAGACGCTGGAAAGCGCCGTCAAGATACTCTGAGTGCAGGGACGCCGCGGGACCGCTAGCCAGCGTATCCCGCGGCGTTTTCCAGGGACGGATTTCGCGTGGCGATCGATAAGCTTTCGCAATCGCCACATAGGATGGCTTTATTGATCTTGCGGTCATTTCGCGGTCTCATTCACCGCAGACCGTAGCGTGGATCGATAGCGGTGATTCCGCAGCTCCGCTCAAGTAAATCCTTGCCAGAGCCTCATAATTCGCTTGGCATCTGGTATGCCAGAGATTAGAGTCGATCTAATCAGGTCCAGAGGACGAGACGCTTTCAATGACTGTCCATGACGTACAAACGGTCCGCTCGTTCGAGCACCCGGGGGCGGGCCGGAAGCGGGCCAAAGCGACGCCGAAGGGCCGCCAGGTTGACCCCACCGCCGCCCACGAGATCGAGCTTCTGCTCGGCGACCGGCCGCGGCGCCGCGATCTCCTGATCGAGCACCTGCACCTGATCCAGGACAAATATCGCCAGATCTCGGCGGCGCATCTGGCGGCGCTGGCCGACGAGATGAAACTGTCGTTTGCGGAAGTGTTCGAGACCGCGACCTTCTACGCGCATTTCGACGTGGTGAAGGAAGGCGAGCCTGATATCGCGCCGCTGACCATCCGGGTCTGCGATTCGCTGACCTGCGCCATGATGGGCGCGGAAAAGCTGCTGCATGAATTGCAGGACAAGGCTGGCCCCGGCATTCGCGTGGTGCGCGCGCCCTGCGTCGGGTTCTGCGATAGTGCCCCGGTCGCCGAGGTCGGACACCGCTACGTACTCAATGCGACTTCGGCCGAGGTCCTCGATACCGCGGCGCGCGGCGAGACCCATCCAATCATGCCGTCTTATGTCGATTACGAGACCTATGTCAGCGAAGGCGGCTACAAGCTGCTTGGTGATCTGCGCGCGGGGCGGATCAGCAAGGAAGACATTCTCAAGGTTCTGGACGACTCCAGCCTGCGCGGGCTCGGCGGCGCCGGCTTTCCCACCGGCCGCAAATGGCGGGCCGTGCTGGGCGAGCCGGGTCCCCGGCTGATGGCCGTCAATGGCGACGAGGGCGAGCCCGGTACGTTCAAGGATCGCTTCTATCTGCTCCGCGACGCTCACCGTTTCCTCGAAGGGACGTTGATTGCGGCGCATATCATCGACGCGGAGGACGTCTACATCTATCTGCGCGACGAATATCCTGCCGCGCTCAAGCTGCTTCCGCTCGAGATCGCCAAGCTGCCCGCAGGCGGTCCGCGAATTCACATGCGTCGCGGCGCCGGCGCCTATATCTGCGGCGAGGAGTCCGCGCTGCTTGAGAGTCTTGAAGGCAAGCGCGGTCTGCCGCGGCACAAGCCACCATATCCGTTCCAGGTCGGCCTGTTCGGCCTGCCGACGCTCATCAACAATGTCGAGACTCTGTTCTGGGTGCGCGACATCGTCGAGAAGGGCTCCGACTGGTGGAAGAGCCACGGCCGCAACGATCGTGTCGGCTTGCGCAGCTACTCGGTCTCGGGCCGCGTCAAGAATCCCGGCGTCAAGCTGGCGCCGGCCGGCGTCACCGTGCGCGAACTCATCGATGAGTTTTGCGGCGGCATGGCCGATGGGCACACCTTCCATGCTTACCTTCCCGGCGGCGCGTCGGGCGGCATTTTGCCGGCCTCGATGGACAACATACCGCTCGATTTCGGTACGCTGGAAAAATACGGCTGCTTCATTGGCTCGGCTGCCGTGGTCATCCTGTCCGATCAGGACAGCGTGAAGGGCGCGGCGCTGAACCTGATGAAATTCTTCGAGGATGAAAGCTGCGGCCAGTGCACGCCGTGCCGGGTCGGTACTCAGAAGGCGGCGATCCTGATGGAGCGTCCGGTCTGGAACCGCGAGCTGCTCGATCAGTTGAGCCAGGCGATGCGCGATGCCTCGATCTGCGGACTTGGCCAAGCCGCCTCGAATCCGCTGACGTCAGTGATTAAATACTTTCCGGAAGAATTCGTGCCGAAAGAGGCCGCGGAATGACCAGGATCAAGTTCGAACTCGACGGAAAGCAGGTCGAGGCTGACGCGGGCGAAACCATCTGGCAAGTTGCAAAACGCCACGATAGGGAAATTCCGCATCTCTGTTACTCGCCGGAGCCGGACTACCGGCCCGACGGCAATTGCCGCGCCTGCATGGTCGAGATCGAAGGCGAGCGCGTGCTGGCCGCGTCCTGCAAGCGCACGCCGACCGTCGGGATGAAGGTGAAGTCCGAGAGCGCGCGCGCAGTCGCGGCGCAGAAGATGGTGATGGAATTGCTCGTCGCCGACCAGCCGGCGCGCGCGACCTCGCACGATCCCGATTCGAAATTCTGGCACTGGGCCGAAAAGGTCGAGGTGACCGAGAGCCGTTTTCCGGCCGCCAAGCGCTGGCAGGGCGATAGCAGCCATCCCGCCATGAGCGTCAATCTCGATGCCTGCATCCAGTGCGGCCTGTGCGTGCGCGCCTGCCGCGAGGTGCAGGTCAACGACGTCATTGGCATGGCCTATCGCAGTCACGAAGCCAAGATCGTGTTCGACTTCGATGATCCCATGGGCGAGTCCACCTGCGTCGCTTGTGGTGAATGCGTGCAGGCCTGCCCGACCGGCGCGCTGATGCCGTCGGTGATGCTGGACGAGAACCAGACGCGTGTCACTTACGCCGACAAGAAGGTCGACTCGCTGTGCCCGTTCTGCGGCGTCGGCTGTCAGGTCACCTATCAGGTCAAGGACGAGAAAGTCATCTATGCCGAAGGCCGCGACGGTCCGGCCAATCACAACAGGCTCTGCGTCAAGGGCCGCTTCGGTTTCGACTACATCCATCATCCGCATCGCCTGACCAAGCCGCTGGTGCGGCTGCCCAACGCGAAGAAGGATGCCAACGACCAGGTCGATCCAGCCAATCCGTTCACGCATTTCCGTGAAGCGTCGTGGGAAGAGGCGCTGGATATTGCGGCGAAGGGCCTCGTCAAGATCCGCGATGAAAAGGGCGTCAAGGCGCTGGCTGGTTTCGGTTCCGCAAAGGGCTCGAACGAGGAGGCGTACCTGTTCCAGAAACTGGTGCGCACCGGCTTCGGCTCCAACAATGTCGATCACTGCACGCGGCTGTGCCACGCCTCGTCGGTCGCAGCCTTGATGGAAGGGCTGAATTCGGGCGCGGTGTCGGCGCCGTTTGCGGCTGCGATGGATGCTGAAGTCATCATCGTGATCGGCGCCAACCCGACCGTGAATCATCCGGTCGCTGCGACCTATATCAAGAACGCCGCCAAGCGCGGCGCCAAACTGATCGTGATGGATCCGCGCCGGCAGACGCTGTCGCGCCACGCCTGGCAGCATTTGCAGTTCAAGCCCGGCAGCGACGTCGCGATGCTGAACGCGATGCTGCACACCATCATCACCGAAGGGCTGACCGACCAGCAATATATCGCGGGCTACACCGAAGGCTTTGACGACCTGAAGGAGCGGATCAAGGATTTCCCGCCGGAGAAGATGGAAGCGATCTGCGGCATCCCCGCCGAGACGCTGAAGGAAGTCGCGCGGGTCTATGCGCGCTCGCAGGCCTCGATCATCTTCTGGGGCATGGGCATCAGCCAGCATATCCACGGCACCGATAACGCGCGCTGCCTGATCGCACTGGCGCTGACGACGGGCCAGGTCGGCCGTCCCGGCACCGGCCTGCATCCGCTGCGCGGCCAGAATAACGTGCAGGGCGCCTCCGATGCCGGCCTGATCCCGATGTTTTTGCCGGACTATCAGCCGGTCGGGCGCACCGATCTGCGCGAGCCCTTTGAAAAATTGTGGCATCAGGACCTCGATCCGGTGCGTGGCCTGACCGTGGTGGAGATCATGAACGCGATCCATGCCGGCGAGATCAACGGCATGTATATCGAGGGCGAAAACCCCGCGATGTCGGATCCCGATCTGCAGCATGCGCGCGGGGCGCTCGCCATGCTCGACCATCTGGTCGTGCAGGATCTTTTCGTCACCGAAACCGCGTTCCACGCCGACGTGATCCTGCCGGCCTCGGCGTTTGCCGAGAAGAGCGGCACCTTCACCAACACCGACCGCCGCGTGCAGCTCGCGCGCGAAGTCATCAAGCCGCCGGGCGATGCGCGGCAGGATCTCTGGATCATTCAGGAGATCGGCAAGCGCATGGGGTTGCCCTGGAATTACGACGGCCCGGCCGACGTGTTCACCGAGATGACGCAGGTGATGCCGTCCTTGAAGAACATCACCTGGGACCGTCTGGTGCGCGAGGGCGCGGTGACCTATCCGGTCGACGCTTCCGACAAGCCCGGCAACGAGATCATCTTCACCACGGGTTTCCCGACCGCCAGCGGCCGCGGCAAGATCGTGCCGGCGAAGGTGATCGCGCCCGACGAGGTGCCCGACGCCGAATATCCGATGGTGCTGTCCACGGGCCGCGTGCTCGAACACTGGCACACCGGTTCGATGACCCGTCGCGCATCCGTGCTCGACCAGATCGAGCCGGAGGCTGTGGCGTTCATGTCGCCAAAGGACATGCGACGCCTAAGCGTATGGCCCGGCGATTTCATCAGGCTGGAGACGCGCCGTGGCGCCGTCGAGGTCAAGGTGCGGTCCGACCGCGACGTGCCGGAGAACATGGTGTTCATGCCGTTCTGCTACGCGGAGGCGGCGGCGAACCTGTTGACCAACCCGGCGCTCGATCCGTTCGGCAAGATCCCCGAATTCAAGTTCTGCGCCGTGCGCGCGCAGAAGGTGGAATTGCAGTCGGCGGCGGAATAGCTCTATCTTCCGTCATTGCGAGCGAAGCGAAGCAATCCATAGTGCAGCGTATGCGGATAGATGGATTGCTTCGCTACGCTCGCAATGACGGGCGGAGCCCCGCAAGCCGCGCCTCACTTCGCAGGCATGACAAAAATCTGGCCCGGATAGATCATGTTGGGGTTACGGATCTGTTCCTTGTTGGCCTTGTAGATGACGGCGTAGCGCGTGCCGGCGCCATAGGTGAGCTGGCTGAGACGCCAGAGGCTGTCGCCGCGGGAGACCGTCGTGGTCGAGATCTTCGGCACGACCACGGTCGATGATGAACCGCCCGACACGCCGGTGCCGCCGGCTGCCGCGAGTTGCGGCCCGCCGGATTCCGAACGCTTCGACGCCGCGGCGGCTTCGGCCACGGACCCGGTGACGGCCTTGTCGGGAACATTGAACGCCACTTCGGCTCGGGCGCTTACCTTGCCGGAATTCGCTTCCACTTCATCGAGCCTGACGCGGTAGCTGCCGGGACGAACGCCTTCATTGATCGTGACCGCGAAGCGCCCATCGGCGCCTGACGTCACCGACGCGACGAGCGCATCGTTGAGATAGAGCCTCACCG
>Ga0307499_10000561_pt1 | contig 12566 bp, 12 predicted proteins | sample 13_S_MG_FD_201363 | JGI IMG/M metagenome (GOLD analysis project Ga0307499, IMG submission 201363) | Soil microbial communities from Populus trichocarpa stands in riparian zone in the Pacific Northwest, United States - 13_S | ecosystem: Environmental > Terrestrial > Soil > Riparian zone > Trees... | reverse complement strand
AGGCGCTGGTGTATCACTTCGGCGCCGCCGCGGGCGCGCCACAGGATTCCACCGCTTACAAGGCCGAGCCCGTCGCGTTCCAGCCCGGGGTGACGCCGGCGGCGCTCATCGGCTCGGGCGCGCAATTTTCCGGCAACACGCTGATCACCATTCCCGCGACCGGCGCCTTGCTGCACGTGCCCGCGCAGGGCTACACGATCTCCACCTGGCTGCGCATCGCCGCGCCGCAGACGCGCGCCTACGTCGCCGCGCTCGAGGACGCCAACGGTTCCATCGTGCTCGGCCTCGATGGCGCCCGCGTGTACGCCGAGACTCGCAGCGGCGCCCAGACCGCGACCGCCGCGCAGACCGGCGACGGCCTGTCGCTCGGCGACTGGCATCACGTCGCGCTCACGATCGGCGCCGGCAAGCTCACGCTGTGGGTGGACGGCGTCGAGACCGGCAGCCAGCCCACGTCCATCGGCGACGTCGGCGGTAGTTTGACCGTCGGCGGCAGCGCGGCCGGCGCGAACTACCTCACCGGCGACCTCGACGAGCTGCAGGTGTCGAACGTGGCGCGGCCCGCCGAATGGCTGCAGGCCGCGGCGCGCAGCCAGGGCATGGTGGCGCCGTTGCTGGTCTACGGCGGCGACAGCCAGAAGGAGAGCGGCGGCGGCGAGGGCTACTTCGCGACCACGCTGCGCTCGGTGACCTTCGACGGCTGGGTGATCATCGGCATCCTCACGATCATGTTCTTCTGGTCGGTGTGGATCATGATCTTCAAGAGCATCTATCTCGGCCGCGTCGCGAAAGGCAACGGCCACTTCCTCGACGAATTCCACAAGCTGCGCGACGACCCGTCCGCCGTGGAGCGCCGCTTCGGCGCGCCATCGACCAACAAGACGGACAAGAAAGAGGACTCCGCGTTCGAGAAGAGCGACGAAGAGCACGAAGAGTTCGGCGCCTCCACGCTGTACCGCCTCTATCACCACGGCATGCGCGAGGTGCTCACGCGCATCGAAGGCAAATCGGCCGGCGCGGCGCGCGCGCAAACCCTCTCACCGACCGCCATCGAATCCATCCGCGCCACCATGGACGCCTCGCAGACCCGCATGACGCAGCGCCTGCAGAACCAGATGGTGCTGCTCACCATCGCAATCGCCGGCGGCCCGTTCCTCGGGTTGTTGGGCACGGTGGTCGGCGTGATGATCACGTTCGCCGCGATCGCCGTGTCCGGCGACGTGAACGTGAACGCCATCGCGCCCGGCACCGCCGCCGCGCTGGTGGCCACCGTGTTCGGCCTCGGCGTCGCGATCCCGTGCCTGTTCGGCTACAACTGGCTGAACTCGCGCATCAAGGAGATCGTCGCCGACATGCGCGTGTTCTCCGATGAGTTCGTGGCGCGCGTCGCCGAGCAGTATTCATGAGCGGCGGCGCCCAGGCCGAAGGCGAGGTCTACGACCAGATCAACGTCACGCCGATGCTGGATCTCGCGTACGTGCTGCTCATCATCTTCATCATCCTGACCACCGCGACGGTGCAGGGCATCAAGGTGAACCTGCCCAAGGCGAGCGCGCAGCCGAGCCTCGCCGAGAACAAGACGCGGGCGATCTCCATCACCGCCGACGGCACCCTGTACCTCGACACCTTCCCGGTCACGATGCAGGAATTGGAACGATTGTTGGGGCAGTACAAGGCGGCGACGCCCGACCTGCCGGTGATCATCAAGGCGGACTCCACCATCCAGTACCAGCGCGTGGTGGAGGTGCTCGATCTCGTCGGGCGCCTGCAGATCACGCAGCTCGGCCTCGTCACCCAGCGCATCGTGAAGTGAGCGGCTCATGAAAAAATCCCATCACAAGCTCATCGCAGGCCTGGTGCTCGGCGTGGTCGGACTGGGAATCGTCGCCGGCGCCGCGCGTGCGATCCTGTCCGACAAGCCGCCACCGGCCAAGATGGTGGTGCAGGAAGTGAAGATCCTGCGCGCGCCGCCACCGCCGCCGCGCGAGGAGCCGCCGCCACCGCCGCCCGAGGAGGTGGACGTGAAGGAGCCGGAGACGCCGCCCGAACCCACGCCGTCGAACGAGCCGCCGCCCGGCGACCTCGGCCTCGATGCCGAAGGCACCGCGGGATCGGACGGCTTCGGCCTCGCCGCGCGTCCCGGCGGCCGCGACCTCGTCGGCAGCGGCGTGAGCCAGCTCACCTGGTATGCCGGCCTCGTGCAGAGCGCGATTCTCGCCGAGCTCAACAACGAGAAGCTGGTGCGCTCGCGCGCGTACAACGTGCCGATCAAGGTGTGGACACGCGCCGACGGATCGATCGAAAGATCCGAGCTCGGACGGTCCACCGGCGACAAGGAAGTGGACCGCGCCATCGAACGCGCCGTGGCGCGCGTGGTGCGCATTCCCTACGCCGCGCCCGCCGAGATGCCACAACCCATCACGATCCGCCTGACCGCCCGCATATGATCGCCAACAAGTCCGTTGCGGCCTGCGCCGCTCTCCTCATGTGCGCGGGCGCCGCGCATGCCGCCCAGTCGTCCGAGGAGAGGCGGCTCAGCGAATTGCGCAACACCGTGGTGAACCTGCTGCAGGGCCTGGTCGAGCGCGGCGTGCTCACGCGCGAGCAGGCCGAGAAGATGGTCGCCGATGCGCAGAGCAAGGCGGAAGCCGACGCCGCCGCGCTCGCCGCCACCGAGCAGGCCGAGGCCGGCGCGGTACGCGTGCCGTACATTCCTGAAATCGTCAAACAGGAAATCCGCACGCAGGTCGCCGCGGACCTGAAGCGCGACGTGACCAACGAAGTGCTCGAGCAGGCCAAGGTCGAGGACTGGGCCATTCCCGGCGCGCTGCCGGAGTGGATCCGGCGCATGCGCATCACCGGCGACATCCGGCTGCGCGGGCAGAGCGATACCTTTTCCGAGGACAACGCGACCGGTTCGTACGTCGACTTCCTGACCGTCAACGATCGCGGTGGCATCGGCCGCGCCGGCACCGCGGCGCTCATCAACACCACGGAAGAGCGCGAGCGGCTGCGCGCGCGGCTGCGCGTCGGCATCGACACCGAACTCGGCTACGGCTGGACTACCGGATTCCGCATCGCCACCGGCACGCTGCGCGACCCCGTGTCCACCAACCAGACGTTGGGCAACACCGCCGGGCGTTACACCATCGGACTCGACCAGGCTTACCTGCGGCACACGGGCGTATCGCGCAGCAATCGCCGGCAGCTCACGCTCACCGGCGGCCGCATGGCGAACCCGTGGACTTCGACCGACCTCGTGTTCGACAACGACCTCACCTTCGAAGGGCTCGCCGCCAACTACCGCATCGCCCTGCAACGCGACGAGCTCTTCAACCGCTTCGTGTACCTGACGCTCGGCGGGTTTCCGATCGAGGAGTTCGAGATCAACTCCGAGGACAAGTGGTTGCTCGGCGGCCAGCTCGGTTTGGAATACAAGCTCGATTCGGGCTCGCGCCTTCGTTTCGCCGGTGCGTACTACGACTATCGGAACATGGTCGGCCAGCGCAACGTGCTCGACAGCAACCTGCTCGACTACACGGCGCCCAAGTTCCTGCAGCGCGGCAACACGTTGTTCGACATCCGCAACGACGCCGACGCCACCACCAACCTGTTTGCGCTCGCCGCCGAGTACCGGCTCGTCGACGTGACCGCGGGCTTCGACTGGCGCCTGTCACCCGAGTACCGCATCTCGTTCAGCGGCAACTTCGTGAAGAACATCGGTTACGAGGAGGACGCGGTGAACCAGCGCCTGGGAATCGCCATCGATCCGCGCACCGTCGGCTACCAGTTCGAAGCCGCGTTCGGCTCCGTCAACATGGCGAGCGCCGGTGCATGGCGCGCGCTGCTCGCGTACCGCTATCTCGAGCGCGACGCCGTGCTCGATGCGTTCACCGACTCGGATTTCAGGCTCGGCGGCACCGACGTGAAGGGTTTCATCGTGGGCGGCGAATACTCGCTGACGCCGCGCGTGCTGCTGCGCGCGCGCTACCTGAGCGGCAACGAGATCGACGGTCCGCCGCTCGGCATCGACGTGTTCCAGCTCGACGTCAATTCGACTTTCTGAAGGAGCGCCCATGCAACGCGTCGCACGGCTGATTCTCCCGGTGGCGTTGGTTCTGTCCGGCCTCGCGCTGCTGAATCCGGCTCAGGCGCAGTCGGCGCGCAGCACCGGCGGCAACGCGCAGGCGATGCAGCAGCTCCAGCAGCTCGCCGCCGAGCGCACCCAACTACTCGCCGACAACGCGAAGCTGAAGGCCGAACTGGATGCGGTGCGCAAGGAACGCGACGTGCTCGCGAAGAAGCAGGACGCGAGCGAGCGCCGGCTGCAGGGCACGGATGCGGCCGTGGCGCGCGCCGGCGCGAAGTCCGAGGCGCTTTCGCAGGACCTCGAGCGCGAGAAGGGCAGGCTGGCCGAGCTCGTCACGAAATTCCGCGAGATGGCCGGCCAGTTCCGCGACGTCGAGAGTGATCGCAACACCGTGAAGGCGTCGCTCGGCCGGCGCGACGCCGAGCTGCGCCAGTGCATCGATCGCAACGTGTCGCTGTACACGCTCAATGGCGAGATCCTCACAAAGCTCGAGCACCGCGGCGGCTTCTCGCCGGCGTCGGCGCTCGAGCCCTTCACGCGCCTGAAGCGCGTCGAGCTCGAGAATCTCATCGACGGATACCAGACGCGCGCCGACGAGCAGCGGCCCCCGGCCGCGGCGCTGCAGCCGCCTCCGGCGCGCTGAACGGTTCACGGTACCGTCACTTTTGCGTCACCCGGCGGGAGCAACTTGACGCCATGAAACTCCGCCAGACATTCCGCATCACGCTCGCCTGCCTCGGCATGGCGCTCCTCACCGACGCCGCGCAGGCCGCGTGTACTTTCGGAGCCAGCGGCGAGCCGTCGCTCCAGCAGAGCTTCAACGACTTGTTTGGCGCCGCCGCGGCGCCGGACGCCGTGGCGGATTGCCTGAACGACGGCACCGGTCCCGGCCGGGACGGCGTGTGGCACCCGACCGGCGAATCGTCGGCGACCATCCTGCTCGAGATCGCGGGATTCGCCGACCTCAACAGCTTTGGTTTGTACGATCCACTGAATCCTTCGAATCGCCTCAACATCTTTTCGGGCGTCGCGGGACCGGGATCCACGGCGAGCCTGTCGTTTCAGATGGTCGCCGGCGGCACGCAAATCACCATGAGCATCGTCGGTTCGCCCGGATCCTCGAGCAGCGCCGTGTTCATGTCCGAAGCTTTCGGCTTTCTGCTGAGCACGCCGGAAGGCAACACGTTTTTCTCGCAATCGGGGCTCAATGTCGACGGTGCAGACCACAGCTACGCCTATCGCGGCGATGGCTCGTGGTTCCTGCACGGCGGGGCGCAGGGCACGCAGTTCGGTGTGAACGATGCGATTCTCGCGTACGAGGACCTGGTCCACGGCGACAACGACTTCCAGGACTTCGTGGTCCTGGTGCGCGGAGTCGAACCGGTTCCGCTGCCGGCTGCCGGCTGGCTGCTGTTGTCGGCATTCGCCGGACTCGCGCGGCACAAGCGCCGCGCGAGCTAACAAGCTGCATTTCTTCCGGCCGCCGCAAGGCGGCCGTTCCCCGTTGCTTCTCTGAAGACATTGGGCCGTGCTCGCGCACGGCCCTTTTTTAATGGGGCCGCATCTCATCTCATGGCAGCACGCCGGCACCGCGCCGTCACACGACTGCCGCTTGGCTGCAACACTCTCTCACTACTTTCGGTATCAGCAAGGAGGGACCGGCGCATTTCAGCCGGCACACAAAAATCGTGAGTGAACGTCGCAAACAAGCCGTGTCGATCCGCATGAGCGGGGCCGACGTGCGCAAGATCAAGAAGCTGGCCACCCGCCTCGGCGTTCACGACTCCGACGTCGTGCGCTTCGCGGTCAAGACCATGCTGGCGCGCCTCGAACCGCTCCATGATCCCGAGGCGCGCGGCCGCAGCGTGTTACCGGTGTTCGCCGAATCCGGTGACGACCTGGTGCGGTTCTTCGAGCTCGACATGCCGAGGCTCGACACCATCATCAACGACGGCGTGGAGGCCGGGCGCCGCGTGGATCGCGACGACGTGGCGCTCATCGCCATGCACGCCACGCAGCCGCCGTTCGCCGCCATCAAGCTGTCGGAGCTGTATTCCAACGGCGCGGAGCGTCCGCGAGCCGCGTTGCACGCCGGCGAAAACGGCTCGCACGACGCCGTGGATTCGCTGCGCCGTTATCTGTACGAAAAGTATGTCCGCCGAGCCAATGGAGAGGTGTCTCGTGATTGAAAGCCCGCGTCGATGGAAGGCGCTCGCGTGGTTCGCGGCCGGCTTGTTTGCCGCGGTGAACGCCGCGCACGCGGACACGTTCGATCCGACACGGCCGTCACAGAGCCTGTTGACCGTGCAGAATCCCGTCACGCTGATGCCCGGCGCGGGTCACGACATCGCGCGCACTGAGATGATCACCGGCACGGATTCGATCGTGCTGCCGTTCATCGTGCCCGATGGCATGCAGGGCGGCATCCTGACTGTGACGCTGGCCGATCTCGGCTGGCCCGGCCTCATGAACTCGCTGAGCTTTGCCGCGTCCACGTCGACGTCGCTGCTCGCGCAACTCGCAGCGGCCGGCTCGGTGAGCTTCGATCTCGCGAATGCGGGCACGTACTTCGCGACCGTGTATGGCGTCGCCGATCCCCGCTTCGGCAGCGGACTGTATTCGCTCAACCTGAGCTACGCGCCCGTGCCGCTGCCCGCGGCTGCGTGGCTGCTCGCGTCGGGTCTCGTCTTGTTACGCACACACCGCCGCAAGGAAACCGTCATCAACGCTGGCTAGTATGACACTCGTAGTGCGGTCAGGAATTCGCCGGTGCCAAAGTCTCTCGCCATCGTTCTTGTTAGTGCGTGCATCGGCCTCGCGTCGTTGCCGGCCGCCGCGGTAGAAGGCTATCGAGTACAGCCCGGCGACATCCTCGTCATCTCGGTCTGGAAAGAACACGATCTGCAGGGCGAGATCCTCGTGAAACCCGATGGCGGCGTGTCGTTCCCGCTCGCCGGCGACGTGGCCGCCGACGGCATGACCACGCAGGAGCTCACCGAGGCGCTGGCCACGAAGCTCAAGCGCTTCATCCCGGATCCCGTCGTCACCGTGTCCGTCAAACAGATAGGCGGCAATCGCGTCTACGTGCTCGGCAAGGTGAACCGCCCCGGTGAGTTCATGTTCAGCAAGCCGGTGGACGTCATGCAGGCGCTGGCGCTCGCGGGCGGCGCGACGCCGTTCGCCGAGGTCAACGACATCCGCATACTGCGGCGCGAAGCGGGTGTACTGCACTCGATGTCGTTCAAATACGCGGAAGTGGAACGCGGCAAGGAGCTCGCGCAGAACGTGTTGCTGAAGAGCGGCGACACCGTCGTGGTTCCCTGATGTTCAAGGTTCGCGCCACCGTGGCGTGCCTGGCTGCGTTGCCGTCGCTCGCGCTTTCTTCGATGGCGACAGCGGCGCAGTGGACGGTGGTGCCGCAACTCGCGCTCGGCGCCGACAGCGACACCAACCGGCGGTTGCAGGCGCAGCCGCATCAGTCCGAGTCCGCGGTGCTCGGCGGCGTGCTCGCCATCGCGCGCATGACGGAAGTGTCGACGCTCGCGCTCACGCCGCGCTTCACCGCGAGCCGCTATTCGGGCGAAGACGCGCTCGATTCGGACGACTGGGGTGTGAATGCGCTGTTCCGCCACAATGGCGAGCGGCTCATGTTCGAATTCTCGGGCGGCATCGCCGACGACAGCACGCTGGTGACCGAACTCGGCGAAACCGGATTCGTCGAAGGCAACACGCGGCGTCATTCCAGCCAGGCCTCGGCTTCCGTCACTCAATACCTCGGCACGCGCCACCTGTTGCAATACCAGCTCGGCGCGAGTGACATCGACTACGACAACACCGCGGGTACCGGCCTCGTGGGGTATCGATACCCTTCCGCGAGCGTGCTCTACGTCATGACCGTTTCGCCGCGGCTCGACACGACGCTCGTGATCGACGCCGCGCGCCTCGACGCGCCGGATTCCCGGCTGGTCAGTGACACGATGGGCGCGCAGGCCGGCTTCCGGTTCCGCGTCTCGGAACGATTCGATCTCGAGGCGCGCACGGGCCGTTCGGATACGAGTTCGCGAGGCCACAGCGAGCGCAGGCAGAACTTCCTGGGAAAGATTTCCTGGCATGGCGAGTTATCGACGCTCGACCTGTCGCTGTCGCGCGATGTCGAGCCGAGTGGCCGCGGCATTCTCGTGAACGCGGATGACCTCAGGCTCGGCTACACGCGCGAGCTCGGCGAGCGCCTGACGCTCGACACCAGCGCGCGCGTGAGCCGCCGCGAGGACTTCCGCTTCGATCTTCGCAGCAACGAATATCGCTACGCGGCCGCGACGCTCGCGCTGTCGTGGAAACTCGATGAGAGCTGGACGCTTGGCTTCGCCGGAGTTTACGCGCGCCAGGAATACCAACTCTCCGCCGCCGCCGCTGATGGGCGCCGCGTCGGCTTCAGTCTCGCGTGGCGGCCCCTGAAATGAATCCGGAAGAAAAAGAAGGCGCCTCGCTCGCCGATCTCATCGACGTGGCGCGCAGGCGCGGGCGCGCCATCGGCGTGACGTTCGCCGTGGGCCTGCTGGCGACGTGTATCCTGGCGCTCGCCTGGCCGCCTACCTACCGCTCGACGGGAACCATCCTCATCGAGCAGCAGGAGATTCCCACCGATCTGGTGCGCTCCACGGTCACCTCGTACGCCGACGAGCGCGTGCAGATCATCAGCCAGCGCGTGATGACCACCCAGAACCTGCTCGGCATCATCCGCCGCTACGATCTCTACACCGGGCTGCAGAAGCGCGAGTCGCGCGAGAAGGTGATCGAGCGCATGCGCGACGACATCCGCTTCCGCATGATCAGCGCCGACGTGGTCGATCCGCGCACCGGCGTGCCGCGCCAGGCGACCATCGCGTTCTCGGTCTCGTACGACAACGCATCGCCCGACCTCGCCGTGAAAGTGGCGAACGAAATCACCAGCCTCTATCTCAACGAGAACCTGTCGAGCCGCAACCGCCTCGCCGAGGATGCGTCGTCGTTCCTCACGCAGGAAGGCGACCGCATCAGCAAGCGTATCGCCGAGCTCGAAGGGCGGCTGGCGGAGTTCAAGGAAAAGAACGTGAACCAGCTGCCGGAGCTCGTGCAGCTCAACATGAGCCTGCTGGATCGCACCGAGCAGCAGCTGCGCGACGCGCAGACCGAGCAGCGCGCCATGGTGCAGCAGAAGGTGTACCTCGAAGCGCAGCTCGCGCAGCTGAAGCCCAACTCGGCGATGTTCTCGGACTCGGGCGACCGCATCCTCACGGCGAGCGACCGGCTGCGCGCGCTCAAGTCGGAGCTCGCGAGCGCACGCGCGTTGTACTCCGAGGGGCATCCCGACATCACGCGACTGACGCGCGAGATCGCCGGGCTCGAAGCCCAGGAAAAGAACGGCGGCGATGCGGCCGCCGACGACAACGACCTGTTGCGCCAGCTCGACGCGGCGCGCTCGGAACTGGGTGCGGCGCGCGAAAAATATTCGCCCGAACATCCGGACGTGAAGAACCTCGAGCGCAAGGTGGCCGCGCTCGAAGCGGAGCTGGCGAAGCCGCGCGCAGCAGCGACGCCGCGCCACATCGAGATGCCGGACAATCCGGCGTACATCCAGATCCAGGCGCAGCTCTCCTCGATCGTCACCGGGCAAGAGGCGCTGCTCGGCAAGATCGCCTCGTTGCGCGAGCAGGCCGACGGCTACCAGAAGAAGGTCGCGATGTCGCCGGTGGTCGAGCGTGAGTATCGGGAGATGGCGCGCGACTACGAGAATGCGCAGGTGCGCTACCAGGAGGTTCGCGCCAAGCAGATGGAGGCGCAGCTCGCGCAGAATCTCGAGACCAACCGCAAGGGTGAGCGCTTCACGCTCATCGAGCCGCCGCTTCCGCCCGAAGAGCCGGTGAGCCCGAACCGCCTGGCCGTGTTCATCATCGGCCTCATCCTGAGCGCGGCGCTGGCCGCGGCGCTCGCCGCGCTGCGCGAAGCCACCGATACCTCGGTGCGCGGCCGCCGCGACGTGGAGTTGCTGGGCAGCGGCGCGCCACTCGCGCTGATCCCGGTCATCGTGACGGCGGCGGACATCGCGCGCGGCAAGCGGCTGTGGCGCCTCGCGGCCGGTGGCGCCACGGCAAGCGTCGTATTGGCGCTCGTCAGCATTCATATCTTCTTCCGGCCGCTGGACACGTTGTGGTTCATCGTCATGCGCCGTCTCGGAATCTGACAGGAGCTCATCGTGGAACATTCCGCGTTATCCCTCGTGCCGCCGCAGCGCCGCGCCCATTCGGCCGCGCCCGCGCGCACCTTCGCGCTCGACCGCGAGACGCTGCGGCAGCGGCGCGTGATCTTCCCCGACGAAGAGAGCCTGGCGGGTGATGCCTACCGCATGCTGCGCACTCAGCTGCTGCAACGGGTGCGCCAGCGCGGCGCGCGGGTGATCGGCATCGCCAGCCCCGCCGACGGCGACGGCAAGACGCTCACGTCGGTCAACCTGGCGCTGGCCCTCGCGGCCGAGCCCAACCAGACCATCCTGCTCGTCGACATGGACCTGCGCCGGCCGAACGTCGCCAAGTTGTTAGGCATACCCGAGCCGCGCGGCGTCGAGAGCGTGCTGAGCGGCGAGATCGGCGTCGACGAGGCGCTGTGGCGCCCGGAAGGGCGCGACCGGCTCGCGGTGCTGCCGTCCGCTCCTCTTTCGGGCTCGTCCTCCGAAGTGCTCGCGGGTGAACGCACGCGCGCGTTCCTGCAGGAGATCCGCTCGCGGTATCCCGACCGGCTCGTGATCCTCGATCTTCCGCCGATCCTGCTCACCGACGACGTGCTCACGCTGGCGCCGCATCTCGACGGGTTGCTGCTGGTGATCTCCGAGCAGCGCACGCGGCGCGAAGACCTGCAACGCGCGCAGGCGCTGCTCGCGGACGTCCCGCAGCTCGGCTCGGTGTTGAACCGCGCCACGCGTTCGGAGCGCCGCGCGTATTGATCCTGCGCGCCTGGAGTGGTTTGTTGCTGGCGCTGCTGGGCGCCCCCGCGGTCGCGCTCGACGCCGGCACGCTTGGCGTGATCATCAACGACGCCGATCCCTATTCCGTGGCGATCGGCCGCTATTTCGTTCAGCGCCGCGCGATTCCCGCCCGCAACGTGCTGCACGTGTCGTTTCCGGTGGTGCGCTACCTGCCACCTGAACAATTCAACGGCATCCGGGAACGGGTGACGCGCTCGATGCCGGTGTCGGTGCAGGCGCTGGCCATCGCATGGACCGCGCCGTATCGCGTCGGCTGCATGAGCGTGACCTCCGCGTTCGCCTTCGGCTACGACTCGCGCTTCTGCGTGGAGCGCTGTCGCCTGACGCCGCACAGCCTCTATTTCGACAGCGAATCGAAGCTGCCCTTCACCGAGCTCGGCATACGGCCGGCGATGCTGCTCGCCGGCAGCTCTATCAAAGGCGCGAAGTTCACGATCGACCAGGGCGTGGCGGCCGACGCTCCGCGGCTCGATGGCACCGCCTATCTGCTGAGCACCAGGGATGCGGCGCGCAACGTGCGAGCGGCGGGATATCCGGCGGCGCTTCGGCTCGCGCGAGGTGACTTCCACGTCGACATCCGGCGCGCAGACGAGTTGCGCGATGCGAACGACGTGTTGTTCTATTTCACGGGGCGAACGCGCGTCGAGGGGCTACAGACGCTGCGCTTTCGCGCCGGCGCGATCGCCGATCACCTGACGTCCAACGGCGGCGAGCTCATCGACAGCCCGCAGATGTCGAGCCTGGCCTGGCTCGACGCCGGCGCCACGGCGAGCTTCGGCACGGTGGAGGAGCCTTGCGCGTTCCCGCAGAAGTTCCCGCAACCGGCGATCGTCATGCGCCGCTATCTTGCCGGCGAAACGCTCATCGAAGCCTACTGGAAGAGCGTGGCGAGCCCGTCGCAAGGCGTGTTCATCGGAGAGCCGCTGGCGCGAGTTGCACCCCGCTGAGGATACGCTGGCAGCTCGCGAGCGCGCGCTGCGCCTGCGCGGCGGGGCCGTAGTAGCTGGCCACGTCGAGACAGATGCGGGCGGCCGGCGGAGTCGGCGCGGCGCTCACGGTGTCGAGCAATCGCTGCGCGAATGATTCGGTGTCGAGCGGGTCCACGCTGACGCCGGCGTGGGGCCACTGCGAGAGATCCGCGGCGGCGCCGTTGTAACGCGAGAAGATCTGCGGCAGTCCGCACACCAGCGGCTCGAGCGTGGCGAGCGGCCAGCAGTCCTCCAGCGTGGGCAACACGAAGCAGTCCCCGCACACGTACAGGCGCGGCAGTTCGGCGAGCTGCACGAAGCCGGTGACCACCACCGGCACGCGCGGATGTTCGCGCGCGAACGCCTCGACGTCCGCGCGATGCTCGCCGTCGCCGATGAACAGGAAGCTCGCGCCGGCTTCGGGCGCGCGTTCGACGAAGCGGCGCATGGCGGAAAGATAGGCCACGATCCCCTTGCGCGCGGACAAACT
>Ga0307499_10000560_pt1 | contig 12593 bp, 10 predicted proteins | sample 13_S_MG_FD_201363 | JGI IMG/M metagenome (GOLD analysis project Ga0307499, IMG submission 201363) | Soil microbial communities from Populus trichocarpa stands in riparian zone in the Pacific Northwest, United States - 13_S | ecosystem: Environmental > Terrestrial > Soil > Riparian zone > Trees... | reverse complement strand
GCACCCGGTTCAGGACCGGGAGGTTGGTGGTTCAACTCCACCCGGGGGCACGCCGCGGTAGCCCAACGGGAGAGGCACCAGGTCGAGAACCTGGCCAGCGTGGGTTCGACCCCCACCCGCGGCACTCACCCACGACTGTCCCCGGGATGGCTGATCCGGCGCGGCACGGCGTCTACGCTCGCCAGGGCGGCAGCCTGCGGGGGCGTTACTGGTCCGCGTGCGGGGCGCTTGGTGCGGCGCTCGGGGTGCTCAGGCGGCGCTCGTCGGGCGCGGGAAGGCCGAGTTTGGTGTATAGGGCGAGTGCCTGCTGTTGATGGTGGCGCGCTTGCTCGATGCCACCGGTCGTGTGGTGGTTTTGCGCGAGTCCGTGGTGGGCGCGCGCATGTTCGTATCGGTCGTCAATCCGGGTGGCGAGGATGAGTGCCGCGGTATGGTAGCTGTGGGCGGACGACACTTGGCCTGCCGAGTGTAGTGTCTTGCCGGTGTCGTTGAGCGCCCTGACCTCGCCGTCGTGGTATCCGATTTTCCGAAAGAGAGCTAGTGCCGTCTCGTGGTATTCGAGGGCTTGGTTGTAGTCTCGGAGTTCTCGGTAGACGTTTCCTAGGTTGGTCAAGGTATAGGCGCGCCCTTCGGTGTACCCCACCTCATCGCAGAGACGCTGGGCGTAGAGGTGGCATCGCTCGCTTTCTTCAATGCGACCGAGTTGAAGATGGAGTACGCCGAGGTCGTCTTGAGTGCCCGCTTCGCAACACTTGTCGCCTGTTTGAAGGGTTAGCGTGAGCGACTGGCAAAAATGTTCGGCGGCCAGTTCGTAGTGCCCCTGCCGAAGATAGACCCTGCCAAGGGTAAAATGCGCGCGGCCTTGACCGAACCAGTCATCAATTTCCTGTGCAATGGCCAGCCCATGCCGATGGTGGCGGACGGCGAGTTCGTAGTGCCCCTGTCGGCTTGCGACGATTCCGAGGTTGGTTGACACGATGCCTTGACCGGTGCGGTCGCCGGTTTGCTGGTAGAGGGTGTCGGCGTGTTCGAGGTGTTGGCGTGCGTCGGCGGAGCGGCTTTGGCGCATGTAGACGACGGCCAGGCAGTGGGATGCGTAGGCCTCGCCGTTCTTGTCTGCGCAGGTGTGGGCGGTGTCTCGGGCGATGGTGGCGACGGTCAGTGCGTCCGCGGTGTAGCCGTCGATGTCCAGGTAGCGGCGCATGGCTGCGGCGAGGTGGATGGTGTGGCGTGGCCAGCCGTGTCCGGCGGTGTAGGAAACGGCGGCGAGAAGGTTGGCTCGTTCGTTCTCCAGCCAGGCCAGGGCGCTCGCCGGGTCGGCAAAGGCCGGCGCTGGTGTTGTGGCAGGAGGGACTGGGGCGTGGCGGTGTCGTTCGGCGGGGTAGAGGATGTTGGCCGCCGCGGCGGTGACGGCGCGGTAGTGGTCGAAGAGGCGGGTCAGCGCGTCCTGTCGTTCCGTGTCGGTCTCGGTCAGGTTGGTGCGGCTGCTGGCGTAGGCGCGGAGCAGGTCGTGCATGCTGTGTCGGCCGCTGCCGGTGGCCTGGATCAGGTGCGCACGGGCGAGGTGGCCCAGCAGACGCTGGGCGTGGTCGGGCCCGGTATCGGTCAGCGCCGCCAGGGCGTAGGCGTCCAGGTCCGGGCCGGGGTGCAGGCCGAGTAGTCGGAAGGCGCGGGCAGTCTCCGGGGGGAGGTGGTCGTAGGACCAGGACAGCACCGTTGGCATCGCTGCCCGGTTGTCGCCGGTGTCGAGCAGGTCGAGGCGCCGGCGGTGATCTGCCAGTTCGACGACGAAGTCGGTCAGGCTGACGCCCGCGCGGGTCGCGACCAGTTCCGCCGCGATCCGAAGCGCCAGCGGCAGCCGTACGCACTGTTCGGCCAAGGCGACCGTCGCCGCCGGCTGCGCTTCGACCTTGCCGCCGATCAGCAATCGCAGTAGGTCGACCGCGTCGGGGAGTGGTAACTGTTCCAGTTCGACTCGTCGGGCTCCGTGCAGGGCAACCAGCCCTGCCAGCGAGTCCCGGCTGGTGACGAGCACGACACACGAACGCGTACCGGGTAGCAGGGGACGAAGTTGCTCGACCGAGGCGGCGTTGTCCAGCAGGATCAGCATCCGACGTCCGCTGATCAGCGTTCGGTAGGCCGCCGCCCGCTCCTCGACGTCGAGCGGGACATCTTGCCCGGCAGCGCCGAGCGCACGCAGGAACCGGGCCAGCACGTCACCAGCCGCCACTGGCTGATCGGGGTCGTAGCCGCGCAGGTCGACATAGAGTTGCCCGTCTGGAAACTGGCGGCGGGCCCGGTGCGCCCAGTGCAACGCCAACGCGGTCTTCCCGAATACTGGATTCTCACACATTTAATTGAGACAATTGATGCATGGACGGGACATCGAGGAAGCCTCAGAACGTGATCGGGTACGTGCGGCTGTCCGAGTTGCGCAGCGCCGATCTGGACGAGGACGGCAACGGCAAGGGCAACGTGGATCAGCGGCAGCGGATCACCGACCGGGCGAAGTTGCGGGGGTGGCGGATCGTGCACTGGATCGTTGAGAACGACCTGTCGCCGGGGCAGGGCAAGAACCGCAACGCGTCGGCGTTCAAGCGCCGCAAGATCGCGTTGCCGGACGGTCGGGTGGAGATGCGGACGGTCCGGCCGGGGTTCCGGACCGCGCTGGACATGTTGGTGGCGGGGAAGGCGGACGGGTTCATGGCGCTGGACCTGGACCGCACGGTGCGGGACCCGCGTGACCTTGAGGACATGATCGACGTTGTGGAGCAGCACCGGGTCGCGGTTGATTCGGTGACCGGGTCGTTGCGGTTGGACTCGGACGCGGACATCACGATGGCGCGGGTGATGGTCGCTGTGGCGAACAAGGAGTCGCGGGACAAGGCACGGCGGGTTGCGGCAGCCAGGCGACGGCAGGCGGTTGCCGGGGAGTACGGCGGGGGCCGCCGGCCGTTCGGTTTCTGCTCCGGACCGCCGCCGGTACGTGACGGGCAGGACCCGGTCGAGGCGGTGTGCGCGTGGCACGGAGGCCGGGACTGCCGGTCGGGAGTGACGCCGATCGAGGCCGAGACGACGGTGATCGAGGACTGTTCGAAGCGGCTGTTGCAGGGGGTCAATCTGCGGGCCCTTGCCGCCGAGTTGCGGGCCGGGACAGTGGCCACGGTGACCGGTGCGCCATGGCGGGCCGAGACACTGCGCGAGGTGCTGTTGCGCCCGCGTAACGCCGGCCTGGCGACCTACCGGGGTGAGGTCCTGGAGCAGGTGCAGACCCCGTGGGACGAGATCGTGTCCCGGGACGTGTGGCAGGCGGTCTGCGAGTTGCTGACCGACCCGTCGCGGCGGACCGTCCCACCGGGAGCGGCACCGAAGTGGACCGGCAGCGGTCTGTACCGGTGCGGCATCTGCACCCCACCAGCCAGCACCGGCACGGGTGGACCGGGTAAGCCGGTCACGTGCAAGGTCACGCTCGCGCGACGGGCGGCACGGTACACGTGTACGCAGCACAGCCACTTGGCCCGGAACGTGGCCGGGGCAGACGCGGTGGTGTTCGCGCACGTGCTGTACGCGGTGACGCACCCGAGGGCGTTCGAGTTGCTCGGCCCGACAGCGCCGGACATTGACGCGGACGGGTTGCGCGCCGAGCGGGCCCAGATCCGGCAGCGGCTTGACCAGCTCGCCGCCGACGAGATGCTTGGCACCCGGACCCGCAGTCAGGTCGACGTGGCGACCGAGGCCGGCCGGGCCCGGATCGCGCAGATCGATGACCTGTTGCGGACCCAGGTCAGCGACGACCCGCTGTCCGATCTGGTCAACTCCCCGGACCCGGTGCAGGCATGGGCGGACATGGCGCTGGCGAACAGGCGGGTGATCATCGGGCGGTTGTGCACGGTGACGATCATGCCGTCCGGGCGCCGAGGCCGAGGGTTTGACGCCACCACCGTCCGGGTGGACCCCAAACACCAGCTCGGCGCACCCACCGCACCCACCGCACCCACCGCACCCGCCGCCGACGCACCGGGCGCCGCCTGATACGCCGAGCACCCCGGACCAGGGCCGGCCCCGCCACGACGAGGGGGCCGGCCCTTCCGGGTACCAGACACCGGGCGGGGCACTGCCCCGCCCACCCACCCACAGCACCGCTCAGCCCCGGGCAGGCCGGGTGGCAGGTCGAGTGCCGGGTCGGGGGCGGAACAGTGCTCCCACGGTCGCGCACTGGTCGTCATCGAGTACCGGCCAGGTCTCGACGGCCGCGGTCACCCGGGCCATCAGCACCGGGTCACGCAGCACCCGCCGCAACGCCGCCACCTCCGGCGAGTCACCGACGCGGGGCCGGGCCAGCACCGCCAGCCGGGCCCGCATCACCGCCGCCTCAGCGCCCATCAGCTCGGCCGGAGCAGGCTGCCCCGCCCGCCCACCCGTGCCGGCCACCGCGCTCACCACCGGCCCCCGCCAGCGGACACCGACGGCCCGGCCCGACCGACGTAGCGCCAGTCCCGGTCACGGACGAGCTGGACGCCCTGCGGGCGGCTCACTCCCAGGGACGCTGCGCGGCGCTGCTGTTCCTGATGTTCAGCGCGAGCAGCACGCAGCGCGGTCAGGGTGGTGGAGTACCGCCGGGACTTCGTTGTCGGGTGTCCACGCCAGCCCATGGCATGTGCCCAGGCCCGTAGCCGCAGCCGCCGGTACGCGTCCAGCCCGCCGAGCCGCCAGCAGGTGGCCGCCATCACCCGCGCATGCGCCGTGCTCGCGGCAGTGTCCACATCGGACAGTGCCCGTAGTCGCCGCGCCGCCGGGAACATCCCCGCGTCGTGTGTGGACTTGGTCGCGTACTTGGCCAGGTACACCGCCACCAGGCGCCGCCCCACCACCCGGCGCCCGGGGCTGTTGTCGGGTGCGGAGGGTTCGCCGTCGGCCGGGATCGGTTGGACGTCCAGTTGCGGCCCCCACCGGACGTCCAGGTCCCCGTACGCCGCCGAGTACGGCGCGGCCAGCTCGACGCCGGCATGCGCGGCCCGTACCGCCTCGCTCAGCAGGTCGGCGCTGGCCCAGGTCGGAGGTGGATCGGTCGGGCCGGTCGGGCCATCGACGCGGATGACGACGTGTAGGTGGACCAGGCCGCGTCGTTGGAATTCCGCGACCCGCACGAACGACACCCGGGCCAACTCGGGCAGGCGCCGCACCGGTACCCCGGCCAGCCCGGCCACCCGACGGCGCACCGCCAGGACCGTCCGGGCCCACAGCTGCCCGGCGTGTGCCTGCCACAGGACCGCGCCGGGGTAGTCGTAGCAGGCCGGGCACAGCGGCTGCCCAACCGCCGGATCATCCGGCCGATGCCGCACCGGGCACCAGGCCGGCCGGGCGTGCTCGCACACCGGCCCGGAGCGACGCGGCCGGCACCGCAGTGGTTGTCCGTGCCGGTCGGTGCGTCGCGTGTGGACGGTCCCGAACGACGGCGGGGTGAACGTGGCGAACACGGCCGGATGCCCGACCACGCTCGCCGGCACGTTCTTGCCGCCGGCCAGCCCCGCGCGGACCAGGTGCAGGGTGTCGGCCCGGTAGGTCCGGGCACACGCCGGGCACACCGCCGCCCGCCGATCCCCACACGGCACCAGCAGCCGCCCACCGGGCAGACCCGCACTGTCCAGCGTGGCCACGACCTCACCCGTGGCCGGGTCAACGGTGTCGGTCCGCCCGACCAGCGCGACCGGGTTGGAGCAGCCACCGGCCCGCCGGGAGGCGACCGCGCCGGCCACCACCGCCGCCAGTCCGGCAGGCAGTCCGGCGAGAGGGAGGGTGGGTGCTGCCGGGTCAGGGGCAGCCGATCCACTCCGTAGGTGCTGGCCGGTCATGACCGGGGCCGGGTCGCCGGGCGCCGGCCGTCCATCCAGGCCTGGACGTCCGCGGCCGTCGCGTTGCGCCGGGTCCAGGTGATCCGGGTTTCCGGGACCACCCGCAACGCTTGCGCGGCGTGGCGGGTGCAGCCACGCAGGGCGTAGCCGTAGCGGTCGGTCAACTCGACTTCGGTCGGCCCGCAGCAGCGGGCGTCACCGGGCCGGTACAGCGGGCACCGGGAGTACCGGCGCCGGCCCCGGTCGATCAGACCCCGGACCCGGGGTGAACGGTTACGGGCACCAGTCAAACAAGCTCCTCATAGGGGATTCGGGAGCCGTGACAGGCACGCCCACAGCCAGCCGCAGCGGGGCAGGGGTGACCCGCCCGCCGACACGGGCGCGCCTGTCACGACTCAGAGAGTCGGGTTGATCAGCGCCGGGAGACCCCCGGCGTGATCCTGGCAACTTGTTCGGGCCCCACTGTTGTCGACATTGGCAACCTGGTTCGGCTCCACCCCCAAGGCGCAGCGAGGGCGGAAAGTCCTGCACGGGGCGGCTGGAGCGCCCGGCTCGCCTCGGTGCGGGTGGGGCCGAAACAACTTGCTCAGGTGGGGCCGACACAGGTTGCCGTGAACACCCCCGGCAGGCCCTGCTACCCGGCGGGCGTCACGGCCGGCCAGCGGTGGACCATCTCCGCGATATCGGCATCCGTCACATGCCCGGCCCGGACCCGGACCGGCCACGGCACGCCCTCATCTACGACGTAGGCGCCACCCGCGCCGGTCTGTTCGTCGGCCGGGATGAGCTGACACGCCGCGCCGCGCTGTAGTGCGCCCTCGCCAAGGACCATGTCCACTTGCGACTCGTCGTCCAGCCGCAGGGCGATGCGGGTGGGGAACAGGCCCCGCCACGTGAGCACGTCCTTACGCGGGTCCTGCACCGCGGCCACCACCAGGACCCCGACCGCGCGGCCCTGGGTCAGGATCCGCGCCAGCGCCTGCCCGAACCGCTCCCGCAACTTGCGGTCCGGCAGATACGCGGTCAGGTACGCGATCTCGTCCAGGTTCAGCACCAGCAGCGGATCACCCGCGCTCGGCGTGTGCTGCCGGGTCACGCCTGCCAGCCGACCGGCCCGCGCGTCCAGCACCCGCGCGGCGTCCTCCACCATCGCCACGATGCCGTCCGGGTCGGCGGCGTAGCGGGCGAACAGCCGTAGGCCGGCTGGGAACTCCATCCGCTTCGGATCGGCCGTCCACAGCTGCACCACCCCCGACGCGAGCAGCGGGCACAGCGCCCGGATCAGTGACCACTGCACCGACCCCTTCCCCGCCCCGGTTGAGCCGGCGATCAGGATGTGCCGGCCCAGCAGCCGGACCGTCCACATGCGACCGTCCTCCCGCCGGCCCACTGGCAGCGCCGTCAGGTCCGGACTGTCCGGTACCGGCAGTGCGGGCACCGGCACGGCGAGGGGGTCACGGCGCAGCGCGGTCAACCGAACCCAGCCACGGGCCGGAGAATCCACCCGGACCGCGTGCACGTACCAGGCGTGCACCAGCGCACCCGTGCGTTCGGTGAAGTCCTCCGGGACCATCCCGGCCACCAGCCGGCCCGTGGCGGTGAAGCCCCACGGAGTGAGGCGGAACACCAGCCGGACCACGATCCACTGCGAGCGACCAGGGTCGAGTACGAGCGCTCCGGTACGGCCGCCCCGGGCCGGGATCAGTTGCCGGGTGGTGCCCGGGTCGACCGTGGCCAGGCCGACGTGCGGGGCCAGGACCGGCCACCACCGCCACGCGTGCAGCAGCGCCAGGACGTCACCAACCCGCCCGCCCACCCGTTCGGTGGCCAGCCGGACCAGTCGCCACCACGCGCCGCCCAGCGGCCGCCACAGTGCCCCGAGCACCAGGACCAGCAGCCCGGCCCTGGGGCCGGCGAGCCCCCAGCCGACGAGGGTCAGGGTCAGGACCAGCCAGACCCGCAGGCCCCATCCGCCGCCGCCGGCCCGGCGGTGCGGGAGCCGGCCGACGTACAGCGGCCTCACCCGGCCGCCTTCCCCGAACCACCCGCCGCCGTGGCCGGCTTGACCGACTCGGCGCGGAACGCGATCCCGTGCCGGGACCGGCCACCGTCGGACTGCTCCCACGGCACCGCCACCAGCCCCGCGACCACCACCGGCTTACCCGGGGCCAACCCTGCCGCCGGCTCACCCGGAACCGTCACGCTCACGACGTCCGAGGTGCGCTGCTGGATCACGCACACCCCGACCGTGAACAGCAGCTCACCCGAGCGCGCGTCGGACTGCTGACGCCCATCCCGCACCTTCGGCGCCGGCACCTCCGTGCACAGCACCAGACACCCCGCCAGATCCACCGGAATCCGCTGCATCGCAGAACCTCCATCCCTCTCGACCTCCCCGCTCGACATGTCAAGCTGCCTGACATGTCAACGGGTGGGGATTCCACGTTACGAACCACGACTCGACATGTCAACCGGGGAGGAGGTCGGAACCCCGTGCGGTCGTTATGCCGGCACCCCCGGCGGCGGTCAGCGTACGGGGGTACGTGCTCTTCCAGGTTCGTCCCGGCCACCCCGGCACAACGGCATCGGCAACCCGGACCGTGTGGCCGGGGCGTTGGCGGTGTCCGGCCCTGACGACCGGTGCGTTCAGCCTCGGCGGCCGACCGCGTCGAAGGCTCGTCAGGTTCGTCCCGGCTGGATCATGCGCCCGTGCTGCGATCCGGTTACCGAGGCAGGGAACGCATGGGCGCTGTCCGCGCCCGATCCTGCCGGCGGTGGTAGGAGGTTATGCCGGTGTCAGGGCTGCCTGGTCGGTGCGCAGTGTGTCGGTCAGGGTGCTCCAGCCGAGGATGCCGGAGACCCCTTCCAGCGGTTCCCCGATGCGCAGCCCGTCGCTGGCGATCGTGCAGAGGTAGATGCCGGTGTCGTGTTCACTGTTGCGCATCTTGACGATGTTCAGGGCGCGGCCGACTTTGGAGTTGCGTTCGATGTAGCGGAGCTGGATGACGTCGTGGAACAGGAACACGATCCCGCTGAGTGATTCCTTCGCTGGCCCCAGAGTGGTGGTTTCGCTGGTGACCAGCAGTGAGGCCCCGGCGGCGCGGATCAGCCCGATGAGGCTGCGCATGTAGGCGGGGAACCGGGCCGATTCGCGGGCCGCGAAGACCATCTCGGCAAGGCTGTCGATGACGACGCGGCTGACCTGACCGCCAGCGAGTTCATCGCGGACGACCGCGGCCAGGACGTCCAGGTCGAGGCTGTCCATCGGGACGTGGGAGATGATCAGCCGGCCGTCGTCGCGGGCGGACAGGAAGTCCCAGCCGAACCCGCGGGCCATCCCGGTGAGCTGGTCGGCGGTGTCCTGGAAGGTGATGTAGAGGCAGCGTTCGGATTCGGCCAGTCCTTCTGCGATGAACCGCAGGGAGCAGATGGTCTTGCCGGCCCCGGGCTGGCCAAGGATCAGCACGCTGTCCCCCCGGGGGATGCCCCCGTTCATCAGTTCCCGCAGGCCGGGAATCCCGCTGAGCAGCCGGCCGGAGAACGTCGGCATCCTGGCCGGTAGGAGAGTTTCGATGCGCGGGAACACGGTGAGGCCGTCGCGGCCGAGGTGGAAAGTGTGTTTGCCTTCCAGGTGCGTCCCGCCGCGAAGCTTCAGCACCCGCAGCCAACGCCGATCGACCGGTTCGCGGGACTCATAAGACAGCTGCAGGATGCCGTCGGCAAGGGCGAACTCCGCGCCGCCGCTGTCTATCTCTTGCGGGGTGTATTCACCCAGGAGGAGTAACACCGTCCCGCTGAGCGCGACCCGGCTGGTCAGGCGGTACAGGACGCGACGCAATTCTTTGTCGGTGACGAAATCGCGCAGCATCTTCACGCTGTCGATCACCATGATCGACGGTTCGCTGTCGAGGGAGTTGCGGACGATCTCGCCGACCAGTGGCTCCAGTCCGGCGGTGTCGGCCTGTTCGAGGAGGTCTCCGAGGTGGAGAACTTCGACCTTCGGGCCGAGGTCCTCGGGGCGGAAGAAGGAGAACGGAGCCAGGTTCTCGACAAGCTTGGAATGCGGCTCGGACAGCGTCGTGTAATAGGCAGCCTTGTGTTCGGCGGTGGCATTCGCGAAGCAGATCTGCTGAGCCAGGATCGTCTTCCCGGTCCCGGGCGGGCCGGCCACCACGATCGTCGACCCCGCCTTCAGACCGCCGCCAAGGATCAGGTCCAGGTCGGCGAGCCCGGTCGAACGCCGGACCACGCCACTCTCCTTCATGTCGGGGAGGAGGTCAGCCACCTGGGTCGGATCCTTCCAGTGTATGACACGGTGTCCCCACCAGGACATCGCAATACCGGCAGTCAGCGTCTCGGCACCCAGACGCGTATCGAGTCCTCAGACCGTCCATCACCGGCATCATCACGCCAGCACTGCAGGAGCCCGACGAATCTCTATCAACAACGAGCTGCCGACCTCACCCTGAGTCGCCGGCGTCGACATGCACGATTGATGCAATCTCGAGGTGAGCAGCGCGAGGGTAACCGCTGCTCCGACTCGTCGTCAATCGATCGACATTCCCGCGCGCACTATTCCGCCCGGGGGGCCCGACGTGGCGATGCCGATTATCGGCAGTCCACTGGCGATGGCGGCCTCTTCGTTCCTGAGCCGCCTCGTTGTCCTAACGCCGCTCCCGTGTAGTCCCGCTTGCACCGGCGGCCCGCCCAGTCGCTCGCGGACGGCCCGAACAGCTCGCGTTGATCCGCAATGCAGCGGAGTCGACATCACCGCCGCATCCGCCAGCAAACCGCGCCCCGTCGTGCACCACGTGCTAGCCCGCCGGGCCAGCGCCGCCGACAACCTCCCCGGTCAGCCAGGTCCGGTCACCGGTGATCCGCAACGCAGCGGGCGGGAGTACGGCGCGGGGGCCGCCGGTAGCTCACGCCAAGGGGTAGCTGTCCTCCAGTTCGTGTCGATCACCGGGCAGAGCCGCGTCGGCAACCTGCACGACGCCGCCTGCCGCGTCGTAGGCCAGAACCACCACACCGAGCACCGGTGACCTGCGGGGCATGTCCAGCGCCTTCGCCTCGTCCGCCGCCGGCAGCCGCGCCGTGGTGCGTTGGACCAGGTGGTCGACGCGCAGCCGCTTACGAGCGCGCAGGTGCTCCCGGATGCCCTCGCTGATCGGGTCGGCCGAGGCCAGCAGAGTACCGCTGGCCACCTCCGGGGGGAACCACGCCGTGACCAGCTCCGCTGGCGTGCCATCCGGCTCGACCGTCAACACCCGCCGGTACACCGCCGTGGCCGCCTCCGGCAGACCGAGCGCATCCGCGACCCGCGCCGGCGGACGGCCGGACCCTGCAGCGAGCAGCCGAGTGTCCGGGTCAGAGTCGAAACGGTTCAGCAGTAGCTGACCCTGCCTCACCCGGCCAGCATCAGCCGGCCGGCCCCGGACGAAGGTGCCCTTGCCCTGCTGGGAGTCGATCCACCCGTCCTGCCGCAGCAGGTTCAACGCCCGGGTCACCGTCGTACGGGACACCCCGAACTCCGCGATCAGTTGGTTCTCACTCGGCAGCAGCGAGCCGGGCGGGTACGTGCCGGCCTCGATCCGCTGCTGTATCGCGTTCACCATCTGCACGTAACGCGGGGGTGCGAACTCCACCGCCATCACCGTTCACCCACCCGAGGTCGCCGGAACAATCTCCCTCCGACCGTAGCCGATAACCCCTTGACATGTCATCCCTACGACCAGACAACCGATCAAAACGCCATACGTCGAATTCCCTCTGGGTTCGAGAACGTCGATCCTGTGCTCCGCCGCGGGGTCCACTGCGGCGACGAACGATACGGCCGGGTGGACGAAGCCTTGCCAGGGAGCGGTTCCGAGGTTCCTCCGAGCACCAAGGCGTAGCCGGCGCGGACCGCCGGTCGGGACCATCAAGCGGTCCCGTGCTGTCTCGGCATGCAGATGCATCACTTCTGTCGCAGACGCGACCAGAGTCGTAGAGTAAACACATCAGCACGAAGAGTCATCGAAGTTCCAGAGTCGAGCGAGGGTCGCTTCCACGATGCCGGTCGGGCACCTGGTCTGGCGCTGCCGTAGAGGTCGTTGTGGGTGTGTGGCCGCGTGATTCGGAAGGCGTCCTGCGTAGGGTCGTGAAGGGCAGACATGGTCAGGGAGCCGGAGCCGGAGCCGGGCGCGGTAACGGTGGCGGTCGTGGTCGGGCTGGAGCCGGATGTGGTTGCCGGGTCCGCTCCGGACGCAGTCATCGGGATAACGCCGTTGGGAGAGATCACCAGTTGCGATCCGGCTGCGGCGCGGCTGTACGGCTACGTCGCCGAGGAGCTGATCGGGCAGGCCGCGGATGTTCTCGTACCGCCGAAGCGGCGGGCGCGGGAAGCCGCGATCCTGCGGCGGGTGCTGGCGGGCGAGGAGGTGCCGCCGTTTCTCACCGAGCGGGTCCGTCGCGACAACACGATGATGACGGTATCGGTCACCATCTCGCCGATGGTCGACACGGCCGGCACGATCGTCGGTGCGATGATCGTCTCCCGGCTGGCGGGCGGCGCTGACCAGCTCGAGACCGCGGTGGATCAGCGCCAGACCGACAACCGGGAGGCGCAGGACCGGTTCCAGGCGGAGATGGACGTCGAACGGGCCAGGGAACGGGTTCAGGTCCAGAACGCCGAGGACCGGTTCCAGGTGGGGATGGACGTCGAACGGGCCAGGGAACGGGTTCAGGTCCAGCACGCCGAGG
>Ga0307499_10000558_pt1 | contig 12621 bp, 11 predicted proteins | sample 13_S_MG_FD_201363 | JGI IMG/M metagenome (GOLD analysis project Ga0307499, IMG submission 201363) | Soil microbial communities from Populus trichocarpa stands in riparian zone in the Pacific Northwest, United States - 13_S | ecosystem: Environmental > Terrestrial > Soil > Riparian zone > Trees... | reverse complement strand
AACTCGCGGAGACATACCCCTCATCCGCCTTGCCTTCGGCAAGGCACCTTCTCCCACAAGGGGAGAAGGAAGGCCGGGCCTTGTTTTCTTCAAATTGCATCGCAATTGATGTAATCAGATAACGCTTCGCTCACGCTACGAGTGCAAAACGCGCTGATCATTTCAGGAGAATTTTGATGTCGCTTGATTCGGACGTGATCGTCGATCGCCGCAGGATCCGCCGCAAGCTGACCTTCTGGCGTGTCGCCGCCGGCCTGGTCGCCATCGCGGCGATCGTTACCGTCGGCGCGATCGCGACGACGAACGGGCCGACGGCGCTGGCGGCATCGGGCTCGATCGCGCGGGTCAACATCGAAGGGCTGATCCGTAGCGACCAGCAGCGGGTCGAGGCGCTGGAGCGGCTGGAAAAATCGAACCACGCCGCCGTCATCATCCACATCAATTCGCCCGGCGGCACCACGGCCGGCTCCGAGCAGCTTTACGATTCGCTGGTGCGTCTGAAGGCCAAGAAGCCTGTCGTGGTGGTGGTCGAGGGGCTGGCCGCGTCGGGCGGCTACATCGCGGCAATCGCCGCCGATCAGATCGTCGCGCGGCAGAGCTCGCTGGTTGGTTCGATCGGCGTGCTGTTCCAGTTTCCGAATTTCAGCGAGCTGTTGAAGACCGTGGGCGTCAAGGTCGAGGAGGTGAAATCCTCGCCGTTGAAGGCTGCGCCCAACGGTTTCGAGCCGACCAGCCCGGAGGCGCGCGCAGCCCTCGACGCGCTGGTGAAGGATTCCTATGCCTGGTTCCGCGGCCTCGTGAAGGAGCGGCGCGGCATGGATGACGCGCTGCTGGAAAAGGTCGCGGATGGGCGGGTCTTCACCGGCCGCCAAGCGGTCGAACTGAAGCTGGTCGATCAGCTCGGTGACGAAAAAGTCGCCGTCGCATGGCTGGTTGCCGAAAAGAAGGTCAAAAGCGATCTACCGGTGCGAGACTACAAGCTGACTCCGCGATTTGGCGACCTGACGTTCCTGCGAACGGCGGCGTCGATCACGTTCGACGCGCTCGGTTTGAGCTCCATTGCGCGCCAGATCGAGCAGGGCGGCGTCGCCCAGGCGGTCGATCAGCTTTCGCTGGACGGCATGCTCGCATTGTGGCGCCCCGCGGCGTCCAACTGAGCCTTACCGGCGGCCCTTGGCCACATTCTCCCGCACTGCGAGTGTTGCCGCATAGCCTCTTTGGGCCATTTGTGACGTGGTCCGTGCTGCCCAAAAGTGATTTAGCGTCTTGACAGTGCAAGGTATTTTCACGGAAATGGATGTCCGTACGATCCCGGATCCCAACTTCGATGATCAAATCCGAACTTGTTCAGCGCATCGCCGAGCACAACCCGCACCTTTATCAGCGGGATGTGGAGAACATTGTGAATGCGATTCTCGATGAGATCGTGGCAGCGCTGGCACGCGGCGACCGTGTCGAACTGCGCGGTTTCGGCGCTTTCTCGGTCAAGCATCGCCCGGCGCGCGCAGGGCGCAATCCACGCACTGGCGCACATGTGCCGGTCGACCAGAAGAGCGTGCCGTTCTTCAAGACCGGCAAGGAAATGCGGGAGCGGCTGAACCGCGAGGACGGCTCGCCCGAGGCCAGCGCGTAGGCGCTTTTTCGATTTGACTATTTTGTAGCCGTGTTGCGGGCCTGTTGCCCGCCTTTCTCGATCACTACGAGCGATGGTCATGCGAAAGTTCTTCACGGCGCTGGTCGTCATTCCCTTAGGGCTCATCTTCATCGTCTTTGCGGTGGCCAACCGGCATTTCGTGACGGTGTCGTTCGATCCCTTCAATTCGACCGATCCGGCGATTGCGGTGTCGATGCCGCTGTTCGCCGTGATCATCGCGGTGGCCATTCTGGGGGTGGCGGCGGGTGGCATGGCGACCTGGTTCCGCCAGCGCCACTGGCGCCGCGCGGCGCGCCAGCATGAGGCGGATGCCCGCCGGGCGAGGGCGGAGACGGCCGATTTGCGGGCCGCGGCGGCGGTTTCCCGGACCGAACAGCAGCGGCTCCCGGCGCCGTCCCAGTACGGATTCTATGGGGCCACAGGGCGAGACAAGCAGGGCGCGACGTTGTAGAACCCGCCCCGTCAGCCCTGTTCCAGCCGGCCACGGGGCTCGAAATCCGTGCCCCGAGAGACCATGCCTTTGCTCGTTAAAATTTGCGGCCTGTCCACGCGCGAGACGCTCGAGGTAGCGCTCGTGGCGGGCGCCGACATGGTGGGCTTCGTGTTCTTCCCCCCGTCGCCGCGCCATCTCAGCCTCGAGATCGCGCGGGAACTCGGCCACCAGGCCAAGGGCCGCGCCGCCAAGGTAGCTCTGACGGTCGATGCGGACGACGCGACGCTGGAAAACATCGTCGAAACGCTGCGGCCGGATCTCCTGCAACTGCACGGCAAGGAAACCACCGCGCGGGTGCGTGACATCAAGGCGAAGTTCGCGCTTCCGGTCATGAAGGTGATTGCGGTCGAAACCGCGGCCGATCTCGCCGTGCTGCCGGGCTATGCCAGCGTCGCCGACCGCATCCTGTTCGACGCCCGCGCGCCCAAGGGCGCCACCCGCCCCGGCGGATTGGGCGCCGTGTTCGACTGGCACGTTCTGGAAAAGCTCGATCTTGCGCTGCCCTTCATGGTCTCGGGCGGGCTTTCCGCCGACAACGTCGCGGAGGCGATTCGTGTCACCCGCGCCGGCGGCGTCGATGTGTCCTCCGGCGTGGAAAGCGCGCCCGGCATCAAGGATCCCGAGATGATCCGCCATTTCATTCGCGCCGCCCGCGCCACCGACCTTTCCTTACCTCTCCCCGCGCGCGGGGAGAGGTCGGATCGCTCTTGCGATCCGGGTGAGGGGGAGTCTCGGCGGTCACAACTCTCGACGAATTTGCCGCGCGAGCCCCTCACCCCGACCCTCTCCCCGCAAGGGCGGGGCGAGGGAGAAGAGGTCGCGCCACTGAACGACATGAAGAACTGATGGTCCGATGAATCCAAACCTGCCCAATTCCTTCCGCACCGGTCCCGACGAGCGCGGGCATTTCGGCATTTTCGGTGGACGTTTCGTCGCCGAGACGCTGATGCCGCTGATCCTCGACCTGGAAAAGGCCTATGCCGCCGCCAAGGCCGATCCGGCGTTCCAGGCCGAGATGAACGGCTATCTCAAGAACTATGTCGGCCGGCCGTCGCCGCTTTATTTCGCCGAGCGACTGACCGAGCATCTCGGCGGCGCAAAAATCTATTTCAAGCGCGAGGAGCTGAATCACACCGGCTCGCACAAGGTCAATAACGTGCTCGGCCAGATCATGGTCGCGCGCCGCATGGGCAAGAAGCGCATTATCGCCGAGACCGGCGCCGGCCAGCACGGCGTCGCTACTGCTACGCTGTGCGCGCGGTTCGGGCTCGACTGCGTGGTCTATATGGGCGCGGTCGACGTCGAGCGGCAGCAGCCCAACGTGATCCGCATGGAAATGCTGGGCGCCAAGGTAATTCCCGTGCAGTCCGGCGCGCGCACGCTAAAGGACGCAATGAACGACGCGCTGCGCGACTGGGTCACCAACGTGCACGACACCTTCTACTGCATCGGCACGGTGGCCGGTCCGCATCCCTATCCGATGATGGTGCGCGACTTCCAGTCCGTGATCGGCGACGAGACGCGCAAGCAGATGCAGGAGGCCGAGGGCCGGCTGCCGGATTCGCTGGTCGCCTGCATCGGCGGCGGCTCCAATGCGATGGGCCTGTTTCATCCGTTCCTCGACGATCCCTCCGTCGAGATTTTCGGCGTCGAGGCCGCTGGCCACGGACTGACCCAGCTTCACGCTGCCTCGATCGCCGGCGGTCGTCCCGGCGTGCTGCATGGCAACCGCACCTATCTGCTGATGGATGAGGACGGCCAGATCCAGGACGCGCATTCGATTTCGGCGGGGCTGGATTATCCCGGCATCGGCCCGGAGCATTCCTGGCTGCACGAAACCGGCCGGGTCAATTATCTCTCCGCGACCGACGAGGAAGCGCTCGCCGCGTTTCAGTTGCTGACGCGGCTTGAAGGCATTCCTCCGGCGCTGGAGCCGGCGCACGCGATTGCCAAGGTGATGGAGCTCGCGCCAAAACGTCCGCGGGATCATTTGATGGTCGTCAATCTTTCCGGCCGCGGCGACAAGGACATTCCGCAGATCACGGAAATTCTGAAGGGCAGGAAGAAGTGACCACCCGTATCGACGCAAGATTTGCCGAACTCGCCAAGCAAGGCCACGCGGCCTTGGTCACCTACCTGATGGCGGGCGATCCCGATCCCGCGACATCGCTCGACATCATCAAGGCGTTGCCGAAAGCGGGCGCCGACATCATCGAGATCGGCATTCCCTTTACCGACCCGATGGCGGACGGGCCGTCGATCCAGGCGGCGGGCTTGCGCGCGCTGAAGGCCGGCATGACCCTGAAGAAGACGCTGGAACTGGTGCGCGGCTTCCGCAAGGACGACGACGCAACGCCTTTGGTGCTGATGGGTTACTACAATCCGATCTACATCTATGGCGTCGACAAGTTCCTCGCCGATGCAAAGACCGCCGGCGTCGACGGATTGATCATCGTCGACCTGCCGCCGGAGGAAGACATTGAACTGTGCCTGCCGGCGATGAAGGCCGGGCTGAATTTCATCCGGCTGGCGACGCCGACGACCGACGACAAGCGCCTGCCCGCCGTGCTCGCGAACACCTCCGGCTTTGTCTATTACGTCGCGATCACCGGCATTACCGGCACCGGCAGTGCGGATTCCAAGGTGGTCGGCGAAGCCGTCGCCCGTATCAAGCGGCACACAAAACTGCCGGTTTGCGTCGGCTTCGGCATCCGCACGCCAGAGGCGGCGCGCGCGATTGCTGAAAGCGCCAATGGTGCCGCGGTCGGCACCGCGCTGGTCGACGCCTTGCGCGGCAGCCTCGATGCCGAGGGCCGCGCGACGTCCAGGACCGTTGGGGCCGTCGCCGATCTGGTTGCAGCGCTCGCGCAGGGCGTAAGGGGCGCGAAACAGGCCGCAGAATAAGCCATAATTGCGTGGAATAGCCGTGAGTCGCGGCTTGTTGGGCTTGGCCCGGGTCGCCATATTCCAGTCGATGCGTTAACCGCATTTCGGAGCGAACCATGAATTGGCTCACCAATGTCGTCCGGCCAAAAATCCGTAACATCCTGCGCCGTGAGACGCCGGAGAATCTGTGGATCAAGTGCCCGGATTCCGGGCAGCTCGTGTTCTACAAGGACGTCGAGGCCAACCAGTTCGTCATCCCCGGCTCGAACTACCACATGCGCATGGGCGCGGTGGCGCGGCTGAAGTCGATCTTCGACAACGAGACCTGGTACGACATCGCACTGCCTGAAGTGACGGCCGATCCGCTTAAATTCCGCGACGAGCGCAAATATGTCGACCGCATCAAGGACGCGCGCGCCAAGACCGGGCTGAACGACGCCATCAAGGTCGGCTACGGCAAGCTGGAAGGCGCCGGCGTCGTCGTCGCGGTTCAGGATTTCGATTTCATGGGCGGCTCGCTCGGCATGGCCGCAGGCGAGGCGATCGTGCGCGGGCTTGAGCTTGCGGTCGAGAAAAAGTCGCCGTTCATCATGTTCGCGGCCTCCGGCGGCGCGCGGATGCAGGAAGGCATTTTGTCGCTGATGCAGATGCCGCGCACCACCGTCGGCGTGCAGATGCTGCGGGAAGCGAAGCTGCCCTACATCGTGGTGCTGACCAATCCGACCACCGGCGGCGTCACCGCCTCCTACGCCATGCTGGGCGACGTGCAGATCGCCGAACCCGGTGCGCTGATCGGATTCGCCGGCGCGCGTGTGATCGAACAGACCATCCGCGAGAAACTGCCGGAAGGATTCCAGCGTGCCGAATACCTGCTCGATCACGGCATGATCGACATGGTCGTGCATCGCCACGAGATGCGCCCGACGCTGGCGCGGCTGTGCCGGCTGTTGACCAAATCCCCGGCGCTCGACGTCGCTGCAAAGCCTGCGCCGCAGGTCACGGACGCGGCCCAGATCGTCTCGGCGCCGGAAGCCGTGCCGGCTGCGCCCCACGCGTGAACCTGCCTGCCGCCAAGCCCCAACCGCTCGGTGAATTGATCGCGCGGCTGTCTGCCTTGCATCCCAAGCGCATCGATCTAAGCCTCGATCGCATGCACCGTCTGCTGACACGGCTCGATCATCCGGAAGCGACGTTGCCACCGGTGATCCACGTCGCCGGCACCAACGGCAAGGGCTCCACGATCGCCTATCTGCGCGCGACTCTCGAGGCCGCCGGTCTTCGTGTGCACGTCTACACCTCGCCTTACCTGGTGCGGATCAACGAATGCTTCCGCATCGGCGAGAAGGGCGGTGGCCGCCTGGCTGATGATGCCGAGTTGCGCCGGGTGCTGGAGCACTGCGAGCAGGTCAACGCGGGCGATCCCGTCACGATTTTCGAGATGGAGACCGCGGCGGCGTTTTGTCTGTTCGCCGAGCATGAGGCCGATGTCGTGCTGCTGGAAACCGGTCTTGGCGGACGGCTCGACGCCACCAACGTCATCGATCGGCCGATCGCTGTCGTCATCGCGCCGGTCAGCATGGACCACATGGAGTTCCTCGGCGGCACGCTGACCGCCATCGCGGGTGAGAAGGCCGCTATCATCAAGCGCGGCGCGCCGGTGATTTGCGCCGAGCAGGCACCGGAGGCGATGTCGGTGATTGAGGCGGAGGCGAAGCGCATGCGCGCGCCGATGCATGCGGCGGAACAGCAATGGCATGTCGGTGTCGAGCGCGGGCGGCTGGTCTATCAGGACGAGCGCGGCCTGATGGATCTTGCGGCGCCAAAACTGTTCGGCCGGCATCAGTTCGATAATGCCGGTCTCGCGATTGCAACGTTGCGCGCGATCGAGGCGTTCAAAATCGGAATGCCGGCGTTCGAAGCCGGCATCGTTGGCGCCGAATGGCCGGCGCGGATGCAGCGGCTGGTGGCGGGCGCGCTGGTCGATCAGGGGCCGAAGGGTTGCGAGATCTGGCTCGATGGCGGGCACAATGCGGAGGGTGGCCGCGTCGCGGCGGCGGCGCTGGGCGATCTCGAAGAGCGGGTGTCGCGGCCGCTGGTGGTGATCGCGGGCATGATAGCGAACAAGGATGCGGGCGCGTTTCTCGCCAATTTCGCCGGCCTGACGCGGCACATTGTCACCGTGCCGATTCCAGGCCGCGACAATGCGATGCCGCCGGACCGATTGGCGGATGCGGCGCGTGCGCTCGGCATGCGCGTGGAAAATGCTGCTGGTGTAGAGGCGGCGTTACAGGCGTTGTCGCGGCTCGCTTATGAGGTGCCGCCGCGCATCATGATTACTGGCTCACTCTATCTCGCCGGCCATGTGCTTGCGATCAACGGCACGCCGCCGGGATAAGTACGGCCCAAAATGAAATGCCGCTGGAATCGCTTCCAGCGGCGACCCGGGAAGTAATATCGATTGCTTAAGAACTATCCAGCCCCGGTGGTTGCAAAACACTAACCAAGGATTGTGCCGAGCGCGAGTCGGAACCCGGGTTCCGCCATAAAACCAAAGGAGCATGTTGCTGGCTGGTGTCACCCAAATGAGTTAAATGACCTAACATCGTTTTTGTACGGTCGTACAACCACAACTGCCAGAAGCTGGAAATCTCGCATGCGTTTTGCCGCGATCGCCGATGTGCATGGAAACCATCTCGCGCTGGAAGCCGTGCTTGCCGACATCCGCGCGGAAGGAGTCAACGAGATCGTCAATCTCGGCGACATGGCAAGCGGGCCGCTCGAAGCGCGGCGAGCCATGGATGCCCTGATGGCGCTCGACGCCGTTCATGTGCTCGGCAACCATGATCGCTGGCTGATCGATCGGCCTGTCGAAAAGATGGGTTCGTGGGAGCGCCCGGCCCACGCGCAACTCAACACCGAGCATTTCGACTGGTTGCGCACGGTGCCGGCGACGCAGGTGTTTCGCGATCAGGTGTTTCTCTGTCACGCCACGCCTGCCGACGATAATGTTTACTGGCTTGAGACCGTGATGCCTGACGGCTCGGTCAGGATGTCTCCGTTGGAGGCCATCGAGAAAGAAGCGGAGGGAATCCCGCAGTCGCTGATTCTGTGCGCCCACACCCACATCGCGCGCGCAGTGCGGCTCAGCGACGGACGGCTGGTGGTCAATCCCGGCAGCGTCGGCGTTCCCGGCTTTTCCTACAACGTTCCGTTCCCGCATTTGATAGAGGCGGGCACGCCCGACGCCCGCTATGCGATTCTGGAGCTGGCGTCCGGAAGCTGGCGTGTGACCTTCCGGCATGTGCCCTACGACAACAATGCGATGGCGGCACTGGCGCGCCGGAACGGCGACGCCGAATTTGCGTCCGCGCTTTCGACGGGATGGATCAGGTAAGAATCCGGGCTACGAGATTTCCGCCACAAAACAAAACGGCCGGCTATTCGCCGGCCATTTCACAATCAGCAAATCGAAACCCGATCAGACCGCAGCGGTGATCCACTGCTGCAGCTTCGCCTTCGGCGCGGCGCCGACCTGGCGGGAGGCCATCTCGCCGCCCTTGAAGATCATCAGCGTCGGGATCGACATCACGCCGTATTTCGAGGCCGTCTTCGGGCTCTCGTCGACGTTCAGCTTCACGATCTTGACCTTGTCGCCCATCGCGCCGGAAATTTCGTCCAGCGCAGGGGCGATCATGCGGCACGGGCCGCACCATTCGGCCCAGAAATCGACGACCACCGGCCCGGTGGCCTTGAGCACTTCGGCTTCGAAATCGGCGTCAGAAACCTTGCCAACGGCCATGGGAATTACCTCGTTCGTTAGGAATAAAGCGGCGCAGCATGAGAATCGCGCCAAGGGATGATAGGGCCAAACCTATGAACGCGATCCTGCCGGGTCAAGCGCGGGTCACGCCGAGATGATGGATGCCAGCTCGGCCTCCAGCGCGGGGGCCGAAATCTCCATTAATTCAGCGGTTTCGGTCCAAAGCAGCGCTGCTCGAACCGGCCGCTGGGGATAAAGTTTGCCAAGCACCGCCCGGTACAGCGCGAGCTGGCGGACATAGCCCCTCGGGGCCTCCTCCAGCCGGCCGGGCGGGGCATGGTTGGTCTTGAAATCGACGATCAGGATCTCGCTTTCCGTGACCACGAGGCGGTCGATCTGCCCGGATACCAGCGCCGGCCGTCCGGCCGGCCGCTCCAGCCGCCCGACGATCGAGACTTCGGCCCGGCTGCCGGGGGCGAACACCGGCGCGAAACGCGTATCCGCGATCAGGGCCAGCGTGCTTTCGGCCAGCGCCTGCCGTTCCTCCTCGCTCCAGCCATCGGCATTGCGGGCCAGATAGGCCAGCGCGGCCTCGCCGCGGCGCGGGGCGGCGATGTCGGGCAGCGATTGCAGCAGCCGGTGCACCAGCGTGCCGCGCTGCAGGGCGCGGGCGCGCTGCGTGAGCGATTCGGCCGTCCTTACCTTGCGGCTGTCGTCATCTGCAGGGTCGGATGGCCGCACAAAACTTTCTGCAGAAATTTCGGGTTGTGCCGGGGTCAGCAGCCAGTTGGGCAGCACGAGCGGTGCTGGCGGGGGCGGCGCTGCAGCGGGCGCGGCCGACGGCGCGGTCTCCTCGGGGCGCGTATAGCGCTTCACCCGGCCGATGGCGGTCTCGATCTCCTGAAGCTGCAAGGCGGAACCGGCGAGCCCCTTGGTGATCAGATCGTACCAGGACAGCGGCCGGACGCTCCTCATGTTGCCGGGCAGGCAGCCGCCGACGATCAACCTGTCGGCGGCGCGCGTCATCGCGACATAGAGCAGGCGGCGGTATTCATCCTCGGTGTCGCCGATCATCGCCGCGCGTGCCGCGACGACCGCTGGCGGATCCTCGGCCTTGCGGCCGGCCCACACCACCACGCCGGGTGCATGCGGGTCGGCATTGCCCTGCGACAGGTTGATGAGTTTCAACCGCTGCGTATCCGAGGGCGAGGTCGTGGTGTCCACCAGGAACACGACGGACGCCTCCAGGCCCTTGGCGCCATGCACGGTCATGACGCGGACCTCGTCGCGCGAAATTTCCATATCGCGCTTCACTTCAAGATCCGCCGTGCGCAGCCACGCCATAAAACCCTGCAACGAGGCCGGCGCCTTGCGTTCGTAGTTCAGCGCCAGCTCCAGAAATTCATCGAGCGCGTCATTCGCCTCGTGTCCGAGCCGGCGCAGGATTCGCGCGCGACCGCCATCGCCGCCGAGCAGCCAGGCATAGAACGCGAACGGCGTCTCGCTGACAAAACGGCGTTCGCATTGTTCGAGCCGCCACAGCGCATCCCGCAGCCGGCCGTCAGCCGCGGCGCGCTCGGCCAGTGCCGCGCGCAACGATCCCTTGCGCTGCCAGGCGATCTTGAACAGGTCGTCATCGGACAAGCCGAACAGCGGGCTCTTCAGCGCCACCGCCAGCGCCAGATCGTCTTGCGGCAGCAGCAGCGCGTCGGCGAGGTTCATCAGGTCGATGATCGCGATGTGCTCGGTCAGCTTGAGGCGGTCGGCGCCGGCGACCGGAATGCCGGCATGCTTGAGCGCCTGGATCACGGCATCGAACGCGTTGCCGCGCCGCCGCACCAGCACCAGCATGTCGCCATAGCGCAGCGGCCGGCGGGCGCCTGTGCTGCCGGTCATCAAGCCGCTGCCGACCAGCGTCTTGATCTCGGCCTGGATGCGTCGGGCAAACTTCACCTCGGGGCTGGTCGCGGCGACGCCGTCGAACGGCGCGCGCCAGCCCTCGATGTCCTGCCGATCGTCGGCTTCTGCGAGTTCCCAGAGATCGATCTGGCTTGGCCCTGCGTCGGCCAGCGCGTGATGGATCGGATTTCCGATATCGACCGCATGGATGCTGCGAAAAATATCCTGCTCGCGAAACACCTGGTCGACCGCATGCAGGATCGCCGGCCCCGACCGGAACGAATAGGTAAAGGACACCGGATCGAACTTCAGTCCGGCGCCCTCGAACTTCCGCTGCAAGGCACGGCGGCGCAGGTCGAACTCGCGCGGGGCCGCGCCCTGGAACGAAAAGATCGACTGCTTCTCGTCGCCGACCGCGAACACCGTTCGCACCACGCCATCGCGCGCGCCGGCGCCCGAGGTAAATTCGGAGATGATATGCGCGACGATGTCCCATTGCCGCGGACTGGTGTCCTGCGCCTCATCGATCAGCACATGGTCGACGCCGCGGTCGAGCTTGTAGTGCACCCAGCCCGAAGAGACGCGGTCGAGCATCTGCAGCGTCTTGTCGATCAGGTCGTCATAGTCGAGCAGGCCGCGTTCCTGCTTCTCGCGGCGGTAATTGGCCGCGGCGGCGGTTGCGATATGAAGCAGCGCCTCGGTGCGGTCGCGCGCCACCACGGCGCGGCGGCGTTCGATCAGGGGCAGGATGCGACGGGCTTCCGATTCGATTAGCCGGCCGATGGCCGGATTGTTGTCACAGAATTTCTTCGTCACCACCGATTTGCGCGGCGTGCGATCGGCTTCCGTGAGGAAGACGCCGAGATACTCGTCGACCTGCGCCGCGCCGGTGAACACCAGCGCGCCGCGCAGCCGCGCCGCCTGGTCCTGATCGGTCTTGCTGCCGGTTTCCAGCACCAGGGCGACATCCTGCCATCGCGCGCGCGGAAGATTTGGCCCATCGACGATGTCACGCTCGACATCCTCGATCCGATCGTCGGGGTTCACGCCGAGCGCCGCCGAAATCTGCGCGGCGGCGGCCTGCGCGCTGCCGGCAGCGTCCGTCCACGCCATGAAATGATCGCGGCTGAGACAGGCCTCGCGCACCACGTCCTTGAAGGTGACGTCGGCCGCACTCGCCATCGCGGTCATCAGCGCGCGGCCGGTGGCGCTTTCAGGGTTGCGCGACGCCTCGAGGAAAACGCCGAGATTGGCGCGCTCCATCATCTCGTTCTGGTCGCGATCGTCGAGCACGGCAAACCGCGCCGGCACATTCGCCTCGAACGGAAATTGCTGCAGCAGCCGCGTGCACAGTGCGTGGATGGTCTGCACCTTCAGCCCGCCCGGCGTCTCCAGCGCGCAGGCGAACAGCTTGCGCGCCGATTTGCGCAGGCGTGCGCTCGGATGCGGAATGCCGGCCTCGCGGATAGCTGCGTCCAGCGCATCGTCATCGAGCGTCACCCAGTGGCCCAGCGTGGTGAACACGCGCTCCGCCATGTTGGCGGCGGCGGCTTTTGTAAACGTGATGCAGAGGATTTTTTCCGGCGCGACGTCGTCGAGCAGCAGCCGGATCACCCGCTGCACCAGCACATGCGTCTTGCCCGATCCGGCATTGGCCGAAACGAACGAGGACGCCGCGGGATCGGACGCACGTGCCTGCGTGTCGCGCACATTGGCAGGAATGATGCGGGCAGCCTTCACCATTCCTCGATCCCCAGTCCGCCGGCCGCCGACCATTCCTTGATACGGGCGAGATCGTCATACGCGCCGTAGCGGTTCGACCACATCGACAGATTCAGCGAAGTGTAGGCGGTCTCCTCGTTCTCGAATTTGCGGATCAGCGCCTGGAGCTGTTCGAGGGCGTAGTCGGCAGCCTCGTCCGGCCGCTGC
>Ga0307499_10000556_pt1 | contig 12672 bp, 8 predicted proteins | sample 13_S_MG_FD_201363 | JGI IMG/M metagenome (GOLD analysis project Ga0307499, IMG submission 201363) | Soil microbial communities from Populus trichocarpa stands in riparian zone in the Pacific Northwest, United States - 13_S | ecosystem: Environmental > Terrestrial > Soil > Riparian zone > Trees... | reverse complement strand
CGGCGGGCCGCCGGGGCACGCCGGCGGCCCGCCCGCAGTCACCCCGCCCGGGCCGCGGCCAGCTCGGCCAGCAGGGCCGCGGCGACCTTCGGCGCGCTGCGGTAGCAGTCCACCGCGAGGTTCTCGTTCGGGGCGTGGTTCGCCTCGTCCGCGTTGGCGAACGGGACACCGATGGACGGCACGCCGAGGATCTTCGTGAACACGTAGTCGGGCAGGCTGCCGCCCAGCGCCGGCATCAGGTACGGGTCCTCGCCGTGCACCAGCCGCAGCGCCCGCCGGATCGGCTCGACGTACACCGAGTCGAGGCTGGTCCGGGACGGCTCCATCGACGCGCGCTGGTTGCAGGCGACCCGCGGGGCGTGCCGGCGGACATGCTCGGCGATCCGCGCGAAGGTGCCCTGCACGGTCATCGGGTCGACCAGGCGCACGTCGCACACCGCGCGGGCCAGCGCCGGGATCACGGTCCGGTCGGCACCGCTCGCACCGGTCTCGAACCGGCTGATGGTCAGCGTGGGGTACGCGGTGAGCCGGTCGTAGAACGGCCGCTCGGCCGGCTCGTCCAGGGCGTCGATGCCCAGCGCGGCGAGCTGTGCCGGGTCGACCGGCAGCGCGTCCAGCGCGCGCCGCTCGGCGGCGCCGGGCGGCACCAGGCCCTCGGTGAGCCCGTCGATGGTGATCTGGCCGCGGTCGTCCTTCATCGAGGCGAGCAGGTGCACCAGCTCCCAGGCCGGGTTGCGGGCGACGCCGCCCCAGTTCCCGGAGTGCAGGTCGGTGTTCGCGCCACGGGCGATCAGCTCGAACTGGACGATGCCGCGGACCCCGAAGTTCACCGTGGCCCGCCCGCTCTCGTGCAGCGGGCCGTCGCTCCACACCACCAGATCGCAGGCCAGCAGGTCGCGGTGGCGCCGGGCCAGGTCGGCCAGGTGCGGGCTGCCGACCTCCTCCTCGCCGTCCAGCAGCACGGTGACGTTGCACGGCAGCGACCCGTGCAGCCGGATCCAGGACTCCATCGCCAGCAGGTGGGACAGGTGCTGGCCCTTGTTGTCACCGGTCCCCCGGCCGTAGATGCGGCCCTCGTGCACGGTTGCCTGGAACGGCTCGAACCGCCAGGCGTCGGCCGCGCCGGTGGGCTGCACGTCGTAGTGGCCGTAGATGAGCAGCCGCGGCGCGCCGGCCCCGGCGTCCGGCCCGCGCAGCAGCACGGCCGGCTGGCCGGCGGTCTCCAGCAGGGCGGACGAGAACCCCCACGCCTCGGCCCGGCCACGGATGTGGGCCGCGGCCTCCCGGACGCCCCGGTTCTCCGCGCTGACCGACGGGATCGCCACGTACCGGGCCAGCTCGTCAAGATGGGTGGCGTGCCGGCCGTCCAGATCGTCCAGCACGGCTTGCAGATCAGTCACCATCCTCCGAGTAGACGTCAAGAACACCGGCCGGCCAACCGGGCCGGCCGCCGCCCTGGTCAGCGGCCCCGGCGCCGGCGGATCGGGCGGATCCTCGCGGTGGGTTCAACACCCGCAGCAGCGGCGCTATCCCGGCCGAGCTGAGCTCCGGGATCAGGTAGCGGGTGCCGGAGGTCGGGCCGAGGAAGGCCGGGATGTCCCGCAGGTCGGTACCGGGCAACAGGACCGACAGGTACTTCAGCTTCGCGGCGATCGGGTTGGCGTAGATGGCCTCGCGGATGAGGCCGGCCTCGAATGCGACGCCGCGCCCCTCGCCCGGCCCGGCCAGGCCTTCCGCCCGGCGGCGGTACTCCGCTGACGCGACCACCAGGACGTAGTCGGCCTCGCGGTCCTGTTCGAGTGTCCACAGTGTCCAGTCGCGGGGCCGGACCGCGTCCCGGGTGTCGATCCTCGAGTCGATGCCGTGCCGGCGCAGCAGCGCCGCCAGCTGGTTCACCGCCGCCGCATGATCGGCGGGCGCGTGGCAGTAGGAGAGGAACACCCGGACCGGCCGACCGGGTCGGCGCCGATCGGGCACCAGCCGGACCGGCGCGGACCGCCAGTCCCGGTGCCGGCCGGGGTCGGGACGGCCCGGGTTCCGACCCGGCGGCAGCCCGACCGCGACCAGACCCGCGTCGACCCGATGGGCGGCCCGCAACGTATCGAGCAACGTGCGCACCGCTGGACGCACAGCGTGGATCCCGCCGGCGCGGCTGACCGCGGTGACCGCGGCCAGTCCGGTCTCGGCGTCGTGCGCGGCGCGCAGCGACCCGAGCAGCCGCCGGCCGGCCGGCCGCCTCGGCAACTCGTCGGCCTCGGCGGCGATCGTCATAGCCAATCGATCTCACTCATCCCCAGTTGTCGCAGGGTCTCGGTGGCGGCCCGCAGGCTCGCCTGGACTGCGCCGATGCTCAGGCCGAGCAGCTCGGCGATATCGCTGGTGCTGTAGCCGTCCCGATGCCAGGCGAGGACTTCGCGCTGCTGCCGGGGCAGGGTGCGCAGGGCGGCGAGCAGTTGCCGGGTGCCCTCCTGCTGACAGGCCTGCTCGATCAGCTCGGCGGCCCAGCACTCCCGGAATGGCGGCGCGTCGCCATCGGGCCGGGCGGCGAGTTCGTTGACCGCGATCCGGCGCAGGTAGCTGCGCGGATCGGTGAGCTGCGGCCACTGTGCAAGGACCTCGGCGAACGCCCGGCCGGTTGCGTCCAGGGCGTCCGGGACGCAGGCGCCGAGGCCGAGCAGGAATCTGACCAGGAGTTCGGCCTCGACGCGATAGAACGCGGCGAAGTCGTCGTCGCTAGCCGGGGGCCACATCGCCGTGGACCGGGTGCGGCGCCCGGCGGGCGGTCCGGACCGCCTGCGTGATCATGACTCGGTGGCCGGCGGAGCGACCTGGTGGTCGCCCGGCCAGCCCCAACGCCAGCCGTAGGTGCCAGGCGCCGGATTGGTGTGCCGGATCCGGTCCTGGCCGGCGGTCAGCGTGGCCGGCGTGCCGCGGCTGGGCTGTCCGGACCGGGGGTGGCTCCAGGTGCGGGTCAGGTTGATCGGCTGGTGCGGGCAGTCGAACTGGATGCTCATCTCCAGCTCCCGACAGGCCGCCGTGGGCAGGTGCCGGTAGAACTCGCGCTCGGGCAGCGGGACGGCCAGGTCGTTGCTGGCCGCGTTGGCGTACTCCAGCACGAAGCCGAACTCATGCGTCTCGCCGCGGCCGAGCGAGCGCCGCAGGTCGAAGCGCAGCTCGACGGCGCGCAGCCGCGGCGCGCTCGGGTCGCCGTCCGGTGCCGCCTCATCCAGCTGCCGGTCCCGGGTGCAGCCGTGTACCGGGACGATCGTGGTCGGCGCCGCCGGCTCGTAGCAGCAGATGCACCAGTAGCTGCCGACGGACTCGCCCACCGCGCAGGCGGTCAGCTCGAAGCTGCTGGACACCGGCCTGCGGTTGGGGCCGATCCGGTAATGCTCCTGCTGCGTGATGAGGACCACGTCCGCGCGGTCGACACCGAACTCGTCGGCGAGCCGGCCCTCGAGCCGGCTCCGGCGGCTCTCCAGCGGCGCGGCGGCGGGCGGCCGGCGGCGATGCCCCCGGTTGACGGCGCCCGCTCCCGTGTCCGCGCTGGACCTGCGGCTGCGTTCCAGGGCCGAGATCAACTGTGTCGGTGGGAGGCTCAGCGCCCGCTCCAGGGCGAGGATCTGGTCGCGGGTCGCCGCGGTGGGCCGCGGCGTGCTGTGGCCCTGCTGCCAGTGACTCAGCGTGCTCGGACTCAGGTAGTGACCGGCATCGCCGAGCCGGTCGCTGACGGCGCGTAGCGGCAGGCCGCTGCTGCCGATTCCCGCTCGCAGGCTGGTTGGAAAGGGGCCTTCGGCCAGGCTCGGTGCGACCCGGTCGGCGCGTTGCCGCCGGGCGGCGGACCGACAGGTGGCGCCGCAGAACAGGCGGGTACGGCCCGGTCGTTCAGGTGTCTGCAGTTCCTTGCCACAAAGGGCGCAGCCCCGTGGGCCGGATGACGACATTCGATTGGCTCCTGCTGTGTTGAGCACGAATGGACGAGGTTGAACAGGGCCGGGCCAGAGCCCGGCCCGAACTCGGTTTCGCCAGCGCCACAAGGGTTTTCCGGCAGGCCGGCGGCACATTTCGTGCGCCTGCCCCGATCCCACCGGGTGGACGTCGGTGGCTGGGTGCATCACTCTTGGCATACTCGGGTAGCAGAACGCGGTTCGGTTGTTCGAGTGCGGTGAGCGGAGGCACCGCCGCTGGCTGCGGCCTCGCCTACGTCGCCACGGGGGCGCGGTGATGGGCCTCGGAACCTGAACCACCACGCCGCCACTGCGCCGTCGTCCCCGCTGACCGGCGGGGGCGACGGCGTGCTGTGCCGGGTTCCACCACTGCGCGGCCGCCACGAGTTGGCTATCCGTGCGATGAGGAGCCGGCGTCCGGCGCCGACGGGGACGATGAGGTGCCCGTCAACCGACTGCCGTGCCGTCCGCCCCATGCCCGCGTCCCGCCGCCGCCGCGCGGTCAAGACTTAACTGAGACGCACCGTGACCTCCTCGTGAACCGCCGGCCTACCAGACCTGGCGCGCTGATGATGCCGATTTACCGAACTCAGTGCACGGCACCAGAATCGTGCGCAATGCGCCCGCGCCGGTCGACCGGGTCAGGACGGCGATAGGGGCGCTCCCCGCGGTCGCAACGGCAACGCCCCGAGTGAGAACGCTCCCCTCGCTTCAACTGTGTGTCACGGCAACGAATTGACCGAATCCGTATCTACAGTCAGTTAATTGTCATTCAACTGACCGTAGTCGGAGCGTGCTGAACAACGTATCATCATTGCGATAAGCCTTAACCAGCCAGCTGCTACTGCCGGCTCGCGGGGGAGGGAGGCGTGACGATGCGGCATCATTCGTGGGAGTAGTTGAACGCCCCGCATGACAATCTGCCTACCGGGTGGGCACGGTGCGGCACTGGGCGTGCTGCGGCGTGACCCCACCGGGTGTGACGGGTGGCAGTCCGGCGGCGGGGACGTCGCCGCGGCGGCAGCCGGATCGATCCGGCTGCCGCCGGCACGGCCCACCGGCCAGCGGCAGCTCGCCGGGCGCGGTCCGGCGACCACGCCGGGTTCCGGCCGGCGCCCGCGTCGGCCGCGGCGGTCAGGGGCCGGTGTCCTCGGCGTACGCGATGTCGGTGAAGGCCCGGTCCAGGTAGCCGTCCAGGGCGGCGCCGCGGGCGGTGAGCAGGTCGGCGACCAGCAGCACGGCGTGCACCGCGAGTTCACCGGCCGGCGGTGGATCCGCGTCCTCCTCGGGCTGCACGCCGAACGCGCCGAGCAGCAGCAGGCCCAGCACCATCGGGTCGACCGCCGGCCACCAGGGCCGCGCCCACCCGGCGCACCGCTCCAGCGCGACCTGCAGGTCGTCCCCGTCCAGCCCGTCCGGGTGCAGGTCCTCCAGCAGCGCCCGCACGACCGTGCCGAGCACCCGCCGCAGCTGGGCCGGGTCGAGCGCGCCGAGCCGGGCGCAGGCCGCGGCGAACCCGTCCGGCTCCGCGGCCCGCGCGGCCGCCACCGCCTCGACCGCGGCCGCCGCGATCGGCCGCGCCGGCCCCGGCTGCTGCCGCCATGACATCACCCCAGCCTAGAGACCCCCGCGCCATGGGTCGGGCTGGGCACCGCCAGGAAGCAGGCCCGGACGCTCCCGGAAAGCAGCCGGACGCCGGGCCGGGGGTGGGCCGGCCCGGCCCACCCCCGGCGGCCGGGTCTCAGCTGGCGGCCGCCTGCAGTTCGATGACCCGGCTGTAGTGGTCGCGGGCGGCGAGGATGGTGGCCCGCACGGCCGTCGCGGTCACCGCCGGGAACGCCGCCGACATCGCACCCGCCGTATTGCCGCGGACCGTCCCGACGGTGCGCCAGCTCCCGTCCACCAGCAGTTCCAGGTCGGCGTCACCGATGCCCTCCTGCGCGGCCGGGTAGACGGCCGAGTCCAGCGTGACCAGGGTGACCCGGCCGATCGGGGCGGGCGCCGCGAACGTGACGGTCACCGAGTCCGGGAAGCCGTCGAAGGTGTTGTCGTTCCAGCCCTGGCCGTGGCCCCAGTCGGCGGAGCTGAGGATGCCGTCGTTCACGCTGGCCACCGGGTACCCGCCGATGGTGGACGAGGCGCTGGCCGTGCCGAACCGGGAGGCGATATCGACCTGCACCGGGACCGGGTAGCTGACACCGCCCACCGTCAGCGTGATCGCGCCGGAGCCGGGGACGGTCGCGGTCGGCGGCGCGGTCACCGACAGCGTCGCCGTGCCGGTGCCGTTGCGGCCGACCGCCGGCGCCCGCGGCGCGACCGTCGCGGTGAGCCCGGCCGTCGCGGCCACCCCCACCGGCACCGCCCCGGCCGCCCCGCCGTAGCGGCGCACCGGGACCGGGACCCGCACCGTCTGGCCCGGGGCCACCCCCACCGCGGCGGGCGGCGTCAGCACGAGGACGCCGTCGTGCGGCGCCGGCGCCAGGCTGAACGGCACCCACCGGGCCGGGGTCAGGGTCACCGGTCCGAGCAGGCCCGAGGCCTTCGCGATGCCCTTCTCGTTGGCCAGCGTGTTGGTCACCCGCACCGTGATCGTGTTCTGGCCCGGCACCAGCGCGCCGGTCACGTCGAGCTGGAAGGGCTGCCACAGCACCGGGGCGAAGGCGTGCCCGTTCACGGTCACCTGCGCGGCCGAGCCGACGTCGCCGAGGTCTAGCGTCCAGCGCCGGTCGCGCAGCTCGCCGGCGGTGAGCTGGAAGCCGCGCCGGTAGCTGGCCGCGCCGGTGTACCCGGGGTCGGTCGCTGTCCAGGAACCCAGCGGCCCGGTCGTCGCGACCGCACCCGGCTTTTCCAGCTGCACGGTCCAGTCGCCACCGAGCGGCACCGGGTCCAGGCCGGTCTGCGCCGGCACGGTGCCGGCGTAGTACGCCGGGCCCGACTGCCCGACCAGCTGGCGCGCCGGCCCGCCGGTGACGAGCACCGTCCCGGTCAGCGCCGAGTGCCGCACCCGCACGTCCCGAACCGGCGCACCGCCCAACACCAGGTGCGCCGCGTCGGCCCCGGCCGCGGAGCCCACCACCACGATCGCGGTCTCGTACGGCGCCAGGGTCAGCGGCATCGTCGTGCCGGCCGCCGTGACCTCGTACGCCGGCGCGGTCGAGGTCCCGCCGGTCCGCGGGTCCCACAGCTGCGGCCGGCCGGGCACCGGGAAGGTGGCGGTCGTGCGCACCGGGGCCGCCGACTCGTTGTTGATCAGGAAGGCGGTGTCGCCGCCGGTCCGCACCCGCAGCACCCGGACGCCCGGCGCGGCCGGTGCCAGTTGCGCGGCCGCGGCGCCGGCGACCACGGGCGCCAGGTCGGCCGGCGTGCCGACCCGTACCGCGGACCCGCTGCCCAGCCGGGTCGTCGCGGCCGGGCCGGCGGCGAACAGCGTCCGGAGCGCGGCGGCGAGCGCGGCGTCGCGGCCGTTCGTCTCCTCGGCGGGCAGCGTGCCGACGGCCACCAGCGTCCCGCCGGACCGCACGAACGATGTCAACGTGGCGACGGTGGCCAGGCTGATCGTCGGCGTCCGCGGCAGCACGGCCAGCCGGTACCGCTGCGGTCCGACGGCCAGCGTGCCGGCCCGGACGGTGGCCCGGGCGCGCACCGCCCGGTCGCCGGCCAGCGCGGTGTCGGGCAGCAGGTCGAAGTCGACCTGGTGGTCCTCGAGCGCGTCGTTGGCCGCGGTGAGCTGGGCGTCGATGTCGGCGGCGGCCGGAGCGTCCTGCCAGGCCTGCGCCGCCTGCTCCGGAACGATCAGCGCGGTCGGCGCTTCGGCTTTCCCGGACGCGACGTAGTCGATCCGCCCGAGCCAGTCGTTGAGCGGGTTCGACTGGTTCCACCAGGGGTTGGCGCCCTCGAACTGGGTCGGGTAGACCACGTTGTCCGGGTCGGTCCACAGCGCGTGCAGCACGTTCAGGTTGATCCCGCGGACGGCGAACGCGCCCAGCGTCGGCTGCATGTACGGCGGGTCGGTGTCCCAGCCGTGCCCGCCGAAGCTCTCCAGCAGCACCCGGTCGGCGCCGTTCTGGTGCGCGGCGCTGGCGCCCCAGCGCGGCAGCATGGTGCGGCCGCCCGGCCGGTACTGGTCGAAGATGACGTCGGTGCCGGGCACCTGCGCCCACTGGTGGTCCTTGCTCATGTCACCGCTGCTCTTGAGCTGCTCGGCCGGGCCGTACTCGTCCCACAGCGGGTTGGAGATGTACTCGACGTGGTGCGCGGCCATCCACTCGCCCTGCACCCGGTAGAACGAGGCGGCGAACAGGTCCGACACCGCCTGCCAGTAGGCGCCGCGGAGGACCCGACCGGTGCGGCCGAGATCGTCGAACGTGGCGGCCAGCGCCGGGCCCAGCGCCGCCCCGGCGGCCGCGAGCCGGGCCGGCAGCCCCGGCGACCAGTCCAACCCCTGCGAATGCGCGGACGCGGAGGCCAGGTACGGCTCGTCGTCCCAGAAGCCCTTCAGTACCGAGCCGAATGCCCAGCCGAACCGGCGGTAGTACTCGCCGGGCACGTCGTCCATCATCTGCCGGGTCGCTTCGGGGTTCAGCAGGTCGAGGTAGCCGCCGTCGGTGTCGATGTAGTCCCGGGTGAAGGTGTCCAATGTCCAGGTGCCGGCGGGCGCCTGCCAAGTGCCGGCACCGGTGGCCGGCCCGGTCAGGTCGATGAGGGCCGCGGCGTCGGTGGAACCGGCCGGCCGGGCGGCGGCGGAGACCACCGAGTTCACCGGCGGCACGGCCAGGTCGACGAAGTCGGCCAGCCCGGCCGGCGAGTCGAAGCCCTGGCTGTACAGCGTCGAGCCGTCGGGCGCGGTCACGGTGAGGTCGTCGCGGGTGGACTGCTGCGTCGCCACGGCCCGGACGCCGACGGTGCCGGCCGGGTAGGTCGAGTCGGTGGTGGCGGGCAGCACGGTGCCGTCGAGCTCGGGCGTGATCGTGTTCCCGGCCAGCACTACCCGCAGGGTGTGGCTCGCCGACGGGTCGTAGGCCGGCCCCGCGGGTGACGTGGTGAGCAGCGTGAACGCGCCGGCGACCTGCCGGTAGACGTCGACGCGACCGTCCACGCGGACGTCCACCAGGTACCCGTTCAACGGATCCCGGGCCCGCACGACGAACCCGGTGGCGCCGGACCCGGGGCGGAACTGGCTGCTGACCGTGTAGTCGGTCCAGGCCGCCCCGGTCTTCAGCGTCGCCACCCCGTTCAGCCGCCCGGCGTCGACCACCAGCTGTCCACTCTGGACAGACAGGCCGGTGGGCGACGGGACCAGGCTGACCGTGGTCGGGCCGGTCACCGTCGTCCGGCTGCGGCTCACCCGCTGCTCGCGCAGCTCGGGATGCGGCGGCAGCGTCCGGCCGCCGAGCGTCCCGCCGTTGACGACCAGGTGCGCGCCCCGGCCGGACGAGAAGTAGTCGTCGTTGAACAGCCACAGCTTCATGCCGTGCCGCTGCGCCTCCCGCAGCGCGTGCCCGACCAGGTCGAACCAGCCCTCGGTGAAGAACGCCGGCCGCAGGTTGGGCGTGTCGAACGGGAAGATCACCGCCGTCCCGATGCCGCGGGCCCGCAGTTCCGCGAGCTGGCTGTCGATCAGGTCGGTGCTGACCGTGCCGTTCCAGAACCAGAGCATCGTCGGGCGCGAGTCGGTGCCCGGGTCGGCGAACACCGCCGGGTCCAGACCGCCGGCCCGGGTCGGAGCGTGTGACGGGCCTGGCGCGGCCGTGCCGGCGGGCGGCGCGACGAGCGACGCCAGCACCATCAGCGCCGCGGCGAACAACGCCGTCAGTACCCGTCGATGGCTGCGACCGGTAAACCGCTGCACGAAAGGCTCCTCGCCCGACCACCCGGTGCGTCTGACCACACGGACGCGGTAACCCGGCGCGGAGAACGTAGGCACCGCCATCGGCGCCGGACAAGGCGTAACAGGCACACTGGCCGCATGTGGCCACCGGCCACCCGGCGCCGGCCCTGGCCGGATATGTCACCACCGTGACAGTGGCCGCGCCGCACTATCCACAATGGATGGTGCGGGCCGTGCCGGCTACCAGCGCACCGGCAGCGCGACCGGGCCGCGTACCACCAGGCCGGTCTTCCAGACCAGCTCGTCCGGGTCGACGGCGAGGGTGAGGCCGGGCAGCCGGTCCAGCAGGGCGGCGAGCGCGACCTGCAGCTCCATCCGGGCCAGCGACGCGCCGAGGCAGTGGTGGATGCCATGCCCGAACGCGAGGTGCGGGTTCGGTGATCGCGCGAGGTCGAGCCGGGCAGGGTCGGGGAAGACCGCCGGATCCTGGTTGGCCGCCTCGGCCGAGGCCAGCACGGGGGTGCCGGCCGGCACCACGCCGCCGCTGAGCGGCACGTCCTCGGTGGCCCACCGGGAGAGGATCGTGGCCGCGGTCAGCGGCGCGTACCGCAGCAGCTCCTCGACCGCGGTCGAGATCAGGTCGGACCGGGCGCGCAGCAGCTCCCACTGCTCGGGTTGGGTCCGCAGCACGTACACGAAATTCGTGATCTCCGTGGCGGTGGTCTCGTAGCCGGCCGCGAGCAGCGTGATCGCCAGCTGGATCAGCTCGGCCTCGGAGAGCCGGTCATCCTCGTCGCGGGCGGTCACCAGCGCGCCGAGCAGGTCGTCGGCCGGCTCGGCGCGGCGGGCGGCGACCAGCCCGGCGATGTAGCCGGCCAGCTCGCCCAGCGCCGCCGCCCGCTGGGCCGGATCCAGCAACGTGGTCGACATGAACGCCCCGGCCCAGCCGCCGAACCGGTCCTGGTCCGGGTACGGCACGCCGAGCAGCTCGCAGATCAGCGTGCCCGGCAGCGGGACGGCGAACGCCCCGACCAGGTCCGCCGGCGGGCCGGCTGCGATCATGCCGTCAAGCAGCCGGTTGGCGACATCCACCGCCCGTGGCCGCAGCCGCTCCACCCGGGCGACCGTGAACGCCTTGGCCACCAGCCGGCGCAGCCGGGTGTGCTCGGGCGGGTCGAGGTCCATGATCCCGCCGTCCACCTTGTCCGGGACCAGCCGCGGCTCGTCGTGCGCCGCCTTCGCCGCCCGGCTGAACCGCGGGTCGGCCCGCACGGTCCGCAGGTCCGCGTACCTGGTGACCAGCAGCGCGTCCTCGCCGTACGGCATCCGCACCGGGCACAGCGGCTCCAGCTCCCGCAGTTGCGCGTACGCCGGGTTCAGCGTCAACCGGTCCGGCGGCCCAAACGGATAGTCGCGCACATCGCACCCCACCGAGTCGAAACGTGCCGTCTGGGTAGCAGTCGGCACCGTCAATCGTCAACGGGACGATCCACCGCAGATTGCGCGGCCGGCTCAGCCGGCGACCGCCGGCTCGGCGGCGCGCGACTGGCCCGGGTGCGACCCGCCGCTGGCGCTGATCAGACTGTCAGGCGGTCGCTCGACCGCAGGCGGCGGCTGGACAGCAGGGTCGCTACAGCGGCGGCCGCGTAGAAGGTCCCGATCGTGAGCCCGAGCCACGACCACGGGACGGACAGGGCGAAGTCCGGAAGTCTCAGCACGGCGATGAGGACCGGTGGGATCGCGAGGAGAAGCGCGAGAGCCGTGCTGAGAAGAATGACGACGACACTTTGCAGCAGTAGGACGTGCCGGGCCCAGCGCGGGGAGAGGCCGATGGCGATGAGCCTGCCCAGGTAGCTGCGCAGCGTGAGTACCTGGGTTTTCGCGACCGCAATCGTAGTTGCCAGGACACTCAGCCCAAGCCCCACTATCGCGGCGTAGAACGGCAGGGGCACGGTGATCGGGGCTGGTGGCTCATAGATGTCGATGTGACCGGGGTCAAGACCGGCGTCGAGCACGGCCTGTTTGACGGTCGCGGCTTGGGCGTCGGGCACATTCGTGTAGACGAGGGCACCGCGGGCCACCGGCAGCTTCAGGTGTTGTGCCGTCGACGTGAGCAGGACACCACTTGCCGACGATGTCCAGGACCGTTGAAAATCCACCTGGTTGGCCAGGACGGGGACAGTGGCAAGCACCCGGTCGGTTGTGATGTCGGTCAGAACCAGGACCTGCCTTGCTCGGCCGCCGTCGTTCCATACCAGCATGCCGCCACGCCGGAGGGTCTCCAGTTGAGTGCTGGTCAGCGGACCGTTGTTCAGCCGAGCGGCTTCACCGGGGGTATCCACCGCCAACAGAAAGCGGACACCGCCACCCTGCACCGAGACTTTGGTGGTGGCCGTGCGCAGGTAACCGATCTGGATCGGCGGCTCGGCGAAGGTGACGGCGCGGCTTACGGCCTGCACGACCTGCCGCGGTGGCTCATGCAGGAAGCCGGCTGGTGTCGCTACCACCACCTGGTGTGGAGCGACATTGGGCGTCTCGTCCGCCGCCGCAGTGCTGATCAGCGTGGCGAGAAGGGTCAGCAACCCGATCGGCGCCCCGAGTGCGCCGGCCAGCACCGCGATCGCCGCGACCGCCCGGCCCCGGTCGCTGGCAAGTTGCCGGCGGCTGAGCCGGATTCGCGGGGTCGGTGCCCGGCAGCCGGCGCAGCGCCGTATCGAGCAGTTCCGGAGTGAAAAGAAGCACTACCGCACCGACCGACCCGGCCAGGAACATGGCCTTCGGAACGGTATCCAGGGTCGCGATCTGGACCACGGCGACGCACCCGGCGACGCCGGCCGCGATTCGCCGGACCGCGGTGGCCCGGGGCCGCGATGGTGTTGGCGACGACGACCGGGGTTT
>Ga0307499_10000555_pt1 | contig 12674 bp, 6 predicted proteins | sample 13_S_MG_FD_201363 | JGI IMG/M metagenome (GOLD analysis project Ga0307499, IMG submission 201363) | Soil microbial communities from Populus trichocarpa stands in riparian zone in the Pacific Northwest, United States - 13_S | ecosystem: Environmental > Terrestrial > Soil > Riparian zone > Trees... | reverse complement strand
AGGGCCGGGTGTTCGGTGGTCAGCCAGGCCAGCGCCGCCGGCAGGTCGCCGAGCTGTTCGGGAGCGGTGCCGTGGGCGGGTGGGGGGAGGGGCATCTGGATCGGGTCACGGGCCGGCTCCAGGAGCCGGTTGGCGGTGTGCGCGGTGTGCGTGTAGTGGTCCAGCAGCCGGGTGATGGCGGCCCGGCGCTCGTCGTCGGAGTCGACGGTCGAGGTGAGGTCGGTGGCGTAGGCACCGAGCAGGTCGTGGAAGCCGTACCGGCCGGGGGCGTGTTCGGTCAGCAGCCCGGCGCGGGCCAGCTCCGCCAGCGATCGGCGGGTGCCGGCCAGGGGTTCGGCGGTGAGGCTGGCCGCGGCAGGTGCGGAGACGTCCGGGCCGGGGTGCAGGCCCAGCAGCCGGAACAGGCGGGCGGCGGCCGGGGTGAGGGTGGTGTATGACCAGGAGAAGACCGCCCGCACCTGGCCCAGCACGTCACTCGTGTCCAGCCGACCGGGCCGATCGCCGGCGGCGAGTTCGCCCGCGAGCGCGGCCAGCGGGAAGCTGGGATGGGTCGCGGCGCGCGCGGCCACCAGCGCCAGTGCCAGCGGCAGCCGCGCGCAGGCGGCGATGATCTGCTCGACCGCTTCCGGTTCGGCCGTGACGCGGCCGGGGTCGATGCGCCGGGCGAGCAGCTCCCGGGCGTCCGCAGTGGACAGCAGATCGAGCGCGACGGGGTGGGCGCCGTCGGCGACCAGGGCGGTGAGCGGGTTGCGGCTGGTGACGACCGCCAACGCGGTGCGAGTGCCCGGCAACAGCGGGCGGACGTGCTCGGCGTCGCGGGCGTTGTCCAGCACGACGAGGATCCGCTTGCCGGCCAGCAGGCTGCGGTACAGCGCCGCCTGGGCGTCCAGGCCGGTCGGGATCCGCTCGGCCGGCACCCCGAGGGCGTCGAGGAACCCACGTACCGCGGTCACTGGTGACATCGCCCGGCCGCCCGGGTCGAAGCCGCGAAGGTTCACGTACAGCTGCGCGTCGGGGAACCGGTCGGCGACGCGGTGGGCCCACCGGACCGCCAGTGCGGTCTTGCCCACCCCGGCGGTCCCGGCTACGGCGGTGACGACGACCGCCGGGACGTCCGCCGGCCGGTCCAGCAGGGCGTCCAGCGCTGCCAGTTCGGCCGTCCGACCGGTAAACCCGGCGACGTCCGCGGGCAGCTGCGCCGGCGCCGGGCCGTCGGTCGGCCACGGGCCGGCGGACGGGGGACCAGTTTCCCCGGCCGCTTGACCGTCTCCGTCGAGTTCTCCCCGCAGTACGGATTCGTGCAGGCGGCGCAGCTCCGGGCCGGGGTCGGCGCCCAGCTCGTCGGCGAGGCGCCGGCGGGCGTCGGCGAACAGGGCCAGCGCTTCAGCGGATCTGCCGGCCGCGGTCAGCGCCCGCATCAGCACCGCGACGGGCCGCTCGGCGAGCGGGTGTTCGGCGACCAGCGGGCGGATCACCGGTGGCACGGTCTGCGGGTGGCCGGCCGCCAGCTGGAGGTCGGCCCATTCGGTCGCGGCCTCGATCCGTTCCTCGGTCCACGCCTGCCGGGTCCGCGCGGCCCAGGCGCCGGGCATGTCGGCGAGCGGTTGCCCGTGCCACAGGGCCAGCGCGGCCGCCAGGTCGGCGGCCGGGGCGGTCCGGGCGCGGACGGCGGCCCGGGCGCCGTGGACCAGGCCGGTGAAGTGCAACCAGTCGACGCGGTCGGGGGGAACATCGAGGATGTACCCACCGGTGTGCCGGGCCAGCACCAGCCGGCTCCCGTCGAGCTGCTCGACCCGGGTCAGCAACCGCCGGATCCGGGCGACGTACGAGTACAGCGCGTCGCGGGCCTTCGCCGGCGGTCGTTCACCCCAAACCCGGTCGATCAGCGTCTCCAGGGTCACCAGCCGGCCGGCGTCGACCAGCAGCGCCGCCAGCACCGCCCGCTGCCGGGGCGGACCGGCGTCGACCTGCTCGTCACCGGCTTGGACGGTGACCGGGCCCAGCAGCCGGAACTCAACCACGTCCGGCCGCCACCCACTTCATCCGCCCAGTCAAGTCGTGCCGGGAACGTACGACAAGTGCCGTTCGGGCAACTCGTCGGCGTCGCGACTACCCACCGCCAGATCGTCGCAAGGTTTCCGTCCAGTCGGCGTAGCTACCGTCCCTGGCTGTGCCGATGAGACAGCGGGAGTGTGCCGTGAGCCGTAGGCAGTTTCGCCGGGGCCTGTCGGCGTGGGCGAGCGCGCTGGTCGTCGCCCTGGTCCTGGGCGGCGGGCTCACGCCGGCCGCCGCGGTCGCCGGACCGACCGGCGATCGGGGCACGGCGACACCGGCCCCGGCGGCTCCGATCGCCGCCGCGGTCTGCGACAACGACCACCCCAGCGAATACCCCGGCACCGACTCGAGGCCGAACGAGTGCATCGCCGGCGCGGTCCTGCCGTCGATCCGCGGCCGGCTGGCGGCCAGCTGCCTGACCATGCGGCCGGACAAGGGGGCCGTCTACGCGGAGAAGTCCGGGGCGTGCGGCGGCCGGCGGACGCTCGACGAGGCGGAGTACATCGGGCAGGCCCGGGCGATCGCCTGGGTGAACAAGGACCGGGAGCGCCAGGCCAGCGGGGTGAGCCCCAACCTGCAGTGGGAGTTCACCATCGTCGGGCGGCAGCGGGCCGACATCCTCTGGTACGACCGGAAAAACATCGAGGTCCCGATCCAGGTGATCGAGGCCAAGGGCGACTGGAACCGGGACGCCGGCAAGGTCCTCAGCCAGGTGACGGGCTACCAGCAGGCCATCGCGAACAAGACCGGCCGCCCGACCCAGCTCGGCACGGTCTTCGCCGGCTACACCGACCACTACCGGATCCAGCTCGCGCCCTGCGCGGGCAGTTCGACGCCGCGGTTCGACGACTACAACGTCAGTTCCCCGCTCGCCGGGCTGCTGTGGATCAAGAAGACGTGGGCCCAGAACTGCCCGGGGGTGCCGCCCCGCGGCAGGCCGCGCACCGACTGGAACGACATCGAGCTGCCCCAGGTCGTCGACGCCGAGCCGGAGGAGGACCCGGCCCGGGTGCCGACGACCGTGCCGGAGGACGTGCTGACCCGGCCGGCGCCCGCCCCGGACCCCGAGTTGGTCGGCAGCGGCGTCGACCTGAGCAACGCCGTCTGCAAGTGGTTCGTCTGCCCGGCGGTGGACGGTCTGGAGCTGGCCTGGGACGGGATCTCGACGGGCGGCGCGGCGACCTGGGACTGGCTGAAGGACCCGACCTGGATCGAGCAGTGGAAGATCTTCTTCGAGAACGAGTTCCACAGCGTGAGCTGGGGCGACCCGCACTACGCCACCCTCGACGGGCTGCACTACGACCTGCAGGCGGCCGGTGAGTTCCACCTGGTCCGGTCGCCGAGCATGAACCTGGACGTGCAGGCCCGGCTGGTGCCGTCGACCGATTCCGTGTCGCAGACCGAGCGGATCGCCTTCGATCTCAACGGCTTCGAGGTGGAGCTCGCCCGCGACGGGACCATCCTCGTGGACGGTGCGGCCCGGCCGCTGGCCCACGGCCAGTACCTCTACACCGGCAACGGCTCGGCGCTCGTCCGCGCGGACGACCAGTTCGGCCGTACCTCGCTGATCGCGATCTGGCCCGGGGAGACCGCGCGGCCGATCCTCTGGTACATCCCGTCGTTGGAGCGGATCGCCACGTACGTGCCGAAGGGCACGCCGGACGTGTCCGGGCTCCTGGGCAACGCCGACGGGCAGTGGCAGAACGACCTGCGCCTGAGCGACGGCACCCAGCTGCCGCACACCACCGGCGCGGCCGCCATCCACGGCGCGTACGCCGACTCGTGGCGCATCACCGACGCCGAGTCGCGGTTCACCTACGCACCCGGCAAGTCCACCGCCAGTTACACCGACCGCACCTTCCCGGCGCGGGTCATCACGGTCGCCGACCTCGCGCCGGAGGACGCCACCGCGGCCGCCGGGCAGTGCACCGCCGCCGGCGTCCCGGAGGGCCCGCAGTTCGACGACTGCGTGCTCGACGTGGTCGTCACCTCGAGCCAGGTGTTCGCGCAGGCCGCGAGCACGGTGACCGCGCCGATCGCGGACGGTCAGGACGCCCCCGTCGACGCGACCGGCCGGCTGGCATGGGACTTCGAGGGGACGCTCCCGCGCAACGTGCTGCCCACCCGGCTGTCCACCGGCTCCACCGCGACGAGGTTCGCCGGACCGTTCGGCAACGCCGAGACCTACGGGTTCAACGTCGCGCAGCTTGCGGCGCACAGCCGGGCCACGGTGACGTTCGACGTGCTCGTGGTCGGCGACTGGGGCTCCGACGCCGACGACGAGACCGTGCGGCTCGCGCTGAACGGCACCCAGGTGTGGTCGGCGAACCGGGCCGCGCTCGGCACGCCGACCGCGAGCGGGACGATGCCGAACGGCGCGCCGTGGACGCGGCACCGCGTCGTCGTCGCGGTCGACCACATCGACCCCGCCCTGCGCGCCTCGGTCTCGGCGGTGAACGTCAACAGCCTCGCCGCGCAGGGCTACGGGATCGACAACGTCACCGTGGCACTCACCCTGCAGCCGCCGCAGACGTTCCCAGCCACGCTGCCGCTGACGGTCACCAACGGCCGGGTGAACGGCGCGTCGGCCACCGGCGCCGGCAACCTCGAGTCGCGCGCGTCCACCGACGTCTACCGGGTCTCCCTCCCCGCCGCGGGAAAGCTGCTCGTCGACCTCACGGCCTGCCCCGGACCGAAGTACACCCACTGGGACCTGGTGAACGAGGCGACCGGCGCCTCGGTGGCCGACGGTGGCTGCCTCACCGAGGTCACCCCGACCCTGCCGGCCGGCGCCTACCGGCTCGTCCTGAAACCGGGCTTCTCGCCGACCGCGGGGACGTACAGCCTCAGCGTCGTGGTCGTGCCGGCGCCACAGGAGTTCGCGGCCACGGTCCCGCTCACGGTGACCGACGGCAGCGTGAACGGTGCGGCCGCGGCCGGAGCCGGGAACCTGGAGACGAAGGCGTCGACCGACGTGTACCGGTTCACCGTGCCGGCCGGCGGGCAGACGCTGACCGTCGGCCCCGGGCCATGCCCCGGGCCAAGTGGCGGCTTCCTCCAGTGGCGCCTGGTCGACGACGCGAGCGGCGCTGAGGTGACGACCGGCGGGTGCCGCGCCGAGTCGCTGGGAACGCTGCCGGCGGGCACGTACCGCCTGGAGGTGACGCCGTTCTTCTGGCTGCCGGGCACCTACACACTCAACGTCCAGCCGTCGCAGGTCTTCACCACGGCGGTGCCGCTGACCGTGGCCAGCGGGACCGTGAACGGCGCGACCGCGGCCGGGGCGGGAAGCCTGGAGACCAAGGCGTCCGAGGACGTCTACCGTTTCACCGTCCCGGCCGGTGGTCAGGTTCTCAACGCGGCCCCGGGCAACTGCCCGACCAGCCTGCTCACCTGGGAACTGGTCAGCGAGGGCACCGGTGCCAGCCTGGCCGGCGGTGACGGGCCGTGCCGGTTCACCGCCCTGGGCACTGTGCCGGCCGGCAGCTACCGGCTGATGGTGCGGCCGTTCGGCGGCCAGAGCGGCACGTACACCTTCGCGATCCAGCCGCCGCAGACGTTCACCACGGCGGTGCCGCTGACCGTGGCCAGCGGGACCGTCAACGGCGCGACCGCGGCCGGGGCGGGAAACCTGGAGACCAAGGGATCCGAGGACGTCTACCGCTTCACCGTCCCCGCCGGTGGTCAGGTTCTCAACGCCGGCCCCGCGAACTGCCCGACCAGCCTGCTCACCTGGGACCTGGTCAGCGAGGGCACCGGCGCCCGACTCGCCGGCGGCGACGGGCCGTGCCAGTTCACCGCCCTGGGCACTGTGCCGGCCGGCAGCTACCGGCTGATGGTGCGGCCGTTCGGCGGCCAGAGCGGCACGTACACCTTCGCGATCCAGCCGCCGCAGACGTTCACCACGGCGGTGCCGCTCACCGTCGGCAACGGAACCGTCAACGGCGCGACCGCAGCCGGGGCAGGGAACCTGGAGACCAAGGCGTCCGAAGACGTCTACCGCTTCACCGTCCCCGCCGGTGGTCAGGTTCTCAACGCCGGCCCCGCGAACTGCCCCACCAGCCTGCTCACCTGGGACCTGGTCAGCGAGGGCACCGGCGCCCGACTCGCCGGCGGCGACGGGCCGTGCCGCTTCACGGCCCTCGGGACGCTCACGGCCGGCACCTACCAGGTGCGGGTCCGGCCCTTCGAGGCGCAGAGCGGCACGTACACCTTCGCGATCCAGCCGCCGCAGACGTTCACCACGGCGGTGCCGCTGACCGTGGCCAGCGGGACCGTCAACGGCGCGGCCGCGGCCGGGGCAGGGAACCTGGAGACCAAGGCGTCCGAGGACGTCTACCGTTTCACCGTCCCCGCCGGTGGTCAGTCACTGGCCGTTGGGTCGGCCGGCTGCCCCACCGGCGGGCTGTCGTGGGCGCTGGTGAACGACGCGACCGGCACGGTCGTCGGCACCAGGGAGAACGCCTGCACCTTCACCTCGCTGGGCACCGTCGCCGCGGGCGCCTACCGGCTGCGCGTCTACCCCGCCAGCCTGACCGGCACGTACACCCTCGCCGTGCAGCCGCCGCAGGTCTTCGCCGCCACGCTGCCGCTGGTGGTCGGCAACGGGACCGTGAACGGTGCGGCGGCGGCCGGCGCGGGGAACCTGGAGACCCCCGCCGCACACGACGTCTACCGGTTCACTGTCGCCAGTGGAACGCACACCCTCTCGGTCACCCCGTCGGCGTGCCCGGCCGGGCTCGGCTGGGATCTCCTCGCCGACGCGACCGCCGCGGTCGTCCGCTCCGGCACGTGCACTGCCACCAGCGTGACCGGCGTCGCCGGGGGTACGTACCGGCTGCTCGTCCGGCCGGGCAGCGGCGGCCCCGGCACGTACGCCCTGACCGCAAGCGTGGCAGCCTGAACCGTGCCGATCTCCCGCCCGCTGCCGTACGAGGAGTTGCTCGACGTCGATGCGCTGTGGGCTGGGGAGCCGCCGGGTGACGGCGAGATCCGGCGCCTGCAGGACCTGGCCCACGACGGCGACGCGGAGGCGTCGTTCCGGGTCGGGCTCGCCCTCGTCCGGCGGCTGCCGCCGTCCCACCGGGACGTCGCCGACCCGTGGTTCTCCGGCGCGGTCGCGCTCGGCGGCAGCACATGGGCGTGGCTGGCCACCGACGCCTACATCCAGGACCCCCTGCGGTACCGCGAGTGGATGGCGCGCGCGATCGGCGCGGAGTACCCGCGCCCCGAAGCCCCCGGTATCCACGTGGCTCCGGACACGGTCGAACCGATCGACGCCAGCGACTGGGACATGAGCCCGATCTCCGCGTGCTTCCAGGTCGCCGAGACGACCGATGCCGTCCTGACCGCCCTCGGCGCCGCGTCCGCGCGGCTCGGCCGGGTCGACGAGCGCGGCCGCGAGTACGCGTCCGACGAGGAACTCATCGAGCTCGTTCACGGCCCCGGGACGCCGCGACGTCCGGACGGCGAGGCGCTGCTCACCTCCGGCTGGGCCGGCGATCCCGGGCTCGACGACCCCCGCGGCCCATACGTCCTGACCGACACCAACGGCGGCATGTGGGGGCCGATGGCCCGGACGCTGATCCGCATCGTCGTGGACGAACTCCTCGACGCCGGAGTCACCGACGCGCACATCGGGCCCTACCGACCGAGCGGCGCACCCCGCCACTTCCGGCCTGCACCGACGGCCTGACCGGTCGGGTGCCCGGCCGACCCGCGCTAGGAGACTACGGCGAAGAGGACCTCGTAGGGTCGGTCGGCGACGTTGGTGGTGGCGGAGCCGGTCAGGTGTATGTAGAGGACGGCTTTGTACTCGCCGGTGGCCACGCAGTAGTACCGGTTGAGCTGCATGCGCCCACCGGTACTCAAGCCCTCGGTGGACAGCTGCCGGCATGCTGTGGCGTCGGTGGGTTCGCCGAGGCCGGGCTGCACCTGCGTCAACCGGAAGAACTCCACCCCGTCGAGGAACCGGCACAGCCACTCGTCCGCCCGCGGGTCGCGGGCGGTGGCGCTCTGCTCGGCGATCTGCGGCCGCCGGCCGTCTCCCAGCCAGACGCAGTCGTCGTCGATCAACGACACCGAGCGGGCGCCGGGATAGGCAGCCCGGAACGCCGTCCGCACCGAGTCCACCGGCTGCGGCGGCAACGTCGTGGTCGGAGTGGCGGACGCAGGCCTGGCGGTGGTCGGGGCAGCGCTGCCAGCGGGCTGCGCGGGATCGCCGGCCTCGTCCTGGCCGCCGCAGCCGGCCAACGCGACCAGACCGAGAAGCGCGAGCACTCTCGCTGACCGCCCGATACCCGCCGCTTTCATCCGCAGGAGGCTCATGCGTCCGAACCTAGAAGACGAGCTACGACGCGGACAAGGCGGGCGAGTCGTCCCAGGTCAGGATAGTTCCGGTTGCCAAGACGCAGGTCGGCAGCGGAGGCAAGTCGGGCATGAACGCCACGAGCCCGTGCCTTGCGGCACCCAGGCAGCCACCTAAACGATCATGATCCGTAGGTTCTCCTGGGTAGCGGTAGCGGGGTGAGCGCCATCCAGATCACGGGCCACCCGCGGGCCAGACACGGGGGATGGTCGGGCGGGTTTGTCGCGTGTGAGTCGGCATTGGGGTGGCTTCATGGGATGGGATGCAGGCGGCAGGGCGGACTCGCTGGCGCGACGGGCAGCGACAGTCTGTGCCGTTGCGTGTTGTTGGGGAGGTATTCGGTGATCTCGGTGACGAGGCGACCGATGTCGTATCGGTCGCTGTCGGGACCGAACCGGGCGGAGAGTTCGCGGTCGAGCAGTACCGCCCATCCGCTGTCAGCGCTGCGGTAGTTCACAAAGATGCCAGTCATGCAGCACCTCAAGGAGTTCGGACGACACACATCCGACGAGTTCATACCGCGCTCCCCGACCGCGCGTGACGACTGGGGTTCGACGTCTACGTACTGATCGCCGGGCGGCGCCGGAACGGGTCACCACGACTGCGCGAACCGGCCGCCGGAGCCGGGCCCGGACGGAGTCCACGCCGGAGCGTGTGGCGCCGAAGAGCGCGCAGAGGCAAGTCTGCCGTCCCGGCCGGCGGGCCGGTATTCGCCTTTAGGCGGATTGCGGCGGGGCGGCATGTCCTACTGTCGTTGATCAACGTCACGGGTGCGGAGCAGTAGGTGTCAGGAAAGAACCAGCCAGGCGAGCGCGATCTGCACTCGATGATGGAACTCGTCGATAGCGGCCGGTTTATCGTCCGGCCGCCGCTGGTCCCGGACTTGGCCGTCCGCCCGACCGTGCCGGTCCGCGCCGCGCCGCGCCGGCCTGAGCCGCGCCAACCCTGAGCGGAGGATGTGGTTGTCGAGGCCATCATCCCATCAACTGGATGGCGGATGGTCGAATACCGGCCATGCTGCTAAACCTTTACCATGCCGAAGCGTATTGCTCTGATGTTCGCCACCGCAGCCGCCGTGATCGGCCTTTGCAGCCCACCCGCCGACGCCTCCACGCTGACCCTGGTCGGCATTTCCGGGGATGCGCAAACCTGCCAGATCTCCGGCGAGTGGGGCGTCCGAGCCGGCGTGTGGAGCGGCTTCTACTGCAGCCTGCAAAACCCTAGCGTGGGCTGGGAACTCTGGGCCTACATCTTCTGACCCGAATCCGCGAGTAGCGCTGTGACACGGGTGCCCTTGTCGGCCTGCGATGATCATGTTGCGAAGGGACGATCGGGCGGGCGAAAGGACACCTACCGGTCTTTGCGAAGACGTGCTTGTTCGTCGTCGAGGTGGACCGCCGCCGGGTGACCAGGACAAGGCTCGGGTGGCCCGGCGCACCAACCAGATTGCCAGGCTGGCGCAGAGCCGCCAGGCCGACGCCGGCAGTACCGGCATGCCGAGCCGGACCGCGCCAGCTCGGTCAACCGCCCGTAGGAGGCGTTGAAGGTGGCCGCGACGGCGAGCTCGTCGACCGGCGTACCGATCGCCAGCTCCCGCAGCCGGCGGCTCTCGTCGGCCAGTGCCGTGACCAGTGCCGGCAACGACAGCCTCCCGCCGCCGCCGAGCCGAGCCGCGGCGATCCGCAGTGCGAGCGGAGAGCCGCCGCACATCTGGGCCAGTGCGGCAATGTCGTGTTCGGCCATCGCGGCACCGGCCGGCGCCGCGGCCCGGATCAGCGCGGCCGCGTCGGGGGCCGGCAGCCCGCCGACCGGCACCTGCACTGCGTCGGCCACGACGGTCAGCAGGTCCATCCGGTGCCGGCTGGTGACCAGCGCCACGCTGCGGCCGGCGCCCGGTAGCAGCGGCCGCACCTGCGCGGTCGACGCGGCGTTGTCCAGCACGAGCAGCAGGCGACGGCCGGCCAGCGCGGTGCGCAGCGCCGCCGACCGCTCCGCGGTTCTGATCGGGACATCGGCGACCGGTACGCCCAGCATCGGCAGCCACGACTCCAGTACTTCGTCCGGGTCCAGCGACCGACCCGGCCCGGTGCCGCGCAGGTCGACGTACAGCGTGCCGTCCGGGAAGTGCTGGCCGGCCGCGTGACCCCAGTGCAGCGCCAGCCCGGTCTTGCCGATACCGCCCGGGCCGACCAGTGTGCACACGGCTGAGGGCCGCGCGCCGCGGAGCAGCTCGGCCAGTACCCGGTCCAGCGCGGCCAGCTCCGCGGCCCGTCCGGCGAAGCCGGCGACGTCGGCCGGCAGCTGCGCTGGCGCGACCATCGCCATCAGGTCAGCGGCCGGGCGGTCCTCGCCGAGCAACTGCTCCATCAGCTCCACCAGCTCGGGCCCAGGGTCGAGACCCTCGCTCTCGGCCAACTCCTCGGGTCGCCTCGCCAACCTCACCCCGGCCGTGTCGCCGACCTCGGCGCAGGCGGGGACATCCCGCATCAGGCTGGCCCGATCCGGGCAGCTGCGCCAGACTTGCGCATATCGACGTGCGCCCGGGGGTGAAGCTTGCGGATCCAGGTGCTGGGCCCGCTGCGGGGGTGGCGGGACGGGGCCGAAGTGGATCTCGGACCGGCCGGGCAGCGGGCGGTGCTGGGGCTGCTCGTGCTCGCCGCCGGCCAGCCGGTGTCGCTGGCCGAGCTGGTCGACGGCCTCTGGCCGCAGCGGCCGCCCCCGACCGCGACCAACGTCGTGCAGACGCACGTCCGCCGGCTGCGCCGGCTGCTGGAGCTCGACCGGCGGCCGTACAGCCGCAGCGCGGTGCTGCCGACGACCGGCGGCGGGTACGCGCTGCGCCCGGAGGTGGGCGACGTCGACCTCACCCGGTTCCGCCGGCTGGTCGAGCTCGCCGACGCCGCCCACGCCCGGGACGACCAGCGGGACGCGGCCGCGCTGCTCGGACAGGCGCTGCGGCTGTGGCAGGGCCCGCCGCTGGCGGGCATCATGGTCCTCGCCGGGCACCCGAAGGTCGTCGCGCTCACCGGCGAGCGCCAGGTCGCGCTCGCCCACTACGCCGAGGCGATGATCGCCGCCGGAGCCGCCGCCGACGCGCTGCCGATCCTGACCGAAGCCGCCGCCGGGCAGCCGCTGGACGAGGCCGCGCAGGCCCGGCTCATCCGCGCGCTGCACGCCGCCGGCCAGCGCGCCCACGCGTTCGAGCACTACCAGCGCACCCGCCGCCGGCTTGCCGACGAGCTCGGCGTCGACCCCGGGCCGCAGCTCGCCGCCGCCCACGCCACGCTGCTCGCCGGCGCTGCGGCCCGCTCCGGCGCGGCCAGCAGTGCTGGGGACGGCGGTGCCGCGGGGACGGGAGGCGCCGCCGGCACCAGCGCCCACCCGCCGGCGTCGCCACCGCCGGAGCTGGACCCACCCCACCGGGCGGACCGCAGCCGCAACGGCCGGGCGGCCGGGGTAGCGGCGCCGGCAGCGGGCCAGCTGCCCGAGCCGCCGGCCGGGCCGCCCGAGCCGCCCGAGCCGGCCGGGCCGCCCGAGCCGGCCGCGCTACGGCCCGCGACCGCGCCGGGCCAGTCCGCAGAGTCCGCACAGCCCCCAGGGGCCGCGGCGCCTGGCGGGGCGGTGCTTCCGGCGGGCGGCGGGCGCCGGCCGGTGCCGGCCCAGCTGCCGGCCGAGGTGGGTGCGTTCACCGGCCGGGACGCCGAGCTGGCCGAGCTCGACCGGCTGCTCGGCACCGGCCCGGACCCCGCGACCGCCGACCCGCACCAGCCGGCGGGCGCCGCGGGGCCAGCCGCGATGCGGATCTGCGTGGTGACCGGCGGCGCCGGCGTGGGCAAGACCGCACTGGCGATCCGGTGGGCGCACCGGGCACGCGGCCGGTTCCCGGACGGGCAGCTGTACGTCGACCTGCGCGGGTACGACCCCGAGCAGCCGGTTGCCGCGGGCGACGCGCTCGTCGGGTTCCTGACCGCGCTCGGCGTGCCGGCCCAGGACGTACCGGTGGACGCCGACGACCGGGCCGCCCAGTTCCGTACCGAGGTGGCCGACCGGCAGATCCTGGTCGTGCTGGACAACGCCTCGTCGGTCGAGCAGGTCCGCCCGCTGCTGCCCGGCACCCGGTCGGCGGTCGTGCTGGCCACCAGCCGGGACAGCCTGCCCGGCCTGGTTGCGGTGCACGGGGCGCACCGGCTCGAGGTCGGGCTGTTGCCGCCCGCCGACGCCGTGCTGCTGCTCGGCCGGCTGGTCGGGCCCC
>Ga0307499_10000554_pt1 | contig 12681 bp, 11 predicted proteins | sample 13_S_MG_FD_201363 | JGI IMG/M metagenome (GOLD analysis project Ga0307499, IMG submission 201363) | Soil microbial communities from Populus trichocarpa stands in riparian zone in the Pacific Northwest, United States - 13_S | ecosystem: Environmental > Terrestrial > Soil > Riparian zone > Trees... | reverse complement strand
CTACCGGCCGAGCGAGATTTTTTCGGTCGACCTGATCTACGGCCGCAACATCACGGGCGAGAACGCCAACTGGATCACGCTCGGCACCACGATCCGTTTCCCGGTGCCCGGCGGCAAGCCTGAGCACCACCGCACGGGTCATCTGTAAGCTACCCTCAAAAGCGTGCGGCGCTTCCCAACACGGCCGATTTCTGCGCTAAGGTTTCGGAAAACCAAAGGGCAGGGAGGCCGTGCGTTGGCTGATTTTGTAAAGATCGAGAAGGGCCTCGGACCGGAAGGCCGCATCGCGGTGGTGCGTTTCGACCGCGGCGACGGGATCAACGCGATGTCGCCGGAGGCGATGCGCCAGCTCACGGACGCGGCGCGGAGTTTTGAGGATGACGACGCGACGTCGGTCGTGGTGCTGACCGGCGGCGCCAAATCGTTCACCGCGGGCTTCGACCTGAAGGATCCAGAAGGCCGTTCCCGCAAATCCATGGACCTCGGCACGCTGCGCCGGCACCTGAAACTCGGACCGCGGCTGACGCGGGCCTGGCAGGAGATGGAGCAGATCACGATCGGCGCCATCGAAGGCTTTTGCGTCGGCGGCGGCGTAGCGCTGGCGGTCGCGCTGGATTTTCGCGTGATGGCCAGAGACGCTCATATGCGCGTGCCCGAGATCGGGCTCGGCATGAACATGAGCTGGCAGAGCGTGCCGCGAATGCTGCACCTGATGGGACCGGCCCGCACCAAGCAGGCGGTCATTTTGGCCGACCAGCGCATCTCGGCCGCCGAGGCGTACGAATGGCGTCTGGTGGAGGAGGTGGCCGATCCCGGCAAGGCGCTCGACGCTGCGATGGCGCTTGCCGCCAAGGTCGCTGCCCAGCCGCCGCTGTCGGTCGCGATGACCAAGCTCACGGTCAATCGCCTGGCGCACGCGCTCGACGATCTCGCCAGCCATATGGACGTCGACCAGTTTGCGCTGGCGAGCATGAGCGAGGATCACAAGGAGGGCGTCGAAGCGTTCCTGGAGCGGCGCAAGCCGCGGTTCAAGGGCAGGTAGGATGGCGTGACGTCGCCGCTAGGCGCTCCGCGTTGCGCGCCGGGCGACACCTTGATTTATCGCAAGGCGCTGGCCTGATGCCGTTCCAGGGTTCGGTCAAATATCGCCTGCAGGGACTTGGCCGGGGAACCCAAGTGTTGATTTCGATACAGATATAGCGTTTGCGCAGAAGCGTCGCGCGAACGAACGGCGAAGAGACTTGCCGGCTGCGTCCTTTACGATTGGGGGGACACGCGGGATGTTCACATTTCGAACCTCACTCACCTTCGCGGTGATGGCGTTTATCGTCGCTCTGGCCGTGCTGCTGATCGCAATTCAGATCCTGGCTCTTCGTTGGGCCACGCACGAAGCCGCGTCTGCCTATATGGATGCGACCAGCGCGAAGGCCCTCGGGCGCCTCCGGACGGAGATTGCCACCATGGCGTCGTTGGTACATGTGCTGGCGACCAGTTCCAGTGTGGCCGATTCAAATGAGCGAACCGAGACCGGTCCTGCGATCCCGCTATTCAAAGCCGCCCTGCGGGAACTGCCCCAAATGGACAGTGTCTATGCGGGATTCGAAAACGGCGCCTGGTTGCAGGTACGGCGCATTGACGATCTCAACGACGAGCAGCGCGGAAGGTTGCGCGCGACACGTCACGCTAACATTGCGATCAATTTGGTCCGCCCCACACCCGGCGGCGATCTGCCGATGCGACGAATTTTCGAAGATCAGCAGGGCAACCAGGTCGGGCAGCTTGATCTATGGAAGTACGGATACGACGCGCGCAAGCGGAGCTGGTACCGCGAGACGGTGAAAGCCGACCGAGCGCTGGTCTCATCGCCCTATCTCTCATTCAGCATCGGCGCACCGGTGATTACGGTGAGCGCGCCCTTGCGAGGCAAAGTGTCCGGCGTTCTTGCCGCAGATCTCAAGCTCGACAGCTTCAGCGACTTCGTGCAGTCGCAACGCCCTGGAGCGCACGGCAGTGTCTTGATCTTCGACTCGACCGGCGGGCTCATAGCCCACCCCGATTTCGCGCAATTCGTTGTCGATGCGATGACGCATCCATCCCAACCGCAATTGCCAAGCATCAGGGAAATCAACTCCGGGGTCGTGCAGGAAGCCTTGCGCAAGTCGGATGGTCGCGACCACTACGATGGAAGTATTCGTGACGATCACGGGCGGGACTTTCTGTTCAGGGTGACCAAATTCAATCTGGGCGAGCAGTACAACGCCAACATACTGTTGCTGGCGGCCCAAGAAGACTTTGCTCAGAATGTACGGAATCTCCAGTTCACCGGATTAATCCTCGCAGTTATCGCCAGCGCTGCTTTTATCCCGGTCATTTGGATATTTGGCGGCGGAATGTCGCGATCCCTGAGAGACATTACTGCCCAAGCAGTCAAACTCCAGACGCTGGCTGCGCCCGGTCCCTCGTCAGTCACGTCACGCATTAAGGAAGTTCACGAGCTCGGCAGTGCGATGGAGCTCGCGCAGCGCGCCATTTGGTCGTTCGCGCATTTTGTCCCCAAGGAGATCGTCCAGCGGATCGTTGATGATTCCATCTCAACCGAGCTTGGTGGTGTTCGAGAGGAGATTACCGTCGTTTTCACCGACGTCCGGGATTTTACGACGATCGCAGAATCCGCTGACCCTGACACTCTCATGCACCAGACATCGCGATATTTTTCCGTGCTTACGGAGGCGTTCCTCGCCGAAGGCGGGACAGTCGACAAGTTCATTGGCGACGCGGTGATGGTGTTCTGGAACGCACCCAATCCACAGCCCGACCACGTCGAGCGGGCCTGCCGGGCAGCTCTAGCGGGCAGGGCGGCATGTGAAGAGCTCAACTCTCAGTTTGAAACCGAGGGTCTGAAGCCGTTCTTCACGCGATTTGGCATTCATGTCGGGGAGGCCGTTGTCGGCAATCTCGGGTCGACGGAGCGGATGAACTATACGGCCCTTGGCAATACGGTAAATCTGGCGGCGCGCCTCGAAGGACTGAACAAGCAGTTTGGGACCACCATTCTTGTGAGCGAAGACGTCTATTCGCGGGTTCAGCACGGCTTCCAGTTCAGAGCCTTCGAGTCGGTAATCGCCAAGGGCATGACGAAGGAAACGCGCATCTTCGAACTGGTCGGGTCCGCGACATGAAACCAATGATGTCAAGTGTCTTGGCAAGGTTGTTCGGCTTGTGGCTGATGCTCGCCGTCTCAGCGGCTCACGCAGGCGAGGGCACCATCAAAATTGGAATTCTCCATTCCTTGTCAGGCACCATGGCAATCAGCGAGTCGGTACTCAAGAACACCGTTCTCATGCTGATAGCGGACCAAAACAAGAAGGGCGGTCTGCTCGGACGGAAACTGGAACCGGTCGTTGTTGATCCCGCGTCCGATTGGAACGCCTTTGCGGAAAAAGCCAGGCAACTACTCTCGAACGATAAGGTCGCCGTTGTATTCGGGTGCTGGACCTCCGCCTCGCGCAAGTCCGTGCTCCCGATTTTCGAAGAATTGAACGGCTTGCTCTTCTACCCCGTGCAGTACGAGGGTGAAGAAAGCTCGCGTAACATTTTCTACACGGGAGCCGCGCCCAACCAGCAAGCAATTCCAGCCGTTCGATATCTGAGCAGCAACGAGGGAGGCAAGGTTCGCAGATGGATTCTGCTCGGTACCGACTACGTCTACCCGCGCACCATCAACCGAATCCTGAGCGCGTATCTTGCCGCAGATGGCGTGTCGCCGGATGACATCATGACGATCTATACGCCGTTCGGTCATTACGAATGGCGAGAGATCGTCCGGCGGATCAAGGCCTTCGGTTCGGAAGGAAAGAAGACCGCAGTCATCTCAACCGTTAACGGAGACGCAAACACGTACCTCTACCGTGAACTGGCAGCCCAACAGGTAGACGCCAACACAATTCCGGTGATGGCGTTCTCGATCGGCGACCGCGAATTGCTGGATGCGGACATTGCCCCGGTCGGGCATCTGGCGGCCTGGAATTACTTCCAGTCGATCAAGTCAGCAGAGAACGACGCTTTCGTGAAAATGTGGGCGGACTTCAACGAGCAACGAGACAAAACCACGAATGATCCGATGGAGGCCACCTTCATTGGCTTCAGGATGTGGGCGCAAGCCGTCGTTCAAGCGGGTACAACCGACGTAGATGCGGTCCGGCAGGCCACGTACGGTCAGAGGATCAACGCACCGAGCGGCTTCGAGGTTGTGATGAACACCAATCATCATCTTTCCAAGCCCGTCATGATTGGCAAGATAAATTCTTCCGGGACCTTCAATATCATTTGGCAGTCGATCAATCCGGTCCGAGCCGATGCCTGGAGCAGGTACATTCCCGACAGCGCCAACCGTACGGCTGATTGGACCTTTCCCTGGGTCTGCGGGGGATGCGTCGAGCCGACGTACAAGGAATGGTGATGGTCCTGGCGTTTTCGAGCGACGCCGGGGAGGTCAAAATGGTTGACCCAGGCAGCAATTGTGCGGTCGATTGACCAGTTCTACACGTCCACGGAGGAGACAAAATGAAAACGGTACAAACGATGCTGGCTGAAGCCGAGGCCGAAGTGCCGCGCATCAGCCCGGACGAAGCCAAGGGATTGCTGGGGAGGGACGACGTGTTGTTCCTCGACGTTCGTGAGCCTGCCGAGGTGGCAACTTCGGGCAAGGTGCCCGGCGCCCTTGCCGTGCCGCGTGGCCTTGTCGAGTTCCGCGCCGATCCCACTTCGGCGATGCACGATGCGGCCTTCGACCGCGCCAAGACAGTGATTGCCTATTGTGCCTCAGGTGGCCGTTCAGCGCTCGTCGGCAAGACCCTCAAGGAAATGGGGTATTCCAACGTACGCAATCTCGGTGGCTTCAAGGGCTGGCTGGAGGCGGGCGGCGACGTGGAGAAGGCCTGATCGGCGCTCTGCCGGCGGCACGCCCGGACGGGCGCCCGTCAAACCCCGGCAATACAATCAACTTCAACGTCAAATGGACCATGCCAGCCTGAAACAAAGATAAAACTCCGGGCAGGAGGGTCCGTTGGAAAATACCGCGCGTATACCGCATTGATCGTTTGGAAATGCGCCGGATCATTGCAATACACGTTACTCTTGATGACCTTTTCGAGTGACGTTCCGGCCGCTTTCAGGCACGATTTCATCTGATCAAGAACGATCTCTGTCTGCCTCTCTACCGACACGCGCTTTATTTCTCCCGTTACGGGGTCATAAGGCGGGTGCTGGGACACGTAGACCAGATCGCCGTGCCGAACGACGGGGGCTACGGGGACGCCGCGCGCCTCGATATACGTCGACAACGGCTCCACGCGAAATGTTTGCTTGTTCACGACGACGTCTCCAGCCTGTTTGCTACGGGCGCAGGCTATTTCACGGATGCTGACAGCGTGGTGTCAGTAGCGTGGCGATCTCTTCGAGCAGTTTGACCCGGATCGGTTAGCCAGCTTGCTGGCGGCCTTCGTTCGCGTCTGGGGGAGTCCAATATCAACGATTCGCATAAGGTATATTATGGAATATCTATATGTACAATTAGATCAGATATTTAGGCGGATCTTCTGGCAAGCCAAGCCAGCCTGGCGGCGGTACGGGCCTCCTTTCAGCCCAAGCAATCCTGATCCGCCAAGCCTTCTGTTGCCGTCGCGTGCGGACGCTGCAATAAGCGCGCGAGTACGCGGATGACTGGCGACATCGGGTCATCGCAAGAACAATAACCCTCAAGGGAGAACCCAATGAGTTTTTCACGACGCACGCTTTTGAAGGCATCCGCTGCATCAGCGGTTTTGGGCGGCATTGGCGCCCCGCTGGTAGCGCGGGCCCAGACCGCCGAATTTACCTACAAGTACGCCAACAATCTGCCTGACGGCCATCCCATGAACGCCCGCGCCAAGGAAATGGCGGCGGCGATCAAGGCTGAGACCAATGGCCGGTTCGACCTGCAGATTTTCCCGAACAACCAGCTCGGTTCCGATACCGACATGTTGAGCCAAATTCGTTCGGGCGGCGTCGAATTCTTCACGCTGTCGGGGCTGATTTTGGCGACGCTGGTGCCGGCGGCCTCCATCAGCGGCATCGGCTTTGCGTTCCCGGACTACGACACGGTTTGGAAGGCCATGGACGGGGGCCTGGGCGCCCATATCCGCGGCGAGATCACCAAGGCGAACCTCGTGGTGATGGACAAGATCTGGGACAACGGCTTCCGCCAGATCACGTCGTCGACCAAGCCGATCAACGGTCCTGACGACCTCAAGGGCTTCAAGATCCGCGTACCGGTGTCGCCGCTATGGACCTCGATGTTCAAGGCGTTCGATGCAGCCCCCGCCTCGATCAATTTCAGCGAGGTTTACTCCGCGCTGCAGACCAAGATCGTCGAGGGCCAGGAAAATCCGTTGGCGATCATCTCGACAGCGAAGCTGTATGAAGTGCAAAAATTCTGCTCGCTGACCAACCATATGTGGGACGGCTTCTGGTTCCTGGCGAACCGCCGCGCCTGGGAAAAGCTGCCCGAGGACGTCAGGACGATTGTCGCCAAGAACATCAACGCGGCTGGCGTCAAGGAGCGCGAGGATGTCGCCAAGCTGAACGCCGGGCTGCAGCAGGAACTGGCCGGCAAGGGCCTCACCTTCAACCAGCCCAACGTGACGCCGTTCCGCGACAAGCTTCGCTCCGCGGGCTTTTACGCGGAATGGAAAGGTAAATACGGCGACCAGGCCTGGGAGCTGCTTGAAAAGTCCGTCGGCAAGCTGTCGTAATGCATCGCGTTTTCGAACGAAGGACTTGATCCGTAGCTGGATTCCGGTTCGCGTGAAGAAAACGCATGAAAACATGAGCCTTAAGTGCTGGAGGCCATTATGGCTCATGCCGAGTTGAGTGAAGCCGTTGGCGGTGAGGTGGGGCAGCCCCCTCGCCGCCGATCTCGTGTCGCGTCGATCGAACATGCCCTGGGAATGCTGGTCGAGATTCCGGCCGCGTTCCTGGTCATCGCCGAAATCGTCATCCTGTTTGCCGGCGTGGTGGCGCGCTATGCGCTGCACCGGCCGCTGATCTGGTCGGACGAGCTGGCGTCGATCCTGTTCCTGTGGCTCGCCATGCTGGGCGCCGCGGTCGCATTCCGCCGTGCCGAGCATATGCGGATGACGGCGGTGGTCGCCAGCGCGAGGCCCGCCATGCGCGCTTATCTCGATCTGGTGGCAACGGCGGCCGCGCTGGCGTTTCTGATCCTGATTGCCTGGCCGGCATACGAATACGCCTACGAGGAAAGCTACATCACCACGCCGGCGCTGCAGATCGCCAACATCTGGCGTGCCGCGGCATTGCCGGTCGGGATTGCGCTGATGGCGCTGTTTGCGATGATGCGGCTGGCGCGATCGGGCAACGTACGGACCATGGTGGCGGCGATCCTGTCGGTCGCCCTTATCATTGCGATCTTCTGGCTGTTCAGGGGCTCGCTGAAGCCGCTTGGCAATCTCAACCTGATCATCTTCTTTGTCGGCGTCGCTGGCTTCTGCGTGTTTGCAGGCGTGCCGATCGCGTTCGGGTTCGGACTTGCGACCTACGGCTATCTGGCGCTGACCACTGGCACGCCGCTGATGGTGCTGGTCGGCCGCATGGACGAAGGCATGAGCCACCTCATCCTGCTGTCGGTGCCGCTGTTCGTTTTCTTGGGGCTACTGATCGAGATGACCGGCATGGCGCGCGCCATGGTGGCGTTCCTGGCGAGCCTGCTGGGCCATGTCCGCGGCGGGCTGCATTACGTGCTGGTCGGTGCAATGTATCTGGTATCGGGCATCTCAGGCTCGAAGGCCGCCGACATGGCCGCCGTGGCGCCGGTGCTGTTTCCCGAGATGAAGGCGCGGGGCGCCAAGCCGGGCGATCTGGTCGCCCTCCTCTCCGCAACCGGCGCACAGACCGAGACCATTCCGCCGAGCCTGGTGCTGATCACCATCGGCTCGGTGACCGGCGTCTCGATTGCCGCGCTGTTCACCGGCGGCCTGTTGCCGGGCCTGGTGCTGGCGATCACGCTGTCGGCGCTGGTGTGGTGGCGTTACCGGGGCGAGGACCTGCGGCATGTCACGCGGGCGAGCGGCAGCGAGATCGCGCGTGCGTTTGCCATCGCCCTGCCCGCCATCGCGCTGCCGTTCGTGATCCGCTACGCCGTGGTCGAAGGCATCGCGACCGCGACGGAAGTCTCCACCATCGGCATCGTCTATGCCTTCGTCGTCGGCTACCTGATTTACGGGCTCTTGATCTACCGCAATTTCGACTGGCGGCGGATCGTGCCAATGTTGGTCGAGACCGCGTGCCTGTCGGGCGCGATCCTGCTGATCATCGGCTGCGCCACCGGCATGGCGTGGGGCCTCACGCAGTCAGGCTTTTCGCGGACGCTGGCCGCCGCCATGACCGGCCTGCCCGGCGGCTCGGCGACGTTCATCGCGGTGTCGATCGTGGCCTTCACGATCCTGGGTAGCGTGCTCGAGGGTATTCCGGCGATCGTGCTGTTCGGGCCGTTGCTGTTTCCGATCGCCCGCGCCGTGGGCGTGCATGAGGTTCACTACGCGATGATCGTTATCCTCGCGATGGGTATTGGATTGTTCGCGCCGCCCTTCGGAGTGGGTTATTATGCCGCGTGCGCCATCGGACGCGTCGATCCGGCCGAGGGGATCCGGCCGATCTGGGGCTACCTGCTGGCGCTGATGGTCGGCCTGATTATCGTGGCGATCTTCCCGTGGATTTCCATCGGGTTCTTGTAAATTTTTCAGATGGGACACAGCCAATGAGCGCAGCCCAGAACCAGTACTCAATCGGATTGGACAAGACGCCGGCGAATTACGTGCCGCTGACGCCGCTCAGCTTCCTTGCGCGCAGCGCCGCCGTCTATCCCGATCATATCAGCACGGTCTATGAAGGCCGCAGTTTCACCTGGGCGCAGACCCACGAGCGCTGCAGGCGCTTTGCGTCATGGCTTGCCGGCCGCGGTATCGGGCACGGCGATACGGTCGCGGCGATGCTGCCGAATATTCCGGCCATGAACGAGGTGCACTTTGCGGTCCCGATGGCGGGCGCGGTGCTGAACGCGCTGAACATCCGGCTCGATGCACCCTCGATCGCCTTCCAGCTCGATCATGGCGGCGCCAAGATCATTCTGGTCGATCCGGAATTTTCCGGCGTGATTTCTGAGGCGCTGACGCTGATGAAGGGACCAAAACCGTTTGTCGTCGACGTCGATGATGCGGCCTTTGCAGCCGGCAAGCGGATCGGCGAGCTCGAATACGAAGCGGCGGTCGCAGCGGGCGATCCGGCCTTCGTCGCAAGACCGCCCGGCGACGAATGGGACGCGATTGCGCTGAGCTATACGTCAGGCACCACGGGCAATCCCAAGGGCGTCGTGACCCATCACCGCGGTGCCTACCTCAATGCCGTCAGCAATATCCTGGCCGGCAATCTCGGCCAGCATCCGGTGTATCTGTGGACGCTGCCGATGTTCCACTGCAACGGCTGGTGCTTTCCGTGGACGGTGGCAGCCTCGGCCGGCATCAATGTCTGCCTGCGCAAGGTCGATCCAGCCAAGATTTTTGAGCTGATCCCGGAGCACGGCGTCACCCACATGTGCGGCGCGCCGATCGTCTACAACACACTGATCAACGCCCCCGCCGCGCCGAAGGGGAAGGCCGCGCGCGCCGTGGTCGGATTGATCGCGGGCGCGGCGCCGCCGGTGGCGGTCCTTGAAGGTGCCGAAAACATCGGCATCAAGCTGACGCATGTCTACGGGCTGACCGAGGTCTATGGCCCCGCCTCCGTCTGCGCCGAGCAGCCGGGCTGGGATGAACTGCCGGCCGACCAGCGCGCCCAGCTGAAGCGCCGGCAGGGTGTGCCCTACCCGCTGGAGGAAGCCGTCACCGTGCTTGATCCCGTAACCATGCAGGAAGTGCCGCGCGACGGCGAAACCATCGGCGAGGTGATGTTCCGCGGCAATATCGTGATGAAGGGCTATTTGAAGAACGAGAAGGCCACGCAGGAAGCTTTTGCCGGCGGCTGGTTTCACACCGGCGATCTCGGCGTGCTCGACGAGCACGGCTACGTCATCATCAAGGACCGCTCCAAGGACATCATCATTTCCGGCGGCGAGAACATCTCTTCCGTCGAGGTCGAGGATATCCTCTACAAGCATCCCGCGGTGTTGTTCGCTGCCGTGGTGGCAAAGCCCGATTCCAAATGGGGCGAGGTGCCCTGCGCCTTCGTCGAGCTGAAGGACGGCGCCAAGGCGACGGAAGCCGACATCATCGCCTTCTGCCGCAGCCACATGTCTGGCTTCAAGACGCCGAAGGCGGTGGTGTTCGGCGCCATCCCGAAGACGTCCACGGGCAAGATCCAGAAGTTCTTGCTGCGCAATCAGGTGGATTCGGCGAAGGCGATTACGGCTTAGATTTTGTAGGATGGGTAGAGCGTAGCGAAACCCATCGATCCCCTGCGCGGCGGCATGATGGGTTTCGCTTCGCTCTACCCATCCTACGAACTACGAACCTACGCCTGCTCTCGCTCGACCGGCGGATAATACTGCGGCGCTTCGGTCCGTTCATGCATCCCGTAGTCGCGCATCACTTCGAAGATACGAAAGTACTGGGTCGTCGGATTGGCAAACAGGCGCCGGCCGAATTCTATGCCGGCATATTCGTCCGGCAAATCGGCCAGGTGCGCAAAATGCTCCTCACGATAGACGCTGGCGAAAGCGTCACGCCGCCATTCGGTTTCGGCCGCGAGCGCGGCGTGCTTGGATTCCGAGGCGAGGATATAGGTCGGCTTGCGCCGTGCGGGGTCGTTATAGGGCGTGCGCCGCTCGGGCTGCCAGGGCGGCTGGCCGGGCCTTTCTTCGTGAATGACCTGGGCGACGCGGATGCGGTAATCCGAAAAGACCCGCTCGCGGCCGATGGTCTGGATATCGTGATGGCCGGCATGAGCCCGCCACGCCGTCAAAGCCCCCTCGTCCTGCCAGATCTGGTAGGACAGCAGCAGGTTCTCCCGCGTCAGACTCTTGAAACGATCGATGAAGCGGCAGCCGCCCATCGCCTCGAGATCCGGCTTCAGCGAGGCTGCGAGATCGAGATATTGTTCGCGGTGGCCGGGCTTCGTCTGAACTTCAAAGAACAGACCGATCATCGAAATTCCTCCGCGGGTTCTTCAGCACCGGCCTGACGTTGTCATAGGCCAGCATGATGTCCGGCGGAAGACCCTGCCGCGTCACCTCTTAGTCGAGGTTGTCAGGCGCGTGCGCGACGCGCAGGCGCGATGTCCCCGGCATCGCCGCGATATTCGAGGATGTCACCGGGCTGGCAGTCCAGCGCTTCGCAGATCAGCGCCAGCGTGTCGAAGCGCACGCCCTTGACCTTGCCCGATTTCAGCAGCGAGACATTCTGTTCGGTGATCCCGATGCGCTCGGCGAGCTCCTTCGAACGCATCTTCCGCCGCGCCAGCATGACGTCGAGATTGACGGTGATCGGCATCGCTATCTTAACCTCAGACGAAGGAAGCGTTTTCGTCGGCGATCCGGGTGGCTTCCACCATGACCCAGGCGACCGCCAGCAGCACGCCGCCGACAATCAGCGCCAGATAGTCGTGCACCGACAGGGTGATCACGAGCTGGCGATTGCCCGGCGGGTTGTTCAGCGTGAACGCGAGCATCAACGCCGTCGACGAGATCGGGCCGAGGATGGCCTGCGCCAGCACGGACCCGGCAAAATTGCGCAGCAAGCGAGCGCTCGCCAGCGTGAACACATGACCATCGACGAAATTGAGAAACAACGCACGGACCTGCCAGAGGCCGAACAGCAGGACACCGACCGGAACAGCCGTGATGGCCGCAGCGGCAATCAGGTGCCCCGGCGACAATGCCAGGCCGTGTCCTGCCTGGCCCAGTCGTGCCAGCAGGAGATTTCGAGTCCAGTCGGGAATGAGGAATACCGCGATCATGGCGGCGGCGATCAGCAACATGCCGAGCGTGGTCAGCATCGCCATGGCCTTGGAGAAACGTCGGAGACGATCCGGGTGGTCGAATGAGGTCATTGGGCCAATCCTATTGACGCGAGATGTAATTATCGTATTACGATAATTTATCATCGTCAACATGGTTGCCCCAACATGAACTCCAGACTCCTGCTGCAGCCCCTCCTTTTTGTCTTGTTGATTGTGGCGATGGCCGGCTGCAGCCATATGCCTGTCACCTCGATGGTGAAGCTCGCACGTGTCGACTTCGAGACCTCGGACCCGGCGCAACTGCGCGCCGCCATCAAACTACCGCGCACCCTGCGGCCCCAGCCAAAAGGTGTCGCGTTGCGGATCGCAGTACAGGTCGGACGTGCGCCGGAGGAAGCACGCGACTTCATGCTGCGCGAACTGCCTGAACCTGCGGAGCTGACACGCGAGGCTGGCGCCGGCAGTCACATCTTCGCCTATCGCATCGACGATGCAGACCTCGCGCGCCTGGCGGCTTTCCGCGCCGAGCTGATTGCCAAAAAAAGCTCTGGCCAGAAAGGTTCGATCTCGATTTCGGTACGGCCGCAAGCATGCAAGGTCGGCGAGTTGCCGGACGGTCCGATCTACTTCAGCACCTATCTGAGGACCGCGGAGACCAAAGACTATGTGGCGCTT
>Ga0307499_10000553_pt1 | contig 12690 bp, 8 predicted proteins | sample 13_S_MG_FD_201363 | JGI IMG/M metagenome (GOLD analysis project Ga0307499, IMG submission 201363) | Soil microbial communities from Populus trichocarpa stands in riparian zone in the Pacific Northwest, United States - 13_S | ecosystem: Environmental > Terrestrial > Soil > Riparian zone > Trees... | reverse complement strand
GACGTCAGCAATGTCAGGTCCTTGATGTCGTGCACCCCGGTATCGCGCAGCAGCTGCGAGCCGATCGAGGTGATCGTGATGGGCACGTCCTGCAGATTCTGGTCGCGCTTCTGCGCGGTGACGATGACCGTGGTCAGCAGCCGATCTTCGTCATCCGCGACCTGCCCCGCCGACTGCGCGAATGCGCCGCCGGTGAAGAAAAGGCTGATGACGAGCGAACCGCATGCGACGCGGCGAAGGATGGAACTGTCGTCCATTTGAGAACCCCCCGTATTTCGTGGTGCGAAACATCGAACCGCTCGATGCGGGACAGATTGCATCAACGCATCGGCGGCGACAATGACCACGGGGAAAAAACGCACTTGGATTCCGCTGTGCGGAATGCTGTCCGGAAGCGCCGTGACCACGGCCCGGACTGGCTAACTAGTCGCGCATCGGGGAGATCGGTTCGCTACGTAACTCGAATTGAAACCGGAGGAACACGACAAATCCTTTCACCCCGGCCATTTACTCCACCCTGATCGTTACCGGGTTGCTGCGTACCGGGAACGGAAACGCGCTGTCTCCATGCAGCTCGTAGATGCCGGGCGCGCCAAACATGACGCTCCGGGCACCGGGATCGGTGCCTGGAATGGTATCGGCATTGAATGTCGCACTCCCCGGCGGATCCACGCTCCACGAGAGACTGCCGGCAACCTCCCGCTCGAAGATCAGCGGTTCGAACATGCTGATCTCATCAGGGCGGACTTCTTCCCGCCTCACAGGGTTCCACGGGCCACTTCTTCGGGTTGCATTGAGAAGAACCCACTCACCGACTCGCGCGGCAGGTTGTGCCGATACGGTTACCGTTGACGCGAAGCCTTCGGCTGGAACGTACATGTAGCCGGTACGCGCGATCCCTTGTCCGTGGACTACCGTGCTGCTGTTGATGTCACCGACCGACTGCTCGTTCCGGCTTCGGCCTGTGCCTGGAGTCGGTGGTGGCGATTGCTTTCTCGCCAGTAGCTGCTCCGACCCCGACACCTCGTCCTCGAACAATCCAAAGAAGTCCTTTGCGATCCACCGAATTCCTGGATTCCACGAGGACCAGCGCCCAGCCCGCCACTCGCCGCGACCATCCACGTCGCCGGGATCCAGCAACCACCACGAGGCGTCTGCCTCACCGCTCACGACGAGGCTCCGAGCCACCGCAGCATCATCCTCGAAGACGAGGTCGTACAAGTGCGGCTCGACATCGCGCAACCAGCCAAGCTGCTCGACACTGCGAACGGCCCAGATGAAGTTTCCGACCACTCCATGGCCGTTCGATTGCAGATAGAACGATCTCAACGAGGGTGGAAGACGTACCCCGAGCCTCGCTTCCTCGCGCGCGATCTGGGCCTCGGTTGCCGGCGCGGCCGCAGCCGGCAACCGAGCAAGAAGGCTTTTCCAGTCATGCACCGGTGCGGCTTCACCCATGTTCAGCTCCTTGCGCTCGATGAGGTTACGAAGCGTCTTCGCCACCCGGATCCCGATCGAATCGTCACGATGCGTCGGCGCATATGGAAATCGCTCCGCCGTCCGCAGGTTGTTCCCGAGCGTGCCCCAGGATCCGCCCTTGGCGATGCGTTTCGCACATTCGCCTTCGACGACCGGCGGCGCTCCGGACTCGGAGACGGCTTCGTGTGACGGCGCGTGACAGTCTTCGATCCACTCGGAGACATTGCCGATCATATCGTGGACGCCGAAGGCGTTCGGCTCGAGTGAGCCGACCGGCGTCGTGTTGAGCCAGCCGTCCGTGCAGGCCAGCGGTTCGTAGACCTTGTAGCCCGACGTGTCCATGCGTTGGTACGTTGCCACCGCGGTCTGATCGAACCCATTCGCGAAGGGACAGCCCTTCGCAGGGTCATCGCCCCACGGGTACACGGCGTTCGCCGCGCCGCCGCGCGCCACGTATTCCCACTCGACTTCCGTGAGCAGGCGGTAGCCGCCGCCAGTCTGCGTGTTCAGCCAATCGACATATGCCCGGGCTTCATCCCAATTCACGCAGGCGACCGGATGATTGCCAGTCTGTGAAAAGCCCGGGTCGCGAAACGTGGTTGCGGCGTCCTGGACCCAGTTGCCGCGTTGCCGGCGATCGCTCAGACAATCGCCTCCCACGCGCCGGCCGGTCGCGCGCACGAACGCTTCATACTGATCGCGTGTGATTTCGTACCGGCTCACCGCGAAAGATTCACGAATGGTGAAGGTGCGTTCGGGAAGCTCATCGGGCCTGCGATGGCGATCCGCAGCCGTGGCTCCGAGAATCGCGACGCCGGAAGGCACTGTCACCATTTCGGGACAATCAGCGCAATCCCGCACGTGACCAGGAGTGCGGGCCAAACTACAGCCGCCGATCAGCGCGACGAAAAGCAGAAGAGTTGTTCGCATGCGTTCTGCAAATGCTACACGCCGCGAGTCTCCGGGGATGCGGCGGCCCATATCCGGGCCGCCGCACCAGGAATTGGTACGCGCCAGACGTCGCTATTGAAACTCGTGCCAATGCCCCACCGTGCACAAGGTACCCGTCAGCTTCACGTCGTAGGTGCCGTTCAACGACCGTCCATGGAAAAACATGATGCCGGTGGCGCCCTGGTATCTGCCTGTCCCGCTTTTGACTTCGATGATGCTGCTGAGAACGCCGCCCTCGGGATTGCCGGGTCGTGGATACGTGACGCCTGTCTCCCGAAGGACCAGCTCGCCCAGTTCAGTCGTTATGGTGAACACGCCGCTGTACGAGCGTATGCCGGGGGACGTCGGGGGTGTCGCCGCACCACCTTCCACGCTGAAGAACGTCGTTCCCTCGAGCCCGTGATTTCCATCAATGGTGCCCCTGGTACAGAAGTTCAGCGGGCTGGTGCAATTCTCGGTCGCGACTACTTCCTGCACGTCTGCATGAACTGACTTGCAGCGCTGCTCCTCCTCGTGTGCGCTCGCGGATGCGGCGCACAGCCACAGGCCAAACATGCTGGTGATCGCAGTGGACAAACGGATAGCCATGGCAAAGATCCTTCTATGTGTGGAACCGGCGAACACTCGCGCTGTCACGAGTAGGTAGCCCGACTGTAGAAGTACGCCCATGAGTATGCGGTACCACTTTTGCCGCCCCGCCTAGGACCACTTTTTACCCATGTATCTGCAACTGGATGGCAAGGGCGCGACGTACGAGCAGCTCGCACGAGCGATCCAGTCGGCTATTCGCAAGGGGCGAATTCCCGCGGGCGGCAAGTTGCTGCCTTCGCGGGAGCTCGCATCGCAGTTGAAGGTATCGCGCAACACCGTCGTCAGCGCCTACGAGCTGCTCTGCTCCCAGCAGTGGGCCCGGTCTCGCCACGGATCGGGCACCTATGTGATACGTGCCCCCGGTCAGACGCTTCGCATGCGGGATCGAAACAGCATTCCGCCGCAGTCCCGATATTCAGCACGCCTGCGTGATACACCAGTCGGCGGTCCCGGGAGCCGCATGCCGCAGGTGCGCTACGACCTCCAATACGGCGATCCCATGGTGAACACGTCATTGCCCGGGACGTGGCGCTCGCATCTGCTTCGCGCGGTACGCGAATCTACGCTGGGCTATCCGCTGGTGCAGGGCTTGCTCGAATTGCGCGAGGAAATCTGTCGCTACCTGGCACGGCGCCGCGGGTTCGCCTGTTCACCCGGGAACGTGATCATTGTCAGCGGCACGCAGCAGGCACTGGCGCTCGCGCTGCGCGTGCTGGTTGACGAAGGCGATCCGGCCGTCATCGAAGACCCCTGTTACAAGCTCGTGTCGGATGCGGTCCGGGCTCACGGCGCCCGTGTCTTCCCCATCCCCGTCGACGATCAAGGCCTGGTCTGCAGTGAGCTGCCTGCCACCCGGCCGTCGCTGATCTGCGTCAGTCCGTCGCATCAATTTCCGTCCGGAGCAATCATGTCGCAACCCCGGCGCGAGGAATTGCTTCGCTACGCGACGAAGCACTCGAGCTGGATCATGGAAGATGACTACGATGGAGAGTTTCGCTACGACACCGCACAGATTCCGGCGTTGCGATCGCTCGACGCGGACGAGCGAGTGCTCTACGTCGGCAGCTTCTCGAAGACGCTTTTCCCCGGCATGCGACTCGGCTATCTCATCTGTCCCCCGGGCCTGCTCGAAGATCTTCGCCGCGCAAAGCGCTATGACGATCTCGGATGTGGAAGCATCGAGCAGCAGGCGCTCGCGACGTTCATGCATTCCGGAGCATTCGAACGTCACCTCCGCAAGGTCATGCTGGAGTTGCGCAAGCGTCGTGCCGCACTGATTGGAGCACTGCGACGGTACTGTCCCGAAGCGCGGATCCATGACTCGCGCTCGGGCATGCACATGGTCGCGTGGCTGCCGCACTTTACGTATCGACAACTCGATCTGCTGCTGCTTGAAACCCGACGGCGCAGTCTCGGGGTGCGCCCCATCCATGCCTATTACGCGAACCGACCCGCTACGCCGGGTTTGCTGCTGGGCGTCGCGAGTTTATCGGCGGCACAGTTGCGCGTTTGTGCGCGACTCCTGGGGGAAGCTTTCATGGAGGTTCAGTCGCCGCGTGCGCGCCTCAGCGCTTCGTCCAACGCGTCGGCTTCGGCTACCTTCACGTCCGGCAAGCGCACAGCCTCTCCCATAGGTTAGCCGGCAGGTTACTTGCCCGTGTTCTGCGCCAATTGAGCGTCGAATGCCCGCTTGTAGGCGGGCCGCGCTTCGCCGCGGGCCACAAAGGCTGCGAGGTTCGGAAATTCGTCCAATATTCCCGACGCTCTCAACCTGAGCAGCACCGACACCATCATCAGGTCGCCGGCGCTGAACGCGCCATCGAGCCAGTCGGAGTTGCCCAGGCGACGGGACAGTTGGTCCAGCCGGTTGCGGACGCGATCCGCGACCAAGGGCATGCGTTGCGCGGACCAGGGCTTGTCGCCCTCGAGCAGCCTGGCGTTTGCGAACTCGAGGATCGGCGGCTCGACACCGCTGAGCGCGGCGAACATCCACGTGATTGCTCGCGCCCGGGCGTTCGCATCGTCCGGCAGCAGGCCCGCATGGCGCTCCGCGATGTGGAACACGATCGCTCCCGTCTCGAACAGGGCGAGATCGCCTTCTTCGAAGGTCGGAATCTGTCCGAAAGGATGCAGCGCCAGATGTGCGGGTTCCTTCATCGCCTTGAACGAAACCGGACGAACCTCGTAAGGTTGGCCGACTTCTTCCAGCGCCCAGCGAACGCGCGAATCCCGTGCCAGTCCCATGCCACCATCGGGGGACTTCTCAAAGGCGGTAATCGTGATGGTCATCGTCTCTCCTCGCAGACTCGCCGGGATTGAAACACACCCGAATTCGTGACGCAGCTCACGTCGCGGAAACAGCCGCGAGCTTTGGCAGGAGATAACAGCAAATTGGCAGGGCCGGACATTCGTTCCTGATGGAATTCCTTCACGATGACTGGTCCACTTTGATCGCACATCGCTCGATCAAATGACCAGGGCAATTCGCCGCGGCGCGTTATGCCTGCCCTCATCCGTGCCCTGATTGCACTCCACTATCACGTCGGCTATTTACTGCCCCGGCGGCACTAACCAGCCCGCAGCGCCTCACTACCTGATGCTCTTAAGACAATCCCGATCGATATGGATCGGAATCCTGTTACTGACGTGCAGCGCAGCCTCGTACGCCGCAGATGGCGCGAAGCTCTTCGCGCCGTGCGTCGCTTGCCACGGTAGCAAGGGCGAGGGCAATCCCGCGCTCAATACGCCGGCCATCGCCGGCCAGGATGCGGCCTACCTCGAGCGCCAGCTGCGAAACTTTCGAAGCGATCGTCGCGGCTCGCACAAATCCGACTCGTTCGGAGCCCAGATGAGAGCCCTTGCGTTGTCGCTCGACGACGCGACAGTGGCGAAACTCGCCAGTCATGTCGCGGGCCTTCCGAAGACGGTGACAGACACGCCCGCGCGCGGCGACCTGCACAACGGCACCAATCTCTATCACGGCAAATGCGGCGCATGCCACGGCGGCACGGCCGAAGGAAATGCCGCGCTCAAGGCGCCGCGACTCGCGGGCCTCGATGCCACCTATATAAAGAGACAGTTCGGGTACTTTCGCGACGGAGTGCGCGGCATCCACCCGCAGGATTTTCCCGGCCGGCAGATGGCCCTGATGGCCAAAACCCTGCCGACCGGGCGCGACCTCGACGACGTGATTGCATTCATTCACCAGCAAGGTCGCGCCAGGTGATTGCTGCGCTGGTGTTGGTCATGACCACCGTGTCGACCGGCTCGAGCGCGCCGACACCCGCCGAATTCACACTCAATTCGTCGTGCCCGCCCGGATTCGAGAAGACCGCCGTCGGCGAGTGCGAACTGCGCACGCTGTACCAGTTCTACCCTGAAAAACGCGGCCTCGGCGGCACGCGCACGGCCCTGCCGCCGCACCGCGACGGATTCACGCCGCACCAGATCGATCTCGGCCGCTATCTTTTCTTCGATCCGGTGCTGTCGGGGGATGGCACCCTGTCCTGCGCGAGTTGCCATGACCCGGCGCGCGGCCTGTCCGACGGCCGCCCTCGCTCGATTGGCATCCACGGTGCGGATGCAGGTCGTGCGGCGCCCACCCTGTGGAATGTGGCATTCCTGAAACGGTTCTTCTGGGACGCGCGCGCGGACTCGCTCGAGGCGCAGGCCGCCGGCCCTATCTACTCGCCCCGTGAAATGGGCAACACGCCGAAACAGCTGCTCGCGAGTCTCAACGGCAATGCGACCTACCGACGGCTGTTCAGGGAGGCTTTCCCGGGCGATGCCGACGCAGTCACGGAGCGGCAGGTCTACACGGCGCTCACCGCCTTCGAGACCTCGCTGGTTTCCCTCAACAGCCGTTACGACCGCTACGTGCACGGTTACGACGCCGCGCTCTCCGAGCATGAGATCGAAGGCCTGAACGTGTTCCGCTCGTTCGTCGCGCGTTGTTCCGAGTGCCACACGCCGCCGTTGTTCACCAACGAACAGATCGCGGTCATCGGCATGCCGGAGCCCGGCGGCCGCACGTTCGACGTCGGCGCCGAGGCCACCCTGGGAAGTCCGAAGCTCAAGGGCGGATTCAAGGTGCCCACGCTGCGCAACATCACGAGCACCGCGCCCTACTCGCACTCCGGCGCATTCGCCGATCTGCACGGCGCCGTCGAGTTCTACAACAAGGGACGCGGAAACGCCGTGCCCGCTGGAATGCATCTCTATCTGCACTGGCATATCTCGGATCCGAAGCTTTCGGACATCGAGGTCGATCGCATCGTGGATTTCCTGGGCGCCCTGACGGACGAGACCTTCCTGCCACAACGGCCGGCGCAGGTTCCCTCCGGTCTGGCGCCCACCAAGTGAGGAGAATTGAAGTGAAGAAGAAATTCATCCTGGGATTGCTCGCGGCCGTGCTGGCGTTCGGCGCCGGCGCATTCTTCGGCCGCGTCAGCAAACGGGACATGGTCATCAGTTCGACGACGGGCGGAGCCAGCTACAGCGGCGGCTTCAAGGCCGGGGGAGATGCCGCGGCGGCACCCGCGGGCGGCATCAGAACCGTGGCGGGCCCGGCGCCGACGAACATCGTCGTCGTCAAGGACGGCGAGTCGATACAGGCCGCGATCAAGGCGGCGCCGAAAGGCACCATCGTCCGCGTGATGCCGGGCACGTATCACGAGACCGTGTACGTCGACAAAGACGACATCCGCATCATCGGCGTGATCGAACAAGGTCGCCGCGCGGTGCTCGACGGAGAGAAAAAGCTCAACGACGCCATCCTCTACTCCGGCAACAACTTCGTCGCCGAGAACCTCGAGATCCGCAATTACAAGGGCAACGGGATCATGGGGCAGGCGGGCAACAACTTCGAGATCCGCAACAACGTGATCGCGGAGTCGGGCGTGTACGGCATCTTCCCGCAGCTCGGCCAGAACGGCATCGTCGAGCACAACGTGGTTTCGGGAATCGCCGACGCCGCTATCTACATCGGCATGAGCGACAACATCCTGGTCGCGCACAACGAGGTGTTCGACAGCGTCGCCGGCATCGAGATCGAGAACAGCCGCCACGCCATCGTGGAGCACAACTACGTGCATGACAATTCGGGCGGCCTGCTCGCGTTCGTGACGCCGGGGCTGCCGATCAAGACCACGGTCGACGTGATCCTGCGCAACAACTTCGTGGTGGGAAACAACCACGCGAACTTCGGAGCGCCGGGCTCCACCGTCTCGGGCATCCCGGCCGGCACCGGCATCCTGGTGATGGCGGCTGACGACGTGGTGATCGAGGGCAACGTCATCTCCGACAACAAGGTGTCCGGCATCATCATCACCGATCACGCGCACGCCTCGAACATCACCGCCGACTCCGGGTCGGATCCGAACTCGGATCGCGTGAAGATCCTCGACAACGTGATGCTCAACAACGGCTACGACACCATCACCGAGGCCAAGGCCCTGATGCTTGCCGAGGGCATGGTGGGCGGCAAGAACCTCGACATCGCGCGCGTGGGCCCGAGCCCGGGCAGCTGCATCATCAATCGCCACCAGTACGTGACCGTGGGCGTGGGTGACTTCGCCGACTGCGAATTCACCAACACCGCGGCCACCGTGAACTATCTACTGCCGCCCGTGGCGCCGCGCGAGATCAAGCCGGGCGAGCGCGGCAGGGTCGTGTACCTCGGCATCTGCACCGGCTGCCATACATACAACGGCCGCATGATCGGCCCGCCGGTGCAGGTCATCCAGGCGTTGTACCTGGACAACCCGCAGGGCCTCGCCGACTACATCGCGAAGCCCGTGAAGAAGCGCGATGACTATCCCGAAATGCCGCCGCAGGACTATCTGGATCCCGAGACTCGTCTCGCGGTCGCGAAGTACCTGCTGCAAGTAACCAATTAGAAACGACTGGAGACGACTCATGAGTGCACACAGAAACAAGCTGGCCTTCGCCGTGGCGAAGGTGCTGGCAGGAACTGGCATCGCGACCCTGGCGAGCGGCAGCGTTTTCGCGCAGGAGGCCGATGCGCCCGAGGTCCTCGAGGAAATCACCGTGTCCGCACAGCTGCGTACGCAGTTGCTGCAGGACGTGCCGATCGCGATCCAGGTCGTCGACCGCGCGTTGATCGCGGACCTCGCCGCGGAAGACCTCGGTGACCTGAACGGCTTCGTGCCGGGCCTCGTGGTGTCGAGCGACAGCCCGACCCAGCCTCGCTACCAGATCCGCGGCATCCAGACCGGCGACTTCGGCGTCGGCACCGATCCCGCGGTGGGCGTGTACGTCGACGGCATTTATGCGGCGCGCTCCGGCGCGTCGATGCTTGCCTTCAACGACGTCGAGCGCATCGAAATCCTCAAGGGTCCGCAGGGTACGCTGTTGGGCCGCAACAGCGCCGCGGGCGCGATCTCCATCATCACCCGCAAGCCGACGTCGAGCGAGTTCGAATCCCTGCTGCGCGTGCGCTACGGCGAGTTCGGCAAGCAGTACTTCGAGGGCATGTTCAACGCGCCGCTTTCCGAGAACGTCGCGCTGCGCGTCAACGGCGTCTACAACAAGAGCGATGGCTGGCTGAAGGACTCGGCCACGGGCGCAGACCTCATGCCCGAGGAGAACTGGGCCGGCCGTGCATCCCTGCGTTGGGAGCTGTCGGAAAAGACGAGCGCGATGCTCTCCTGGGACCATGACAACCTCGATCAGCTGGCGCGTCCCGCGATCGGCGTCGTCGCCGTGCAGGGCGGTGTCGCCTACCCGGCTGACCCCGCCACGTACATCGATCCGCGCGAGGCCGCTGTCTTCAACGACGTGGTCGGCAACGAAGAATCGCGTCAGCTCGACCAGGTCAACCTGTTCATCGACCACTCGTTCGGCGCGGTGGACTTCCGCTCCAGCACCTCCTGGCGTCAGTTCGACACCGAAAACCGCGAAGACGAGGACGGCACCAACCTGATCAGCTCGTACTTCGTGACGGCGAACATCGAGAACAACGAAAGTCTCTACCAGGAGTTCAAGTTCTCGGGCGCCACCGACCGCATCGACTGGGTCGGCGGCGTGAGCTATTACAACGAGAAGGCCGACCAGGTCAGCGACACGCAAACGTATACCGACAGCGTCGACACGCTGGGCATGAACCTTGGCCTTTACGAGGCGAATGGCATCCCCTTCCCGTTGTATGGCTTCACGAGCGGCGTCATCGAGCCATTCGGCGTGTCCATGCTCGGCCTGCCGTGGCGCGAAGCGATGTACAACCGCGGTGACTTCACGGCGTACGCCGCCTTCGGCGACGTCATCTGGCACATGAACGACAAGGCCAACCTGACGATGGGTCTGCGTTATACGCAGGACAAGAAGGAATTCACCTGGATCAACGGTCCGCATGAGACGCCGGAACTCGACGCGGTTGTCGCGGGGCTGGAGCAGGCGGGCTTCTTCACGCAATTTCCGGTCCCGCCAGAGGCATATCGCTTCGCGGACATCGCGTTCCGCGGCGACACGCCTGTTGGCGGCGTCACCAAGCATGACTCGTGGGACGACGTAAGCCCGCGTGTCGTGCTCGATTACAAGGTCACTCCGAGCGTCATGTGGTTCGGCTCGCTCGCCAAGGGCTACAAGGCCGGCGGCTACAACAGCGTCCAGGTCAACTCGGCCTTCGAAAACGAAGACGTCTGGAACTTCGAGACGGGCGTCAAGAGCGGGTTCCCGAGCGCCGGCGTGGTGCTGAATGCCTCCACGTTCTACTACGTCTACAAGAACAAGCAGGCGCTCGCGCTGCTGACCGCCACCGAGGGCTCCGAACTGCCGCAGTACCTGGTCGACACCAGCGACGAGCAGGCCTGGGGCATCGATGTCGATGCGACGTGGAAGGCCACCGATCACTTCACGCTGTTCGCCAACGCCGAGTTCATCGACGCGACCTACAAGGACAAGACGACGCAGGGCACGGACCCGGTCGACCTTTCCGGCGAACCGACGGGTGAGCCCTACCTCAGCGCCGCGCTTGGCGCGCGTTACGGATGGGTGCTGGGTTCCTCGGGCAACATGGATCTGTCCGGCCGGTACGCGTTTCGAGGCGAGTCGCGTTGCAACGCGGATTCCCAGCTTCAGGGAACCTGCCAGACCACGCCGAACTTCAAGGTCGGCGAAGCTACCCAGCGTCTCGACATGCGGCTCTCGTGGAGCAGCAGCAACGACAAGTACGGCGTCGCGGCCTTCGTGACGAACGTGCTGGACGACCAGTACGTGACGGGCATCAACAACCTCACCACCGACATCTTCGGTACCCCGTTTGCCTCGGTTTCGGAGCCGCGCATGTGGGGCGTGGAGGCGACGATCTCCTTCTGACGACGATATGCTCAGCGCGCCCGCGCAAACGGGCGCGCTGAACTGAAGGAACTCCAGGAGTAGACGATGGACACGCTGTTCGAGTCCCACGCGGTAACGGCGTTGAAGTTGCGGCAGTCAACGGCCGTTGAGCGACGCCGCAAACTCGCGCTGCTGCTCGACGCAATTCTCCAGCGCAAGGATGCGATCCTGGATGCGGCAAATCGCGACCTGGGCAAGCATCCGACGGAAACAAACCTCACCGAGGTGCTGCCGCTGGTCGGCGAGGTGAAGCATGCCATTGCGAACCTGAAGCGCTGGATGAGGCCGTATCGGATCGGCCCGACCGCCGCGACCCTCGGCACCAGGTCCCGCATCGTTTATCAGCCGAAGGGCCGATGCCTCATCATCAGCCCGTGGAACTATCCATTGAGCCTGGCGCTGGGGCCGCTGGTCTCTGCCGTGTCCGCGGGCAATACCGCGATCCTCAAGCCATCGGAGTTCACGCCCCATACGAATCGCGTCGTCAAGGACATCATCGGCGCGGTATTTCCACCGGACGAAGTTGCCGTCGTGGAAGGCGCGGCGCAGACCGCCACCGAACTGCTGTCACTACCCTTCGACCACATCTTTTTCACCGGCTCTCCGGCTGTCGGCAAGAAAGTGATGGCGGCGGCCGCCCTCAACCTGGCCTCGGTGACGCTCGAGCTGGGGGGCAAATCGCCCGTCATCGTAGACGCCAGCGCCGACCTTCGCAGCGCCGCGGAACACATCATCTGGGGAAAGATGGTGAACGCAGGCCAGACCTGTATCGCCCCGGACTACGTGTACGTGCATCGCGACGTCGCCGACCGCTTCGTGGATCTGTGTCGCAGCACTATTGCCCAACGTTATGGCGCGAACGACGCCGCGATCAAGAGCAGTCCCGACATTCCACGCATGATCCACCGTCGGCACGCGGAGCGCGTCGGCCGGCTCATCGACGAGGCGGTGCAGGCCGGTGGTCAGATCGCGTGCGGCGGCGCATCCGATCCCGATTCGCGCTATGTCGCACCGACGCTGCTGAGAGAAGTGCCTGCGAATGCGCAGATCCGCCGGGAAGAGATCTTTGGCCCGGTACTGCCGATCCTGGCATTCGATTCTCTCGACGCAGTAATCGCCGAGATCAATGCGGCGCCGAAGCCGCTGGCCATCTATGCGTGGACCAGGACTGAGCACACCATCGAGTCTCTCCAGACAAATACGAGCTCCGGCAGCCTGTGCGTGAATCTGTGCTTGCAGCAGTTTGCGCAACACAATCTACCCTTTGGCGGCGTCAACACGTCCGGCATCGGCAACGCCCATGGCTTCTTTGGC